>Ga0105240_10015431_pt1 | contig 10387 bp, 10 predicted proteins | sample KBSC54metaG_FD_80426 | JGI IMG/M metagenome (GOLD analysis project Ga0105240, IMG submission 80426) | Corn rhizosphere microbial communities from Kellogg Biological Station, Michigan, USA - KBS C5-4 metaG | ecosystem: Host-associated > Plants > Roots > Rhizosphere > Soil | place: Michigan, USA... | reverse complement strand
CTCTACGACAGCGCGCGCGAGAAGATCGAGCGGCTCGCCAAACAGAGCGGCTTCGAAGGACGGCTGGTGATCCTGGCCGAACCCGAAATTGCCACCGGCGACTGCCGGATCGAATGGGCCGATGGCGGCGTCGTGCTGGAGCGCAGCGCCATCGCGGCCAAGATCGACGAGATGGTCGGACGCTATATCGCGTCTCGTAAGGGGAACTAAGCCATGAGCGAGAACGACGGACAGGTTCCGCTGCCCGACCTCAACGGTCCGCTGCCGCCAGCCGGCGTCGACGTCGGCTACAACGAGGACGAATATGCCTCGCGCGTCGCCGCCGACCTCGAAGCTGTCTTCGACGTGCCGGTGCAGGTCTCGGCGGTGCTCGGCCGCTCCAAGATGGATGTCGGCGAGCTGTTGAAGCTCGGGCCCGGCACCGTGCTGGAGCTCGACCGCCGCGTCGGCGAGGCGATCGACATCTACGTCAACAACAAGCTCGTCGCCCGTGGCGAGGTGGTGCTGGTCGAGGACAAACTCGGCGTGACCATGACGGAAATCATCAAGACGGAACGCAGCTAGCGCTCGCAGAAAGAATGATGCGCGGCAGCGCGAATAGACGGACAGGAGACTGACATGCGGCTTCTCATCGTTGGCACATTGAAGGGCCAGCTCACCACCGCCACCAAGATCGCGATGGACAACGGCGCCACCGTGACCCACGCCGAGGATCACGAGCAGGCCATGCGCGTGCTGCGTGGCGGCAAGGGCGCCGACCTCCTGCTGGTCGACGTCGCGCTCGACATCCGCGATCTCGTGATGCGGCTCGAGGCCGAACATATCCACGCTCCGATCGTCGCCTGCGGCATCACCAACGACGCCCGCGCCGCGGTCGCCGCGATCCACGCCGGCGCCAAGGAATACATCCCGCTGCCGCCGGATCCGGAGCTGATCGCAGCGGTGCTCGCCGCGGTCGCCAACGATTCCCGCGAGCTGGTCTACCGCGACGAGGCCATGGCGCGCGTCATCAAGCTGGCCCAGCAGATCGCCGGCTCCGATGCCTCGGTGATGATCACCGGTGAATCCGGAACGGGCAAGGAAGTACTGGCCCGCTACGTCCACACCCGCTCGGCCCGCGCCAAGCGTCCGTTCATCTCGATCAACTGCGCTGCGATCCCCGAGCATCTCCTGGAATCCGAGCTGTTCGGCCATGAGAAGGGGGCCTTCACCGGAGCAATCGCCCGCCGCATCGGCAAGTTCGAGGAAGCGACCGGCGGCACGCTGCTGCTGGACGAAATCTCCGAGATGGACGTTCGCCTGCAATCGAAGCTGCTGCGCGCCATCCAGGAGCGCGTGATCGACCGCGTCGGCGGCACCAAGCCGGTCCCGGTCGACATCCGCATCATCGCGACCTCGAACCGCAACCTGGTGGACGCGGTGCGCGAAGGCACGTTCCGCGAGGATCTGCTGTTCCGCCTCAACGTCGTGAATCTGAAGATCCCGCCGCTGCGCGAGCGCCCTCTCGATATCATGGAGCTCGCCCAGCATTTCGTGAAGAAATACGCCGAAGCCAATGGCGTGCCGATGCGGCCCATTTCGGCCGACGCAAAACGCGTGCTCTCCGCCAACCGCTGGCAGGGCAACGTCCGCGAGCTCGAGAACACCATGCACCGCTCGGTGCTGATGGCGCAGGGCGACGAGATCGGACCCGATGCAATCCTCACCCAGGATGGCGACCGCCTCGACCTGGCCAAGACGCCCCCCGCGGTGGCGCATGCCACCATGGCTGCCGAGCAGGTCACGCGCGCTCTTGTGGGGCGCACGGTCGCCGACGTCGAACGCGATTTGATCCTGGAGACTCTGAAGCACTGCCTCGGTAACCGGACTCATGCCGCCAACATCCTCGGCATCTCAATCCGCACACTGCGCAACAAGCTCAACGAATATTCCGACGGCGGCATCCCGATCACACCGGCCGGCACGCCGGGCGAATATCCGCGGATGCCGATGATCGGGGCGTAGAGGCTCTGCCGACATCGAGATAATGCGAATGCCCGGGCTGGTCCCGGGCATTGTTGTTTGGTCGTGAAGCGAAACTATCGCCACAAACTCCGCCGTCGTCCCGACGAAGGCCGGGACCCATAACCCCAGGCAGTAATTTGGCGAAGACTCGCCCGGTACTCTTATCGCGCCCCAGTGATAGATTCCGCGGTATGGGTCCCGGCCTTCGCCGGGACGACAGCAGGGGGCATGGCCGCACCGCGTTCTCCGACTAGGTACGGCTCGCGCCAGGCCCTATAACCGCTCGCGAGACCCACGCGAGGAACCACATGTCTGAAGCTCAAATCACCGATTGGCTAGCGTCGCAGCGGCAGGCGATGATCGATCTCCTGCGCGACGTCGTGAACATCGATTCCGGGTCGTATGACAAGGAAGGCGTCGATGCGGTCGGTGCGCGGTTCGAGCGGCACTTCGCCGAGCACGGCATTCCCTCGCGGCGGGAGAGCCACGGCACCTTTGGCGACGCGCTCCACGCGGACGTGTCGAAGCCCGGCAGCAACGAGAAGCCGGTGCTGTTGATGGGGCATCGCGATACCGTATTTGGCAAGGGCGAGGCCGGACGCCGCCCCTTCACGATCAAGGACAAGCGCGCCTACGGACCCGGCGTTGCCGACATGAAGGCCGGCCTCGTCATGAACGTGTTCGTGGCCACCGCCTTCCACAAATTCGGCGGCGCACCGCATCCGATCAAGGTGCTGATCACCTCGGACGAGGAGATCGGCTCGCCGTCTTCGCGGCCGGTGATCGAGCGCGAAGGACGCGCCGCGCGCGCCGTGTTCAATTCCGAACCGGGCCGCCCCACGGGCAACGTCGTCACCAGCCGCAAGGGCGGCATCTTCATGCATATGGCCATCACCGGCAAAGCTGCACATTCCGGTGCCAATTTCGCCGCGGGCATCAGCGCGATCGGCGAGCTCGCGCACAAGATCATCCAGATCCACGCGCTGACCGATCTCACCAAGGGCATCACGCTCAATGTCGGCCTGATCTCGGGCGGCCAGTCGGTCAACACGACGGCGCCCCTTGCCGAGGGGCAGATCGACATGCGCTATGTCGACCCGAAGGATCGCGCTTCTGTCATGGCCGAGATCGAACGGATCATTGCGACGCCCTCCGTGCCCGGCACGAGTGCGACGCTGACGATCAAGGGCGAGTTCGTGCCAGTGGTGCAGAGTGAGAGCTCGAAGGCGCTGTTCGAAAATTATCAGGCGGCGGCCAAACAGGCCGGGCTCACCACGCTGCAAGGCGAGTTCTCCGGCGGCTGCGCGGATTCCGGCTTCACCGCCGCGGTGGGCACGCCGACCATTTGCGGCGTCGGGCCCGTGGGCGGGCTCGCGCATTCGCCGGAGGAATATCTCGAGATCGACAGCATCGTGCCACGCGCGCAGGCGCTGGCGCTGGCGATTTTGCAGGGATGACCGTGCCGTAGCGGCGGTGCCGTAGGGTGGGCAAAGCGAAGCGCGCCCACGCATTTTTTGTGATCGAGAGAGATGGTGGGCACGGCGCAAGTGCGCCTTTGCCCACCCTACGAGACCTCCCGAGCTTACGAATAACTCGGCGCGTCCGGACTACGGAAAATGTGGATGGGATCGCCCGGCACAAACGGATGGCCGCGCAACATCGCGTAAGCATAGAGCGCGAGATAGGCGATCGCCAACGCACCGACGGCGTAGAAGGCCCAGGTCCCGATGCGCTTCATAGCTTCCGCTCCTTGGCCGTCCCGGCGGGAGGGCCCAGGGCGCTTCTAGAGCGATGATGGGTAAAAGACCAGCCTCGACGTGGCGATCAAACGCTGCGGAGGCTGCGGGTGGGAACGCTGACTTCGGCGAGCTTGACCGCGTCTTCGTCCTGGTCCACCGCCACGTACTGGCTGTGCCAATAAGCAAGCGCCGCGGTGCGCACGGAATTCTTGATGTTCGTGACGCGGCCGATGACGATGCCGTGCGAATGACGTTCGACGATCTCCTCGACCTCGCAATCGACAGATGACAACGCGCCGACCAGCAGCGGCACGCCTGAGACAGCCGTGACCCACTGGGCACCCACAAAACGATCAGCGCCCTTCAGCCCACCCTTGCCGGCAAAACGCTCGGCAATGTCGAGCTGATCTGCTGCGAGGATGTTCACGCCGAAGGCGCCGTGGCGGCGGATCAGCGGGAAGGACGAGGCATCGCGGTTGATGCTGACCAGCAGCGTCGGCGGGTCGACCGATAGCGACGTCACGGACGTCACCGTCATGCCGGTGATGTCCTTGCCCCGCCCGGCGGTGATGATGCTGACGCCACCGGTGAGGTGGCGCATGGCGCCGCGGAAATCGGCGGACGAGACGGCAGTTTCGGTCATGAGATCGCGGGGCACTACATTCATGGCATGATCCCCGAAGCGGGGCTCCCCTCTATTTAGGTACGATCGTCCGCTGACAAAAGATGGCTCAGGATCGAGCCTTCGAGGCCGGCCAGTTCGACCGAGCCCCGCGCGCGGGGCCTGCTGGCGTTAACCAAGACGTCGTGGGCGATACGCCCCTCCTCAATCACGAGCACCCGGTCTGCCAGCGCCACGGCCTCGGACACGTCGTGAGTCACCAGGATCGCGGTAAAGCCCTGGTCGCGCCAGACGCGCTCCAGAAGCCGCTGCATCGAGATGCGGGTCAGTGCGTCCAGTGCGCCAAGCGGCTCGTCGAAGGCAAGCACGCGCGGACGGGAGACCAACGCGCGCGCAAGCGCGACGCGCTGCTTCTGGCCGCCCGAGAGCACCGACGGCCACTGATCGCGCTTGTCGGCAAGTCCGACCTCGGACAGCGCTTTCTCCGCGCGGGCATGCGCATCGCCGGATGAACGATCGCGGCCAAGACCGACCTCGACATTGGAGAGCACGCGGGCCCAGGGCAGCAGTCGCGGCTCCTGGAACATCACGCGGATGTCCTCGGGCAGCACTTCGTCGCCGAAGCTGATGCTGCCGGCGTCGATCTTCTCCAGGCCGGCGATGAGACGCAGCAGCGTGCTCTTGCCGCAGCCACTCTTGCCGACGATCGCGACGAACTGGCCGGCCGGGATGTGCAGATCGATGCCCCGCAGCACCTCGTTGTCGCCGAATGATTTGCGCAAGCCGCGGATGTTGAGTGGAAGGCCACTCACCTGCAGCGGACGCTCCTCGCGCACCACACGGGCATGAGGCGCGAAATTGGCGCGGCTGGCGAGCTCGGTCTCGGGAAGGGCCGTACGAAGCGCTGTCTGCATATGATTCCCAGTATCTTTGATCAACGTTTCTGGAAGGCGGGATGCCAGGAGAGCGTGGCCCGCTCCAGCACACGGGAGGCGCTGTCGGCGAGCTTGCCGAGCAGCGCGTAGATGAGGATCGAGAGCACGACGACGTCGATCAACATGAACTCGCGCGCCTGCATCGCCATGTAGCCGAGGCCCGAGGAAGCCGCGATGGTCTCGGCGACGATCAGTGTCAACCACATGATGCCGAGCGCGAAGCGGATACCGACGAAGATCGACGGCAGCGCGCCGGGGAAGATGACGCGGCGGAACAGCTCGCCATCGGTCATGCCGTAGATGCGCCCCATCTCAATCAGCTGCGGATCGACGGTACGGATGCCGTGCAGGGTGTTGAGATAGATCGGGAAGAACACGCCGAGGGCCACGAGAAACAGCTTTGCGCTCTCGTCGATGCCGAACCACAGGATGACGAGCGGGATCAGCGCCAGATGCGGCACGTTGCGCACCATCTGCAGCGTCGTGTCCGTGAGCCTGGCCGAGAGCTGCGACAGGCCATTGGCAAGCCCGAAGGCGAAACCGATGCTGCCGCCGATCAGGAAGCCGATCGAGGCACGCCAGAACGACACCCAGATGTTGCGCACAAGCTCGCCGGAGAGCAGCAGCTTCCAGCCGGCAAGCGCGACATCGCTCGGCGCCGGCAGCACGCGCACCGGGACGAAGCCGGTGATAGCAGCGACCTGCCAGAGCGCGATGATGGCAAGCGGCACGATCCACTGGACCAGGCCATCGGAACGCGGCAAACGAACCTTGCGCGGCAGGGAGATACTGTCGATGAGGCTCATGATTGCGACGCCCTATGCTGCGGGCGATAATCGCTGCCGACTGTTTCGCCGAAGGGACCGCCGTTGAAGTGCAGCCTGGTCACGTTGCTCGGCTGCTCCAGCGAGAGCAGCGGAAAGACCAGCTCGGCGAAGCGATAGGCTTCCTCCAGATGCGGGTAGCCCGACATGATGAAGGTATCGATGCCGATATCCTGATACTCCCTGATGCGCGCGGCGACGGTCTGGGCATCGCCGACCAGCGCCGTGCCGGCACCACCTCGCACGAGGCCGACGCCGGCCCAGAGATTCGGCGCAATCTCGAGCTTGTCACGCTTGCCGCCGTGCAGCTGCGCCATGCGCTGCTGGCCGACCGAATCCATTCGCTCAAAATTCTTCTGCGCGGTCGCGATGGTTTCGTCGCTGACATGCTTGATCAGCTCGTTGGCAGCACGCCAGGCCTCTTCGTTGGTCTCGCGGACGATCACATGAAGCCGGATGCCAAAGGAGAGCTTGCGGCCACGTGCGGCGGCGACGTCCCTCACCTTGGCGATCTTCTCGGCGACCAGCGCCGGCGGCTCGCCCCAGGTGAGATATTTGTCGACGGTGTCGACCGCGACGTCGATGCCGGCATCCGACGAGCCGCCGAAATAAAGCGGCGGCCGCGGCGACTGCACGGGGTGGAACAGCAGCTTGCTGTCCTCGATGCGGATATGCTTGCCGTCGACATTCACGGTCTTGCCGGCGAGCAGATCGCTATAGACGTTGAGGAATTCGCGCGTGACCTCGTAGCGCTCGTCATGGCCGAGGAAGATGCCGTCGCCCTTGTTCTCGACGGGATCGCCGCCGGTCACAACGTTGACGAGCAGCCGGCCGTTGGTGACGCGATCGAGCGTCGCGGTCATGCGCGCGGCAACCGTCGGCGATTGCAGGCCGGGGCGGACGGCGACGAGATAGCGCAGCCGCTCGGTGAACGGCGCGACTGAGGAGGCGACGATCCAGGAATCCTCGCAGGAGCGACCGGTCGGCAGCAGCACGCCGTAATAGCCGAGCTGGTCGGCAGCCTGCGCGACCTGGCGCAGATAGTTGAAGTTGACCTCGCGGCCACCGATGCCGGTGCCGAGATAGCGGCCGTCGCCGTGGGTCGGAAGGAACCAGAGGATGTTGGCGTTGGACTGCTTACTCATGAACCTGGCCTCCGCGCCACGTCGGAAATCTTGATGGATTTGGGAATGAGGTTGAGCGCGGAGAACGCGTCAGCAACCTGTTGCTGGTCGGCGATGACAGCATCAGTCAGCGGCTTGATGCCGTAAGCCTGCCGCTTCAGCGCAACCTCGACCACCGGCACGGACAGGCCGATTGCCGGCGCGAGCTGTTCGGCGACCGCGTGGATGTCGCCCTTGGCCCAGTCGTCAACGGCGCTCAGTTCTGCGAGCACGGCATCGACGATCTTCGGGTTGGCTTCGAGGAATTTCTTGGACGAGAAATAGAACTGGTAGTTCGCGACGATGTCGGTGCCATCCGCCAGTGTACGTGCGCCGGTGGCGGCTTCGGCGGCCGCCTGGAACGGATCCCAGATCACCCAGGCATCGACCGCGCCGCGCTCGAAAGCGGCACGCGCATCGGCGGGCGCGAGGAACATTGGCTCGATCTCGGAGTATTTGACACCCGCTTTCTCCAGCGCCTTGAGCAGGAGATAGTGGACGTTGGAGCCCTTGTTCAGCGCGACCTTCTTGCCCTTGAGATCGGCGACCGATTTCAGCGGGCTGTCTTTCGGCACCAGGATTGCCTCGCCTTTCGGAGCCGGCGGCTCGTAGGCGACGTACTGGATCGGCGCACCGGCGGCCTGCGCGAAGATCGGCGGGGCTTCGCCGGTGTTGCCGAAATCGATCGCGCCGACATTGAGCGCTTCGAGCAGCGGCGGACCCGACGGAAATTCGGTCCACACCACCTTGTAGCCGTCAGCCGCGAGCTTCGGCTCCAGCGTGCCCTTGCTCTTGAGCAGCACCAGCTTGCCGTATTTCTGGTAGCCAATGCGGACCACCTTGTCCTGACCATAGGAGGTGCCGACCGCAGCCGCTACAATGCCGATCGACAGCACGATGGCTGCGATCACGCGGTGAATGATACGCCTCATATTCAAACCCTTTGAAATGGGGAGATTGGTTGGCACGATCACGCTGCCGGGTTGCGCCAGACGATGTCGCGGATCACGATCGGCTTCGGAATCAGGCCGAGCTTATGGAAGCGATCGGCAACGCCCTGCTGGGTCGCGACGATGTCGTCGGTCACAGCGCCGATCACGAAATTCGCGCGGTCGGCCGCGACGGTCTGGATATCCAGTGGCACGCCGGTGATGGCAGCCAGCGACCTCGCGACGTCGTCGCGGTGCTGTTCGGCCCATTGGCCTGTTACGGTCGTCACCTCGACGATTTGCTGGAGGATCGCACTGTTGTTCTTCGCGAAGTCGCGATTGGCGATGTAGAACGAATTGGTCTTGGTGACCTCGCGCGCATTGACCAGGATGCGGCCATTCTGCTTGGTCTCGCCGATCGCGAAGTAGGGATCCCAGATCGCCCAGGCCTCGATGCTGCCATTGGCGAAGGCGGGACCGGCGTCCGGCGGCGTCAGATAGACAGGCGTGATGTCGGCATAGGTAAGCCCCGCCTTCTCCAGCGTCTGCACCACGACATTGTGGGCGCTGGAGCCCTTGGTGAAGCCGATGCGCTTGCCTTTCAGATCGGCGATGGAGCGGATCGGCGAATCCTTGGGCACCAGGATGCCCTGGCCGTTGGTGATGGGCTGACCGGCGGCATAGACGATCGCCGCGCCCGCAGCCTGCGCGAACACCGGCGGGGAATCACCGACCGCACCGTAATCGACGCTGCCGACATTCATCGCCTCCATCATCGGAGGTCCCGATGAGAACTCGACCCATTTCACCTCGATACCTTGCGGGGCGAAATGTTTTTCCAAGGTTCCGCGCTGGCGCGTGATGACCAGAACGCCGGTCTTCTGGTAGCCGACACGAATTTCCTTCAACGCGCCTTGCGCATTCGCGCGCGACGCAAGCGCAGCGGCTGCCGCAGTTCCAACAGACAATTTCAGAAAGTCCCGACGCTGCATTCCAAGCTCCCGGCCGCGTGCGGCCGTCATCATTCATCGCTGCAAGATGATGGTGCGGAGCAGGGGAGGTGTCGAGACATCAAAGAAAATAGCGATGCGAGCACTGCGCGCGTGGCGAAGTGCATGATTAATCTTTCAAGCGCGCGCGATGATACAGAGGGAATTTTTCCGCACGCGAATGTGAGAGCTCGCACCAGCGGAACGAAACAGCGAAAACAACCCCATGCACAGTAGCCGGAACACGCGAAAACAAGAACTTACGCATTATCCGAAATAAAGTTGACTCGTCGGGCAAAACAGGAGCAGAATGACACGATGGCAGCGTCCGGTTGGAGAGCCCTGCCCTTCTATCGCAGCCACCTCACCGGCAGATTCTGCAGGCCCCGGAAGGCCCAGCCGCCGATCCGCACCGGTTCGTCGTCGGCGATCTCGAGATGTTTGGCGCGGGCGAACAGCGTCGGCAGCGCGACGTCGGCGATCATCGCGCGCGAGGCCCAGGCGCCGGCGCAGAAATGCGGGCCGGCGCCGAAGGCAACGCTCTTCGAGGTGTCGCGCCGCACGTCGAACTCATCGGCGCGCTCGAAATGCTTTTCGTCGCGATTGGCGGAACCGAACATCAGGAACACACGCTCGTCGATTTCGAACGAAACGTCGCGAATGGACCACGGCTTTGCGATGCGCCGCGGCGACATGCCGATCGGCGAGATCCAGCGGGCATATTCCTCGAACGCTTCGAGCCAGGTCACTTCGCCCCTGCGCACGAGATCGAGTTGCTCGGGATGGGTGAGCAGCGCCCACACTGTGCCGGCGATCGCCTTGCGCGGCTCGTTCTGGCCGCCCGAGATCGCGAGTTTGACGTTTGCGCGCACGCTCTCCATCGGCATGCCCGAGGCGAGCAGCACGCCAAGAATGCTCTGGTCGGGATTTTTCGTCATGACAGGAAGGATATCGTCGATCGCAGCATCGATGCCCGATGTCGCGGCATGGCAGCGCGCCTCGACCTCGGGGTTGCCGCCGTAATTGGCGATGCCCTCGATCATGCCCTGCGACCAGGCGTCCATGTCGGCAAAGCCGATATTGGTGAGGCCGGTGATCGACTTCAGGCATTCGCCGGAGAACGGCAGCGCGAAGTCGCGCATGAAATCGATCCGGCTGCCCGGCTCGATCGTATCGAGGATG
>Ga0105240_10015428_pt1 | contig 10388 bp, 10 predicted proteins | sample KBSC54metaG_FD_80426 | JGI IMG/M metagenome (GOLD analysis project Ga0105240, IMG submission 80426) | Corn rhizosphere microbial communities from Kellogg Biological Station, Michigan, USA - KBS C5-4 metaG | ecosystem: Host-associated > Plants > Roots > Rhizosphere > Soil | place: Michigan, USA... | reverse complement strand
CGAGCATCTCCTGCGCCTTTTCAGACACCACCGGGTGCGTCGAGGTTTTCAGACCGCCGGGTGTGCGCCACCCGTAGCGATACTCCGTATCGTGCGGATAGCAGACCATTTCATTCAGCGTTTCGCGGAACTCTACGCCGGGCCGCGTAAAGAGACCCGAGAGATCAGCCAGGCAGGCGACGCGATCCTCGGTGGCAGCGGTGTAACAAGCGTGCAGGATCATGCCTGTCGTAAGCGACGCCGCACTGTCTTCCCAATGCCGCTCCATCGGACTGTCCTCGCCGCTCCGAATGATCATGTCGGCGATGTTCTGAGCATCGGAGACATCGCGCGGCGTAAAGAGACGGACCTCCGCCAGCGGATTAAAGCGGGATGAGGTCCCATCCTCGACCGGCGAAAACTTAAAACAGAGTTGACCTCGGCTCGCCCGGAACCCCGCGGTCTTTGCCCAATTCTCGCCCTTGATGTCGTAGATGACGGCGCTCTCGTCCCACGCAAGCAACGTCGGGATCACGAGACCGACGCCCTTGCCGGATCGGGTTGGGGCAAACGCGAGAACGTGTTCCGGGCCGTTATGGCGCAAATATTGCAGTCGGCGAGTCGAGTTGTTGTACCAGCCACCGACGTACACTCCGCCCTGGCTTCGCATGATTCCAGTCGCCTCTATGTCCTCGGGCGCCGCCAATCGAGCGGAGCCATGCAAATCCTCCGCGTTCTCGGATAAGCGCTGCGCTCGCCGATTGGCGGCGACGAAAAAAGCGACCATCGATAGAATGCAGCCACCGAGCACCATCATTTCGCCTTCAAACAGCGGTTTCCTGACGCGGTTATCGCGACTCGTGCAGTTCTGAAAGCCCCAAATGCACCAGGCGAAAGGCTGGTACACCGCCACTCGGTTCGTCCGCATGAGCGGCGTTCCAAGCGCCGGTTGATATCGAAACTGAGCCGCAATGTACTGTGTGGCCAGAAAATTGAATCCGACCAGCAAAGCAAGCCCCATGCCCGTCGCCCGCCAGTTGTAACCAAAAGGAAACCCGCCGGGGTCGCGGGGTGTTCGGTACATGCCCGACTGTGCCTTCATCGCGCGAGTTCCTTCGTTCTCGACCGCTCTCGTAATTCCTTCACAGAACCCAGTTCGTTGGCGTAGCCGATTCCAACGTTGTCTCCGACCCTGGGCGCGGGTTGGAGCAGATATTTCGTATGAGCGACTGCGGAATTGGGCGACAGCCTTTGAACGACGTGCAGATCGGTTTCGCCGATGATCTCGCCGCGATAGTTGCCGCTTTGCGTCTGGGCAGTGAATGTTCGGGCAGCTTCGCCCAACTTTTCGGCGGTGATATTCTTCGCTGCCGCAAAAGACGCGCTTAAGGTTTCAGGTGGGGTTCTCTCGGGCGTGGCTTTCGAGGAAGAATTTCCAGCAGTTCGGTCGTCGCCGTTCAGTGCGGTTCGCGCGTCAACCGGTGTGTGTTGGTCTGTTCCCAGAAGTTTGTCATGCACGGCAACCGTTCTGGTCTGAGGCTCGAATCGCGCCACGAACTGCGTACTCTCGCGTTCGCCTTCACTGCCAGATGGTTCTTCAGCCCCTGTTGAAAGATCGCGATCGACTGAACCGACGAGATCGCGGTCATTCTCCAGGGTCTCGGTTTCGTCCCGGATCACCTGAGTTTTCTCGATCTCAGTTGCAGCCGAATTGCCTATTTCCAGAGCCTCGGCCCTGGATACGTCTCGCTCCAAACTGAGAACAAAATCAGTGGCGGCGGAAGCGTCGTGCGCCGCGCGGAAGATTTCGTTCTTGTCTTCCTTCAGGGCTTTGATCCAGGAGCCGACATATGCGGCGTGATTCGCCGGATCGTGGGGTACTCCGACTTCGGCAGCGATGAAAACGCTCGCCAGTTCGGCGCGAAGCTCCTCCTTGGCGTAGTTCAAATCGCCGAATCGGTAGGAATCGTTCAGCGTAGGGCGATTCAGCCGCGAGGTATGTCCGGTCCAGTGGGAGAGCTCATGAAGCGCGGTGCCGTAGTAGCCGGGTGCGTTCCTGAACGCTTCCTTCGGAGGCAAATGGATGCTGTCCGTGGATGGACGATAGAAGGCGCTGTCGCGCTGATCGTGCGTGATCTTCGCGCCGGAATTCGTCAGGATGCGCTCGCCGCTATGAACGGCGTCGAATGCGGAGCGCTGGTCGCGCTCAAAGGCCGGCACACCTTCGATCTGCTTGGCGTTGAAGACCGTGTAAACCCGGTGAATGAGGCGGTGCTGGTTCTGATTGGCGACTCCACCATCACCGTTTCGGGCCGGTCCTCCGCTCTTTTCCTCCTGCTTCGCCTTCACCTCCCAGAATTCGATGTGTGTTCCCTTTTCGCCCTTTCGGACTTGCCAGCCATTCTCGGCGGCCTGCTTGTACGTCATCCACCTTGGGTCTTCATATCCGCTGGAAAGCCCCATGGCCATGAGATGGACAGCATTGCCGCCCCGGTACGCCTTGTCGGTAGTCGGGTTGAACGGCATACCCGCCGACTCCCACGGTTTCTGCCACGGCGCAACACCCTCTTCAAGCATCTTGATGATGGAGTCGGTGACTTCCTGACGGTGGTCGCGCTTGACGGTCGCGACCGAACCGGATTGTTCGCGTGGACTCATTGGATGCAGTCCTCCGCACCAGACCGTTCGTCTGACTCGAATTCAGTTGCCGGGCTTTCGGTCTCAAAGCCCGATCCGTTGAGCGGTTCACCCCCAATTTCTTGGATCTCCGGTTCGGCTGTCTTAGGGATATACATTGGCGCTCCTTTCGGCGCGTGCTGCGCCTATCCCGTAAGCCGTGAGGTGTAACAGGCGTGACATCCGGTGTCGCTGCCCGATGACGATCGCCCTTCTTGTGGAGCGTAAGCGTCCGATGAACGCGATGAACTCCTCTGGTGGATGAGGGTGGGATTGCCTGATACTGAATTGTATGGGGACTGGACTATCCGGCTGTCTGAGCCCAGCATGCGGCAGCAGTTAACCTAGCTGTTTGACAGGATGGTCAGATGGTCGGCGATGCGGATGAGAACATCGCGGACCCTGTCGAGCAGTACTTACCTGCGGACCGGAGACATGCGCGCGGAGTCAAATGAGCGACTTGGTGACGTCTCGCTCATGTGGACGGCTTCTGGGTTGCCGACTATCCGATCAGAACGGATCGGGGCACCGCGCCACTCCACTTAACGACCCAGGCTGTGCTCGCTAGCCTGGTAGCCTGTTCCCTCCTGGTGGAGCACATGGTCCCGGCGCCGCGCTCACGCGTATGCCTTCAAAGATTCACGAAGACTTGACCGAAGCCGCGGGAGTATGGCTTCCTGAAATCATGCCACTTCCCGAATCTCTGCCTTGGATGGAGAGCGCTGACGCCAAGATGGCCAGAGCAAAGGAACACCTTGATACGCTCTATGCCGAGGCGGGTGTGTTCTTTGAAAGCTCGAAGCGGAATTTCGTTCTCAAGTCGAACGAACACGAGGCGTGGATCGTCCATTACTTCGAGGATTCCATCCCGCCGATCCGCTTAGGTGTGCTTTTGGGCGAGTGCGTCTTCAACATGCGGTCGGCGCTCGATAACCTCGTTTGCGGCCTCATCCGGACAAAGGATTCGCACGCGCCGTGCAAGGGTACTCAGTTCCCCATCAGCTCCACCGAGGAGCAATGGAAAAAGAACTGGCAAAAGTACCTCAAGGGCGTTGAGCCAGCGGCGCAGAAAATGATCCGGGATCTTCAGCCGTGCTTTCTCATGTCTGCAGTCCCCGAGCGTGACCCGTTGAGCATCTTGAACGTCCTCTGCAACAGCGACAAGCACCGGGCCGTTACTCTCACACTGGCGTATAGTCGTGACCTCACGGTCAAGGTGCATGCGAACGACGGGAAAATCCATATCTGGAAGGCGACGGAGCCGCTCTATGCAGGAGATGTCCACACAATACCGCTCGATCTTGACCCCGCGACCGTACAGCCGAGCGCACGGGTTGAAACGAGCGGCACTGGGTTCCTGACAATCGGGGAGATCGGACCATGGGAACAGCGTCCGGTTTGGGCTGTCCTCACGGATGTCTATGAATACGTCAAGGATCGTGTACTGATTCCGCTGAAGCCGTTTTTCGTGGCTCCGCTGGGGAGCGAACGGTAAGTTTTTCCTTGCTTTACGGGCGGTCCAGGCGCGCTGTAGGCGACTAGACTAGTGCCTAGGGAGCGCGGTTACTCTTTATGATGGCGCGGGCAAGCTACCTTCTATTTCTCTGCGAAAACTCGTGACGACAGTGAAAGGATTAAGAACATGGCTGCATATGATGCAAAGGACAGGGATCGGGTCAAATCGGTCGATCCGCCGATAAGGCCTGACGCGATAGGGAATGGGATCGTCGGCGGTGTCGTCGGTGGTCTGATTAAAGGAGGTGGCGCAGCAGTTGCCGGTGCCTTGGGGGCTGCCCGAGGGGCCGGTAAAGGCGCCGCCATCGAAGCAGGAAAGGGTCTTATCAATTCCGGGAAGGACAAATAAGGTCACCAGCGGAGCGGGCCGAGGCGAAGGCAAGCGTTGAAACACCCGGCCCGTTTTGCCAAGGGACTCGGCCCCGTGATGTTGTAACAAAGACCGATTCTGAAACGCTGGGAAATGCGAACATTGCATTTGAGCCACTCTGTTCGTCGGCCGCTGATGAACGGCGCATCGGTTGCCCGAAACCGGCCGTCCAAGAAATCGGCGCGCCGATAGCCCGCGATAAGTCAGTCGCGTTTAGCGTCGCGCCGATCAAATTGACGGGAAAAGCGCGTTACTGATCTTAGGACGGCCCACCCCAGATGCCGGCGCGTGTAACAGATCACTATCGGGCACGGTCTGAATGCCGATCGACCTGAAATTCAGTCCGTTCCACCGTCGTCCTCTTTACAGCAGCTTGATACCGACCGAGCCATCCGCCCCAACCGTCCTCCGGAGGGACGATTCCGTGCGTCAGAAATACCTGGGCTTTTTCTCTGAGATGGTGGTCGTTTCGCAATACTTGCTCCGCATCACCGGAGTCGTGGACCTCCAGCACCGGTTGTCCATTCTCGAACTGCCTCTGGAGCCGTACAAACGAGTTCGCTCGAAGCTTTCCTCTGCTCCGAGCCTCTTCCATCTCGGGCGTGTAGTAGATCAGGTGGACCTGCGCGTCGGTGCCTTCCAACAGAAGATAGTGCCGACCGGCCGCTTTGCCGACTTCCTCTTCACCGTGCGCCAGCACTCTCCCTTCGAGAATCTTCAGCTTTCTGAGATCCAGTACGACCAGCGGCAGGCGTTCATCCGAGAGCAGTGCTCCGTGAGAAGCGAGCATCTTCTGCCGGTCATTTGTCCTCTGCATTGCTTTCAATACGGTCTCGAAATCGCGGCGAACGATCCATTCCCTCGGGCCAGACGGCTCCGCCAAACCCATCTGCTGTAGTACCAGCAACCGTGCATCAATGTGTTGCGCTCGTGCCGGGCCTGCGTTTTCTCCCGTTCTCCGGATGACGAAATGCTCCGCTGAACCCGACTCCGGCAATTCAACCGAATTCGCCCGGTTGATTACCCGGTCGAGCGATGTAAAACGACGCTCGTGAATCTCGCGGCGCTCCGAAGCCACCGCGTCGAGGTGATTACGATATCCCAATTGCCGGGTGCATAGATCTTCCGCTATGGCCCGGATACCGTGCCGAACGTAATCGCGTGGCAGATCCAGAGCGGATTTGTCCTCCCGGATGCCGCGTAGAGCAACATGAACATGGGGATGCTCAGTGTTGAAGTGCGTGACGGCCACCCACTCCAGCTTCGTTCCGAGGTCCTTCTCCATGCGGCCCATGAGATCGCGCGTGAGCAGATGCAGGTCGAGCCGTTCTCCGAACTCGGGCGACACAATCAACTTCCACAGCCTCGGGTCGCCCTCGCGCTGCCACCGCTCCAACTCCCTGGCCGGTTCCACTGGCGCGCCGCCGCCGCTCGCTCTGTGGCTCATCACCTGAGGCTGAGCCGCGCCCCCGGCACTCTCGCGAGCAATGTAGCGGCCATGGGCTTTCCATTGCCCCGCCGTCTTGTTCGCCGTATACATGGCGCGAACAGCGCATCGCTGGTTGAATTGTCTCCGCGATGACGCGCGGGAGGCGCCGTTCGCCGATGCGCTCGACCGACGTGATGTCCCCGCATAGCGGAGTACGGTCCGCAGAGCTGTGGACCAGGCACGCGCCTCACTTTTTCCGCCGGAGTGTGGGCGGTTTGGTCGAAGTCGAAAGCCTCTGTCCTGGCCCGGCGCTTTGTCAGTTTTCTTCGCCACGCTTCAGCAACTCCGTCATTGCGGCTTGAGAATCGCCAGCCATCCCAGCGCCGACGCTCTTCAGGAATCGGTCGTACCGCACCTTCCCGCGAGCCACAGCTTGGTCATAGGCGTCCCTGGGCGGTTCCGCGACGCAGGTCAGCAATGTTTTCACGAGCGAGTCGACGAATGTGAACAGAGCCTGCTGTGCGAGCTTGACGCCACGGATCTCGCGGGCAAGGCGGTCGAGGCTCGCGGCGAGTCGCTCCTCTGCGGCATCAACTCCGCTCTCGCGTCCGGCTAGTTCCCGTTCAATAGCAGCGCGGATGAAGGCGCTCGGGTTCGAAAATCCACCGTCGCGCGTCGCGCGTTCAACACGCTTGTTCAGTTCGGGTTCCAGCCTCGCTGCGCGGATTCGGAGCTTTTGTTTGGCCATCTCAGCGTTCCTAAACGGTACGCCGGGACCGGCGAACAGCGTGACAAGGCTGGTTCAACGAATGTTTAACAAGCCACGCTCGGCGTTAAACACGGAACGTGCTGGAAATAAACGGAATCACTGCGAAAGGCCCAGAAACCGTTCAACAACCCTTTATGTTCCACTACCGGGTCTGTTTTGGCGGTATGGTCTTTGCTGCTACCTTCCAAACCGAGAGGGACTGGTAAACAACTGAAACATTCTGAAACCGGCGCTGCTCGGTGCATGGTCCTGAAACATTCCGAAACATTGCGTGGAAAAACTGAAAGCGTCTGTCACGATCCACCTTTCTCGCGGCCTACGGGATAGAGGCCGCTTGGATCAAACCCCTAAGAGCAAACTGGACCTGACTCGGCTCCGCACACGCATGGCGGAGAAACCACGTACGAAGGCCGGTCAAATCCGACAGGCGTGGCCGGACATCAAGGCGCTATTCGATGCCGGGCACAGCCTCAAAGACATTTGGGCGTGGCTTAATGAAATCGGAATCGAGATCGGGTACGCACGGCTCTCTGACTACACGAGCCAGCTAAGGCGCCGAGACAAAGCCGCCGCGCCCGCTGAAACATTGGCCCTGACTCACGAATCGCGAGCCACGTGCGACCGGCCGGTATCGGCTTCGACCGGGAAAGCGGCGCGAGAAATAAAGCCGGAGCCGGAGAGGTCGCTTGCGGGGAACGACCCGCTCGCCAACATCCGGGAACGCGAAGATCGGCGCCCAGGATTCCAATACAACTCCGAGCCCGACGTTAAGAAGTTGATCTGACTGGAAGGAGAATCATGGCCAAGGCCACCAATACAAACGGCACGAATGGAATCGAGTCCACGGGAGCAATTCACCTTACGCTGCAGGGGAAAGGAGGGGTCGGTAAGAGCCTCGTCGCCTCGGTTCTTGCGCAATATCTGCGGGAGAGAGGGAAGGAGGTTCGATGCATCGACACTGACCCGGTAAACCGCACGTTCGCGCAGTACGGCGCTCTCTCGGCAGACCGGTTGAATCTGCGGGATGAGCACAACAGGATCGAGCAACGCGCCTTCGATTCCCTGATCGAGCGCTTCCTGACTGAGGATGGCGCGACGTTCGTGGTCGATAACGGGGCATCCACATTCCTGCCGCTATGGCATTACCTGCTGGAGAACAGCGCCCTCGAATATCTCCGACAAAACGGCCGGCGCGTTTACGTCCACACCGTGATTACCGGCGGACAAGCGCTACTCGATACGCTGAACGGATTCCACGAACTTGCACAGACTACCGCGGACCGCAACATCGTCGTATGGGTAAACGAATATTTCGGCCGGGTGGAGGCTGAAGGGAAGAAGTTCTCGGAGATGGCGGCGTATCGTGAAAACTCGGAGAAGGTTTGCGGCGCCGTAATCTTCTCGAAGCGGAATCAGGATACCTTCGGACGCGATGTCGAAGAGATGGTTGCAGCCAAAATGACCTTTAACGAGGCGATCAGCGCGGCGAAACTGCCGATTATGGCGAAACAGCGCCTCCGGATCGTGCAACGGGATCTTTTCGACCAGCTCGACCGGGTGCCATTTTGAATGGACGACCTGCCAATGCCGATCGACCTGAAGCGCCTCGCTGCCGAGGTGTCGGTCCAGCATGGAATCCGGATCGATCCCGATGACCCGATGATGGCGGTGGTGACCCTGAATCGGCTGGTCTTCGAGGCGGCTGTCGCTCAGGTCTTGGAACGCGTTCAGGCGGCGGCGCGAGACTTCGAGATGGCGTCGGAAAAGGTCCAGGTCCGTGCTGGAGGGGTTCTCGCGCAAGAGGTCCGCGACTCCGGCGTGGCAATGAGGCAAGAGGTAAGAAAACTGCTGGACGAGTTCCAGTGCGTCGGACCGGGAAGTAACAATGGGACTGTTCCCGGTCACCGGACGCGCACAAACCGGAAGTGGCTGCTCATCGGTTTGGCGTCTGCGCTGACCCTGTTTGCCATGGGCGTCTGGGTCGGTGCACGTTTGCCTGAGCTGTCCAGATTTTGGAGATAATCAGTAAAGATGCGAATGTTCTTGTTCTGGTTCGCGATTCTGGGCCCGAAGGCGAGGCTCGCTTTCCTCGCCGCATGCGGCTTGCTCATATACGCAGTCAGCAGATGATGTCTCGCTTACCGTCTTTTCGACGGGCCTAATCAGATCTCAGCAACGGGCGTCGTTACGAAAAGTGACGGTTCCGAAACACTTCAGCGGAAAGAAGGGGACTTCAGGGAGAGGTGGCCTCCGGCCCGGGGCACCTCGGGCCCACCGTGATGTTCTTACGCCAGGTTAGGTTGCAGATCAGTCGGACACCGAGGCCAACGTTCCTTCTGTTGAAAGCGACAGGACGAAAATGGTCCGACCATTCATAAACGAGGCAATTTGTCGAGATTCAGAATACAACCCGCGCTGATCGGTCTTGGCCCGCTGATCGCCCGGTCCGCGCGGTAAGTCCAGCTTTCCCAGTACTGTAATCAACGCGGCGTGAGTGCATGTGGTGTTAGGATTGATATTGCTAATTATTGTGATTTATGTCACAATCTACGTGCATCACGTGTAGTCTGGGGTTGCTTCGACATTTTTAGAAATGCGTGTAAATAACTGGAGGTCCTTGCGTAGTCTGGGGTTCGTCGTTCTCGTCTCCGCAAGCGCGTGTTGGGCTGAGGAAATCAGAACGGTTCTGGCTGAGGGCATCGGCACCGATCCGCAAAGTGCAGCTCAAAATGCCGCACAGAACGCTCTCACCAACGTTGTGGGCAGTTTCATCGATGCAAACAAACAATTAGAGAAGCGCACGGAGATTGCGGATGGGATCCGAAGTCAAATAGCGAAGATCAAGACCGAGATAAGAGAATATTCGCAGGGGTCAATCCAAAGCATCGAAATAGTAGAGACGAAGAGAGACGGATCCTTTTATAGAGTCACCGCCAAAATTGCCGTGCGAGTGGAGGACTTTCGCGCATACATCAAGAAACTTGCCGAAGGTGAAGCCCCTGTCAGTGTTGGATTATATGCACAAATGTCCACTACACAGAAGCAGGGTGAGTCGCTGGCGCAACTTCTGGCCGAGCGCATGCTGTCCATCATCAATGGTGAGGTTGTCACGTTCTCCGTAGGCAAACCCATACCCTTCCGGCAGAGTAAGTTCAGCGATCCTGAGCGGTATCCGAGAAAACCTGAGACGGATGACATCCGTTTCCTTTCGCAGAGATCTGGTCCAGACAGCCTTATTTGTTTCGCCGTCACCGCTAAGTTAGACGACGCCTTCTTTCACAATCTCATCCAGACCTTGGATTCGGTCGCAGCATCGAAAAAGCCTTTTACTGTAAACCCCTACACAGGCTTATTTCTGGAACGACAGTTCACTGTCCCGGTGATGGAGCGTGCCGATTCACGCACGGGTACTATCTATCGATTTGCTGACTTCGACCATGAACTAAAACAGTATTTGCCGTGGCGAAATCCAGACTCATACGGTTCGTACGCCCAATGGCTACGTTTCAACGCACCGCAGCTCGAAATCTCTTTGCTTGATAAAGAGGGAGTAGTGCTTCAAGTGGAAACCGTGGGCCGACCAGCCAACCGTTCACAGGCCGCCGTCGAAGGATTTCAACCGTGGGTACTTTATCGGAGAGACGATGGCT
>Ga0105240_10015420_pt1 | contig 10389 bp, 9 predicted proteins | sample KBSC54metaG_FD_80426 | JGI IMG/M metagenome (GOLD analysis project Ga0105240, IMG submission 80426) | Corn rhizosphere microbial communities from Kellogg Biological Station, Michigan, USA - KBS C5-4 metaG | ecosystem: Host-associated > Plants > Roots > Rhizosphere > Soil | place: Michigan, USA... | reverse complement strand
CTACAATATAAAACTTATACGTTAATTAAGCACGCATTAACAAACGTAAAGGCTGCTGCCGGAGCAACAACCTTTCAGATTAAAAACTATAAATCAATATTATTTTCACGGGTACTTTAATGCTTCAGTCTTCGCCGCTGCCGACATTGGCCATCGCCAGGTAACGGTAAACTGCGTTGTTAAATTTTTATTAGCAGCGGCACAGGCGGCCAGAATAAAGTTGTCAACCGCATCCTGCGTGGTACCTGCTGCCGGGCGTAACTCCGCTTGTTTCCAGAAATTGTTCACAAATGTATCGCCGCCATAATTGTCCTTCAGTCTCATCAGGAATGACGCTACCAAATCCGATGCTCCCAGACCGAGCGGATTGGTTGGCGCTTTACCTACCGCAAGCGTGTTAGCCCAGGTGTATGACGCGTTTGACTCATAAATATTTACCAGGTCTCCCACATCAGTACGGAAGGTGGCCCACGGCGTGCTGTTAAACGGCGCCGGCGAAACCATCGTAGCATCCATCGCCATAAAGCGCATAAATATGGCAAAGCCGGTAGTAACAGGGTCGTTATCCTTATAGGTGAGCTGAGCCGTATAAAAATAATAGTTGCGGCCAAACTCGTAAAAAAGCTCCTGGTCGTATTTGTTTTGCACTGCATAGTCATACATCCTGTCGGTATACGCGTTTTGCATTTCGATGCCGGTTGTACCGATATACCCGCATCCCGCGCCGCACGACGTCGCTACATCGGCAATAGTTGTACGATTGTTGATATAAGTTACATCGGTATATTTATTCGGTTCCCGTCCGGTGGCTTGCTTATAGAAAAGGTAACATTCATCCATCACATGCACCCAGTTATTCATTACTGTAGCATCCAGGTTTGGCTTCCGCATTAGTATAGTTACATATTTGCCCTCCCACGCATACAGGTTATATGTTTAACCGTCGAAGGCTTTATAAACCTGCGGATATGGCGGTATAGCAACGGTTTGCGAAACAGCTGTACTGCCACCCGAATTGGTGACCGTTAAGCTAACCTTATATTTGCCGCCGGCTGCGTAATTATGTGACGGATTTGCCGAGGTCGATTTTGAACCATCATTAAAATCCCAGGCATAAGTTTCACCGCGTTGTACCGTACTCTTAAAGGTAACTTTAACCGGAAACGTGCCGGTATTGTTTATGGTATAAGTAAAGGTGGCCGCCGGTTTCTCAATGGTTATGGCAACCTGCTTGGTAACGCTGTCTTTACCGGCGGCATTGGTCGCCACAAGCTTTACGTTATATGTTTTCTGCTTGCTGAATTTTTCAACCGGGTCTTTCAGGCTTGATTTGTTGCCATCGTCAAACGTCCATAAATAAGTACTGCCGCCCGTAGTGGCATTGGTAAAGTTAACCGTGGTTGGCAAATTTCCCTGGTCCACAACCTGGAAGGTAAAGTCGGCCTTGGGCTTGTTTAATATTACGGCAACCTTTTTGGTGATGCTGTCGCTGCCGGCGGCATTGCTTACCACCAGCTTCACGTTGTAGGTTTTAGCTTGTTTATAGGTATTAGTAGGGTTTTTATCGGTTGATGCAGCGCCGTCGTCAAATGTCCATTTCCAGGTGGATGCATATTGTGATGAATCGGTAAAGTTTACAGGGCAGGGCAGGACGCCGTTATTGGGTATTTTAAAGCTGAAGCCTGCCTTGGGTTTATTAAGCGTGATGGTAACTGCTTTGGTAATACTGTCTTTACCATAGCTGTTCGAAACTACCAGCTTTACATTATAGGTTTTCGCTTCCGTATAGGTGTTATCGGCGTTTTGCGAGGTGGAAGTATGGCCGTCGCCAAAGTCCCATTTATAAGTATCGGCATATTTTGATGAGCCGGTGAAACTTACTGTGCAAGGCAGGGCCCCGTTAGCGGAAATCGTAAAATCAAAACCCGCCACCGGTTTATTTTTTTGATCAGCCGGTTTAGGCGTTTCCTTTTTGCTGCAGTTAATTATCAGCAAACAAATGCCGGCCAATAATATTTTGACCGGCATTGAATAAATAACCACTTTACTTGCAGCTTTTGTTTTGGGGATAAAATATTGCTTCATGACAGGGGCGGTTTTATTTGTTATGCAGTATATACTACCACACATCAAAAAACGATAAATGAAGCCGCCCCGGAAATACCCATTTACAGGTAAATTACAGGGCAGAAAGGCGACCCCATTAAGTTAAGAGAGAACTGCAGTTCACCCTCTTTGCCGCTTGCGGCAGAGAGGGTCGCCGAGCGAAGCAATGGCGGGGTGAGTCCCGGCGGTGACAGGTAGCGAACTATTCATAACCGTAATTCATGAAGTAAAAGCATGGCGGCGTGGACTCACCCGGTCTACGCTGCGCTGGACCTACCCTCTCTTCGCTGCGGGTAAAGAGGTCGAACAACTTAACTTAATGACATTGCCCCTTCAGCGCGAAGTATTGAGGGGATTATCCAAAATGCTGAAAGCCCAACGGGGCGCCAATCTACCAGCCATGGGCATCGCCCATCGTGAAACGGCGAACTTCTTTGTATTTCAAACACCCTTGGTCGATGGCCTGTGCCTAAAAGCGATTTTCCTAACCTGATGACGCAGATACATGTTTGCTCAAACAATTTTTTATATCGTAACTTATATAAAAACCCCATCGAGATAGCTTACGTATATTTTATAAATGGCTCCTTGCTTATTAATTGTATCTTTGGAACCAATAAGAAAGTAATTCTGTTACCAATAATATAGACTCGTGATTATCCTTATATTTTTTCTTGCACATTGGTTTTTATCACTATTTTTTCAGACATTTTTTCTGCATAGATATGCGTCGCACAAAATGTTCAGTACCCACAAAATTAATGAGCGCATATTCCATTTGCTTACATTTATCTGCCAGGGCTCGTCATACTTAAATCCCCGCGCCTATGCTATAATGCACCGCGAGCACCATGCCTACAGCGACACGGAGAAAGATCCGCACTCCCCATATTTTTTTAAAGATGTTTTCCAGATGATGTGGCGCACGGCGCAAAGCTATAAGCTTTACGAAAAGCGGTTGAAAGAACCAGATGCACAGTTTAAAGGCAATTACCCTGAATGGCGCATATTGGACTACTGGGGCTCAACACATCTTTCGCGCATACTTTTCGGTGCCTTATATGTGTCGTTTTATATATTTTTTGCCACGCATTGGTGGATGTTTTTGTTGCTGCCCATACATTTCTTCATGGGGCCTATACATGGTGCAATAGTAAACTGGTGTGGTCACAAATACGGCTATTCCAATTTTGATAATGGCGACAAATCAAAAAATTCAACTCCTTTTGATTTCTTTATGCTTGGCGAGTTATTCCAAAATAACCACCACAAACGCCCCAACAATGCCAATTTCGCAGTAAGATGGTTCGAGTTCGACCCGGTTTATCCCATCATGCGGGTAATGCATTGGGTAAGGCTAATAAAGTTAAGGGAAGCATACTTATAAAGGCACTAATCAGTCGCTGGCATATTAGCTTAAGGTTTTCTATCACGCAAGCAAAATGCGCGGAAAAGCTTGATTTATTGAAATTGCCCTAACAATTCAGGCAGATTTAATATATTTCGTTGTGAAAATTAAAGACAGGCTTTCGCTGTATTTTACCCTGCTTGGCTCAGGTGTATTACTGGTGGTGCTGGTATCTGTCTATTTTTCTTTCTATTCGCTGGTACGCAGCGATTTCTTTACCCATCTTAACGACCGCGCCAACGTGGCCGCACAGCTTTACTTAAAGGCCGATGAAATTACTGCCGACTCGCTAAGCCGCGTCCGTAACCGCTATATTAAAAACCTGCCGGGCGAGATTATCCGCTTTTACGACAGCCGCAATACCGCCGCATTTATCCCGGATGAAAAGAAATATTGGGGCTCGCGAACTATCGAGGCCGTACGAAACCGGCATTTCCTGGAGTACAGCGAAAACAAACGGCAAATAGTAGGCATATATTTTAAGGACAACCAGGGCAATTTTGTTATCCTGGTATCCGCTGTCGACCGTGATGGCGCCCGCCGGTTAAATGGTATGCTGAAAGCCATGCTGGTGGTGTTTTTCGCGGTGGGCAGCATCCTGTATTTTGTTGGTCGCATATTCGCTACAAAGGCGTTGTCACCCATTAGTAACGTAGTACAACAAATGAAGCTGATTAACGCCAATAATCTCAGCAAACGCATAAATGAAGGTAACGGAAAAGATGAAATAAGTGAGCTGGCACAAAACTTTAACCGCCTGCTGGCCCACCTTGAAAATGCTTTTGAGCTGCAAAAGACCTACGTTACCAATGCCTCGCATGAATTACGCACTCCGGTAACCAGCATAATCGGCGAAGTGGAGCTGGCCCTCAGCAAAAGGCGGGAAGCCGAGCAGCACGAGCGCACCCTGCAGCTGGTATTGGAACAATCAGAACGATTGCGTGATACCATAACTGGCTTAATGGAGCTTGCCCAGGTGGATATGGACTTCAGCACGGCGGAATTGACGCCGGTACGCATCGACGAGTTGCTGTGGGAAGTAGATGAATACTGGGTAACCAGGCCGGGCGAAGGTCCGCTTAAAATAAATATTGAGCGACTACCTGAAGACGAGGGGCTTTTGACAATTTATGCCAACCGGCAGCTCATGTTCATTGCGCTGAATAACCTTGTGAGCAATGCCTTTAAATTTTCGGAACATAAACCGGTTAGCTGTAATTTTTATGCTGATGATCATCTTATCCGCATCCGCATAGTCGATTCAGGCATCGGCATCCCGCAGGAAGACCTGGAGAAGGTAACCAAGTCCTTCTACCGCAGCTATAATGCCCGCGGCTTTGCCGGTAATGGTATCGGCCTATATGTTACGCAAAAAATTATCCAGCTGTTTGGCGGAACTATTGCCATAAAGTCAAAAGAGGATACAGGAACTACGGTTACAGTGGAGTTTTTGCAGAAGGGGAATACGTAACAATAGAGCGCTTTTTTGTTCTGCATAAAAACGTTACCAAACCCGCCTTGCCCGCAACCGAATAAAATGGTAGCTTTGGTTATAATCGAAACTAACAAACCAATTATTCCCTAACCTGATATTGTTTATGAAAACAGAAGATCTATCCAGGCGCCGGTTTATCGGCACCGGGCTGTTGGCCGCAGTTGGTGTTGCATTTGCTTCCAAAGCATCCTTCGCAGCATCGCTTTTGGATGATGGCAAACCCAACTCTATGATTAATGGCGTGCAGATAGGCGTTATTACCTATTCGTTCCGGAGTATGCCGGGCAGCGCCGAGCAATTGCTGCAGTATTGCAAAGACTGCAACATTAACGCCATCGAGCTGATGGGCGAAGCGGCCGAAGCTTTTGCCGGGGCGCCAAAATATGCACCGAATACCGACTGGCAAACAAAAATGGCAGAGTGGCGCGCCAGCGTATCAATGGACAAGTTTAAGGAGCTGCGCAAAATGTATAACGATGCCGGTGTTAAAATTTATGCCTGGAAACCAAATGCATTAAATAAGAAAAATACGGATGCCGAAATAGATTATGCTTTTAATGCAGGCAAAGCCTTGGGCTGTACCCATGTTACTGTTGAGCTGCCCGAAGACCACGAACAAACGCAACGCCTGGGCAACAAAGCTTCCGAGCATAAAATGTTTGTAGGCTATCATGCCCATACGCAGGCCACTCCCACCCTTTGGGATACTGCCTTAAGCCAATCAAAATATAATGCTATTAACCTGGATATTGGCCACTATGTAGCCGGTACCAGCAGCAGTCCGATTGATTTTATTAAAAAATATGCCGACCGGATAGTAAGCCTGCACATTAAAGACCGTAAATTTAACAATGGTCCTAACGCGCCATGGGGCGAAGGCGATACGCCAATTAAAGACGTATTAGCTTTAATGAAAGCCAATAAATATAAGTTTCCGGCTACGATAGAGCTGGAATATAAAATTCCTGACGGCTCCGACGCTGTTAAGGAAGTTATAAAATGCCGCGAATTCGCTAAGAATGCGTTGAGCTAAGCCACTTAAGGCCCATTTTTGATTTGACAACTTTTTAAAAGTTGTCAAATCTTTCTTTTTTATGCTTTACCTTTATTCCATCGGCACTACATTATTTGTGTTAAACCCGCCCCCTTGGGTTGCAAATGTGCCAAAAGCAATTATCTTTGAATTAACCAACTATAAACCATGAAAGACGTTGCGATTTTAATACACGAAGATGCCGTGTTGTCGACGGTTTCCGGGGCGATGGATATGCTGATACATACCAACCGCTTTTTTCACGAAAAAGGAAAACCGCTGCCTTTTAGAATAATGCTTGTAGGACAAGAGGCTGAAAACAGGTTTTTACGCAACCCCGAGCCGTTTGTAGGCTATTGCCCTATAGATAAGCTCGAAAAGCCGGGATTGATTATCGTTCCTGCATTTTATGGCGACCGCACTGAGTCATTGGAGAAGCATAAAAATCTCATTCAGTGGGTTAGCAGCAAAAATAAAGGCGGCGCCGAAGTGGCCAGCCTGTGCTCCGGCAGTTATTTCCTGGCAGAAGGAGGCCTGCTTGCCGGCCGATCCTGCACCTCGCATTGGTTTGACAGGGACGACATTGTAAGCCGTTATCCTGACGTTAATTTCCTTTCGGACATGGTGATAACCGACGACCGCGGTATTTACACAAGTGGAGGCGCGTTTTCGTCATTGAACCTCGTGCTTTATTTAATCGATAAATTTTGCGGCAGGGATGTAGGCGTTTGGGCCAGCAAGATGTTCAGCCTGGATATGGACCGCACCAGCCAGTCGCATTTCTCGGTATTTATGGGCCAGCATACGCACAGCGATGAAGATATATTAAAAGCCCAGCAATACATCGAACAAAACCACCAGCAGCAGCTAAACATCGACGATATTGCAGAGCACAGCAATATGAGCAAGCGCAATTTTATACGTCGTTTTAAAAAAGCCACTCAGAATACGCCTTTTGAATACCTGCAGCGCGTAAAAATTGAAGCCGCAAAAAAAGCGCTGGAAAAGGGTGCGCAAAACATCAATATATTAATGTACGATGCCGGTTACAACGATATTAAAACCTTCCGCGAGGTATTTAAAAAGATAACAGGGCTTACCCCACAGGATTATCGCCGCAAATACAGCCGCGATATGCCGATGCAGGAGCGGGTTGATGTTTATAGCAGCTCAGGGATGGTTAATTGAAGAAGTTGTATAAAGGCCGGGCTGACAACGTTCGCGAGGTTGCGCACCTAACGGAGCGCTATCGATTGCTTTTATTTTTTCTACCGATATTTTGCACCTACGGCGCATTTAAAAATTCGAAGCTATTTAATAAATAAAGATTTGTCAACTTTTTGAAAGTTGACAAATCTGCTCGATTCTCATTAATTCGTGAGATTCGCTTCAATTCGCGAAAATACGTTAAATTATTTCTTATTCCTGTCCGCGTAACCAAACACCTTTTGCAGCAATGGCGAAGTACGGGCGCTAATGTTTTGGCGGATATTCAGCTCTTCTTTTGCAATTTCTAAAAACAGGCCGTCAATAGCTTTTTGAGTAACATAGGCGCTGATGTCGGGATTGATTTTAGTTACAAAAGGCACTTTGTTATAGGCATTAGCAGCGTCTCCATAATATTTGGTGGCGCCAACCTTATTCAGGCTACCCTGAATAACCGGTTTAAAAGATGCGGTGAGCTGCGCGGTGGTGGTGCGTTTAAAATATTGCGTTGCTGCATCCTGGCTGCCCAATAAAATATTGGTAACATCGGTAAGCGTCATCTGCTTTATCGAGTTGATAAATATTGGCTTGGCCTGTTTGGCGGCATCCTCTGCCGCGCGGTTAAGCGAAAGTATTACATTGTCGGCAAGTTTACCCAGGCCAATGCTGCGCAGGGTGCTTTCGGCTTTTTGCGCCTCGGGCGGAAACAGGATTTTAACAGCCGCATTAGCGAAAAAACCATCTACGGCAGATAGCTGGTCCGAGCTTTTTGAGGTGCCCTGCTGTAACGCCTCTTTAAGGCCGTTTGCAATTTCGAGGGTTGATGGATTTCCTAATGTTGTACCGGCGGTTTGCGCAACCTTGTTCAATTGGTCGCAGCTGGATAGTAATATAAATAAAACAAACAGGGGTACGGCTAGTAGCGTTTTTTTCATGATGGCAGTTTTTAGGGTGTTTTTTGTATTACTTATAATGGATAGCTAAGCAATAAGTTTTATCGCTGCCAAATTAAATAATACAATTGAGATGAGGGATATGGGTATTGAGATTTTTACGCTGGCATTTAGATGTGAAATATGAGATACTTCACAAAAATCCAGCGATTCCTGTCATGCATCTCATATGTCACGTCTCAAATCTATTTTACAAATACCCTGAGTAGCGTAAATACTCCCCCCGCAATGATTGCAGATATTGGAATAGTGATTATCCAGGCCCAGATAATGTTGATAGTAACTCCCCAGCGTACTGCGGATAAACGTTTGGTAAGCCCTACGCCTATAATTGAACCTGTGATGGTGTGAGTAGTTGAAACGGGTATACCGAATTGTTGCGTAAAAAATAAGGTAATTGCCCCTGCAGTTTCTGCGCTCACACCCTCCAACGGGGTTATCTTAGTGATTTTAGAACCCATAGTTTTTACAATACGCCAGCCGCCCGACATGGTGCCCAGGGCAATAGCCGAATAACAAGCCAGCGGAATCCAATCAGGCATTGCACCACCCGGTGCTATGATATGCGCAGCTACCATGGTCACATATAAAATACCCATCACCTTTTGGGCGTCATTACCACCGTGAGCAAAACTCAAAGCCGCCGATGATACGAGTTGTAATCGCTTAAACCATCGTTCCGCCGCTGCGGGCCGTGCTCTTTTACAGATATGTAATATGATGACAGTAACAATATAAGCCACAATCAAACCAATAACCGGTGCAAGTACAATGTAAGCCAATATGGTAAATACATAGCTATTTTCAACAGCGCTCATAGGGCTGGCACCCAGGTATAGTGCATTGGCTATGCCTGCGCCGGCAAAACCGCCTATCAACGTATGCGACGAGCTTGAAGGAATACCAAACCACCAGGTTATCAGGTTCCATGAAATTGCAGCAATTAAACCCGCGAGTATCACATGCAACGTTATAAATTGCTCGTGCACTATCTTGGATACTGTAGCCGCCACCTTATGCTCCTTCACAAAAAAGAACACCAGGAAATTAAAGAATGCGGCCCATAGTACCGCCTGGAAAGGAGTGAGCACCTTGGTTGACACTATTGTGGCTATAGAGTTCGCCGCATCGTGAAAGCCGTTGGTATAATCAAAAGCCAGGGCTAGCACAACTATTACAACAAGTATAGGAGTAACCATCGGCTTATGCGTTTTTTACTAAGATAGATTCCATAACATCAGCAGCGTCTTCACACATATCGGTAGCGGTTTCTAATGCTGATAGTATTTCTTTGTATTTGATGAGGCGGATAGCATCCTTTTCATACAGAAACAAATCGGCCACGGCGCGGTCGAATACATAATCGGCCTGATTTTCAACGCTGTTGATACGGATGCAGGAGTCGGCAATGTTGCGAACGTTTTTAAGGTCTTTCAATTCGCGCACAGCTTTTTCGAGGTCGATGCTGGCCTGCAATACCAGTTCAGAAAGCTTGCGGATATGCTCGTTATAATCGTCAATGCGATAAAGGCTCATGCGGTTGGCAGCACCTTGTATATAGTCGGCCACATCATCTATAGCTGATGAGAGCGCGTGGATATCTTCACGGTCGAATGGTGTAATAAAGTTTTTGCCAAGCTCAAGGTGAACCTGGTGGGTTATTTCGTCGCCTTTGTTTTCAAGTTTGTCAATCTGTTTAAACAGTTCTTCGCGTGTTTGGGAGTTATTTGAGTTAACGGCTTCAACTAAAAATGTAGCCATAGCCACCACATTGCTTGCTGCCTGCTCAAATAATGGCGAAAAAATCTTTTTGTCCTTAGGGACGAAGTATTGAAAAATACTGTTTAGTGACATTTGCTTAACATTAAATTTACGCAAAGGTAAAATTACAATGTTAAGTTAATGTTAATTTTTAAGGACCGGTATGTTAGGTAAATGTAAAGTCTGTTTAGAGAGCTGTAACGTAAAGCCAAAGGTCGACCCTATTCCCTCGGTGCTACGCACATTTATAGTTTGCTCATGTGCCTCAATAATATGCTTCACAATAGCCAAACCAAGTCCTGAGCCGCCAATTTGCCTCGACCGGCTTGTATCTGTGCGGAAAAACCGCTCAAATAGCCTCGATAAAAATTTCTCCTCAATGCCGATACCATCATCGGTAACTTCAACCAGCACCTGGTCATGCAGT
>Ga0105240_10015417_pt1 | contig 10390 bp, 11 predicted proteins | sample KBSC54metaG_FD_80426 | JGI IMG/M metagenome (GOLD analysis project Ga0105240, IMG submission 80426) | Corn rhizosphere microbial communities from Kellogg Biological Station, Michigan, USA - KBS C5-4 metaG | ecosystem: Host-associated > Plants > Roots > Rhizosphere > Soil | place: Michigan, USA... | reverse complement strand
TGAGCGAAAGGAGTGAGAGCTCGTCGTACCCCGTGTTAGCCATGAGTTCGCGTGCGGCCTGCGTGACTTCCTCGGGCGAGCGCTCACGCGTGGGGCGGTAGATCATGCCTGCCTGGCAGAAGCGGCAGCCCTGCGTGCACCCACGCTGGATCTCGACGGCGGCACGGTCGTGGATCGTTTGCAGGAAGGGCACGATCGGTTTGACGAGTGCGGGCGGGAGCTTTTCGAGGATGCGCCGGTGAATGGTTGCGGGGGCGTCGGAATGTGTCGGTTCGAGGCCCGCGAAGTGGCCGGCCGCGTCGTAGTGCGGTTCATAGAACGACGGCACGTAAACACCTGGCATTGCGAGCAGCGCACGGAGTCGTTCGGCGCGCGGCGTGCCCGCCCGCTTCCATTCGCGGATGTGGTCTGCGAGCTCGATGACCGCGTCTTCGCCTTCGCCCAGGAAGAACGCGTCGACGAACGGCGCGAGCGGCTCGGGGTTGAACGAACCGCTGCCGCCACAAATCACCATCGGATGAGATTCGTCACGCTCGTGGGCCCAGACCGGGATACCGGACAGGTCCAGCATGTTGAGGATGTTCGTGTACGTCATCTCGTATTGGAGCGTGAATCCCACCACGTCGAAATCGCGGAGCGGGTGCCGACTCTCGAGGCTCCAAACGGGTACCCCGGAACTCCGCATTTCGGCTTCCATGTCTTCCCATGGGGCGAAGGCGCGCTCGCACACGACATCGTCGACCTTGTTGAGGATGTCGTAGAGGATGCCGAGGCCCATGTTCGACATCCCGATGTCGTAGCAATCGGGATAGGCGAGGGCGATGCGGACGTTGGCCTGCCGCCAGTCCTTGGTGATGCTGTTCCATTCGCCGCCGCTGTAGCGGGCAGGCTTGGAAACGCGGGCAAGCAGCTGTTCGATGGTTGTGGTCATGGAATCCCTCCAGCGCGTCGACCGGGCGCGGGCTGAACGTCCATGATAGGCGACGCCACCGAAGTGGCGAAGCGGCCTTACTCGTCGTCGCAGATGCGCGGATGGCGCGCCGCGCGGGTGCCGAGCGCTTCACCAGCGACAGCGAGCAGCTCGGGCGTATAGAAGTAGGTCCTCAGACGAAGGACCTCTCCATCCGCAACGGTCAGCCGGTCTATCCGATGCAACCGCTCTTCGCCATCGTCACCAGGGGCAAACACCAGCACAACATGCGCGTCTGCGAACTCGCCGGCTTCCGCCCGCTGTGGAAGTTCATCGGCTGCCCACTGCCGCAAACCGTCTTCGCGTGCGAAGGCACGGCCGCGGTTCTCGCCCACGCCCACGATATCGACCACGCAGTCGTCACTGAGCAGCGCGGCGATCGCATCAGGGTCGCGCCGGTTGAACGCATCGATGTACCGTGCGGTGAAGGAGTCGGGCGCTGTGCGGGCTGCCGAGGGACGTGGCCGATCGGTTGGAGCAGCCGCCGCCCGCAGTGTAGCTCTCGCACGTTGAAGCGCGCCTTTCACGGCCGTCTCGGTCGAGCCGAGCATTTCCGCTACCTCTCGCAGCCGAATATCGAACACGTCGACGAGCAGCGCGATGACGGCCTGGCGGCGCGGCAAGGATGATGCCAGGTAGTCGAGCGCCGCCAGCGACTCGGCAGAGTCTGGCTGACTGCCACGCTCCCGTGCCATCCCCTCCAGAGCCGCGATCGATGCGCCAGTCGTCCGGACGTGGTCGACCCAGGTATTTGATGCGGTCCGGAACAGATACGCGCGCGCATTGGTCGGCTGCCACACCAGCGAAAGCCGGGCCAGCGCGCGCATCAGTGATTCCTGCACGAGATCTTCGGCATCCCAGGGCGAACCGGTGAGCCGATAGCAGTAATCCCAGAGATCACTCCGGTGTGGCTCGATGCTTGTTAGGAATTCCTGGTAGGCAGCGCGCACAGTCGGCGCCAGGCGGGCAATCTCTTCCATATCGCATCCTCGAAGGGTATTTACTCTATACGACGTATTCGCGCGGCGAAACGGAACGGCGCTGATCCTGAATGCGTCGAGTCCTCGTGGTATCTTTCGGACGTGAAAATCGACGCCGTCATCGTCGCCGCGGGGAGTTCGACCCGATTCGGGAGCGACAAACTGGCCGCAGACGTGGCCGGGCGCCCGCTCATCGCGTGGACGCTTGCAGCCTTCGAGGCAGCGTCGAGTATTGAGCGAATCATCGTGGTCACGAGCGACGCCGCCGGGCTGGAAGAGGTCGCGCGGAGGTGTGCGCCACAGAAGTTCGAACGGTGCGTGCCGGGCGGCGAGCGGCGCAGGGACAGTGTCGAGGCCGGTTTGCGCGCCTGCGGGCACGCTCGTTATGTCGTGATCCACGACGGTGCACGGCCGATGGTCACGCCGGAACTGATCGACCGCTGTGTCGCGGCCGCAGAAGGCGCCCCGGGGGCAATCTGTGCGATCCCTTCGCACGACACGATTAAGGAAGTCGACGCCGGCCTCGTGACGGGCCATCCGGAACGTTCGCGGCTCTGGGCCGCGCAGACGCCCCAGGTGGTGTTGCGCCAGGCGTGGCTAGACGCCGCAGCGGCGAGCGACGGCGACGAAACGGACGACGCCGCGATGCTCGCGCGGCTCGGACTTGAGTGCGTGGTGGTGGAAGGCGACATCGAAAATCTCAAGGTGACGCGCCCGCTGGACCTCGACATCGTGCGGCTCATTGCAAGGGCGAGGGCGTCAGCGTGAGCGTGCGTGTGGGCCAGGGCGAAGACATCCATCGCATCGACGACGGGAGGACGCTCGTACTGGGCGGCGTCATTATTGAGGAGGGCCCCGGGTTGGCGGGGCACAGCGATGCCGACGTGCTGCTCCACGCAATCACCGACGCAGTGCTCGGAGCCGCGGCGTTGGGCGACATCGGCCACTACTTCCCGCCATCGGACCCTCGGTATGCCCACGCGGACAGCGCCGACTTTCTCCGGACTGCGCTTCGCCTGGCGCGCGAGGCTGGATGGGAAATTGAGAACATCGACGCGACCGTGCGCACGGAGCGGCCGAAGCTGGCCTCGTACGTCGTCCACATGCGTGAACGCATCGCAGAGATCGCGGGGATCGAAATCAATCGTGTTAGCGTGAAGGCGAAGACGTCGGAGGGCCTGGACGCGGTGGGGCGCGGCGAGGCGATGAGCGCCACCGCGGTGGCATTGCTGGAGTCCATCTGAACCATGCCTGCGCCTCGTGGTAGCCTCAGTCCTCTCGGCCAGCGAGAGTGAAAGCATGATTCGGCTGATGAAGGTTGATCCGGGGCGCCTGCTGCTCGCGGGGGGATTCCTCGCAGGCGCCGTGCTTGCAGGAGCTTGCGGCGGGGGAGGCGCTCCAGCGGCGGTTTCGCCCGGCAACCTGAGTTTCGTCATCCGGGTGAGCGACAACGTGTTTACGCCTGCGAACCTGACTGTGCCACCTGGCACCTCGGTGACGTGGGAGTGGTCCGGGAAGAACCGGCACTCCGTCGTCGGCAAGTTCGGAAGCCAGGACGTGCATTCACCGACGCACCAGGGGAGCGGCGAACTCTCGCTCACGTTCCACACCATTGGCGCATGGCACTACCAGTGCGGGGTCCATGGCCAGGCCATGAGCGGCAACGTCACGGTGGAGTGACGCAGCTACGGGATTTCGGGTAACAGGTCGGGTGGTTCGATGTCCATCTCCGGCATCGCGCCCTCTTCGACCGGCCGGAAGCTATGCCGCAGCGGCAGTTCCTTCATGAAGATCGCCAGGATGCCCGAGATGATGGCGACGATCAGCGCAAGCGTAAAGATCGTGCGGTTGGCTTCGGCGATGGCGACCTTTTGCGTGTGGAGGGCGCTGCCGAGGAGTCTCTCGCCATCGGTAGGCGACGCCTTTCGTACCTCATCCTGCACCTTCGCGAAGTTCGTTTTGTCGAGTGCTAGCGTGGGGTCGTTGAAGGCGGCAATGACAGCTGGCGGAAAGGCGGCGCGGTCGGAGGGCGGCAGCTCACGCTGGAACGCGCTGTGGTACGACGATGCCAGCAACGCGCCGAAGACCGCCGTTCCCAGCACAGTCCCGATCTGGCGGAAGAACTGGCTGGAACTCGTGGCCACGCCGAGGTATTCGTATGGCACGGCGTTTTGGACGACAAGCGACATCGTCGGCATCACGAGGCCGAACCCGAACCCGAGCACGACCATGATCGCGGAAATCGTAAGCTCGGATGTGTTGAGGCTGAGCCGGCTCAGGAACACCATCCCGCCAATGATGATGACCGACCCCAGGATCGCTATCCATCGATACTTGCCCGTCCGAGAAATGATCTGCCCGCCGATGACGCTCGTCACCAGGACGCCGAGCGATTGCGGTGTCGTGATCACGCCAGATGCGGTCGCTGACGCGCCCAACGCGGTCTGGACGAAGGTAGGTAAGTAGGCGATGACCCCGAACATGCCAACGCCAAGCGTAAAGACAATGAGGTTCGATAAGACGAACACCCCGTTGCGGAAGAGATGAAGCGGCAACATCGGCTCGGGATGGCGATCTTCCTGCCAGATGAAGACCCCAACGAGCACGGCGGCGGCACTGAAGAGGCCGATTATCTGGGGCGATGCCCAGTCGTAGCGGTCACCGGCCCAGACGAGCGCAAGTAGCGTCAGGACGGATGCGACGGAGAGGAAGGCGGCGCCCACGAAGTCGATCTTGGGTTTTCGGACGCCCCGGCGATTCGGGAGGTTGAACCAGATCGCTGGCAGAGCGATGAGCGCAAACGGCACGTTGATGTAGAAGACCAGCCGCCAATCGACCGAGTCGGTGAGGAAGCCGCCGACGGTCGGCCCGAGGATGCTGGCGAGGCTGAAGGTGCCGGTGAACATGCCCATGTACTTGCCGCGTTCCGCGGGCGGGAAGATGTCCCCGATGGTGGAGAAGACCGAGGAGAAGATCATGCCGCCGCCGATGCCCTGCAGGGCACGGAAACCGATCAGCGAGATCATGGTGGGCGCGGCGCCACACAGGCCAGACCCGATCGTGAACACGATGATCCCGGCCATCACGAAGAACTTGCGGCCGTACACGTCAGAGAGCTTGCCTACGAGCGGGATGACCACGGTCGACGCGAGCATGTAGCTGGTGAACATCCACGAAAAGAGGCCGAACCCACCTAGGTCGGACAGGATCTTCGGCGTCGCGGTCGCGACGATCGTCTGGTCGAGTGCGCCGACAAACATCGCGATCATCAGGCTGAAGACGAGCGCCCAGCGCTGCCGGTTGTCGAGAATTTCGCCAAGGGGGCGAAGGTCAGCGGTCACGAGCGGGATCCTTTACGGAAACGTCAGAGTGAAGCATACGGAAAGGTTCGGTTGGGGCAAACTGTCGCACGCAAAATTTCACACGGGATCAATGTCACTGATGTTCGAGCACGACGCTGCGTAGCACGGCGCAGGGAACTCGCAGCGCGGGTACGGGAATCTGGTTAGGAGTTCGCGCGGTAGTGGAGGTGCACGACGCCGTTCGCAAAGCGCCGCTCGTCGACCAGTTCGAGGTCAAAACGGACATCGCGCGGTAGCCAATGGTTGCCGTCGCCAACCACGACTGGATAAACGAGAACATGGTACTCATCGACAATGCCGGCCCTGATGGCGTGTGCGGCAAGCGTGGGCCCATTGATGCTGATGTCGCGCGAGGCGCCGTCTTTCATTCTGCTGATGGCGCCAGGGTCGAAGCTGCGCTCAAGGCGAGTCTTCGGCGTGGTCACGTGTTCGAGTGTGCGCGAGTAGACGACTTTGTCGGCGGCCCGCCATATCTCGCCAAACTCACGCTCGACATCAGAGTCATCAGGGCCGGTCCCGAAGGTTTCCCATACCGCCATCGTCTCGTAAACGCGACGGCCATAGAGATATGTACCGATCGGACGTTCGAGATCGTTGGCGAACGCGTGGACCTCGTCGCTCGGCATCGTCCAGTCGAAGTTGCCGGCCAGATCGGCCACATACCCGTCCAGCGAGGTGTTCATCCAGTAGATGAGCTTTGCCATGGGCCAGGACCTCGGCTTAGTAGCGCTTTTCCTTGATACGGGCGGCTTTGCCGGTGAGGCCGCGGAGGTAGTACAGGTTCTTGCGGCGGACCTTACCGTGGCGCGTCACTTCGATCTTGTCAACGCGCGGGCTGTTGATGGGGAAGGTGCGCTCGACGCCGACGCCGCTCGCAATCTTGCGGACGGTGAAGTTCGAAACGAGGCCCTTGTTGCGCTTGCGGATGACGACGCCTTCGAAGACCTGGATGCGCTCTTTGTCACCTTCGACGACCTTGGCATGGACGCGGACGGTATCGCCGCTGCCGAATTCCGGGACGTTGGTGCGCGGTTGCGTGTCAACCAGCGAGTCAAGTTCGTAGGCCATAGCTGCTCAATCCTTGCAAAGCGTAACCCTCGTAAGATACGCGGGCGGTACGTTACGAGCCACCAGAAGTGGCGGCCGATCCGGGCCTATGCCCGCTGGTGGCGGTAGACGTGCACCTCGACGGGTTCGAGGGTAACGAGGCCGCCGTCGACCATCGCCTCGACGGCCGGGAGGAACGCGCGGACGTTCTCGGCGGTGTCGATGATTTCGACCACAATCGGCAAGTCCATGCTCAGCCGTTCTATGTGGGCGGTGTGAATGCGCGAGGCTGCGCCATAACCGGCAAGCGCTCGCGTGACGGTGCAGCCCGCCAGTCCGCGTTCGCGTGCCTTGAGCATGATGGCCTCGTAGAGCGGCTTGTGCTCGGAGCGGTCCGATTCACCGATGAAGATGCGAAGGAGCAAGCCCTCGCCTGAGAGTTCGGTGGTGTCGTTCATCACACTGCCCTCCCGACGACCGTGCCGACGTACACGGCGAGGATGCCGACGACGACGCTCGCGATGGCATAGCCGATTGCGCGGGCGATGTCGTGGATACTGATCAGGTTATAGGTTTCGAGGCCGAAAGTGCTGAACGTGCTATACGCGCCGAGGAAGCCGGTGATGAGGAGCAGACGCGCCTCGCGGTTGAGGAGCTGGCGGTCCTCAGCAAGGGCGGTGAGGAGACCGATTGCCAGGCATGCGGTGACGTTCACCACGAGGGTGCCGAACGGGAACGTCGGGGTGGTGGCGTCCTGCACCTTGCCCGCGACGAAGTAGCGCAGCGGCGCGCCGGCCACAGCCCCAAGGATTATGTAGAGATAGGCCACAGACAGACCCCGCTTCGCAGATTCGCATGGAAGCAGGAGTCATCAGCGTCGGCGCGCGGCCTCGGCGGTTTGGGAAAGGCGGACCCCATCGCCCGAGTGCGATCATAGCCAGTCGCGGCTACCGAACCAGAGCGTCTATCGTCCCGTGCTGCCGTGGCCGCCCTCGCCACGGGCCGTCACGCCCAGCATTTCCGCCTCCTCGAAGGCGACATCCGCGAGCCGGGTGATCACGAGCTGGGCGATGCGGTCGCCATCGTGGATGGCGTGCTCGATTTCGGGGGCAAGGGCGTAAAGCGTGACCATGAGCTCGCCGCGGTAGTCGGCATCGAGCGTGCCGTAGGTGCAGAGGATGCCCTGGCGAGCGAGTCCGCTGCGGGGCCGCACCTGCGCATCGAGACCCTCGGGGACAGCCATGGCGACGCCGGTCGGGATGAGCACCGGGTGCTGACCGACGACAATGGGCGGCCCTTCGATGCAGGCGTAAAGGTCATAGCCGCTGGCCGCGGCGCTGGCGCGGAATGGCATCTTCGCGCCCGGGCGCAGCAGCCGCACCTGGACGGTTTCGGTCATGCGAGCGCGACCACGGGCAGGATGATGTGGCTGGGGTGCGTTGCATCGTGAAGGACCGTGTTGGTCGCGATCGTGTGGGCAGTGTCGGTCGCGATGTTCGCGCCGGTGTTGGTGTTTCGATCGAACCGCGGGAAGTTCGAGCTACTGATTTCGAGCCGGATGCGGTGGCCGGGCAGGAAAACGTTGCACGTGCCCGAGAGGTCGATTGCGAGCTCGACGGGCTGGCCCGGATCGAGTAGGGCGGCTGCTTCGTACCCGTTTCGGTAGCGCGCGCGCAGGATGCCATCGCACAGGTTCAGCGCCGTGCCATCGGGCTGCACATCGATAAGCTTCGCCGTGAAATCGGTGTCGGCGGCCGTGCTGGCGGCCCAGAGCCTGACTTCGATCGGACCGGTCACTTCGGTGGGGCGTTCGAGCGGTGCCGTGGAGTAGCACAGGACATCCGCGCGGTCTTCGATTTTCGACTGGTCGAACTGGCCGGGCGGCACATCGAGAGGCATGGGGAAGAGTGAGCCTCCGCGGGTCGGGACGGGGTCGAGCGGATCATACGCGAACCGGTCAGGCGGCTCCGCGCCGGGAGCATCAGTCGAGAGAGCGCCGTCGCCGCGCGATGTGGCGGCGCCGCCGTTGCTGTGCAGGTAATAGGGCGTGAGCGTCGCTTCAGACGGAGGCCAGGCAGAGTAGTCGCGCCACTGGTTTTCGCCCATGGCGAACACACGCACCGGCGGCTCGCGATTGATACCGTTGTCCGTGTCCTTCAACCAGTGATCGAACCAGCGCATGTGGAGGTCTTCGATGAGCACCTGGGCCGCGCCGCCGAAGAGCGTGTGGCCGGCCGTGGCAGTCAGCTGAGCGCCATGCAGCCAGGGGCCGACGATGAGTTTTTGACCGTCGCGCGCGGTGTCGGTGGGGCCGTTGGCGCGCATGCCGGCGAAATTGCGGAGTGTGCCGCGCATGAAAAGGTCGAACCAGCCGCCGAGGTTGTACGCGGGCGTGTGAATGCGCGGATGCGCAGCTTCGATGGTGATGGGCTCCCAGTAGGCGTCGCGCGTCGGATGTTCGAGCCACTCCTTGTAGAACGGCGCGACCACGTCATGTGCGAACGCCGGCATGTCCCGGATTGGCAGGTGGCGCATCATCGGCCAGTGATCGCCGGCGATGCCAGCCAGGCCCGCGAGTATCGAGCCGCGCTCCGCGTCAGCAAGGCTCTGGCGGGCGAGATCGGGCAGCCCGAGCAGGATCGCTGACCAGGTGAGGTTGAAGGCGAGTTCGAAGGCGCCGCCCTGGTACGTCCAGCCATCGTAGAAATCGGAGCCGGTCAGGCTTGGGAAGATGGCCTGGAGGTTCGGTGGCTGCGCCGCGGCAGCGAGCCACTGCGTCGCCCCGAGGTAGGAGATGCCGTACATACCCACACGGCCGTTGCTCCATGGTTGGCGTGCGGCCCATTCGACGGTATCGAAGCCATCGTTGAGTTCCTGGTGGAAGGGGTCGAAGGTACCCTCGGATTCGAATCGCCCACGCACGTCCTGGATGACGACAACGTAGCCTTCGCTGGCGGGCCGGATCGGCGCGAACCAGTTGTAGGCGAGTCCGCCCATCGATTTGTTGTAGGGCGTCCTCGACAGCAGCACCGGATAGCGGCCTTCCGGGTCGGGGCGGAAGACATCGGCGCGCAGGGTCGTGCCATCGCGCATTGGTATCGCGATGTCGCGTTCGACGCGGATATCAAGCAGCGCCATTGGTACCTCCTCGTCGCATGACCCGTGCGCAGCCTACCGGGTTGCGGCGGATGCCGGTAGTGAGTGGGACGAGCGACAGTCGGCAGCCGGTGTGCAGGATGGGAGCCCGAGGCGCTCCCTACGGATCGCGCTACTGACCGGCCGCCGGTGAGGCGGATGCATGCGGTGTAGGATGTTTGCAAGCTACCAGGGGAGGAAGCGCATGGCGTCAAGACGATGGAACCCGTTCGCATGGCTAGCTCGGATGTGGCGGGGCGCCGGCGATCACGACCGTGGCGACCGAGTAGCAGAGGCGATGCGTGAAAACTGGCAGGTCAGGCGGCCGCCGAACGCGATGAACCTCTGGGGCAAGGACATGTCACAGGATGAGCGCGATCGGCTCGACGGTCGGCGCTAGGCGCAGCTGCCGTCGCGGGCCTACCGAAACAGGTCACGTTCGCTGTCGCGGATGATGGATTGCATCGTAGCCGTGTCGTCCGGCTCCCACGGGAGGCCGCGGACAACCGCAACGGGGACGCGGCTAATGTTGCCCTTTACCAGTTCGGCTGCGCCCGCTATTTCGTCGGCGGTGCAGAGAGCCTGGACACGGAACTCGTGGCCGTGCGGGTCAACCTGGCCGATATAACTGGTAACCGGCTGCATACCGGCGACACCGATCGCGATATCGGTCTGCGCTTCGCGCCACGGGCGGCCGAAGGTATCGGAGATGATGACGGCGGCATCGATCCCTTTCGCTTTGAGGGACGCGCGGATGGTGGCCGCACTGGCATCGGGATCGATAGGAAGTGCGACGGCGATGCCCTCGCCGCCCGAGCTGGACTGGTCGACTCCGCTGTTCGCGCAGATAAAGCCGTGCCGCGTTTCGGTGATAAGGATAGGCCCGACCTGCCGTA
>Ga0105240_10015416_pt1 | contig 10390 bp, 8 predicted proteins | sample KBSC54metaG_FD_80426 | JGI IMG/M metagenome (GOLD analysis project Ga0105240, IMG submission 80426) | Corn rhizosphere microbial communities from Kellogg Biological Station, Michigan, USA - KBS C5-4 metaG | ecosystem: Host-associated > Plants > Roots > Rhizosphere > Soil | place: Michigan, USA... | reverse complement strand
GAAGGAGGAAGCGGCGGTCACGCGCGAGCAGCTGCTCGATGCGGCCGAATGCGTGTTTCGCGAGCGCGGCGTCGCGGGAAGCACGCTCGCGGAGGTGGCGGCGGCGGCCGGCGTGACGCGCGGGGCGGTGTACTGGCATTTTCGCGACAAGGCCGATCTCTACGCGGCGATGTGCGAGCGCGCGACGCTGCCGCTGGAGACGATGGTCGAGGCCGCCGGGGCCGCCGTGCATGCCGACCCGATGGCCGCGCTGCGCGAGCTCGCATTGACGGCGTTGCTGCGGCTTGCCAGCGATCCGCGATCGCAGGCGGTGTTCGAAGTGATGTTCCATAAATGCGAGCGCGCGGACGAATTGGCGCCGGTCACCGCGCGCAAGCAGCGGGAACGGCGACGCTGCCTCACGCACGTCGAGCGCGTGCTCGAGCAGGCGGTGCGCAAGGGGCAGCTCCCGCGGGATACCGATACCGCGCTCGCGACGCAGGCGCTGCATGCCTATATCGCCGGCATCATGCACGAATGGGTACTCGATCGCCCCGCGTTCGACCTTGCCGGCAGCGCGCCCGCGCTGATCGACGCGATGCTGGCGGGGCTGCGGGTCGCGCCCCCGCGCCTTACCCCCGCGCGTGCCGTGCAAAGCCGCGAAGCCGGTCGCGCGCGCGAGGAAAGCACGCTCGACAAGGCATAATGCCCGCGTCGGCCGCGTAGCGGGATTCGCAATGCAGATCGAACGCGTTGGCGTCATCGGTGCCGGAACCATGGGCAACGGGATCGCGCAGGCCTGCGCCGTCGCGGGCATCGACGTCGTCATGGTCGACGTCGCTGATGCCGCCGTCGAGCGCGGCCTCGCGACGATCGGCGGCAGCCTCGAACGTCTCCGGAAGAAGGACAAGATCAGCGACAGCGCGCGCATGTCGGCGCTTGCGCGCATCCGCGGCAGCACCGACTACGCCGAGCTCGCCGGCGCGGGCCTGATCATCGAGGCGGCAACCGAAAACTTCGAGCTCAAGCTGCGGATACTGAAAGCGATCGACGCGCCCGACGCCGTTCTTGCCTCGAATACATCGTCGATCTCGATTACCGCGCTCGCGGCGGTCGTTCCCCGGCCCGAGCGATTCGTCGGCATGCATTTCTTCAACCCGGTGCCGCTGATGGCGCTCGTCGAGCTGATTCGCGGGCTGCAGACGTCCGACGAAACGGTGGCGCGCGCGCAGGCGCTCGCCAAGCGGCTGGGCAAGACGCCGATCGTCGTGAAGAACAGTCCGGGGTTCGTCGTCAACCGGATCCTGTGCCCGATGATCAACGAAGCGATCTTCGCGCTGCAGGAAGGACTGGCTACCGCCGAAGACATCGACAACGGCATGCGGCTCGGCTGCAACCACCCGATCGGACCGCTCGCCCTCGCCGACATGATCGGTCTCGACGTGATGCTTGCGGTGATGAACGTGTTCTATGCTGATTTCGGCGATCCGAAATATCGTCCGGCGCCGCTATTGAAAGAGATGGTCGCGGCGGGTTACCTCGGCCGCAAGACGAAGCGCGGGTTCTATCGCTACGATTGAATTTCGCGTCCGAGAACGTTCCGGTCAGCGACGGATTGGGCTGATCCCCGGCCGAAGGGCGGCGTATGCGGCGGGCCGCCCCTAGCGTGAATCAGCCCCGAGGCGCGAAGCGCGGAGGCCAGTCCAATGACCCGCCCTCGAGCCGACGCTCAGACGTTGAGCCTCGAGATCTTCGTGCCCTGCAGCGAGAGGCCCGCCATCAACCCTGCGTTGGTCACCACGAAGCCGACGATCGGCTGCTGCGCGGTGTTGGTGTCGAGCACGCCGTTCGCGCCGATCTTCGCCACCGCCACGGTGGCGTCCGCGCCCACCGCCCAGCCGTTGCTGTTGCGGAATTTGTCGAGGGCGTCGGACGTCATGAACGCGAGAATCAGCGCCTTGGACTGCGCGCCGGCCTGCCAGCCGACCGAAATGGAGCCGACCTGGTAGTAGCCGCTCGTGCGGTCGCCCACGCGCAGTGCGCCTTCCCCGTACGACCCGCCGACGACGAAGGCGGCGTTCAGCACCTCGGGGAAAACCAGCACGCCACGTGCACGCCTTATCAGGTCGCGCGATCCGGGCACGGTTGAGTACAGCCGGGAGAGCGCCCCGTCGACCTCGCCATTGATCTTCTCCCGCCTGCTTGCCGAGGAGCCCCCTTCGGCGCGGGACGGCGGCGTCGTCGTACAACCGGCGAGGCCAATCGGTCCGATGACGAGACCGCCCATCGCGAGCGCGGCGGACCCCAGCATGAAGTGTCGTCGTTGCATTCCGTCTCCTGTGCGTTATTGACTGCTTGCGAAGCCATGGACGCGTACGCCCGCAACGGCCGCGAGTCTCGACGCCGCCACGAACTACGGCTTCCGCAAGCTTTGATCCACAAGCGGGGCGCGGAGTTGCACGACTTCCCGGTACGGGGACGTTCCGGCCCGGAAGGCTCGGGGGGGCTTCAGCGCGTAAGGCGCAGAATTGCGAAAGCCGATACGATAGCGGTCGCCCGCATGCCACAGCGGTGCATGACCCGAATCGCCGTGCAGCGGTGCGGCGGCGTGCCAGCATCCGTGTGCCGGAAGGGAGGCGGCTTTGGAGGAGAGAACGGACACGTTTCCGCGGCTTTTGCTGCACCACGCCCGCGTGCGCCCCGACCATCCGGCGACCCGCGAAAAGGACCGCGGCATCTGGCAAACGTGGACCTGGCGCGAGGTCGCCGATGAGGTGCGTGCGATCGCGTGCGGACTTGCCGCGGAGGGATTCCAGCGCGGGATGCATCTCGCCATCATCGGCGATAACCGGCCGCGGCTCTACTGGGCGATGATCGCCGCGCAGGCGCTCGGCGGCGTTCCGGTGCCGATGTACCAGGATGCTCCCGCCGCCGAGTTCGTGTTCGTGCTGAACGACGCGGAAATCGACTACGCGCTCGTCGAGGACCAGGAGCAGGTCGACAAGCTGCTCGAGGCAGCGCCCAGCGTACCCACGCTCGGCCACATCTACTACGACGACGCACGGGGCCTCACCCGCTACGAAGGCGTGACGAGCTACGAGCGCCTCACAGAACGGGGGCGCGAATACGACCAGGCACATCCCGGATTCTTCGACGAGCAGGTGGCGTTCGGCCGCGCGGGCGACGTGTCCGGGATGCTCTACACCTCCGGCACGACGGGCAAGCCGAAAGGCGTGCGGCAGACACACGGCGCGTTCATCGCCGCGGCGAAAGGCAGCGCCGAGTTCGATCGCCTGCGCCCTTCCGACAGCATCCTTTCGTACCTGCCGATGGCGTGGGTCGGCGATCACCTGTTCTCGTTCGCGCAGTGGCTCTTCGTCGGCTTCACGATCAACTGTCCCGAATCCGGCGAGACGGTGATGACCGACCTGCGCGAAATCGGGCCGACTTATTATTTCGCGCCGCCGCGCGTGTTCGAGAACCTGCTCACCCAGGTGATGATCCGGATGGAAGACGCGGGTGCGATCAAGCGCTGGCTGTTCGCGTATTTCACGGGCGTCGCGCGGCGTTGCGGCGCCGAAATCCTCGACGGGAAACGCATGGATGTGCCAAGCCGCCTGCAATACGCGGCCGGCAATCTGCTCGTCTACGGGCCGCTGCGCAACGTGCTCGGCATGTCGCGCATCCGTGTCGCCTACACCGCCGGTGCCGCCATCGGACCCGACCTGTTCCGCTTCTATCGCTCGATCGGGATCAACCTGAAGCAGCTCTACGGGTCGACTGAGACCTGCGCGTACGTGTGCCTGCAGCCGGACGGCGGCGTTCTGTTCGACACGGTCGGCGAGGCGGCACCCGGCGTCGAACTCGCGGTTGCGGACAACGGCGAGGTGCTGGTGCGCGGGCCGATGCTGCTGAAGGAGTACTACAAGCGACCGGATGCGACCGCCGAATCGATCGATGCGCAGGGCTATTTCCATACCGGCGACGCCGGATTCATCGATGCCGGCGGCCAATTGAAGATCATCGATCGCGCGAAGGACGTGGGCAAGCTCGCGACCGGTGCGATGTTCGCGCCCAATTACATCGAGAACAAGCTCAAGTTCTTTCCGCATATCAAGGAAGCGGTGGCGTTCGGTGCCAGCCGCGATCACGTGTGCGCGTTCGTCAACATCGACCTCGGATCGGTGGGCAACTGGGCGGAGCGTCGCGGCATTCCCTATTCCGGCTACACCGATCTTGCCGCGAAGCCCGAGGTCTACGAGTTGATCCGCGGCTGCGTCGAGAAGGTGAACGCGGAGCTCGCGCGCGAGCCGGGCCTCGCCGATTCGCAGGTGCGCCGCTTCCTGATCCTGCACAAGGAGCTCGACCCCGACGACGACGAGCTGACGCGCACGCGCAAGGTGCGGCGCGGATTCATCGCCGAAAAATACGGCGTGCTGATCGATGCGCTCTACGCCGGCCGTTCGATCCAGCACATCGAGACGCTCGTCAAGTTCGAGGACGGGCGCTCCGGCCTGGTGGCCGCCGACCTGCGCATCGAGGACGCTGCAGTTCTTCCCGCCGCGCTGCCGAAGGCTGCCTGACGTGGCGATTGGTGTCGCCCCGGTCGTGAGCCCCGCGCGCGACGCGCCGTCGCGCGAGAAGCCGCTGCCTGCGCGGCGCATCGGCGACGTCATTCTTTCGCTCGAGCATGTCTTTCTCGCGTTCGGCGGGGTGAAAGCGCTGCAGGACATCACGTTCGACGTGCGCGAGCACGAGGTGCGCGCCATCATCGGACCGAACGGCGCGGGAAAAAGCTCGATGCTGAACGTCATCAACGGCGTCTACCGGCCGCAGCGGGGGACGATCACGTATCGCGGGCGGCCGCGGCACGGGATGAATTCTCACGCCGCGGCCGCGGCCGGCATCGCGCGCACCTTCCAGAACATCGCGCTCTTCAAGGGCATGAGCGTGCTCGACAACATCATGACCGGGCGCAACCTGAAGATGCACGCGAGCTTCCTCGAGCAGGCGATCTGGTTCGGGCGTGCGCGCCGCGAGGAGCTCGCCAACCGCGCGAAAGTCGAGGAGATCATCGATTTCCTCGAAATCCAGCACATCCGCAGGACGCCGGTCGGCCGCCTGCCATATGGCCTGCAAAAGCGCGTCGAGCTCGCGCGCGCGCTGGCCGCCGAGCCCGAGCTGCTGCTGCTCGACGAGCCGATGGCGGGAATGAACGTCGAGGAAAAGCAGGACATGTGCCGTTTCGTGCTCGACGTCAACGAGCAGTACGGGACGACGATTGTGCTGATCGAGCACGACATGGGCGTCGTGATGGACATCTCCGATCGCGTCGTCGTGCTCGATTACGGCCGCAAGATCGGCGACGGCGACCCTGCGACGATCCGCAACAGCCAGGCGGTGATCGACGCGTACCTGGGCGTGGCGCACTGATGGTGCAATTCTTCTTCGAGGTCCTGATCGGCGGACTCCTGTCCGGCGTCATGTATTCGCTGGTCGCGCTCGGGTTCGTGCTGATCTACAAGGCGTCGGGTGTGTTCAATTTCGCGCAGGGTTCGCTCGTCTTCTTTGCGGCGCTCACGTTCGTCGGTCTCACCGAGCACGGACTGTCGTTCGGCGTGGCGCTCGTCGTCACGCTGGTTGTCATGGTGATCGCCGGACTGCTGATCGAGCGGCTCGTGCTGCGCCCGCTCGTCAACCAGCCGCAGATCTCGCTGTTCATGGCGACGATCGGACTCTCCTTTTTCATCGAGGGACTGGCGCAGCTCATGTGGGGCGCGAGCGTGCGCGGCCTCGACCTCGGCATTCAGGACGAGCCGATCACGCGGGTCTCCGATGCGCTCGGAATCAACATCTCCAGGTTCGATCTCGCTGCCGCCGGCATCGCCGCAGTACTCGTGGCGGCACTCGGGCTGTTCTTCAGCCGGACGCGCATCGGCCGGGCGTTGCGCGCCGTCGCGGACGATCATCAGGCGGCGCTTGCCGTGGGTATCCCGCTGCAACAGATCTGGGCGATCGTGTGGGCGGTCGCCGGCTTCGTGGCGCTCGTCGCCGGATTGCTGTGGGGTGCGCGCAACGGCGTCCAGTTCGCGCTGACGTTCGTCGCGTTGAAGGCATTGCCGGTGCTGATTCTCGGCGGTTTCGATTCGATTCCCGGCGCGATCGTCGGCGGACTCATCGTCGGCGCGACCGAGAAGCTCGCCGAGGTCTATCTCGGTCCGTACGTGGGCGGCGGCATCGAGGGATGGTTCCCGTACGTGCTCGCGCTGCTGTTCCTGCTCGTGCGTCCCGAGGGCCTCTTCGGCGAAAAGATCATCCGCCGCATTTAAGTGAAAGCCTCTTGGACGACTGACGATGCAACGACCTCCTGTCCTCTGTCCTCTGTCTTCTGACCTCTGATGCTGTATCGCGAAGCCGGGCAATTCAAGACCACGTACGCGGCCGACGCCGCGATGCTGCCGATCCGGCAGGATCGCATCGGACTCGCCGTCATCCTGCTCGTCGCGTTCGTCGGCATTCCGCTGATGGCATCGCCGTACCTGTTCTCGGCCATCCTCATTCCGTGCCTGATCCTCGCCCTCGCGGCGCTCGGCCTCAACATTCTGACCGGCTACGCGGGCCAGCTATCGCTTGGCACCGCGGCGTTCATGGCGGTGGGCGCTTTCGCGTCGTACAACTTCGTGCTGCGCGTTCCCGGGATTCCATTGCTGGTCGCGTTTGCCGGCGGCGGCGTCATGGCCGCGGCGGTCGGCATCGTGTTCGGGTTGCCGAGCCTGCGCATCCGCGGCTTCTACCTCGCCGTCGCCACACTGGCCGCGCAATTCTTCATCCTGTGGTGCCTGACGAAGGTTGGCTGGTTCACGAACTACAACCCGTCGGGCGTGATCACCGCGCAGCAGATGGTGATTGCCGGCTACGCGTTCGATTCGCCGCAGGAGAAATACCTGCTCGTGCTGTCGATCGTGACGCTGATGGCGCTCGCGGCCAAGAACATGTCGCGCGGCAACATCGGCCGGCAATGGATGGCCATTCGCGACATGGACGTCGCGGCCGAGGTCATCGGCATCCGGCCGATGCGCGCCAAGCTGCTCGCCTTCGCGGTCAGCTCGTTCTACTGCGGCGTTGCGGGCGCGCTGTTCGCCTACGCGTATCTCGGGACGGTGGAGCCGGAAGCGTACAGTCTGGACCTCTCGTTCCGGATCCTGTTCATGATCATCATCGGCGGCGTCGGTACCGTGCTCGGCGCGTTTCTCGGCAGCGCGTTCATCGTCATCGTTCCGATCGCGCTCAGCGTCTTCGTGTCCTTCCTCGACGACACGCTGCATCTGCACGTCCCGAGCAGCGTCGGATCGAACCTGCAGTTGATGGTGTTCGGCGGGTTGATCATCTTCTTCCTGATCGTCGAGCCATTCGGGCTCGCGCGGATTTGGCAGATCACGAAGGAGAAGCTGCGGCTGTGGCCGTTCCCGCATTGATGGCCCTCATCCGCTCGTTGCGTCGCACGGGGTCCCACCCTTCTCCGCGGGGGGAGGACTGGGGGTGTGCGGGCGAGAGGGGTTATCGGTATTGACAGCCTGTGGCGTCTGGGCCAATTCTTCGCACGGGCAGGGGATTTCACCGGATGATGGCAGCAATGCAACCTAGGAGGAACTCATGAAGTGGTGGCTGAAAGGAATGCTGGGCGTCGGGCTCGTCGTCGCGGCGATGCAGGCGAGCGCACAGAACGAGCAGTACATCCCGATACTGTCGTACCGGGTCGGTCCGTATGCGGCAGGCGGCTCCGGTTACTTCGGCGGGGCGATCGACTATTTCACGCTGGTCAACCTGAACGGCGGCATCAACGGCGTCAAGATCATCTGGGAGGAATGCGAGACCGAGTACAACGCGTCGCGCGGCGTCGAATGCTACGAGCGGCTGAAGACGCGCCATGGCGGCGCCAGCACCGTCGAGCCGCTGTCGACCGGCATCGCGTACGGCCTGTTCGAGCGCGTCGCCAACGACAAGATCCCGATGACGACCAACGGCTACGGGCTCGCGATCTCCGCCGACGGCGCGGTCTTCCCGTGGGTGTTCCCGCTCGGCACGACGTAGTGGGACCAGGCCGCGGCGATGGTCGCGTATCTCGGCCAGAAGGCGGGCGGCGAAGCGAAGCTCAAGGGCAAGAAGATCGCGTTCATGTACCACGATTCGGCGTATGGCAAGGAGCCGATCCCGGTGCTCGACGCGCTCGCCGCCCGCGATGGCTTCGATCTCACCAAGATACCGATCACGCCACCGGGCACGACGCAGGAATCGCAATGGCTGCAGATCCGCCAGCTTCGGCCCGATTACGTCATTTTGTGGGGGTACGGCGTGATGAATCCCGTCGCGCTCAAGACGGCCGCGAAGCTCGGTTATCCGCGCGACAAGATTCTCGGCGTGTGGTGGGCCGGGTCCGAAGAGGACGTCGTTCCGGCGGGCGATGCCGCCAAGGGATACGTGACGGCGGCGTTCTCCGCGTACGGGACGAATTTCCCGGTGATGCAGGACATCATCAAGAAAGTCTATGGCGCCGGCAAGGGCAACCTCGAGGACAAGTCGCGCATCGGCTCGATCTATCACACGCGCGGCATCACTTACGCAATCATGATCGTCGAGGCGATCCGCAAGGCGCAGGACAAGTACGGCAAGGGCAAGGTGATGACGCCCGAGCAGGTGCGCTGGGGCCTCGAGCATCTCGACCTCACCGAGGCGCGGCTCAAGGAACTGGGCGCCGCCGGCCTGTTCCCGCCGGTGAAGACGAGCTGCATGGATCACGAAGGCTCGGGAATGGTCAAGTTCCAGCAATGGGACGGCAAGGAGTTCAAGACGCTGACGCCATTCATGGCAGGCGATCGCGCGCTGGTCCACCAGATGGTCCAGAAGGGTGCCGAGAAGTACGCAGCCGAAAAGAAGATCACGCCGCGCGATTGCAGCAAGGAAATGTAACCGGCTTGTCGGGCGCACGATGATCTCGATGTCGACACGAGCCGAGCCGGCGCCGCGGCTCGCGCTGTCGGTGAACAATATCGAGGTCATCTACGACCACGTGATTCTCGTGCTGCGCGGCGTGTCGCTGGATGTCGCGGAAGGCGGCGTCGTCGCGCTGCTCGGCGCGAACGGCGCGGGCAAGACGACGACGCTGAAGGCGATCTCCAACCTGCTGCACGCCGAGCGCGGCGAGGTGACGAAGGGCACGATCGAATACCGCGGCGAGCGCATCGATCGGCTGACGCCCAACGATCTCGTGCGCCGTGGCGTATGCCAGGTCATGGAGGGCCGGCATTGCTTCGCGCATCTCACCATCGAGGAAAATCTGCTGACCGGCGCGTTCACGCGCAAGGGATCGCGCGGCGAAATCGCCGCGGCGCTCGACAAGGTGTACCGCTACTTCCCGCGGCTCAAGGAGCGGCGGACGAGCCTCGCCGGCTACACGTCGGGCGGCGAGCAGCAGATGACGGCGATCGGACGCGCGCTGATGGCGCAGCCGTCGATGATCCTGCTCGACGAGCCGTCGATGGGTCTCGCGCCACAGATCGTTGACGAGATCTTCGCGATCGTCGGTGAATTGAACCGGCAGGAGAACGTCTCGTTCCTGCTCGCCGAGCAGAACACGATGGTGGCGCTGCGCCACGCCAACTACGGCTACATCCTCGAGACCGGCCGCGTGGTGATGGATGGCGCCGCGGCCGATCTCGCGAACAACGAGGACGTCAAGGAGTTCTATCTCGGCCTGTCGACGTCGGGGCGCCGCAGCTTTCGAGACGTCAAGCACTATCGCCGGCGCAAGCGATGGCTCGCATGATTGCCCGTCGATCGATCACGCGGCCATGAGAGATTATTACGACGCGCTCGAAACCCGCGATCCGCAGGTGCGCGAGCAGGAGCAGTTCGCGCAGCTCGCGCGCCAGATCGCCCACGCGAAGGCGCAGACGCCGGCGTTTGCGCGTTCGCTGGCGCACGTCGACCCTGCCGCGATCACGACGCGCGAGGCGCTTGCGCAGTTGCCGGTCATACGCAAATCGCAGCTCGGCGCATTGCAGCAGGAGGCTCGGCCGTTCGGCGGGCTCGCCGCGGCGCGCTGGGGAAGCCTGCGCCGGGTGTTCGCGTCGCCGGGTTCGATCTACGAGCCCGAGGGCGCATCGCCCGACTACTGGCGCCTGGCACGCGCGCTCTTCGCGGCCGGCTTTCGCGCAGGCGATCTCGTGCACAACGCCTTTTCGTATCACTTCACGCCGGCAGGGTCGATGCTAGAAAGCGGTGCGCACGCGCTCGGCTGCACGGTGTTTCCGGCCGGCACGGGCCAGACCGACAGCCAGGTCGCGGCAATGGCCGATCTGCGTCCCGCAGGGTACGTCGGCACCCCGTCGTTCCTGCGCATCATCCTCGCGCG
>Ga0105240_10015415_pt1 | contig 10390 bp, 8 predicted proteins | sample KBSC54metaG_FD_80426 | JGI IMG/M metagenome (GOLD analysis project Ga0105240, IMG submission 80426) | Corn rhizosphere microbial communities from Kellogg Biological Station, Michigan, USA - KBS C5-4 metaG | ecosystem: Host-associated > Plants > Roots > Rhizosphere > Soil | place: Michigan, USA... | reverse complement strand
TCCCCAGTCCGCTGACGTCCTTTGTGTTGAGGCCACTGAAGTTCGTCCCGTTGACAAAATCGAGAGTGGTTACATTCGGATCGGCGCCGAACCGAGCGTTGCCGCCGACCAGGGAGGTCCAGCCTTCATTGCCCAAACTGACCCGGAAAGCGGCACGCTGGCTCCGAAACGGACCATCGCACAACTCGCCGATCGAAGAGGTCACCAGGGGTCCGCGATAAGGAAATACCGGCTGCGGCAACAGTCCCCAGACGAGATATTGGGGATGATCCATGAGATGGCGTCCGACCATATCGCTGCTGTTGGCAACGCCATTGGGAGTCTGCCCCTTGTTTTTTGACATGAGCAGCAGCCGCGGCGTCTCGATACCATTGGCGGCAATGACGTAGATCGTGGCCTTGAGAACGCCATTCCCGGTTTTCGGTCCCCGCTCCCGGTCATAGGTCATAAAATTGATGCCGCTGACGCGACCGTTCTCGACCAGGATCTCGCTGGCGACCGCGTGGTGAACCAACTTCGCTCCGTTGTTGGTCGCCTCATTCAAGGTAATGGTCGGATCGTACTTGGCCTGGATCGGGCAGATCGGAATGCAATTGGTATTGCCGGCACAGGCGCGGCGATTCCGATAAGGCTGGGAATTGCGCGCCGCCGGTTGGCTCCGGACCCCAAGTGATGTCACGGACCGCCCCATGCCGAGAAATCCGGTCTCCGCGTCACTCAAGTGCGCCAGCGCCTGGCCAACGCGTTGATCAAACAACGAGGGTGGAATTTTCGGCATCGGGTACTGGTAGTTGCTCGAGAAGTCGATACCGCAAAAACGCTGCTCGTCGACGTCAGCGGCGACTCCCAGTTCAGCCTCCGCTTTTTCGTAGAAGGGCTCGATCGTCTTATAGTCAATCGGCCAATCCGGCAACGGAAAGTCGGGCTGATCTTTGCCGTACGTGGTCTTCATGCGAAAGTCGTTCGGCACGAGTCTCGGCGTGAGGCCCATCCAATGCCCCGTACCACCGGCCAGGCGTTCGTAAGTACTTTTGAAGGGATGCTTGCTCGTGCTCTGATCCAGATAGGCCCTGCTGGGATCCTTCCAGGTGGAGCCACCCACCGTCAGCGACGAAGGCCTGCCGGCCGCCACATTTTTGGGATCAATAAAACTGCCGGTGGAATCGAGCACCGCGGGCGGATAGGGACTTTCCGGCACTTTGGCGCCGGCCTCGTAAAAGCTCTTCATAAAAGCGTTGAAATTCGGCTGGACACCTGGACCGGCCTCGAGAACAACGACTTTGATGCCCTTCCTGCTCAACTCGTTGGCAATGAACGATCCGGCAAATCCGGATCCGACGATCGCGACATCGCACAGAATGGAATGGTCAGCCATAAAGGGCTCCCTCAGGACTTCGCAGGGCTGAAGAGAACGGCCGAGTTGTTTGGATCGCGCGGATCGCGCGACCAGTGGCCAAACTGCAGGTTGCTGTAGCCCATCGGATGCGCGCCCGCAATTTGCCACACCAATCCCTGGGTATAGGCCTTGGAGGAAACAACTTGTGACTTGACGGGTCCGTGCAGCGATCCAGGCGAGGTGGCAGCGCTCTTCAGATCGGCCGGGTCATACCAGGCGCCGAGATACCACAGCAGAACAATGCTCCGGCCCAGGAATTTTGTATCATCATCGCTGCCGCTCACCTTGGCGATGATGTCATTCGGCGAGAGACGATTGTCTTTAGCAATCTGCAGCAGTTTGGCCAACGAGGCCGGCGCGGCGTGCGCGTTGAGCCAATTGAAATAGGTGCTCTTGATATTGATCGGGTCGACGCCCGGATCCGAATTCAAGATATCTTTCGGGTCGGGCGTTAATTCGGGTGCCAGAGATTGTCTGCTCACATTGGTGAGTGCCTCGGAAAGCAACAGGAAGGCCATCATGTCCTGGCCAGTTGTTTGCGCATAGGCGGAGTTGGAGAGGGGCAGAACCGCCGCAACGGCGGTCGTCAGCACCGTCCCGGCGACCATGGCACGACGCGAGAGGGTCTCGGCCGGAATGAGCGGCTGCGTGTCTCGCGCGTTGCGTTTGCGATCCTGATCCATCGAAATTCTCCACGTTTTCTTTGCAAGCGGTGCGGAAGACCTCAGAACGGCCCCGGCGCGGCCTCACGCTACTGCGCTTTCTCCAACATGAACGTGAAATCAGACTGATTCAGATTCGGCTTGCCGGGCTGCGGATTCGACGCGCTTCTCTGGAAGCCCACCGCGTTACTGTGACAGGCGATACAACTCGAGGAGGCGAGCGGGACATCTCCCTGGCTGTAGGTCTCCAGCGTGGAATTCGCCAGGAACGTCGGCGCCGGCGAGCAGGTCATGTCGGGCTGCTTGAGGAAGTCGGTCTTCGGGTCCGGGGCTTTCGCTGACTGCAGCTTGGTGCAGGAAAACTCGCTCGGCCACTGCGTGCTGAGCAACATGTAATTCTTCCAGACACTGTTCGCCAACATGCTCTGAAAGAGGGTGTTCATATTCCTGGCCGCGTTGGTCAGCGGCGTCTCACGGACGATCTGGCTCTTGAACGAGTCATCAGCCCTGAACTTCAACTTCAGAGCCGGATCGGGATCCCATGGGGTCGGCGGCGTCGCGTTCGCAGTGCAGTCGCCCTTGCAATTGACACTGAAGAAGTTATAGGGACCGTGGAGCTTGTTGGCAGTGACCTCGTTGATATCCGGCACGTTCCTGACATGCTCGAATGACGTCCAGATCCACTGTGGACGAGAGGCTGTCTTATGCACGGCATGAAATCCAATCAAGCCCAGGGTTTCAGGTAAGCACTGCCGCACCTTGCCGGGAATCGGCGGGGTCAAAACGAGGGCATCGACCCGATGGAAGTCCCTGGCCTGAATCTCGCTGTCGGACAAAATCTTCCAGGACACCTTCAGCATGAAAGCCCCCAGACTGTTGCTCGAGTTCAGTCCGGCGGGAAAGTCAACCGCAAGGGTGGCATTGGCCGCCTGGCCGGCCTTGGTATTCAGATGATTCAGCAGGATGTAATCGAACATCTGCCGGTTCATCAGAATGTCGAAGATGGCGTAATGCCCCTGCTGGTCGATCAACGGCCCGGTCTTGAACGGCTCGTTGAAGCTCTCCTCGATCATCTTCACGATCATTCTTTGGGGCATCTTCTGATGCAGATCGCGGCACTCCGCCGGCACCAGCCTCTCACGCTCAGCTTCCATTCCCGCCCTATCCGCGGGCCACTGCGGCGGCAGTTGACCGGCGGGCAACATGACATCGAGCAGTTGCTTGAAACTGCCCATGTCCTCCCATCGAGTCGGCGCGTCCGCCTTGGCCTGCTCGATGGGAGTTCCGTCAGCCGGTGCATTCATCGCAATGAAAGTGCGCCAGGAATAAAAGTCGAAACCGCGTTGCAGGTTATCGAGCCCGATTTTCTCCTGTCCGCTCGGACTGACTTGTTCCTGACACGGCAGGCCCGACCCCAAAATGGATCTTCGGGTCGCATCATCGATGGGAAGCAGCCCCGCCGGGAGCGCCGGATCAGCCAACTTTCCCACGAATGGATCCTTCTGACCGTTCAATGGATCGGGCTTGGGCGGATTGTTGCGTACCGCAGCGCTGCTACACGTCAAACCAGGCGCAGTCGCCGCCGCGGGGGCCGTCGTCGTCCCGGTCGCCGCCGTCTGAGACGACGCTGGTGCTGACAACAACGTCAAGGAAATCAAGCCCATCGCAGCGGCAAGTCCTGCGATGAATGACTGGCCGTGGCCCATGATCGTCACCTCATGTCTCACCGTCCATGGCGAGTTGATCCTGCTGCTTCCCCTGAAGATGTTTGTTCCCTTGCCGCGTTCGTCATCTTCTATTGCGACGAATCACTGCTTTACTTGTAATACCCAGTATGCTCCGCCGAACAACACCTTTGCAATCGCTCCGCCCACTAAATTCGCCCGCATTGTTGTTGTCGTCTTCTGACTGTTGGGATATCAGATCCCACAGGCCATCCCCAGTCGCAATGCAACATGATTTAGGATCGCCTGGCAAACGTGTGTCACTCAAACGAGCGACAGACTCCGAACCTCTCCAACACCACGCACGCCATGATTTGAACCGATCAATGCGATTGTCATGTCGACGCGATTGCTTCTCTAAAAAACACCGCGCTATAGTCCGCCGCGTCAACAAACACTCGCCGGGCGCGGTAGCCACTCTCTCTTTTGCACCGCAGGCCACAGGCTCTCCATTATGGAGGGACTCCTAATGTCGATGCCGCGGGGACGGGTGTGCCGGGCTCGAAACCAGTGCAGTTCCAACTCATGCAAAATCAGGACGATCGCCCTTTGACCCCAGCCAACCCTCAGTCCCGTGCCTGGCTCGTCGAGTCCATTCCCAAGGGCCTCGAGGATCTGCGAGGTACGCCGGGTATCCGGTACACCGAAGACGTGCTCGTTGAGCTCACGCGGCAGGCACGCACCCGGATCGACCTCACCGCCATGTACTGGAACCTGCTTCCGGACCCCAAGAGTGCGGACGAGTCCGGATTCAGCGATGAGCAGTTCGCCCAAATGGGTGCCGGCCCCGGCCACGCCCTATTTGAAGCGTTACGCGATGCGGCTCAGCGCGGAGTGCGCATCCGCATTCTCGAGAGTCCCGGTTTCTCGAGCACCTCGAAGCCCGAATCGGCCACTCTGAGGGATCAGTATCCAGAGCTCGTCGAGCTCTTCGAAGTTGACATGGGCCGTTGGTATGGCGGCGCCGGCATCATGCACCAGAAGCTGTGGATTCTTGACGACCGGCACATTTACCTCGGATCGGCCAACATGGACTGGAAGTCCATCATGCAGGTGAAAGAGATGGGCGTCCTGGTCGAGGACTGCCCGGAGCTGGCGAGCGATGCCACCCGGTATTTCGAGGGATGGTGCAGTTTCAGTCGCCTGCCACCCTCCAGCACCGCAGTGTTTGATCCTTCAGCACGTATCAACAGGACGGTGCCCAACTGGTCCGCGCTCGTGCCCGAAGCAGCGCGCGCGCCCGCACCTCTCGATGTCAAAAAATATGGCACCGACTACCGTATCGGCGAGCCGCTCAGGGTGGAGCTCAATGGCGAGCAGGGAGGGCTATTCCTGACCGGCTGCCCGCCGGAGGTGCTGGGTCCGGGGCGGAGCTACGATGGTGCCGGACTCGTCCACACGATCCACGATGCACGCCGCTCCGTGTGTATCAGCGTGATGGATTTCGCCCCTGTTGGTCTCTACAGCCGAACGGGGAGCGGGGTTTCGCCCATCGAGGGCGGTGCACAGATTCCAACCGATACCCCCGTGTGGTGGCCCAGCCTCAACGATGCGATTCTTTCAGCCGTGCTCACCCGCAAAATCCATGTGCGGCTGCTCGTCAGCAAGTGGGCTCACACGTCTTCTTTCATCGCACCGCTGCTGCTGTCTCTACAACAGGCCGCCGATGCGGGTCGCATGGACAAATACCTCAGCGCCGGCCAACTCGAAATCAAACAGTTCATCATTCCAGGCTGGGACGACACCACCAGTGCGCATCGCAAGTTTCCCGGGCACAGCCGCGTCAATCACACCAAGTACATTGTGACTGACCGCCGGGTCAACGTGGGCACATCCAACATGACGTGGGATTATTTCACCGCGACGGCCGGTTGCAGCTTGAACGCCGATCACCCGGGCCTGGTACGCAGCCTGCAAGCGGTGTTTGATCGGGACTGGGCCTCGCCGTACGCGTACCGACTTTCGTGAGGCGACGGTATGGCTGTCGACTGACCAACCCGCGCAAGAGCATACAGGCGCTGGCCACATCTCAAGGCGACCGTCATGGAGGATGTTATGACCGGCTCACACTCGAGGCTTTTGACGTTCCTGTTGATGCTTGCAGGCTGTATTTCGGCCAAAGCGGCGGATCCGCAGCCGGGGCACTGGGTGACGCCCACGGTGCCGGGATTCGGGGCCATTCATGAATCCGAGCGCGCGGCCTACATGCCCGACAAGGCTCTGACTTATAAAGTCGTCTTCACGCTTCCCAATGAGGCGGCCGACCCTCGTGCAATTTCCCCAGGTCTGGAGCGGGCCGCGCGTGCCGTAAACCTGTATGTTTACGCCGGAGTGCCTTTGTCACATCTGAGATTCGTGGTGGTGGCTGACAGAGACACCGTATCCGTGGCCTTGGATGACCCGCACTACCTGGCAAAGTATGGATCAAAAAATCCCAATCTGCGCCTGATCGCTTTATTGAGGCAGGCGGGAGTGGACGTCGTCGTTTGCGGTCAATCGGTCGCGAAGCAACAGTACGAGTACGACTGGATAGATCATTCCGTCACCATCGCGCTTTCGGCGGTCACGACGATTACATCGCTCCAGCAACAAGGATACGCCCTGATGCCTTTATGACAGGGCGGGTCCCCCGATGGATCAGAAATCCCCGGGTGAGCCCAGCAGTCGAAAGAGCCCCCCGGACATCAACACGCGGGTCGGCAACTGTAGCCGGTGCGCCGGCTGCAGAGGTTGACCCACCTGGTCGACGAGTTGCGCTTCGGTGGTCAGGATGGTGGCTGCATTATCGAGGGCGTGGCGTGACCAGCGCACCTCGATAAACAAAACAGGGGGCGTGTAGGGACTCAGCGACACCGACTCCAGAATATTCGTCAGGCTCGCATCGCTCTGGCGCGCGAGCATTGCAATGACCTCGGCCGAAGGCACCGCATTGAGATAGATCGTGCCCGTGTCAGCCCCTGGCGGTATGCGAGCGGTATACAGCACCGCTAACGCCGCGCAGGGATATGACTCCGCAATGGGCCACAGCGATGCGAGCGCGGCCTGCGAGACCTCCCCCGCCACTGTGGCGGCGGGCCATATCCACACACTACAACAGATGACGAGCCCCGCCAGTATCGCCCCGCAGGATCTTTGCCTGCCGCCCCTCACCTTGCCAGCCGGTTCTCTCATGGGTCCCTCCCGTCGCACAGGCGTCGTGGGCGCGCGCCTGCCCAACTTCCCGCACCGATGCACGCATCTGATGGAGGGACTTATATAGCAAACGCGCCCGGTGGCACGACAGCGGTAACGCGCGAGGCTCCCCACTTGACGGGCTGCTGTAGGGCTCTCAACATCGAAAAATACGAGTGAGCTTCGCGTGAATAGAATCCGGGTACTCTTCCTGCCACCTTATTTCGGCTTCCCGTCGCATTTCATTCCGCTGGTGAAGCTTTATCAGCGAATGTCGGCCGCCCGCTACGACGTTGCCTTCGTGCTACCCCGTCTGACACCGGAAGAGATAACAGCGCGGAAGTCATACGGCTTCGAGCAGGGGCGGTACTACTACGAGCCTGAATTCCTGGCGCGCTTCGAGCTTCCCGTGCTGGATTTAAAACAACAATTCAGCGTCGTCGCCGAGCTCGCCGCGTACCGAAAGTTCTCGCCCGATCTGATCATCGACGACAGCAATCTCACGACAGCGCTGGCGAGGCAGATCCGCCGCCTGCCGCGGCTCACGATTGCACGCACCGGTGTTTTCGGCGGTGCAAGCACGCCAGTCCATGGCCATAGCCTGGCCTCCGTCGTCGGCACGCTGAGTCTGCCGCCGCGATCGACGTTGGTTTTGCCGCAATCCATCGACGGCTACTTCGAAGCGGAGGCTCACATCGTCCCCGCAAGCCCCCTGCTGGAGCCGCTGCCCGGGTTACGGGCGCTTGGAACCAGATCCTTTTACTGTGGTCCGCTCATACTCGATCAGGACGAAGAGAGATTGTTCGATACGGCGCCGCTGTCAGCTTTCCTTGCCGCGAATCGCGGTCGGAAAATCGTATACCTGACGCTCGGTATCGGCGCCTCGAGAAATCCTCACCCCAGCGCGTGGGAATGCCTGCGCGAGCTGTTGGCGCAAGACTGGGCCATCGTCACGAACATGATGCCAGCGGATTACGCTGGAGAGACTGAGTGCCCGTACCCACATGACGGCTGCTTCTACTCGCCGGCATTGCCGCTGCATTTCGTGTGTTCGCGTGCGGATCTCATCATCCACGTCTGCGGTAGCGCCACGTATCACTATCCCATCCTGCACCGGAAACCGGCGATCACCATAGGAACGCAGTGCCGGGATCGCGAGGAGGTCGCGCGAAGGTTGTGTGCTCGAGGCTTGTCGTACCATCTCCCCGCACCCACGGAAACGGCCGCGTTTCAGACAAACTTCACGGAGGCGCTCGGACTCTACGCAGCAGCCAGATTTCCATTCGATGCAGCTCTGCCGGCGCGCCTGGAAACGATGCGTCTGGAAATCGAGTCGACCGCCGCGCGCTTCGATATCGACGCGGCGATCGACTCAGCCCTGTCAGCCGCCCCCTGCGTACATTCTGTTGCTCACCCATCATAGAATGGACACATCCAGCCCGCAGAATCTCTATAACACCGCGCGCTCCCTGGAGCGCTGTGGCAAGCAGGAGGAGGCATGCCGTCTGTACCTGCAGGCCATGCAGCTCGCCCCGAGTCATGCGCTCTCGCAGTATCGCGCGTTCAAATTGCTCGCCGAGCAAGCAACGCGCGCCGCGAGCCAACCCACGTGCCCGTCCCACGCTGCGCGTGAGCCATTACCGAGCACTCCCACCCTATCGGTCGTCATCTGCAGTGTTGACTCGCGCAAGTTCGCCTCCGTTTGCTCGAACTACCGGCGCTTGCTCGACGGCTACAGCTACGAGATCGTGCGAATCCACGACGCCAGGTCTCTGTGCGAGGGCTACAACCGGGGCTTCGCTCGCTCGCGCGGGGACATCGTGGTGTTCTCACACGACGACATTGAGATCCTGGCACCGGACATGGCGGCCAAGCTGCTCGATGCGCTGCGTGATCGGGATATCGTCGGAGTGGCAGGGTCAACCCTGTTTCCTGCAAGTGGCCGGTGGTGGGGGTTCCAAACGGGCTCACCCCATACGCGCGGCGTGGTGGCCCATCGAGCCCCTGGCGAGGATACGTACGCGCTGTATGTTTTCGGCGTAGGAGCGGCCGTGGACGACGGCATACAGGTGCTCGACGGCCTCTTCTTCGCCGCCCGTCGAGAAGTGCTGGAGACTGTCGAGTTTGACGCGCGTACGTTTGATGGATTTCATTGCTACGACATCGATTTTACGTATCGCGCGTTCCTCGCTGGCTTTCGGATCGGGGTGTCGAACGAGCTGGCCATCGTCCACCAGTCCAGAGGAAAATTTGGCAGTGAATGGCGCTCCTACGCGGACAGGTTTCTCGCAAAGCACAGACCTGTACGCCGCCCCACGGTTGCGGCGCCCTGCTTTTGGGATATGAACATTGCACGGCTGCGCACGGCGGCAGAGATCGTCGAGCTCTCCAAGTCCCTGGTCGCCACCGCGGAAGCAGCGAGAGCAGCGCATGCGCATTCCGCGGCTCGAGCATTGTGATCCGCTCCCAGGCTCCCGCCTTGCCTTCGCGCGGTCAGGCCATGGCTCCACCATCGATCGTGAACGCTGAACCGGTAACGTAAGTGGCTTCCGGACCGACCAGATAAGACACCATGCCTGCGATCTCATCGACCCGCCCGTAGCGACGCAGCGGGATATGGTTTTTGATGGCCTCCGCCATGGCTCCGTGAGCCGGGTTGCTCTCGGTTTCGATCGGCCCGGGGTGAATCGTGTTGACGGTGATACCGCGCGGCGCCAGTTCGATCGCCAGACCGCGCGCCAGGGTGGCAACGGCTGACTTCGTCGCGGCATAAACGGCAGCGCCAGGAAACCCCGTCTTGAGCGCGGTGATACTGCCGATGGCAACGATTCGGCCGCTGCCGGCAAAATGCGCAACCGCCGCCTGCGCGGCCACAAACAGTGAGCGCACGTTTACCGCCGTCATCTGGTCGAAATCCGCGAGTGCGAGTTCCGTTACGGATGCAAGGCGCATGAGACCGGCGTTGACGACGACGATATCCAACCGGCCGAAAATCGCGGCTGTCCGCTCGATGGCCTCCCTCAGCGCCTGCGCGTCGCCGCTGTCAGCCTGAATGGCCAGGCCGCGGCGCTCGAGCGCGCTCAAGCGGCCCTGCATGCGTGCCGCATCGTCCTGGGACGTGCGGTACGTAAATCCGACGGCCGCGCCGTCTCGAGCGAGTCTGTCGACGATTGCAGCGCCGATTCCACGCGAGCCTCCGGTAACGAAGGCCACCCTGTCCGTGAGGTCTTGATGCGCAGGCATAGGCTCAAGGAACCTTGACTCGATCGCCGTCCATCTCCACCAGTCCGATGCGATTGCCGGCCGGGTCCGTAAGCATCCCCAGCACGACCGTGCCCGGCACCTCGAATCGCTCGGCGATGACAGTGCCGCCGTGGCCGCTCACTTCCGCAAGCTTCGCTTTCACATCCGGCACGCCGACATAGAACATCTTGTCG
>Ga0105240_10015412_pt1 | contig 10392 bp, 9 predicted proteins | sample KBSC54metaG_FD_80426 | JGI IMG/M metagenome (GOLD analysis project Ga0105240, IMG submission 80426) | Corn rhizosphere microbial communities from Kellogg Biological Station, Michigan, USA - KBS C5-4 metaG | ecosystem: Host-associated > Plants > Roots > Rhizosphere > Soil | place: Michigan, USA... | reverse complement strand
CGCCGGATCGATCACCCCCATCTCGACCAGCAGCGACTCCATCGCCTTGATGCGCAGCTGAATGTCGGGCGGCGGGGTGGTATGCCACTCGGCATAAGAATGGGCGGCATGGGAATGGGCGTCGTGATCGTGATCATGATCCGCGAACATGCTCAGACCTCCGGCCAGCCGGGATAGGGAATATGATCGAACGGCTGATTCTGCGGGATCGAGATGATCTCGAGCTCCGTGATCAGCCCATCGCGGATAACGAAACGGTCCATGATCGTGATCGCCCTGGCGCCCTCATGATCCATTGCGGACTCCCAAAGGACCACCACTGTCGACCGTTCCGTGTCGACTGTCACCCGCAAATCGCAGCAGGCGGTGAGACGTTCCCGCCTGATATCGGCGCGGATCGTCTCGGCCCCCTTTGCCATCTGCCAGGCATAGGGTGCGCCGGGCAGGACCATCAGGTGCGCCCGCTTCACCGCCGCCGACAGCGGCACCTTACTGTCGTCCGCGGTCAGCAGCGCGTCGACATAGGTGAGCGCGATGCGCTCCAGCTCGCTGGCGTCGGTCATGCCACCCGCCCCAGCACGAAGCCTTCCGGCGAGCCGGGAAGGCCGGGCTGGTAATAGCCGGCCGCATCGCCGCCATCGACCATCAGCTCGCAGCCGGTGATGTAGCTGGCGTCGTCGCTGGCCAGGAACAGGGCGGCGCGGGCGGTCTCGATCGGCTGGCCGATGCGCTGCAGCGGCACATGGACATAGGCCTTGTTCAGTTCCTCGACCGGCTGGGTGCCGTCATTGTTCATGCGCGTATTCATCCCGCCGGGGACGAGCGTGCACACGCGGATACCGGATGGGCCAAGTTCCAGCGCCAGCGAGCGGGAGAGCCCCCGTACCGCCCATTTGCTGGCCGAGTAAGCGGAAAGCCCGTTCATGCCCAGCATGCCGGTGAGGGACGACAGGTTAACGATCACCCCCTTGCCGGCGGCCCGCATCATCGGCGCGACGTTCTTGGCGCCCAGCAGCGCGCCGAACAGATTGGTATCGACGACGGCGCGCGCCCGGGCGACATCGGTATCCTCGATCGCCCACATGCCGACGATGGCGGCATTGTTGATCAATATGTCGATGCGGCCGAAACGCTGGCTAAGCTCCGCCACCAGGGCCGCCCAGGCGGCATCGTCCCGGATGTCGAGGGTACGGAAGATGGCCTCGCCGCCGATCCCGGCAGCCACCGCCTCCCCCGCCTCACGCTGGACGTCGCACAGCACCACCTTTGCGCCCTCGGCGGCGAACAGCTCCGCGGTCGCCGCGCCTACCCCGCCGGCGGCGCCGGTGACGATCGCCACCTTGTTGTCGAGTTTACCCATGATCAGGCGCCGAACCCCATCTTAGCCGCCATGTCCTGGAACAGGCGGTTCTGGAACGTGAAGCGGTCGATCCGCCAGCCGTCGGGCGTACGCCTGGCATGGGACGTATAGTGGCCGCCCTGCGGGATGTTCAGCACATGGTTGTGGCTGACGATATCGGCCTCGTCGCCGCGCACGGTGATCAGGTGGTTGGTCATGAAATGGGTGAGGCCCGGCCCCATCCCCGCCATGGTCGCGGTCAGGAAATCCATGAACTCCCTGACACCCTCCATCCGCGTGCGCCGGCCCTGGACCGCCTCGCCCAGCGACGCGTAGTCGAATACGGCATCCTCGGCGAACACCTGGGGCAGCTGCACCCAGGTGCAGTCGTCGACGATGTGACAATACCTGGCGAAAAGCTGAAGTATGTCCATCCGGTCGACACAGACCTGAATGTCGCTCTGAGATAGAGCCAAGGTGACCTCCTTAGTATTTGACCTTGATGTCGAAGCCGAAGGTGCGCGGCACGCCGTATTGCTTGGTGGCAAAGCCGAGCGAGGGGCCGAAATCGATCGCCTGGACGACGTAGTGGTCGTCGAGCAGGTTGTCGCCGAACACGCTGGCCTCCAGCATGGCCCTGCCGTCCCAGACCGGAACGTCGGCGAGGGTCAGGCGGGCGCTGATCAGGTTCTGCGGCGGCGCCTGGGTCCGGTCGGCGAACGGGTTCTGGGTCGGCAGATCGATGATGCCGAAGTATTTCGGGCTCTGATAGGAATAATCAGCCCTGAGGATCAGGCTGCCGATATCCCAGTTCGGAACCTCGTACTGAACGCCGACATGATTGGTCCATTGCGGCACGAACTGGACATGCGCGGTGCTGGCATAGTTCCGCAACCGGCCGGTCACCGGATCGGGAAAATAGATCTGCTGGTACTCGGCATGGACATAGCCGGCGCTGGCGTCGATGGTCAGGTCCCTGACCGGCCGGAACTGGGTCTCCAGCTCGAACCCGCTATAGTCCGCCGCGGCGTTCAGAACCCCGCCCGAATTGCCCCCCGACAGCGTGTAGCCGGTATATTGCGATACCTGCAGGTCGTCATAGTCGGTATAGAAAGCCGCCAGGTTGATCCTGAGCCTGTGGTCCAGCCATTCCGACTTGATCCCGGCCTCATAGGCATCCGCCTTCTCCGGCGCGAAGTTGGGCGAGATGCCGGGCGTCGAGCGCAGGTTGAAGCCGCCTGACTTGTAGCCGGTCGAAATCCTGACATAGCTCATCAGGTCCGCCGTCCACTGGTAATTCAGCGTGACGGCATAGGACAGGTTGTAGAAGCGCTGGGTGCCGTCGATCTCTGTCGAGCCGTGCTCGACCGCCGACTTGCGGTCATAGGTATAGCGCAGGCCCGTGGTGATCTCGAGCTTGTCGTCCAGGATCGGCGGGCGATAGCTGGTCTGGCCGAATGCCGCCATCGAGGTCGTCGACTGGGTGGCGATCAGCGGCGCGGTGACGTTCACGCCCAGGACCGGCAGGATGACGAAGGTCAGGCCCGACTGCTCGTTCTCGGTCGCCCGGTCGTGGAAGTAGTAGAGCCCGCCGACCCAGTTCCAATGGTCGGTCTTGCCCTGCAGCTGCAGCTCCTCGGACGCCTGGTTGAGGCGCTGGACCGTCACCCCCTCATACGGCGTCACCTGGTCGATGCCGGTGACGGTCGGTCCCAGCAGGCCGGGCGGCGCATAGGCGACATAGGAGCGCGACCAGAACTGGCGATAGCCGGTGATCGATTTCAGCGAGATTTCGGGGCTGAGATCATATTGCAGGGTCAGCGCATGGCCGAGTTCGCCCACACGGTCGTCGGGCTCGGGGATCAGCGAGGCGCGGTCGGCATAGTTCGGGTTGACCACCAGCGTGCTGCCGCCCAGCCCCGGCGACTGGCTGAAATAGGCGGCGTTGGCCGGCAGCATGTAGGAAATCTGCCCATAGGGCGCCTGGCCGCGCAGACTGTCGAAATCGAAGCTGTAATCGGCGGTCAGCGCATCCCAGCCGCCATGCAGCTTGGCCCAGACCGCGTCGGAGGTGAGCGCCCCCGGATCACGGTCGTCGGGCGTGTTGATGTTGTCGACATAGCCGTTACGCTGGCGGTGCTGATAGGCGAGGATCGCCTTGATGCCGGAGGACCCGATTTCCCCGGTATTCACCTCGGTCCGCGAGGCAAACTCGTCATAGCTGCCATAGGTCAGTTTTTCCGCGATGCCGAAAGCGTCATCGGGCGTCTTGGTCACGATATTGATCGCGCCGCCGGTGGTGTTGCGGCCGAACAAAGTGCCCTGCGGCCCGCGCAGCACCTCGATGCGCTGGACGTCGACCAGGTCGAAATTGGTGGGCGTGATGCCCGCGATATAGACGCCGTCCAGATACTGGCCGACCGGCGGGTCCTCGGTGATCAGCACCTCGTGATCGCCGATGCCGCGTATGTCGGCGGCGCTGCCGCCGATGAAGCCCGGCGTGGCGGTTGTAGCAACGTTGGGGATGTAGTTGCCGATCTTGTCGACGCCATGGATGTCGAGCCGGTCGAGCATCGCGCCGCCGATGGCCGAGACCGAGACCGGCGTGGTCTGCAGGACTTCCTCGCGCCGGCGTGCCGTCACCACGACCTCCTCGAGCCCGTCCGCCGGGCCGGCCGACGGCGCGGGCGCGGTCTGGGCGACGGCCGGAAAATATCCGAGCGTTCCGGCGATTGCGGTGGTGACGCACAGTAACCTGACCAAGCTCCTCGACATCTCCCTTCCTCCCATTCTTGCTTGCGCGGGGCGAGCCGCGTGACTTCGCTTGGAGGGACGATTGCGTCGGGTCCGGAGCAGCGGGAAGCGGAGTTTTCGAAGTGACATTCCGCGTCATGTTTCGCGCAGAAATCTGTCACCGCGGCCGTCATGCTTCCGCTGAGCGGCCAAGTGTGGAAGCATCCGGCGGCTGAACGGAGCGTTTGGGGGCGATGGAAGCGGCGAAATCGCAGATCAAGGTTCTGCTGGATGTGGTGCGCGAATTGCTGCGCGCCCGGGGCCTGGGCCCGCGCGAGATCGCCAGGCGGCTGGAGGTTTCCGAGCGCACGGTGCTGCGCTGGTTCGCCGCCAAGGCGGTGGATACGGCGATCGTGGAGCGGCTTTGCGCCCTGGCCGGCATGACCTTTTTCGAATTGTGCGAGCTGGCGGCGCGCCGGGTGGAGACACGGCTGACGCGCTTGTCGGTTGCGCAGGAGCAGGCGCTGGTCGATGACGCGCTGCTCAACTACATCTTCGTCAACACGCTGAAGGGCTGGACCTCGGCCGAGCTGCAGCGTGAGATCAACGTCCCCGAGCCGATGTTCGTCGACGCCCTGATCCGGCTGGAGAGGCTGGGGCTGATCGGGCTGCTGCCCGGCAACGAGATCAGGCTGCGCACCAGCCGCGACATCCAGTGGCGCAAGGACGGTCCCTATTCCAGCTACGTCAACATGTTCCTGGGCTGGTCGCTCAACAAGCCGGACATCTCCGACCCCAGGTCGCTGTGGGCGATGGACATCATGAAGCTGTCGCCCGGCTCGATCGCCCAGCTGCAGCGGAAATACGATGCGCTGATCGCCGAGGCGCTGCTGCTCAGCGAACAGGACCGCCGCTCGAACGACGCCCGGCGCGATTGGCATGCCGTCGTCCTGGCGGCGCGCCGCATCGCCTTCCCGCCTCTGTCGGAATGGCCGACGCAATACCGGGTGCCATCGGACGATCATCCCCGAGGCGGCCATCGGAATTAGATCCCGCCGAACCGCCACGCCGACAAATCCGACCCGCATACATTTCGCGACAAAAAATTACAGCCGGCAGCCACCCGGCATGACATCGTAAATTTCCCGCACAGAGCCGTACTTCGCCGGGCGACCAGGAAAGCTGCGCGCCCAATCCGGCCAGATAGTTACCGCAACGGGATGATAGCCACGGATGCAAGCATCACGGAGGCAGTCTTTAAGCTTTGATTACTTTTTGCTAAATTTGTAGTCTTCAGACGAATCGCGACAAGGGAACAATAAGACTTTCAGATAGTCTCTGACGAAAGGGGACAATCATGGAGCAGATGTCCAAGGATATCGAAAACGGATTTCGTCGCCCCAGGGCAGTTGTCCGGCCATGAATCCATCCCTCGTCTGGCTTGAAGCGGGCACAGACGGCGTAATGGCGGCTGCCTATTTCTCAATTCCCATCGCGCTCGCCGTGTACTTCCTGAAGCGGAGGGACTCCGCCTATCCCTGGGTCTGGATCCTGGTCGGCGGGCTGTTCGTGCTTGGCGGCCTCAGCCACATGTTGAGCGGGTTCGCACCCTGGTTGCCGCTCTACGGGGTCTCGCTGGCAGCGAAGGCGGTGACCGCCACGGTATCGGCCGCCGCCGCGATCGTCATGTGGCTGCTGATGCCGCGGGTGCTGAGCTTTCCCAGCCGGGGCAAGCTGAATGCCCTCAATGCCGAACTGAAGGCGCAGGTCGCCGCGCGCTCGCTGGAGGAACAGCGCTTCAAGCTGCTGGTCGAAGCGGTTTCGGATTACGCGATCCTGATGCTCGACCCGGCCGGCAACGTGACCAGCTGGAACCCGGGCGCCGAACGGATCAAAGGCTATCGGGAGGACGAAATCCTCGGGCAGCATTTCTCCCGCTTCTACACCGAGGAAGACCGCGCCGCCGGCAAGCCGCAGCAGGGGCTGGATATCGCCAAGGCTGAGGGCCGTTTCGAAGACCGGGGCTGGCGGGTGCGCAAGAACGGATCGCTGTTCTGGGCGGACGTGGTCATCACCGCGATCCTCAACGAGAACGGCGAGCTTCTGGGCTACGGCAAGGTCACGCACAACACAACCGAGCAGCTGCGCATCCGCAAGGCCCTGGAAGACGCAAACGCCGACCTGGGCGAGCATGTCCGTGAGCGCACCGCAAATCTGGCGGCGATGACCGAGCAGCTGGCGGGTGAGATCGCCGAACGGAAAGCGGCCGAAAGCACGCGGCGAGAAGCGGCCGAGCTGCTGCAGGCCACATTCGATACCGCCCCTTTCCCCATTATCATCACCGGCGCGAACGGCGAAGTCCTGATGTGGAACAAGGCCGGAGAGGTCACGTTCGGGCACACCGAAGCGGACCTCAAAGCAAAGGGCTTCGGCATCCTGGTGCCCAGCGACGGCAAGGGCGACGCAGCGAAGATCTATGACGCCGGCCGCAATGGGCCGGTCAACACACTGGCACGCGCCGTCCGCGCCGACGGACAGATCCTCGATATCCGCCTGTCCGCCGCGCCGATCCTGGCGGAGGACGGCACGATCCGCGCCATCGTCGGAATGATGGAGGACCAGACCCAGGCCAACAAGACCGAGGCGCAACTGCGCCAGGCGCAGAAGATGGAGGCGATCGGCACGCTGACCGGCGGACTGGCGCACGACTTCAACAATCTGCTAGGCATCATCATCGGCAATATCGACATGCTGCGCGACGCCCGCCCCGACGATGCGGATGTCGACGAGCTGGCAGGCGAGGCGCTGGACGCGGCCGAGCGCGGGGCCGAGCTGACCCGCAGCCTGCTCGCCTTCGCCCGGCGGCAACCGCTTCAGCCGGTCAGGCTGGAGCTCGACGTGCTGATCGGCGGCCAGGTCAAGCTGCTGAGCCGGCTTCTGGGCGAGGATATCGAGGTCAAGCTCGACCTCGCCGACGCGATCTGCCCGGTGGTGGCCGACCCGGCCCAGCTCCAGGCGGCGCTGACCAACCTGGCGACCAACGCGCGCGACGCCATGCCCAAGGGCGGAAGGCTGACCATCGCCACCGCCCACCGCAAGATCGATGGCGACTACACCGCCGCCAATCCCGAAGTGCCGCCGGGCGACTATGCGCTGATCGAGGTCACCGACACCGGCATCGGTATGTCGGCGGAGGTCCGGAGCCGGATCTTCGAGCCGTTCTATTCGACCAAGGAAGAGCACGGCACCGGCCTGGGCCTCAGCATGGTGTTCGGCTTCATGAAACAGTCGGGCGGCCATATCTCGGTTTACAGCGAGCTCGGTGTCGGAACGACCTTCCGCCTCTATCTGCCCTGCTCGCATGCGCCGGAGGAGATGAAGACCGACCTGCGCGCCGAGGGGCCGCTGGCCGGACGGAACGAGACTGTGCTGGCGGTGGAGGACAGCGAGCCGCTTCGCCGGATCGCCGTGCGCCAGCTGCGCGGGCTGGGCTATCGCGTGCTGGAGGCGACCAGCGCGGCGGAGGCACTCCAGACGCTGGAAGCCGAACAGGTCGATCTGCTGTTCACCGATGTCGTCATGCCGGGCGGCATCGACGGATTCACGCTGATCGGGCTGGCGCGGCAGAAGCAGCCCGGGATCAGAGTGATCCTTACCAGCGGGTTTCCGCAATCGCGCTTCTCGTCCGAAATGAAACCCGGCTCCTTCCACCTGCTGAGCAAGCCCTACCGCAAGGGCGACCTGGCGCTGCTGGTCCGCACCGTGCTGGACGAGCAGATGGAACCCGAGGCCGGGTGAGGATCCCTTATGGCAAAAGTGCTCGTGATCGATGACGACCCCGGTTTCCGGCGGATGATCCGCATGATCCTGACACGGATGCACCATGACGTGGTGGAGGCGCGGGACGGCAATGAAGGGGTCGCAAATTTCAAGGCGGAAAACCCGGACCTGGTCATTTCCGACATCGTCATGCCGGACAAGGAGGGCATCCAGACCATCCTGGAAATCCGTGCCCTGGCGCCCGACGCGAAGATCATCGCCATGTCCGGCGGCGGCGTCAGCGTCGGCACCGGCTATCTGGGCGCGGCGCTGAAGCTCGGCGCCGACCTGGTCCTGTCCAAACCATTCCGCCCGGCGGAGCTGACCGCGATCGTCGAGCAGCTTCTCCCGAAAAACGCAGCACCATGAGCATCCATGCCTGACGACATGCCACCCGCCTTCGATCTCAACCACATCGCTGATCAATGGGGCAGTCCGGACGACGATATCTACCGGACCGTGCTGGGCATCTTCGCCGAGGAAGGCACGAAACTGTGCGTCGATGCCCGCGCCGCCCTGGCCGAGGACAAACGGCAGACTCTGGAGCGGGCCGCCCATACCATGAAGAGCGCGGCGGCAAATGTCGGCGCGCTTCACCTGTCGCGTTGTGCCCGGGCACTGGAAGAGGCGGCCGCGACCGCCACGCCGACGGAGCTGGCGCCGCTGGTGGCGCAGGTCGAGACAGCCTGGGCTTCGGTCAGTGCCCGGATCGGGGAGCTGTCGTGCAATGGCTGAGCAGCGCACCATCCTGATCGTCGAGGACAGCCGGTCGCTGGCCCAGACCTGCAAGCTGCAGCTGGAGGCGGTGGGGCACCGCATGCTGATGGCCGAGACCGGCAAGACCGCGCTGGAGCTGCTGCGCGACAACACCGTCGATTGCGTGCTGCTGGACCTCAACCTGCCCGATATGGACGGGATGGATATATTGCGCGAAATGCGCCAGTGGCCGCATGCCCCGGCGACGGTGGTCACCACGGCCAACGCCGCGCTGACCGTGGCGGTTGAGGCGGTGCGGCTGGGCGCATTCGACTATCTGGTAAAGCCCTTCGCTGGTGCGCGGCTGGTCACCACCGTTACGAATGCGCTGGCGAATGTCGAACTCAAGCGCGAGGTCGAGACCTTCCGGCGCACGGTCGAGCACGCCGGCTTTGCCGACTTCATCGGGCGTTCCCTTCCCATGCAGCGGGTTTACCGCACGATAGAGGCCGCGGCCCGCAGCTCGGCCAGCGTCTTCATTACCGGCGAGAGCGGCACCGGGAAGGAGCTGGCGGCACATGCGCTGCATTCCCTCTCCCCGCGCGCGACACGGCAGTTCGTGGCGCTGAATTGCGGCGCCATCCCCCGCGATCTGCTGGAGAGCACGATCTTCGGCCATGTGAAAGGCGCCTTCACCGGCGCTACCGGCGACCAGGACGGCGCTGCCGCCCGCGCCGATGGCGGCACCTTGTTCCTGGACGAGCTGGGTGAGATGGAGATGGGGCTGCAGACCAAGCTGCTGCGTTTCATCCAGACCGGCACGTATGAGCGCGTCGGCGAGGGCCGCAGCCGCCACGCCGATATCCGCTTCATCGCCGCCACCAACCGCGACCCGCTGGACGCGGTGCGCGAGGGGCGCCTGCGCGAGGACCTGTTCTATCGCCTGTTCGTGGTGCCGATCGCGATGCCGCCGCTGCGCGACCGCGGCGAGGACATATTGCTGGACGCCCGCCACTTCCTCGAGGAATTCGCCCGCGCCGAGGGGAAGGACCTCAGGTCCATGACGCCGGAGGTCGAGGCGCGGCTCATGGCCTATTCCTGGCCGGGCAACGTGCGGCAGCTCCAGAACGCGATCCGCAACATGGTCGTCCTGAACGACGGGCCGGCGGTCACCGAGGCGATGCTGCCCGCGTTACCTGAACCGGACCAGCCCTTCCGGGCGGCCGCCCAGGCGAATGGCCACGCCCACGCGCCGATACCGGCCGACTTCCCGGAAACCGCGGAGACGCTTGTCCCCCTGGCGGAAATGGAGCGGCTCTATATCGAGCGCGCGATCGCGCTTTACGACGGCAGCATCCAGCTTGCGGCACGCAAGCTGGGGATCAGCCCGTCGACGATCTATCGCAAGAAGGAAGGCTGGAGCGTCTGATCCCTTGCCGAGCGGCAAGGCCGGGTGCGATTGTCCTGCAGCTCGATCCCCAACATCTGGAGTGCCCCGGCATGGCCGACGCGCAGGAATACACGCCGCCCAAGGTTTGGACATGGAACAAGGCCAGCGGCGGCCGCTTCGCCAATATCAACCGCCCGATCGCCGGACCGACGCACGACAAGGATCTGCCGGTCGGCAAACACCCGTTCCAGCTCTATTCGCTGGCGACGCCGAACGGCATCAAGGTGACGGTGATGCTGGAGGAGCTGCTGGCCGCCGGCCACAGCGGCGCCGAATACGACGCCTGGCTGATCAATATCGGCGACGGCGACCAGTTCGGCAGCGGCTTCGTCGCGGTCAATCCGAATTCCAAGAT
>Ga0105240_10015411_pt1 | contig 10392 bp, 10 predicted proteins | sample KBSC54metaG_FD_80426 | JGI IMG/M metagenome (GOLD analysis project Ga0105240, IMG submission 80426) | Corn rhizosphere microbial communities from Kellogg Biological Station, Michigan, USA - KBS C5-4 metaG | ecosystem: Host-associated > Plants > Roots > Rhizosphere > Soil | place: Michigan, USA... | reverse complement strand
TGGTGCCACGTCCGGCAGGCTTGGTCACACCAGCAAAATTGGTAGAGGTGGTCGTGCCGGTGGCAAATACGGTCCCGGCCTGGGGACCCACGGCCACTCCCTTTGCTGTGTCCGCGCCGTTGCCGGCGAGATAAGTGGAATAAATCAGGCCACTGCCGCTCGGATTCAGTTCGCTCACAAAAACGTGGTTGGTTCCCGCGGTTGCGGGCGTATCCGGAACAGCTTTCGCGGTGATGATGGGGAAATCGGTGGCGTTGGTTGTTCCGGCCACATAGGCGTTGAAACCAGAGTCCACGGCGATACCGGCGGCGCTATCGGTTCCCGTGCTCCCCAAATAAGTGGAGAACAGCACTCCCGTGCCCGTCGAATTGAACTTGGTAATGAATACGTTGGTGGTAGTGCCTTTCAGGCTCGTTTGCAACGCACCTGCGGTGGTGGGGAAATTGGTGGACGCCGTGGTGCCGGCGACGTAAGCGTTGAATGCCGCATCCACGGCGACGGCGGGCGCGGTCTCGTTTCCGGTGCCGCCTAAGTAACTGGAGTAACTCACCTGCGGATCAATGACCAGGGCGCGGCTGCGATCGTAATCGCCCAGGCGCAGGGCCACCTGGTTTCCGTTCTCAAGCAGATAGCGTGCGGCCACCAGGTGCTTCTTTTGGCCGACCTGTTGGTAAGCCACCGGCGGGAGCATCTGGATGGCGCCTCCGGGCAATGCCATGACCAGCTCGCCTTCGCGGTTCAGGCTCAGTCCCTGGGCTCCCTCAACGTGCAGGCGGATGTGATTGGGATCAGCTCCGGGGGCCAGCACGAAATCGTATTCCAATTGCCGCTGCCGCCCGTAGTACACCAAGTCCACGCCCGGGTAGATCTCAGCGTAGTGAACGCGCGCGTAATGAGGAACGTTGGTGTGCCACTGGCCAGGATCGCCGCCCAATAGATAGTTGCTGACTCCCGCCATTCTGGCTTCGGGAAAAACGCGCGCCGCGGAATCGGCACCCAGGAGTTGCAGGCTCAACACGCGCGCCTGCTGCCCGTCAGCATGGGCCGCGGGCACGCGCACATTCAGCAGAGCCCGATTAGCCGTCAAAAATAGGCCATAACCTTCGCCGTGGGCCAGGAATTTTACTTGCAGATTACTCTGGCCCAGGTTGGGCTCGAAACTCAGCGGGAGATGGGCGTAATTACGCAGAATTTGGCTGCGCTGCGACGTCTTGGGGGGGGCCGCAGCAGAAGCCCGGGGGAGCACTCGCGGCGCCGCCATGGCTCTCGTTCCGCAGCCGAAACTCAGTCCGGCAACCGCCAGCCAAAGCAATTGCGCCCACATCATTCGACACACCACAGAGCCCGCTTTCGAAGCCCACTTCAATTCCACACATTCCTCCGCATGCACGAGGTTCCTGGGAAAAATTGGAGCACGCGCTCCCGCGACAAGCGCAGGCGTGAAGCCGGTAAACCTGTCAACCGATTGGGAGAAGCCTTTGATACTTATCATCCGGCAGCTACGCGGGTCAAGGGCGGTCAGAAGAGGCGCTCGCGTGCGGATGCCCTCATTTTCGGGCAGACCGCTCAGCCGGAAAACGCCATTGGCAGGAGGGCAACCCTGCACAAGTGTGAGCTTGACGCCAGCAGCCAGATTCGCCGAGGTTCGGCACAAAAGCGCCCAATGCACTCCATTTGCGACACCGGTGCAACTCTTTTCATCACTCACCCGGAAACAGACAGTTCTTCTTCGGGAAAAGGCGGTATCCGGTGAGCCGGTTGGAGTTAGCCCGGGCCATGGTGTCCCGCCAATGGAAAGGGAATTGCACTTCCGGGAACAAAGGTAAGGAGCGCGCCATGTCGTCAGCGGTGAGAATTTTTATTCCCCGGAACCTGATTCCGTTGCCACAGGCTGTATTGTGCGCGAATTGCGAGGTAGTCAGCGATAGTAAGAACGGGCATTGCATCGTGTGCGGCAGCCCCTCGCTGCTGAATTTGGCGCGGGTGCTGGACGGATCGGACCAGAAAGCAGAAAAAGCCTGGATGCGGCCGCGCAAAATTCGCGCCTCGCTCGCCGCGCGCTGCGCCAGCGAGCGCAGGTAGGATTGGCTTTTTTGCCCTTGGTACCAGGTTGCAATGTTAATAAACGTGACAACACCAGAAGCTCGGCAGGACAATAGTGTAGAAAGTGGCGCTGCCATCGCCAGGCTAAGTAATCGGCTGAGAACGGCTTAAGATGTTACTAGGACGCCCCGTAACTATGACCTCGACCATTCCCGATCGCCGCGCCATGCGGCGCTTCGACATGCGTTTGCCGGCAGCCGTAAAGCTGATCCATGAGGCTGGGAACGAGATCGCGACGGAAACCCAGAACGTGAGCGCGCGCGGGGTGTTCTTTCAGCTCGAGCGGCCGCTGCAGGTGGGTGACGACGTGGCCATCACGCTCACCTTCCCGCCCCATGTGACGCTCACCGAGCGGGTGCGCGTCCGATTCAGCGCTCGCGTGGTCAGGGTTGAGCCGCAGAAGATGGCAGGGGCGCCGGTGGGCATCGCGGCAGCCATCGATGGCTACGAATTTCTGCGCCACCAGGTTCTCGAGCCGGCGCTGGAGAGCGAAACTTCGGGCTGGAGCCCGCAATGAACACGCTGGACATCGTGGTGCTGGTGCTGTTTGCCACAATGGCCGCCGTGGGCGTGGGTTCCAATCCGCGGGGGAGCACCGCTGCGGGCGACTGGCTGGGCCGCATCGGCATGGTGGGCGCCGCGCTCTGGCTGTGCTGGGTTTTCTTCCGCCCGGGAGGAGAGAGCGCGCGCGGCATGTTCCAGGTTTTTAAGGACTTTTTCACCCAATAGATCGGCCACTGATTGCACGGTCGGGTGGTTCGCTCAGTTGGCATTCCCGCCAGCTTTTCTTTTCGTCAATGGCAATTCACTGCACGGGGCAAAGCCCATGCGCACACCGCGGAGTGGAATTGCCGGTACGACTCCGCAGCCTATTTCTTGTGAAATTCCTGCATCTCGTCCCGCAGGCGGCGGTAACGGCGGCTGAGAAGGGCCAGGTAGGTGATGTGGATCAGCCAGGTGGCGGCGTAGGCAGCATAGAGGAATTTCATCGCGGAGACCTCACATCCGGCAGCAGCAAAGCTTCCAAGGCCTGAGTTTCTTCAAAGTCCTGCCGGGCGCGCTCCAGGCGAAAGCGCAACCACACCACCAAAGCAGCAAAAGCGAAGAATGCCGCCATGTTCATGAGCAGGGCAAAAGTCATGCGCGGGTCGGCACCCGAGCCCGGGCCGCCAAAATAAACCGGCTGCGGGTGCTGCGTGCGGAACAGACGATTGGCCAGGTACACGAAAGGCACGTCGAGGAACCCGAACACGGCCAGCACAGCGGCGATCACCGGAGTTTGCCCGCTGGTGGAATAGCGCCGCAGGATCAGGTAGCTCACGTAAATCAGCCACAGCAGCAGGGTGCTGGTGAGGCGTGCGTCCCACGTCCACCAGATGCCCCACACCGGCCGCGCCCATAGGGGGCCGGTGACCAGCACCACCGTGCAGAAAACCACTCCGACTTCGGCGGTGCTGACGGCCAGCGCGTCCGCCCGCGGGCTACGGCGCGCCAGGTAGATGATGGAAACCACAAAGTTGATGAGAAACAGGGTGAAGGCGGTCACGGCCGAGGGCACGTGATAATAAAAAATGCGCTGCACTTCGCCCATAGTCTGTTCCGTGGGCGCCGCCACCACGCCTTCATAGAGGGCGAAGGTCAGCAGGCCGAAGGTGAGCAGAGCGAGGATTACAAATAGGCGTCTCATTCGGCGTGTAACACGGTTTCAAATAGGAGCAGACACACAGTAGTAAACACCACATCGTAGACCGCAAGCAATACCACCCAGAAGCGGGCCGAACCCTCGCCGGTGAGGATGGCGGTGGTGGCTGAAACCATGGCCAGCAGCGCGGGAATAGAGATGGGGAAAAGGATAAGCGGCAGCATTACTTCCCGGCTGCGGGTGCGGATAGACATAGCGGCGAAGAATGTGCCGTTGGCCACCAGGGCCCAGGTGGCGAGGATCGCGACCACTACCAGTTCGTACGCTGGGCCAATGGAGCGCAGGTTGTAGAACACCATGAACAGAGGCGCCATCAGGGTTTCCAGCACGGCCACGAAAATGAAGTTGCCCACCGCCTTGGAGATGAACAGGGCGTTGGCCGGCGCGGGCGAAACCCGGTAGGCGTCCAGCACCTGGTTGCGGAGCTCGCGGGCCCAGGTCTGATTGAGGGCCACCACGGCAGCAAACAGAAACGCCACCCATATCAGGCCGCCGGCAATGTGGCGCGATTCCTCGGCCGTGGGGTCGAACGAAAAGCTGAAGATCACCACCACCAGCAGGGCGAAAAACAGCATGGAGTTGATGGCGTCCTTGGAGCGCCACTCCAGGCGCAAGTCCTTGGCCAGGGAAACGCGCGTGATTTCCGCCAGGCTCATACCCTTGTGCTCGCCGGCGGTGCGCCGCGCTCCTGCGCCACGGGCAGGTCGCGGGTACGAGCGCTGATTTGCCCCGCGGCCATGCACACGAATTCATCGGCTACGCCTTGCAGCAGCGCGGCCTGGTGAGTCACGATGAAAACCGTTTTGCCCAGGTCGCGCATGTGCGCCAGCACATGGACCATCTCGCGCGCCGAGACAACGTCCACATTGGAGAAGGGCTCGTCGAGAAAAAGAATTTTGGGGTCGTGCACCAAGGCGCGGGCCAGCGATAGCCGCTGCCGCATGCCTTGTGAATACTGACCCACACGCCGCGTGAGGGCGGGATCCAGTCCCACGGCGTGGATGGCATGCTGGCAGGGCTGGTCATCGCGGATGCCGTAGAGCGCGGCAAAGTAGCGCAGGTTTTCCATGCCGCTCATATCTTCGTAAAGCAGCGAGGGATGAGCCATGTAGCCGATTTCGGCGGTGGCCGCACGCAGGTCTGGGGTGCCCAGCACGGTGATGCTGCCGCGCGTAGGCGGCGCCAGGCCAACCATGGCACGCAGCAGCGTGGTCTTCCCTGCCCCGTTATCGCCTAGGATGGCGTAGAGCTTGCCCGCCGCAAATTCCGCGCTCAAATCGCGCAGGGCGGCAAAGCGGCCAAAAATCTTGCTTACGTGGGAAAGCGACACTGCCGAGCTGGCTGTGGGCTGAATGAGATTAGCGTTGGTCGAATTGGCCGGCGAAGAGGAAAAACTCACTTATTAAGACCAGTAGCGGCGCCGGGATCGGCCTGGCTCATGGTCTTGGCCGGAGCCGCGGGGGCGTTCTGCTGCTGGGGTGCGTACTTGGAGGCGCATTTGGCCTGGATTTCGCTGGCATGGAAAACCCCGTCGCGCCCGAAGCTGCCCGCAGCCAGCGCCTGCGCGTTGTCCTTGAAGGTGTCCGGCGGGGCTTCGGTTCCGGTGTACACCACCGGCAGCTTGTTGCCCTGCTCCACCAGCGTGAACTCCAGGCGCAGGCCGGTGCGCCGGATCGAGCCCGGCTCGACGTTGCCCGCCACCCGCAGCCGCTTGGTATATACGCTGTTGTCCATGCCGTGCAGCTCTTTGATGGTGACGTAATAGCTCTTGCTCTGCTGCACACCGGTGTACGCCAGATAGCCGAGCGCCACCACGATGATGGTGGTGGCAATACCGAACTTCACGTACTTGCTGCTATGCGACATGGGAACGGTGGACATGGACGGGAATACCCCTTGCAAAAACTCTACCCGCTTGCGGTACATGGGTCAAGCAATGTAAAGGCGTGGGTGAGGAGTAGTTACAGGCCGGAGAGGCCGCAAAGAAGTAGGCGGTAGCTGATGGCGCACAGCGCGTGAAACCGGCATTGTTGTGCGCATTTTTCGGCACGCCTGAAGGCGTGCCCTGATACGAATCTCTGGTTGCGTGCGGGGATCGTTGTCCCTCCGAACGGGATCACCATTTGGCATCCGAGGTCCTTCGCAGCGCTCCGGATTTCGGCAGCGGGCTCGGACGCCCGCTGGGCTCCACGACTTTGTCTCCCCTGTGCTGAAGGTGCGCGGCGGGAGAGAGTCCCCCAAATTTCCACGGCGTATAATTGCACATTTAGATACTCGCGTCAGTGGGGGACCGTGATGGAAGTGAGCAACGAGATCAAGCAGAATAGCGTCAACGGCAAGGGTTTTGGCCCCGCTGCCCAGCCCCGCGCGGAGTGGATCGCGCGCCGCCGGCAAGAAGCAGCCGGCGCCGGCGAGCAAAACTTCTCCCAGATGCACTATGCCCGCCGCGGGGTGATCACGGAAGATATGGAGTACGTGGCCCGCCGGGAGCGGCTCACGCCCGAACTGGTGCGTGATGAAGTGGCCCGTGGGCGCATGATCATCCCCGCCAACATCAACCACCCCGAACTGGAGCCCATGGCTATCGGCGTGGCCTCAAAATGCAAGATCAACGCCAACATCGGCAACTCCGCCGTTACCTCCGACGTGGACGAAGAATTGCGCAAGCTGCATACCGCCGTACACTTCGGTTCCGACACGGTGATGGACCTTTCCACCGGCGGCGACATTCCCCAGATCCGTGAGGCCATCTTACGGCACTCGCCCGTGCCCATCGGCACCGTGCCCATTTACGAAGCAGTCAGCCGGGTAAAGCGCATTGAGGACCTGAGCGCGGAAGTGATGCTCGAGGTCATCGAAGAACAGGCCGAGCAAGGCGTGGACTACATGACCATCCACGCCGGCGTGCTCATCCAGTACCTGCCGCTGGTGCACAAACGCATTACCGGGATTGTGAGCCGGGGGGGCGCGATTCTGGCGCAGTGGATGGCCCATCACCGCAAACAGAATTTTCTCTACGAACACTTTGACGAGATCTGCAAGATTTTCAAGAAACACGACGTGTCGTTCTCGCTGGGAGACGGCCTGCGCCCCGGCTGCCTGGCCGATGCCAGCGATGAGGCGCAATTTGCCGAACTTCGCACGTTAGGCGAACTGACGAAGAAAGCGTGGGAGCACGATGTGCAGGTGATGATCGAGGGGCCCGGCCACGTGCCCATGCACAAAATCAAGGAGCAGGTGGAGAAGGAAGTGGAGTATTGCTTCGCCGCGCCCTTCTACACTCTGGGGCCGCTGGTGACGGACATCGCGCCTGGCTACGACCACATCACTTCCGCGATTGGCGCAGCGATGATCGGCTGGTACGGCGCTTCCATGCTGTGCTACGTGACCCCTAAGGAGCACCTTGGCCTGCCCAACGAGAAGGACGTAAAAGACGGCATCATCGCTTACAAAATTGCCGCCCATGCCGCTGACGTAGCCCGCAACCGGCCCGGTGCTCGCGACCGCGATGATGCCATTAGCTTTGCTCGCTACACCTTCGATTGGGACAAGCAGTTCGCGCTATCGCTCGATCCCCAGACCGCCCGCTCCATGCACGATGAGACGCTGGCCGACGATTACTACAAGAGCGCGGCCTACTGCTCCATGTGCGGCCCCAAGTTCTGCTCCATGAACTACTCGTCGAAGGTAGATGAATACAACAAGGAAGTGCACGGACTGGAGAAGGCCGACTACTCTCAGCTGGTGGAAAAATTCGTGGCGGAAAAGAACGCACCCTAACCGGCTGCGAGTGAAGAGTCTTTCGCTGCGCTCAGGATGACAATCTCAATGATGTGTCATTCTATGTCGGAAATCTGCTTGACCCCCCGAGTACTGGCGCTGACGGAAGAATCCGAGGCCGGATGCTGGACAGCGTGGCCGCGGCGCGGCGTATTGAAATGGCGCACGGTCACATCGTCAGAAACATAGTCCACTTCACGGTCGCCCACCCGGACACGGCGGAAACTACCCTGAGCGTCATGCTTCTCCGGAGCGGGGGCGGCCGCCGGCGCCGGGGCTGCAGTGGCTGTGAGCGCAGGAGCACCCAGGCTCGCTGCCGGGATCACCGCAGGTCCAAATGGAAGCTTCTGCTCCACCACATTGGACCGCTGCAATACCGACAGCGGAACAGGCGAAGCGGGGCGGCGGTGGGCATAGCCCATCAAGGCGCCCATGAGTAGCACGCTGGTAACTGCCGCCATAGCCATCGCCGGACGCAGGCGGTTGTCTCTCCTGGCCCTGACCGGCGCTAGTTCCGGTTCCGGTTGGCTGGCGGCTACCAACTCCGCTATTTGAGACTCCAGGGGCACGACTTCTGATTCCAGAGTTGCGGCCGCCCCAACAGGCTGAGGCGCTTGTTCTTCCGCACTGGGCAAAGCGGCTTCCACAACTGCGGTGCGCTGCGTACCTGTTTCGCGAAGTTGCTCTTCCTCCGCCTGACGCCGTAGCGCCTCCTCTTCCGCTTGCCGCCGCAGAACCGCCTCTTGGGCGTGGCGCTGCGCTTTCTCTTCGGCTTGCCGCTGCAGAACCGCTTCCAGGCGCCGCGCTTCCTGCTGCTGCAAGCGCCGCCGTTCCGCCTCCTGCAGGGCAAGCTGCTTCGCGGCGGCGCGCGCCAGCACGCGCTCCTGCGCTTCCTGCTCCCGCCGCTCGCGTTCGAATTGCAAGGCCATCTGCCGCTGGCGCTGCTGCTCCTGCTGTAGCCGTTCCTGCTCCACCTGGCGAATGGTGCGCAATTGGGCGCGCGCCGTTCGCCACTGGCGCATGGACGCTCGCGCCCGGTTCAGCCAGTTCGATTGGTTTTTTGCCGGCGCAATGCCCGCTTCGACCTCACCTGGGGCAACTGCGAACTCCTGCTGCAGTCCGGCTGAGTGCGCCGCGGCCGGTTCCGCCGCCTCCTCCAACGGGGCCGCTGGCACTAGCGCGCCGGGAGCGATGAAGATGTCGGTATCCGGCTGCTTGGCCAAGTCCGCCACTTGTTGCCACGCCTGTTCCGGCGTGCACAGTTCCAGATTCACTTGCAGGTCCACCGGGGTCGCGGAAGCGCGGCCTGGTTGGGCAATTTCCACGGTGTCAAAAAGTGGACGCAAATAGTCGGCAAACTTGAGCGCATCTTCAAAGTTGGAAGAAATGATTCTGGCGACTGGCATGCGCTTCCCTCGCGCTGGTCTGGACCGTAACCGCTAGCGAACGACCGAGGCAACTTGCTTAGACGCGCGGCGGGAGCAGTCGGATGGCCAGACGAGCCATAAAAATCCCGCAAAACGGGGGCCAGAAGAAGGCCTCAGTTTACCTCTTACTGCCCAGCCGGTGGCGGTCTTTACAATTTTTTGTTTAGCGGAAATTCTGCAGCATCCGGGCCGCCTGATTGAGAACATCCGTCAGTTCGGTGAGCTGCTGCTGGGTGCGCTGGCGGTCGCCGGCATCAATGGCTTCGTTGACCCCGGGAATGACCACGGCGGCATATCCGGTATAAACCCCGGGAGCGTAGATGGCATGGTGATACCAGGGGCGATTGGGCAGCCCGCGGGGCAGCAGGAAGGCGCGCTCGGCCGCTACCAGTAGCTGATTAAGCCGGTCAGCGTTATCGTGCACATTCCTTTGCACTTTGGCGATAGCCGCTCCCGCCGATTCCAGGCGCCTGGCGGCCTCGACCGCAGCCTTGAAGTCGGGAAGATCCTTGCCGAATTTGGCCTCGGCCCGGGTGCGCGCGGCCTGTAGGTAGACTCCTATCTCTTTTCCGTATTCCGAATAGTCGTAGGGCAGAACGTCGGCACTCGCCAGGCGCACGATTTCCAGGCCATACACCCGCGCCATTTCCTGTTCGTAGGCAAAGGTGGGGTCGGTGAATCTCTTGAAATAGTCGAAATCGTCAAACGTGGAGTGATAGACGCCGTAAGGACCGCTGGAACCGATGTCCACCGAGGGCACACCCAGGTGCTGTAGGAAGGCGGTGTAATCGGAGCCGCTGCCCAGGTCGCCCACGGGAGGGCCCGCCGACTCCACCGCTGGAGGTCGGTTCTGGGAGCCGCTTAGGGCGGCGGAACTGGGTTCCTGGGTGGGCCCCATGCGCTTTTCGGGCGCCTTGCGCCAGGCGTCGAAAACCGTGCCCCCCTGGGGGCTGGGCACGGCCGTGGTCACCTCTCGCATGAACTGTTTCAGGCTGGGAACGGCCGAGGCACCGAAATTCTCTCCCGAAACCGCCACGTCCACATTGCAATAGGCTGCGGCATTGGCGAGTTCGCGGGCATGCTGTTCGGCCCATTCGGTGGAGCCGATCAGCCCCTGCTCTTCGCCATCCCAGCTGCCCAGCACGATGGTGCGTTTGGGATGCCAACCCGCGTGCAGCAGCTCACCGAGGCCGCGCGCCGCCTCCAGCAGCGCGGTGGTGCCGCTGTTGGGATCCACCGCCCCATACACCCAAGCGTCGCGGTGGTTGCCGTATAACACCAACTGGTCGGGCTGCTGCCCACCCGGAATGCGGCCAATCACGTCCCAGATGGTGCGGTACTGGTAATCCTGCTGCAGGTGGAGGCGCACGCGCACCGGTC
>Ga0105240_10015410_pt1 | contig 10392 bp, 9 predicted proteins | sample KBSC54metaG_FD_80426 | JGI IMG/M metagenome (GOLD analysis project Ga0105240, IMG submission 80426) | Corn rhizosphere microbial communities from Kellogg Biological Station, Michigan, USA - KBS C5-4 metaG | ecosystem: Host-associated > Plants > Roots > Rhizosphere > Soil | place: Michigan, USA... | reverse complement strand
GAGGAGAGTTTGTAATAGTCGTCATCTTTGACCCGCTGAGAATGCCATACGCCAAGCGCTTGTCCAAAAGGCAGGATGTCAGAATAACCGACGAAATCAGCTGCCGAACGAATCAGCGAAGCGATCCAGCCTGATAAACGAATAAATTTCCATTCGAACACGGCCCAACCTTCACCCACTGGCACAACAACAGGAGGCAGCTTGGCTACATACGGCTTAGGCGTTGCGCCATTTTTAAAAGCAGTGATAGCTCGCGAGACATAGAGTGCATCGTGAAGCGCTGTTTGAGCCAATCCACTAAATGCTGTGGCCGCATTGTCACCAATGACATACACATCCTTATCAGCTCGTAAGTATTCATCAACCTCAACCTTGCCATTTTTAGCGAGAGTAAATTGATCTGGATTTGCTTTATAGAACGGATTGTTAGCGACTCCTGACGTCCAGATCACCGTGTGGCTACTAATAGGTACGCCGCTTACCAGCAAGCTATCGGCCGTTTCTGATTCAACGCTCTTACCTAGTTCTACATTGATACCAAGTTTTGTCAGGCGCTTCAGGACTTTCGCGCTGGTTGCCTCTTTCATTTTGGGTAGGACTCGTGGGGCAGCTTCTACGAGGTCAATCACGATTTTCTGATTGTTCAACTTGTAGTATTTACGTAGGTTCTCTAGATAGGTCACAAGCGCTGCAGACAGCTCAATACCAGTTGGACCCGCACCAACGACAACATAATGTTTATCAAGTTCACGGTCTTTGACGAGTTCCTCATGAAGGTGTTTCTTGAGCCGCATGATTTCAGATGCTGACTTAATACCGTAGGCAAACTCATCAAGGCCTGAAATACCAAAGTAGGTCGTGACGGCACCAAGTGACAAGACAAGTGTTTCATAAGTATAGGTGCGTCCGGACTTACCAACCAGTTCATGAGCAGATTTGTTGATGGTGGTTATCGTATCGATTTCAACGGTCACATTCGGGGTATGTTCGAAAATAACCTCCAGAGCTACCCATGATTGCAGATGACTATAGCCTGTTGCGGTACCGTAAAGCGCTGGGTAATATTGGAACTCGGGATTATCAGTAATAAGTGTGATAGCGTTGTTTTTATCTTTTGCAAGTTCAAGTGCAGTCTTTACACCGCCAAATCCGCCACCAACTATCGTAATATTCATCGTGATTTTTTCCGTTTATTGTTGATCTACGTACTCGTGCGCTAACTTTGCCCGTGTGGCAAGCGTTGCCGCGATTACAATACCAAGATATACGAGACCCATGACACATGTCTCGAGTATGTGAGTAGGAGCGGTCACAATGAGGTATGACCCCGTACCGATTGTGCCTGCGATAAGTCCATAGCTGATGCGCATACCCTTTATTGAAGGCTTAAAAAAGAGATAACTAGAAGTCGCGATGCTCAGTAAGGCGATGATGACGTGAAGTAAAACTACCATTAGCACTAACTATACAGTTATATGAGGAGATTATCAACAGAAATCATAATGCTAAAAATAAGCGTAACGAGGAGCGAAAAACGAAACATGCGGCGCGCCCAGGCATCTGTATTAGCAACTCTAAACCCACGTAGTCCTAAAACGAACCATGCCGTACCGATAACAAGCATTGCAACGAGATACGTCAGTCCGGTATAACCAGCAATAAACAGACAAATGACTGAAACCATAAATGCCAGAATATACCACATAATTGCACGCTTCGTGAACGTAAGTCCCTTAGCCACGCTAACGACAGGGATACCAGCATTTTTGTATTCTTTGCGTCGATAAATCGCAATCGCGTAGAAATGCGGCATTTGCCAAAATACTAGTATGAGAAAAATGAGAATGGCCCCAAAATCAATACGCCCAGTGACCGCCACATATCCCGCAACTGGAGGAAGCGCACCCGGTATCGTACCAACTAGCGTACCGTGATAACTTGCCCGCTTTGCAATCCCATAGATAACAACATAGAAAATATACGCAATGATTCCAATGGTAGTGGTTAGTAAGTTCGTATAAAAAATAAGTAATGCAAATCCAATAATTCCCAGAGTCGCCGCAAAGACAAGAGCACTACGAACATTAATTGATCCGACAACCAGTGCGCGCTTTCTAGTACGCTCCATCTTTTCATCAATTGACCGGTCGAGGTAGTTATTGACAACACAGGCCGAAGCAATGACCACACCAGTCCCTACAAATACTCCTAGAAAAGTGACAAAATTCAATTGTCCCCGCGAAGCAAGCAAGAAGCCACCCGTTAGCCATACTAGATTTCCGCGTACAATCCCGGGCTTGGTCAGATAATAATAGGCACGAATTTTCTCAAAGGCCGTCACGCTTTGCTATAAACCTTCGTGATGAGACATATATATGCCCTGCTCTGCTGGTGACATTTGAAGCATATTGTAGTTGAGGTTGTTCATAATCCAGATGGATCCACCAACAAGAATTCCCACAACAACGACAGCAAACACAAATGTGGTCACCTTCCAGCGCGCACCAATACCACTCGTAATATGAAGGAAGAAAACGAGTTGGATGAATAGTTGAATGACTGCAAGTGCGACAATCGTGACAACGAGCGCGGCTGTAGGAAGTATCTTATTTTCAACCAACATAAATGCGATAAGAGTGAGGATGATTGAAATCACAAAACCGACGATATATGACACGGTACGAGATTTCATATTATTGTACCCCCATTAAATACACGATGGTAAATATACAAATCCAGATAATATCCAGGAAATGCCAGAATAATCCTAGTAGCGCCAGGCGTCGAACATCTAGAGATTTCAGTCCGCCTTTTGCAATTCGTAATCCCATCACAAGCATCCAAAGGAGACCGATAGAAATGTGCGCACCGTGTGTGCCAACGAGCGTAAAGAATGCTGATAAAAATCCGCTTCGAGCCCAGCTATTTCCATCCATTGCAAGGTGGCTAAACTCAGTTAATTCCATTGCAACGAAAGACAGCCCCAGAATAAACGTAATGATAAGCCAGGCGATAGTACGCGATTTGTGACCTGTGGTCGCAGCCAGCGTTGCCATACCGATCGTAAAGCTGCTCGTTAGCAGTAACAGGGTTTCTGTCATCACAAATGGTAGATCAAAAAGCTGGTTGCTGGTTGGGCCGCCAAATGTACTACCGTGAAGCACTGCATACGTCGCAAAAAGCGTCGCGAATAAGACACAGTCCGTCATCAGATATATCCAAAAACCAAGCGATTTTGTACTCGCCTCTTGAGATACTTCGTGTGTCAGTTCACTCATACGGTGCCTCCTGCGGTCTCAAGTTTTTGTATTTCTTCCGTTGATATGGTTGTCTCATTATTATCACTCGTTAAACGAATAATGAGTAGAATGATGACACCGAATAGTCCGAAAAGTGCCATCAATACAATGTGCCAGATAATCGCAAAGCCGCATAACAAGGCGAAGAAGCCAATAAATATACCGAACGCACTGCTTTTAGGTACCTGGATAGGTTCGTAATGCTTGCTAGGTATATTCTTGGATTGCTTCATTTCCCAGAATGCATCTCGGGTACTAACGACTGGAATCGTCGCAAAATTATATTCAGGCGGTGGAGTTGGGGTTGCCCACTCTAGATTACGTGCATTCCATGGATCGGTTCCGACACGATTCGCATTCCGTGTACGAATACTCACAATCACCTGCAGTACCTGCATCGCAACCCCCGCACAAATAAGGAGCACTCCGACACCTGCTACAATGAACAATCCTTGCCAACCAAGACTTGCATCGTAATGGTCAAGACGCCTTGTTGCTCCCATAAAACCTAATATGTAGAGTGGAATAAAAGCGAGTAAAAATCCTACAAGCCATAGCCAAAACGCATAACTGCCTAATCGTTCGTTGAGCGTGAACCCAGTAAACTTTGGGAACCAATAGGTAAATGCCGCAAAGGCTGCAAACACCACGCCGCCAATAATCATCGTATGGAAATGTGCGACGAGGAACAGACTGTTATGGAATTGGAAGTCAATCGACGGTACTGCCATCAAAACTCCCGCAACTCCACCGAGTGTAAAGGTCACGACAAAGCCCATAAACCATAACATTGGCGTCGCAAACTTGATCCGACCTCGATACATCGTAAATATCCAGTTAAACACCTTTACCCCAGTCGGTATGGCGATAACCATTGTCATAATGCCAAAGAGTGTATTGACGTCGGCACCCGCACCCATCGTAAAGAAGTGATGGAGCCAAACCGTGAATGATAGTATCGTAATTGCCAGCAGCGCCACGACCATCGAGGTGTAACCGAATAGCTTTTTACCCGAAAATACAGGGACAATTTCAGAGAATATACCAAAGGCTGGTAGTACCAAAATATAAACTTCTGGATGTCCCCATGCCCAAATGAGGTTAATATACATCATTGGATTACCGCCTCCACCACTCGTAAAGAAATGCATGCCCATCAGACGGTCAAGCGATAACATACCGAGCGTCGCCGTTAGAATCGGAAATGCAAACATAATCAGCGACGTACTACACAGCACGCTCCATACAAAAATCGGCATCTTCATGAGCTTCATACCTGGCGCGCGCTTTTTTAGAATTGTCACAAAGAAGTTAATTCCCGATAGCAAACTTCCAATTCCTGCAATCTGCAAACTCCATATCCAATAATCGACTCCGACTCCTGGACTATATTGAAGTTCTGAGAGCGGTGGATACGCCAGCCAGCCAGTAGCCGCAAACTCACCAATTAGAAGAGGTGCATTAATCAGTACCATACCGACGGCAAACAACCAGAAGCTTACCGAGTTCATAAACGGAAAGGCAACATCGCGCGCGCCAATTTGTTGCGGAACAATCAGGTTAAAGACCCCGAACACAATTCCCATAGCGACAAAAAAAATCATAATCGTACCATGTGCGGAGAATATTTGTTGGAAGTGATCTGAGGTCAGTATGCCCGTCGAACTTCCCACAGACGTCGCCTGTTGCGTTCGTATCAGCAGTACGTCGGCAAGTCCACGAAGTAACATAATCGTAGCGACAACTAGGTACATAACCCCAATTTTCTTAGGATCAAGTGATGTCATCCACTTCCATAGCCACTTCCAGCGCTTCAAATATGTTAGTAAAATCGTCGCGCCAAGGAGTCCCACGAGCAGCGCAATCCCCGCGCCTTCCATAATAGGGTCGTGAATAAATGCATCGATATTAAGTCGTCCGAGCAAAAAGTTCGTTATCGCAGTAAAATCCATTACATCCCCATCCCAGTGCCGTCAGCTGGCATATATTTCAATATAATCTTATTATACAGGTCTCCGTCCATAAGCTTATAGCCGATTGGAATGTTATTTTGGCTAGGTAGCGCAAGTTCGCGGTATGCATTGTCACCAAGCGCTACTCCCGCTTGCGTCGTCGATTGCACCCACGCATCAAAGTCAGCCCTCGACATCGATTGAGCCTTAAAGTTCATGCCAGAAAATCCTGCGCCGCTAATATTTGCGGACGACCCTCTATACGTCCCGACGCCATCTGCCTCTAGATGCAGTTGTGTCGACATACCACTCATCGCATAGATTTGACCACCGAGGCTTGGGATCCAAAACGAGTTCATAGCCGCATCGGACGTCACCTCAAAGTTAATCGGTGTCTGATCGGGAATAGGCAAATAGTTGATACTCGCAACTCCCTGAGCTGGATAAATAAACAACCACTTCCACTGTAGTGCTACAACTTGGACGGTCAACGGCTTAACGTCTGAGGCAATTGTCTTGTATGGGTCGAGTTCGTGAGTCGACTGGACTGTAATCACCGCCAAGATAAGAATAATCAGGGTAGGAATTGCCCACCATAATAGTTCGAGTAAACGGTTGCCTGATGCGTCGGGCGTATAGACGGCTTTGGTATTTCCTTCCCTATATTTCCAGGCAATCGAAAACAGCAAAATAAAGACAGGGATAACAACAAAAAGTGACAGGAAGCTCGTAATGAGTATAAGTGTTCGTTCCTTACTCGCGATAATTCCAGCAGGGTTTAGTACATCGAGGTTACCACGAGATATCAACATAGCGAGTGTGCCGACAATCACGACGACCAAAATGACAATAAAAGCTACCTTGGCTTTTTTCACGCTAATTTTCCCTCAAAGTCTCTCATATTGATACTTTCATCATACACCAATCCGCTCGTGGTAACACGAAAATCAAACGTCAGTTATACTATAAGCATGCTTGATCATCACATTCAGCGATCAATCGTCTATAACCTCGCTTTTTCAGACAGCTCGCGTTTTAGTGAGTTGCAGCCTGCTGACATTGATAGCAAACTTTTTACCTACCATCTTAAAAAGGTTATTTCGGCTGGATATGTGACTAAATATCCGGATGGAACATATGCGCTCACCCCTGAAGGTCGCCGTATTGGTAAAACTGTTCTTAAAAAGGACCGCTTCATCGATCAAGCCTATTCAATTCTTTTACTCGTGATTCGTCGCCGAGAAGACGGCGCATGGCTACTATATAAACGAAACACCCATCCCTTGATTGATTTGACCGGTTTCATGCAGGCAACTCCTAACGCTAACGAACCAATCGCAACCACAGCCGAAAACGAATGTCTCAGAAAGTCAGGACTTCACGGAACATTTACGGTTAATTCAAGTGGGTTTTTCAGGGTTTTTGAAGGCGACGAACTCGAGAGCTTTACTCATTTCACATTACTTGAATGCAGTGATGTGTCAGGTGAGTTAATACAAAACGACGAATACGGCGAATATTTTTGGGTGACTGATCCTGACTTTGACGATCCCACTATGCTTCCGACGGCGAGAGTCTTAAGCGACCTGAGTCTCAGCCATGATCATACCTTCGTCGAACATACTTTTCACCTTTAGGCGGCAATTTGTTCGTAGGCTTCGTCAAGCGCATCATAGGCGCTGTTACTTGCCCGGCGACGCCAATCCACGAGCACATCACTATCGGCATCAGCAAACTGTGCGACCGACGGATAGGTCGGTAAGGCAAACTCGTCACCACGCGCCACACCCGCAACCAGGAACGCTTGATTGCGCGCCATAATCTGCAGGTCCATAAAGCTTGCGCCGACTGGTAGTTCTCCCAGACCTAGCGCCGCCACTTCCAATGATACGTTTGACATTAAACGGCCAAGTTTTTCTTGTGTCGTCGCTCGATCTCGACGTTCGGCGTGGTCGCTTGTGACAATATCGGCTAGCCCACTAGCCTGCTCAAGTCCATCCAGGACTCTCGTAAGAAGCCCTGATTGAGTCTCAGTCCAACCCGACTCATCACCAAGACGTGCTACTTTAGCAACGCGGCGCATCCTGTCTGTGTCGCGGCCCATTCGATACCAGCCGCTATTAAACAGACTTGCGCCCATCATCAGCGATGCGAATAACAGATCATGTGGGTCAGTAATATTAGTGAGGGTCGATAGCATAACGTCGAGGCCGATTTTTTCTTTTTCGTTAAGTAGAGTGCCATGAGGCAACTCGTGCAAACGACTGATTTCGCGGCTACTACGTTGTTTCGGCGGAACGTAGTCTCGCTCGCCGCTACTTAGGTGTTCTCTTGACATGTCAAAATTCTTTGGGGGGTGTTCTATACTCATGAGCCTAGTATGTAATAGCTCAATGATTTAAGCAGTGAATACTTTTTCACTAACTCTAAATAACAGTTGCGTGAGTACTTGCGATAACTGAATCAATGACGGCCTGGACTGCCTTGTCGACATCTTCGCTTGTCAGCGTTTTGGCATGAGATGTCACTTGGATTCGAATAGTGATGTTCTTGGTCTTAAGCGATTCGTCCTTATATATATCAACTGGACGGACGGTAAATTCAAGTTCGCTTGCCTCAAGACCTTTATTCGCGGAGGTTATGATCTGGCTATACGGAGTCGCATCCGACACCTGGAAACAAACATCGCGTGATGAGCTTGGGAAGCGACTCAGCGGACTGTAGTGAATACCAGCTTTTTGAGTGGCTACGTGTAGTGCTCGACTATCAATTTCAAATCCAGCACTCTGAGCAGGTAGTTTAAAGCCACGCACTACTGATGCCTTGTATTCACCAATAATTCCAATGAAAGTTCCTGATGCAATGTCGCTCACCATTGCACTGCGCCTGTGTTCGAATGGGGCGGTCACGCCGTAGCCAGGTTCCGACTCAATTGTTTTATATTCGAACGTCAGTCCTAGCATTTCAGCCAAATAGTCGAGATATTTCTTTGCGTTATAATAAGCCGCCGTCTTTTTTGATTTTTTAGAGGTTACGACGAGCGCTAACATATCATCTTCGACCGGTACTTTTTCATCCGTCAGCCCGCGAGGTTTTGGATGGGTTTTGTTCAGTTCAAATAATGCAAAGTCATCAAAGCCTTGTTTGCTGTTAGGATGAACCAGCGTCAGTAAACTCGGCGTTAATGTCTGGCGGTAATATTGTAAGTCGGGGCTAATTGAGTTAACGATCCGATACGACTCTTCGGTTTTCTGCCCTGCTTTTTGTAGGATATCACCATGAACGAAACTATAGGTTAGTACTTCATTTGCTCCAGCGCGGACCAGTAGACGCCTCACTGTTTGGCGAAGCGTATCAAAGTCAGTTGGCTTGGTTGCGGTAAAGTCACGCACTGGTAATGTCGGCGTAATTTCGTCAAACCCATTGATACGACCGATTTCTTCAACGATATCCTCTAGAATATGAATATCAGCACGCCAATACGGCGCAGCAACGGTTAGCACATCAGGTTTAGTCTCGACCACAGCGAATTCGACCGCCTTTAGCGTCTTTTCGATGTCGTCCAAACTATAGTTAGTTCCCAGCACACCGTTCACATAATCAGTCGTAATAGTAATCGTCGCTGGCTTTACGGTCGTGCCTGTTGCTTCCGCGACATCGCTGACTCGCTTGGCACCGGCCCACTCACCCATAAGTTCGATTGCATCAGCAAGGACAGGAGCCGAAAGTTCTGCAGGCTGGCCTTTAGTAAATCTGGTAATCGCTTCGCTAAAAATACCGTGTCGCATTTGTGTTGCACGCAGTTTATACAGACTAAACGTCGCGCTTTCAATAATAATATTCTTGGTGTTTTCATCGATGACTGTGTTCGCGCCGCCCATCGCACCGGCAAGTCCGACTGCCGTGTTACCCGCTGCAATCACAATATCGTCCGTACTTAGCTCAATTGTTCGCCCGTCCAGAAGTTCCAGCTTTTCGCCTTTTTTACCTGCGCGTACATGAATATCTGCTTTACCGCCAGAAACGGCAACTAACTTATCATAATCGAATGCGTGCAGCGGCTGACCAGTTAGCATCATCAAATAATTCGTGACATCGACGACTGCATTAATTGGCCGTACACCAACTCGCGCTAAATACGTCTGAATTTCAAGCGGGGACTGGCGACTGCCATCGGCGCCGCTCAAGACCACCGCTTGGTAGCGGGCTGAAAGTTCCGGGTCGTCAATCGTTACCTTTGGTGCCTGCACATCGCCATCTTTGTCGCCATACGTTGGGTTCACATTAGCAAGCCATTCAGGTGTCACAAACGTTTTGCCTGAAATTGCCGCAACCTCGCGAGCAAAGCCAATAATGCCGAATGTATCGGGTCGATGCGTCAAAGATTTATTTTCAATGTCGAGTAAGTAGTCGTCTAACTCGTAGGTTTTTGAGAGCGTTGTTCCCGCAGAAACATCAGCGTCAATTTCAATGATACCCGAGTGGTCTTCGAATAGATCAAGTTCCTTGGCGCTTGCCAGCATACCATTACTTTTCACCCCACGGAGGTCTTTGACGGTCAGAACAAATGGTTCGGTGTCTCCGAACGTTTCCGGTACGACTGAGTTTGGTGGCAACCAGGCAGCGAGCATCCCAGCATGGACATTTGGTGCACCACAGACAACTTGAATCAGTCCTTTGTCGTCGCGTTCGACATCTTTCCAAATCCCACCATCATCAATCTTAGTGAGGTTCAAATGGTCGCTACCTTCGAGTGGCTCACACTCAACGACTTTCACGATCAACACATCCTTGTATTTTTCGGTGAGGCTAGTGACTTTTTCTATTTCGACTAAACGCGCACCAATCAGCGTCGCGAGTTCATCAATCGGCAAATCAATGTCGACAAATTTCTTGAGCCAGTTTACAGAAATAATCATGATGCGAACTTCCTTAGGAATGCTAACTTACCTGACTCGAAATGGCGCAAATCTTCAATGCCGTATTTCAGCATCACCAAGCGTTCGACACCCATACCCCAGGCGAAACCACGATATTTTTCTGGGTCGATGCCAGCAGCTTTGAGGACGTTTGGGTGCACCATGCCGCAGCCCACCATCTCTAACCATTCGCCTGGTTTGCCACCTAAAGCCTTTGGTTTT
>Ga0105240_10015409_pt1 | contig 10392 bp, 5 predicted proteins | sample KBSC54metaG_FD_80426 | JGI IMG/M metagenome (GOLD analysis project Ga0105240, IMG submission 80426) | Corn rhizosphere microbial communities from Kellogg Biological Station, Michigan, USA - KBS C5-4 metaG | ecosystem: Host-associated > Plants > Roots > Rhizosphere > Soil | place: Michigan, USA... | reverse complement strand
GCCTCGCCGACCGATCCCGTCAGCGACAGGTGCTCGATGAACTTGCGCTGGCGCTCGGCGGTCCAGCCGGAATGCTGGTTGCGGGTGGGAGCGGGATCGAAATCGGGAACTTGCGGCGCGGCGACGATGTCCGCGACTTCGCTTACAACTTTGAGCTTTGTGGCCATTTTGTCCTCTCTCAGGTTGAAGAGGACGAACCAGCTATCTCAAGTGAGGGTCTGTAGGACAGCAGTTTCGAGCGCCCGAGCAAGGTGGGTCCAAGCGCGAGAAGTGAGCGGCCGTTGCATTGGGAGACAGTCGCCGCGAGTCCGCTAAATGCCCGTTGATAAAGGGGATTGCACGCTTACTATGCCCTCGTGCCGAGAGGGGGTGTGGTGCGTTACGTTCGAATCTTCCTGCTCGCCGGTGCAGCCATCTGGGCTCATCCGGCAAACGCCGCTGATGCGCTGAAGTTCGGCCCCGCGCCGGCGTGGGTCAGACAGCAGCCGCTTCCCGCGGCAAAGCCGACCGAGGCTCCGGTTTCGGTGCTTCTCAGCGACCAGCAGACCTCGTTCGACCGGGGGAAAATCACCACTTACAGCGAGAGCGCGGCGAGGATTGAGAACGCGCAGGGACTCGCGGCCGGGAACGTCACCCTAGTGTGGCAGCCGGCGACCGACACCGTCACCGTGAACAAGCTCCAGATCCGGCGCGGCGACAAGATCATCGACGTGCTCGCGAGCGGCCAGACGTTCACCACCCTGCGCCGCGAAACCAACCTCGATGCGGCGACGCTCGACGGCACGCTCACCGCCACGCTGCAGCCCGAAGGCTTGCAGGTCGGCGACATCATCGACCTCGCGACAACCACCGAGCGCAGCGATCCCGTACTCAAGGGCCATGTCGAGGCTCTGTTCGGCGCCTGGGACGGCCTGCCTATCCTCTCCGCCCACGCGGCGCTCAGTTGGCCAAGCGACATGCACCTGCAGGTTCGTGAAACGCCCAACCTTCCCGCTGCGCAGAAATCCGCTTCGAACGGCAGGGAGCGGCTCGAGATCTCGGCGCAGGACGTTGAGCCACTGATCCCGCCAAAGGGAGCGCCGGATCGCTTCAAGATCGGCAGGCTCGCGGAGGCGACTGACTTTGCCTCCTGGTCGGATATCGCAAGCCTGTTCGGACCGCTGTTCCGCGACGCGTCGGCGATCCCCGCCTCCGGGCCGCTCCACGACGAGGTCGAGAAGATCCGCTCGGCCTCGGCCAACCCCAAGACTCGCGCCGAGCAGGCGCTCGCCTTGGTCCAGGACCGCGTGCGCTACGTGGCGCTGCTGATGGGCCAAGGCGGCTACGTCCCTGCGCCGGCGGAGACCACCTGGTCGCGGCGCTTCGGCGACTGCAAGGCGAAGACAGCGCTTCTGCTTGGAATCCTCCATTCACTCGGTATCGAGGCGGAGCCGGTGTTGGTCCAGGCAACGCTCGGCGACATGATTGCGGATCGGCTGCCGATGGTCGCACTGTTCAACCATGTGCTGGTGCGCGCGCACATTGGCGCCAAGGATTATTGGCTCGACGGCACGCGGACGGGAGACACTGACCTTGACTCCATCCAGGTGCCGGACTTCGGCTGGGGCCTGCCCCTCGCCGGGAATGCAAAGCTCGTCCAGATGGTCCCTCCGCCGCTCGTCGCGCCGAGCCTCGAGCGGCATATCGCAGTCGATGCGAGCTCCGGCATTTGGGCTCCTGCGACGGTCAGCATCGATGAACTCTACCGCGGCGATCAGGCAGTCGGCCTGAACGCGGCTTATTCGGCAGTGACTCCGCAACAACGCGACGAAGCGATGCGCGACGAAGCCAAGAGCTTCTTCGACAACATGTCGGTCAGCTCGTCGTCGGTGCAGTTCGACGCTGCCAAGCGCGAGTTCCGTATGACTATCAAGGGCACGGCCAAGCTGAACTGGAAGGACTCGTGGCTCTACGTTCCGACGTCCTCGATCGCCTTCGACCCGAACTTCGACAGGCCGGCCGGTCCGCTCCACGATGCTCCGATCGCCGTGAACCACCCGAACTTTGTAAAGGACGAGGCGATGGTCCGGCTGCCGCCAGACTTTGCAACGCAGCAGAAGCTCGAACCGGCAGTGCACGAAACCCTCGCCGGCGTCGAATATGCGCGGGCCGAGACCGTCAACTCCGATGTCGTCACCGTCAATTCGAGCGAGCGGAGCGTCGCCGCCGAAGTGCCGTACAAGGACGCCGTCGCCGCGGTGCCTCGGCTTCGGGCGCTCGACAAGGAAGACATCTACCTTGGCGTGCCCGGCAATTACGTTCCGACCGACAAGGACCTCGCCGAGCTCCAATCGCAGCAGCCAGCATCGGGCAGCGAATATTTCCGCCGGGCAGCCGCTTACCTCGCCCACAACAAGATCGACGAGGGCCTTGCCGATCTCAATGCCGGTCTGGCGCTCGATTCGAACAACAAATGGGCGCTCGAGAGGCGCGCCTGGGTGAATGCGTAGCGGCACGAATACGCCGCCGCCGAGAAGGATCTTGCCGCGCTCCAGGCCGCCGAGCCCGACAGCCTCTCCGCGATCGGAACCCGCGCCTATCTCGACGAGCAGAAGTCCGACTATGCCGGCGCCGTCGCCGAATATTCGAAGCTTCTCGAACGCGATCCGAAGAACAAGTTCGCCCGCACGCGGCGCGGCTTGTCGCTCTCAAGCGAAGGCAAGAACGCCGAGGCGATCCAGGACCTCAGCATCCTCATCACCGCCGATCCCAAGGACTTCGGCTCCCTCCTCAACCGCGCAACCATTGAGATGGCCGCCGGTGATCTCGCCGCAGCCGACAAGGACGTCCAGACGGCCGTTGCCCTCCAGCCCAACAACGCCGCTGTCCTGTCGAGCGCTGGAAGGCTCGCCGAGCAGCGCGGGGACTATCCCCTCGCGATCAAATATTTCTCCAAGCAGATCGACTCGCAAAAGGCGTCGCCCTACGCGCCGAGCCTCGGCGAAACCCCCCTGATCGGCATCGGCGGAGCCTTCGCGGCAAGGGCTGAAGCCTACCACGGCCTCGGCGACGAGAAGAATGCGATCGCCGACACCGACTCCGCGATCGCCGCCGGCTACAAGGAGCCGGAAGTCCGGCTGCTTCGCGCCAACATTTTCTTCGAGCAGGGTGACCACGAGCGTTCGGCAAAGGAAGCCGAGCTCGCCACGGCCGAGCATCCCAAGTCCGATTATGCGTTCGTCCTTGCCGGAAAGACCTATTCGGCGCTCGGCATGCGGGACAAGGCGATGCAGGCGTTCGACCGCGCCCTGTCGCTCAATCCCAAGCCCTACGTCTACGTCAACCGCGCGCAGGTGCGGGCGCCTTCCGACACCGCGGGCCAGCTCGCCGACCTCGACGCCGCGCTGAAGCTTCAGCCGAACATGCCGGAAGCCCTGTCGGTCAAGGCGACGGTCCTCGCGAGGACCGGCAAATATGCAGAGGCGATCGCGCTCTACGACCAAATGCCCGCGTCCACCGCGAGCCAGGTCTGGGCCAAGTCGGCCCGCGCCGCGCTGCTGTCGAAAGCCGGCAGAACTGCCGAGGCCAGCAGCGCATTCGCCGAGCTTCGCGCCCGAGCCAAGACGGCGGCGGATTTGAACTCGCTCTGCTGGGACGAGGCAACCGCCGGAGTCCTGCTTGACGATGCGCTCGGCGAATGCCGCGACGCGGTCAAGCTCAGCAACGGCGCCTCCGCCTATCTCGACAGCCTCGGCATGGCGCTGCTGAAGCTCGGCAAGCTCGATGAAGCGCTGGATGCCTACAGTCAGGCGATCGCTAAGGGCAGCGGTGCCGACTCGCTGATGGGCCGCGCCTTTGCCTATTTTAAGAAGGGCGACAGGACCCACGCCGAGGCAGACGCTGCCGCAGCTCGAAAGCTGTCGCCCGACATCGATGCGACCTTCGCCGAATATGGCCTGAAATTCGACCAGGCTTCAGTAGCGAGCGCTGCCGCAACCAAGCACTAGGCTGGAGTCACATCCCCAGCCCCCGTCCCTGCATCGTCACCCGGCTCCGGGCGCTTGTCGAACACCTCGTCGATCAGCCCGAACGCCTTCGCTTCGTCGGATTCGAGGAACTTGTCGCGGTCCATCGCCTTCTCGATCTCCTCGAGGCTCTGGCCGGTGTATTTGGCGTAGAGCTCGTTCAAACGCTGGCGCATGCGTAGGATCTCGCGCGCCTGGATCTCGATGTCCGCGGCCATGCCCTGGGCGCCGCCCGAGGGCTGGTGGATCATGATCCGGCTGTTGGTGAGTGCGACGCGCATCCCGGGCTCGCCGGCGGCGAGCAGGAAGCTTCCCATCGAGGCCGCCTGGCCGATGCACACGGTCGAAATCTTCGGGCGGATGTATTGCATCGTGTCGTGGATCGCGAGGCCGGCGGTCACCACGCCGCCCGGCGAATTGATGTACATGAAGATGTCCTTCTTCGGGTTCTCGGACTCGAGGAAGAGCAGCTGGGCGGTGACGAGGCTCGCCATATGGTCCTCGATCGCGCCGGTGATGAAGACGATCCGCTCGCGCAGCAGCCGCGAATAGATGTCGAAGCTGCGCTCGCCCCGGTTGGATTGCTCGATGACGATGGGGACGAGTTGCGAAGCGATGTCCTGGTGGTCGATCACTGGTGATGGGTCCTGTTCTGTTGTGCCGGACCTACATCGGCGCGAAACCGCGAAGGTTCAAGGCAGGTATGAGCCCTCCCCCTTGTGGAGAGGGATTGGGTGGGGACGAAATCCGAGCCTCGTTCTTACGTCGTCGATCACCCCATCCCTGCCCCTCCCCATCAAGGGGAGGGTCCTGGAACGAGAAAAGGGCGGCCCGTCGCCGGACCGCCCTCCCTCGCGCCCGCGTCGCGTTCGATTTATGTCACCCCACCCCTGCCCCTCCCCATCGAGGGGAGGGGGAGTGGAAGTGCGCTCAGTACTTCACGCCGATGCGCGCGTAATAATAACGGCCCGGCGTGTCGTAGGTCGTCGGGTCCATGTTGTTGGTGTCGCAGCTGACGCAACCCGGCGTCTTCACGTTGAAGATGTTGTTCGCACCGACGGCAAGCTGGATGTCGTGGACGAAGAAGTTGAACTTCGGCGTCCAGCGCAGCTGCGCGTCGGTATAGAAGGTCGCCTTCAGCGGGCTGTTGTTGTTGAGGATTTCCTTGATCCTCGAGATGTAGCGGCCGGTCAGCGTCGCTCCGAAGCCGAAGCCGTCCCAGTCGACGACGCCGATCGACTTCCACTTGGGATAGCCCTGGCTCGGGCTTCCCGTCTCGACCCCGGCGCGATGCTCGGTCGAGGTCCCGGAGGCGGTCGGCGTGGACACGTCGAACTTCTGCAGGAACGTGTTGTTCCAGGTCAGCCCAAGCGTCCCGAAGCGCGGCAGCGGCGTGCGGTAGGCGAGGTTGACGTCGATGCCGTTGGTCCGGATCCCGGCGATGTTCTGCAGGATCCCGCGGATCTGCGTGACGTTGCCGGTGCCGCCCGAGCGGGTGACGTTGCTGCAGGCCAGCGGATCGTTGGTGTAGACGCAGCGGTAGAGCGTGGTCGTCGCGCTGACCGCCTGGATCGCGCCCTTCACCTTGATGTTGTACCAGTTGAGCTCGCCCGTAAGGCCGCGGATGGGGCTGGCGACGGCACCCAGCACCCAGCCTTCGCTCGTCTCCGGCTTCAGCGTGTCGTTGCCGCCGGTGACCACCGATAGCTGATCGGTCGGCGCGGTCTGCGACCCGGCCGCGGGGACGCCCTGCGCCATGCAGTTCGCCTTGACGGTCGCGTCGTTGTTGAACCGCCGCGCCTGCTTGCTCTGGATCGAGCAGGGATCGTCGATCGCGGAGTCGAAGCGCGAGAGCGAGCCGAACAGCTCGCCGATCGTCGGCGCGCGGAAGCCCTGCGCCCACGACGCGCGGAACCTCAGCGCCTGGACCGGCTTCCAGTTCAGCTGGGCCTTGAAGGTGGTGTGCGCGCCCGAGGTCGAATAGCTCGAGTAGCGCACCGACCCGTCGAGCTCGAGCAGTTCGGCACCGGGACGTCCCTTCATGAAGGGAGCATCGACCTCGGCGTAAACCTCCTTGACGTTGTAGCCGCCTTTGGTCGGCTGGGCCGGGATGTCGGAGCTGAAGCCAGCGGCGACGATCGGATCGGGATCGAACCGGCCGGTCAGCTTGCGATACTCGACGCCAGCCGCGATCCCCAGCGGCCCGCCGCCCATGTCCCCGACCTTGCCCGAGATGTTGCCGGTGAAGTCCCAGATCTTCTGCTGGCTCTTGTCGTGCTGCGTGAAGCCGATGAAATTGAGCATGTCCGGAGTGATCGCTCCGGGCGTTCCGAACATGTCGAGCGGCACGCAGGGCGAGGTGCAGCCCGACAGCGGTCCGAGCGCCTGCTGGACCTTCTGCGCGTTGATGTTGCCGAACATCGTCTGGTGGGCCTTGTTGAGGCCGTAGATGCCGTTGACGTCCCAGTACCACTCGCCGCCGAGACGGCCGTCGAGGGTGGCGACGCCATAATAGGTGTCGACCTTCTGCTTGAAGATGCGCGGCCCCGCCTCGATCACGCGGCGCTTGATCTCGTTGTAATTCCCGCCCGGCTGGCCGTTGGGAATGAGGTCGATGCCGAATGGGTTGTACGGGTTCGAGCCCGAAATGGTGATCGTGTCGAGCAGGTTGCCGTTGCCGACGTCAGGGCCGACGCCGAGCGGGATTGGTGCAGCCTGGTTGATGGACTGACGCCGGTTCCAGATCGCCTTGAGCCGGAAGTGCGTGTCGCCTCCGATTTCCTGCTCGAGATTGGCGAAGGCGCCGTAACGCTTCAGCGGAATCTCGATGTAGTTGTAGGGCGCGAAGTTGAACCGATCCGCATCGTTGAACAGGCGGAAATCGTTTGGATAGGTAGGCCGCGTCGTGATCGCATGCGACAGCGTCAGAAGATTTCCTCCGAAGCTCGGATCTGTCGCGAACACCGGGCCCCCGAAGCGGGTGTTGAGCGGGAAGCTCGAACAGCCGCCTTCACTGCAGCTCGTCGAATAGGGATTCGGGAAGACCGAAATCGCGCGGTCCGCGGAGAATACGCCGTCCGCCTTGATGTAGTTGCCGCCGACGACGATCTGGGTCGGTCCCTGGCCGTTGCCCCAGCTGATCTGGTAGTTCTGGGTCCAGCCGTCGTCATGGTCGAGATAGCTTCCGACCTGCGCCGACGCGGCAAAGCCGCGCTGGCTGGACTTGGTGATGATGTTCACGACTCCGGCGATGGCGTCGGAGCCGTAGATCGAGGACGCGCCATCCTGCAGCACCTCGATGCGTTCGATCATGCTGTCCGGGATGGAGTTGAGGTCGACCGCGCCCGGAACGCCGCTCGCGGACGCGCCATTGACCATGCGAAGGCCGTCGACGAGCACGAGCGTGCGGACCGCGCCCAGATATCTCAGATCGATCTGCGCCGCGCCAGCGCCCACGCCGGCACCATCGGGCGGATTGCCAAGGTTGCCCGAGTTGTTGAAGCGCGAGTTGATGCCGCCGCCCGCGCTCGGCAGGCGCTGAAGCACGTCGTTGACCGAATTGAGACCGGTCTTCTGGATGTCCGACTGGTCGACAAAGACGCGCGGTGCATCGAGATCGAGCGGACTGCGACGGATGCGCGATCCCGTGATCACGATCTCGTTGCCCGGGCCCTGGGCCACAGGCGCGGCGGTCGCCGGCGGCGCCTGGCCGCTCACCACATCGGGCGGCGGGAGCGTGCTTTGCGCCCAGGCCACACCGCTGCCGGCGCTGAGAGCAACAAATGCCACACCCGTGCGAAGGACCGCGTCGAACCGCTTCATGAATTTCCCCCTGTTTCGCGCCGCAACTACGGCATCGCGGAAAAGCTAACGCAGGTGAGAAAATAGCGGAAGCGAAGTGTCACTCCGCCGGTAGAATTACCAACAGCTGATGCAAAGTAACGACAGTTACTGAGGAGCTGCTAACGAAAGATAGTAAAGTCGTCGCACCTCCCGGCGCCCCCGGGTGACAGTGTCCAGAATCAATCCGGCGAAGAAACAAAGTACGGCGACGATGGTCATGCCTGTGACGAGAATCGCGGTCGGGACGCGGGGCACCAGGCCGGTGTGGACATAGGTGACCACCAGCGGGATCGAGAGCAGGACCGCGGCGACGAGCAGGAGGAGGCCGATCAGCCCGTAGAACAGCGCCGGCCGCTCGACCCGGTAAAGCGTGAGAATCGTCCTCAGGATCCGCGAGCCGTCCGAATAGGTCGAGAGCTTCGATTGCGAGCCCTCGGGGCGGGCGGCGTAGATCGTCTCGACCTCGCCGACCGGCATCCTGAGCTCGAGCGCATGGACGCTGATTTCGGTCTCGATCTCGAAACCCGAGGAAAGCACCGGAAAGCTCTTCACGAAGCGCCGCGAGAAGACTCGGTACCCAGAGAAGATATCGCTGAAGCTGCGGCCGAACAGCCCCGAGAGCAGGCCCGTAAAGAGCTTGTTCCCGAGCACGTGCCCGCCGCGATAGGCGTCCTTCTCCTCGTGCCGGCGCGTGCCCACGACCATGTCGAGCTGCTCGGCGAGAAGCAGGTCGACCATGGCGGGAGCGGCAGTTGGATCGTAGGTCAGGTCGCCGTCGGCCATCACGTAAACGTCCGCGTCGATGTCCGCGAACATGCGCCGGACCACATGGCCCTTGCCCTGCTGGCGTTCGGTCCGGACGATGGCTCCGGCCTTGGCGGCAACCGCGGTCGTCCGGTCGATGCTGTTGTTGTCATAGACGTAAACGGTGGCGCCGGGCAGCGCCTTGCGGAAGCCGGCGACGGTCGCGGCAATCGCCGCCTCCTCGTTGTAGCAGGGCAGCAGGACGGCAATTCTTGGCGATGCGACGCGAGCCAAGCTCTTCCCCCTCTTGTGAACTGGTACGGCTATAAAGGCGAAGCGGCGCCGACCGCTAGTCCAGCTGCGCAGTGGTCGCGTGCAGGAGGCGGAAGTCGGGTGAAGGGTGGGTCAGGCGCCACGGCTGGCCAGGCGGGATCACGAATGCGTCCGCGGGTCCGACCTCGTGCAGTCCGCGGTAGTCGAGCATCGCGGACCCATCGAGGACGAAGCCGAACACCAGCTCCCCGTGCTGGCCGCCGAACGACATCGCCTCGCCACTGCGCGGGCGCAGGGTGCGGACCTGTGCGAGGCCGCTGGTCGCGGCAAGGACGTCCGTCTGCTGCGCGAGTCCCTCGTCTGCCGACGTCCAGGGCGCATCGGCGGCAACATGGCGCAGGAAGCGCTGGCCGCCATAGATCCGCCCGGGATTGCTGCCGTTGGGAAGCTCCAGCTCATGGTCCGCGTAAGTCGCGTGCACCGCCGGCGCGCTGACCTCCACCACCTCGAGGCCGTCGGAGCTTTCCAGCACCCGGTGGCGGATTTCGGGAGGCTGGATCACCAGATCGCCTTCGCGCATCACGAACGGCTCGCCGGCGTCCTGGTAGACGACACGAACCCAGCCTCTTCGGACATAGATCATCTGAAAGGCGATGCGGTGATAATGAACCCAGTCCGAGATGGCCCCGCCTTCGGGAATCGTGATGTGCGACGCGATGTAGCGGCCGCCCAGCCGCGATGGGATCAGGTCGCGGTAGAGCATCCCGGCGCGTCCCTCGCCTCCGGTCTCGCCTGCATGGGTCAACACAAATTCAGGCTCGAACCGCGGCAATGACCGGGGCATTGACGGTGCTCCAGGCACCGACAGGCGCACCGTTTCGTCGGCTTTGCTCAGAACAGCCGATTGCGGCTGATCGGCGGGATAGATGAGGTCGACCCGAAAGCCCTGACGCTTCAGATCGGCGATCGCGAGGTTCAAGTCCTCGCAGGCGATCTCCCGCTCGCTCAACCCTTCTTGGCCGGTTTCTTCGCTGCAGCCTTTTTCGCTGCGGGCCCCTCGGCTTTGCTCGGGAGAGGCTTGGCTTTGGCTTTTGCCTCAGGCGCCTTGGCCGCGGGGGCGTCCTTCAGGGGCTTGGCGGGCTTTGGCTTGGCCGACGCCTTCTCGACGGGACCTTTCGCCGGCTCTTCAGCGACGAGCTTGTCTTCGTCCTTGGCTTTGGCCTTTGTCTTGGCCGGAGTTTTCTTCGCCTTGGGCTTCGCCTCGTGCGCATGGTCGTGCCCGCAGCCCGGGCCGTGGACATGGCCCTCCTCGGCCTCGAGGTCCGCCTCGAGCTGCTCGCGCGTCGCCTTGCGGTCGGCGACCTTGGCGCGCGCGAACAGGAAATCGACGACCTTGTCCTCGTAGAGCGGCGCGCGCAGCTGGGCGGCCGCCATCGGCTCCTGCTGGATGTAGCGCACGAACGTGTCGCGGTCCTTGCCCTGGTACTGCGACGCCGCCTGCATGATCAGCCGGTTCATCTCCTGCTCG
>Ga0105240_10015408_pt1 | contig 10392 bp, 12 predicted proteins | sample KBSC54metaG_FD_80426 | JGI IMG/M metagenome (GOLD analysis project Ga0105240, IMG submission 80426) | Corn rhizosphere microbial communities from Kellogg Biological Station, Michigan, USA - KBS C5-4 metaG | ecosystem: Host-associated > Plants > Roots > Rhizosphere > Soil | place: Michigan, USA... | reverse complement strand
GACATCAGCATCATCAACGGCCAAGTCGACGTCGAAATACCGGTTTTGACGCGGCTGCCTGACGTGGTGCCGATGCCGTCCGGCAAGGTGTAAACGGGCCAGTTCAAGCCGCGCATGCCGCCCGACGGATTTGGCTAGCGCGGGTTTTGCAAATCGTCCCTTGAAATCGCGACGCCGGTCCCCATTTCCTCTCTCCTTGGGCGGTACGAAGGCGTCGCCTCGCTTTCGACTGTCCGTGCTTCGCGGGGCGCGTTTATGCGCTGCCCTGCGCCGCGAGGGAGCGGCCCGCCAATACGGCCTGGGCTGCTCCCTCGCTTAGCGCGCTCTTCAAAGCGTCCCGGCTTCTCCCAGCCGCCGGCCGGGCATCGGCACGACATAGAGGCCGCGGCGTTTCACGGATTCCAGCTCACGGGCGATCATGTCCGCCAGCATCTGACGCCGGGCGGGATCGCGCGTCTTCATCATGAGCGTGCGATAGCGCGCCGCCGCGCCTTCATAGACCAGCTTCTTCTGAACCGCGCGCTTAGCCATGGGTGCCTCCTGCATTGGCGGCGAAAGCAGAGCCAAGCATGACGGCGATTTCGTCCCGGATCCGGAGCCGCTGCTTTTTCAGCCGCGCCAGGACCAGATCGTCATGGGTGCTTGTGGCGGCCAGCGCATCGATCGCGGCATCGAGATCGTCATGCGCGATGCCCAATGCGGCAATCTTCGCATCCAATTTTGCGTGCGTGCTGTGATTGGGGTCCCCAAATTCATGGGGAATATTGGAATAAGAAAGCATCACCGCATCCTTTCGGAATAAGTTTCTGCTTCCTTGTCGACACCCCTTAACCCCTGCCCGATGCCGCCGGTATTCCGGCCGATTTGCTCGAAAACAATGGTTAATAAAGTCTTAATTATTGTTTTCAAAGGTTAATGTCAAGGTTTTCTCGCGGCTTAGCAGGCCGTTCCTGCGAGATGGCGCGCGGGCTTTGCCGCCTTTACGCTCGAATAGCGAAGCGGAGGACGGATTCATGGCGAAGAAATACACGGCCCGGTGCGCATGCGGCGCGGTAACGTTCGAGTTCGACACCGATCCGGCTTTCGTTGCCGAATGTCATTGCCTGGATTGCAAGAAAGCCTCGGGCGGCGAAGCGGCGGTGTTCTTCGCGGTGCCGGAAAGCGATTTCACCGTGACATCCGGCAAAGCCAAAGCCTTCGGCTATGTCGCGCAATCCGGCAAGAAACTGGACCGCAATTTCTGCCCCGATTGCGGCGCGCGGCTTTACTCCACCAATCTGGAATCCTTTCCCGCCACCGTCTTTGTGCAGCTGGGCAGCCTGGACAAGCCCGAACTGGTCGCGCCCCTGCTGGAAATGTTCACCAAGCGCCGATTGAAATGGGTCGATCCGATGATCATGCCCCAATTCACTGACATGCCGCATTGACGGCCTGACGGATCACCAGTTTCTCACAGGAGTGCTGACCCTGGCAGGGGCGTCACGTATCGTCGCGGCCAGGCGGCCGACGATAAGGGCATTGCCAAGGGCCGTCCACCATCCGGCCGCTATATTGCGGCGCTTCGGATTTTTCGCCGAACGGCTGCAGCATGGGATTGCGTGAGCCTGCCAGGGCTTCGTCCCGCACCATGATCTTCTCGCGGATGCCGCGATACAAATTCATCTTGCGCAACGCCTCGAATTGATCGTGCGCGTTGAACACGATCGCGGGGTGCGAAAATCGGCGGGCGGGCCGGCTTGCGCCCGGATGCAACCCGACCGCGAAAAAAGCCTCATTGGCGAAACTGAGGGAAAAATGGGGGTCGTCCGGATCAGCACTGACCCGCGCATCGTGCCGCTGCCCGTGCCAGCCATCCTTGTCCGTGAGCGATTGCAGGCGCTGCCACAGGAAATCCTCGAAAACCACCTCATCCAGCCGCGATGGCCCCTGGAACAGGACCACGAAACTTTGAAACAAGGCCGGCTGGGCGCGGTAATTCTCCACGAAATTGAACAGCGCGGCATAGATGCGCAGATCGTCCCAGGCAGATGTGATGTCGCGCGCGACAATGAATTGCAGCTTTCCATTCGCCAGTGCCGATTTCGCCCCTATGCAGGGAAAATCCTTCCGGGCCAGAAACGTCCGGAACTCATCGGCCAGGGGATCGCGATTGTCGAACGTGACGGGCAGCATGGGCTTTCTCTGATGGGACCCTTGATTAACGCCCCCTTGCGATCAAAGTTCACGGCGGAACTTTGATCGCGGCAGGCAGTTAAGAGACCGAGGACTCGGCTCCGCTATCTTGCTTGCGACCGATTTTCAAGGATCCCCTTATGCCACAGGCCATAGCGCCGCGTTCCGGGGCGGCGTTCGCGCTTCGGGCTGGTGAGACGCTGAAAGTCATCGATCCGCAAGGCGAACAGGTCGCTGACCTGCTGGCGTTCAATGCCACAGATATCGGCGAGGCCATCTCTTCGGGCCGCACTTTCGACTATGCCGGCCGTATCTACCTTGGCAATGGTGATGCGCTTTATTCCAACCGCTCGAATATCATGTTGCGCATCGTGGACGACACTGTAGGGCGGCACGATTTTCTGTTGACGCCCTGCTCGGCGGAAATGTTTCGCATTCTTTATGGCGACACGCATCCGCACCGGGGCTGTTTCGGAAACCTGGCCGCCGCGCTGGCGCCTTATGGAATTGGCCCCGATGCGCTTCCCACCGCCTTCAATTGCTTCATGAATGTTCCCGTGGACGGCGTGACCGGAGAGATCAAGGTTCTGCCGCCGCTCAGCAAGGCGGGCGATCACATATCGTTCCGGGCGGACATGGACCTGATCATCGGGCTGACCGCATGCGCGGCAGGACAATCCAACAATTTCTCCTACAAGCCCATTCATTACGAGATCGCACGATGAGCGGACAGAAAGAAATCGCGACCCATCCCGCTATGTCCCTTGCCGGCGGATATGCCCCGGCCGGACCCACCGGGATCGGGCGCCTGGAACGGCTTCCCAAATGGCTGAATCTTATACCCATGATCGGGCAATGGGCGTGGCTGTCCCTGCGGCATGGATCATGGACTCTCCCGGCGGCGGCTAATCCGCAAATCACAGCGGGCGGCATGGTGGGCGAACGAAAGTCGGATTATTTCCGGATCATGGGCCCGCTAGCGCGGGCCCATGTGGCGCAGTTTACGCTGCTCAGAAACTCGCGCGCCGCTTCGATTCTGGACGATGCGGAGCGGGCTATGGCGGATGCCGGGCTCTTCTACCCCCTGATCCTCAAGCCCGACATCGGCTGGTGCGGCTTCGGCGTACGGATCGTGCGCGACCGCGCCGAGTTGAAATCCTATCTCGACGCCTATCCGGCGGGCGAAGACATTATGATGCAGCGGTTCGTACCCTATGAAGGCGAGGCCGGACTCTATTACACGCGGTGGCCGGGCGACGCGAAAGGGCGGATCACCGGCATTTTGCTTCGCTTCTTTCCCCGCGTGGTGGGAAACGGCGTCAGCACCATCGCCGAACTGATGGCACAAAATCCCCGAACGCGCCGGCTGGGCCGCGACCGGCGAAGCGAGGCGTGCTGCAACACCGCCCGAATTCCGGCGGCGGGCGAAATCGTCCGGCTGTCCGTGACAGGATCGACGCGCGTGGGGGGCCTGTATGAGGATGCCTCGTCGCTGGTGACGCCGGAAATGGAACAAGCCATCGACGCCATCGCCACGGACATGGGGCAGCTTCATGTGGCGCGGTTCGATATCCGCTATGAATCCATCAGTGCCATGCGGGCGGGCCGCGCGTTCGAGATTATCGAGGTGAACGGGGCCGGCTCGGAGGCAGTCCACGCTTGGGACCCGCGATACACATTATTCCAAGCTTATAAAATCGTCTTCGAGAAGCAGCGCCTCCTCTTTTCCATCGGCGCCGCCATGCGCAAGCGTGGACACAAGCCGCCGGGCGGATGGCGCATGGCAAAGCTGTATCTGCGCCAAGAACGTTTGATCAGGGCTTATCCGCCGTCGAACTGAGCGCGGCGCGCGCTTCCTCGCCCGCCAACGCTGCAGCCGCCAGGACGAATGGGCCGAGATTGTAGATGACGCGATACAACAGCAACGCGGCCAGAATTCCGGCACGGCCTTGGGCGGGCGATCCAACCAGCATGGCAGCTTCAAAAACGCCCAGCCCTCCCGGCGCGTGGCTTGCAATGCCCAACAGCACCGCCCCGATATAAAGCGCGCAGAAGGCAGGAAAGGATGCGGCGGCGGCATCGGGTATCAGGACATAGAGCGCAGCGACGGCCGACGCCATTTCCACGGCGCCCAACCCCATTTGCGCCAACGCCGCACGCGTGGATGGCAGCTTGAGGCTGTGATCCCAGAACAGTATCTGCCTGCCGGTCCCCAGCAGACGGATGCCCGCCAACAATATAAAAAGGAGCGCCAATCCAATGGCGCGCTGCGATCCGCCGGACGACGGAGACACCAGCATGGCCGCCGCAAGCACTGAAATGAATCCGAAGGCAAGTGCAGTCCATGAAAACGCGGTAACGCCCGCCACGTCCAAACCGGTCAGGCCCGACCGGGTGAACAGGCGATAGCGCACTGCCGTCGCGGTCAGTGCATGAAACCCCAGCGTGCTGGAGATCGCTGTCGCGGCGGCGCCGGCGAACCATGAGCGCGCAAGCGAAACCCGGAGCAAGCCCATGCTTCTGACGGCGATTGCGTCATAGCTGCCCAGCGCCGCAAAGCTGATGCCGGTCAGGCTTGCGCAAAGCCAAAGCCGACGAGCGGGGACAGCATGAAATGCCGCCGCGATCTCGGCCTGGCTCAGCCCGCCCAGATTGCGCACCAGCGAATAGAGCGCCAGCGCCAGGACCACCATTGCAAGAACAGTCCCGGCCCATCGCAATAACCGCAAACCCGCCCGCGGCTGGGGCGCCGGTGCTGGGAATGGATCAAGCATGGCATCACCTTAACCGGATTCATTGGCAAGCCCATATCGCAGACTGATCCCCATGTGCCTCCAGGCCGGGCTGGATGCGCGGCTTACGCCTGTGCCAAGCTGGCCGGTGAAAAGATGCGCAGCTTGCGCAAGGATCAGGCCCCATGACACAAACCGGCCATCTCGATGCGCGCGCCCTGGTTTGCGTCGTCATCGCGATGCTCACCTGGTCTTCGGCCTATGCCGCGATCTCTTATGCTTTGGCGGCATTCACGCCGGGCGAAGTCGCGCTGGCGCGCCTGTCGCTGGCCTTGGCGTGTTTTCTGATTTGGGTGCGCCTTCGCGGCGTGACGCTGCCGCCGCTCCGCGCCTGGCCGCCATTGCTGGCGCTGGGCGTGATGGGCCTCACGCTTTATCACCTCTGCCTCAATGATGCGGAGACCGAGATCGCCAGCGGCACCGCCGCCATCATTCTGGCTTTGTCGCCGGCAGTGACGGGCGTCGCTTCCGCCTTATGGCTGGGCGAAAAATTGTCGGCGCGGACCATCGCCGGACTCAGCGTGGCGATGGCGGGCGTGGTGCTGGTGGTGTTGACCAGCGGCCAGTCAGTGAGCTTTCAGCCCAAGGCAGCGCTGGTGCTGGTCAGCGTGCTGGCGACATCGCTGTATTTCGTGATGCAGAAACCGTTCCTGGGCCGCTATGGCACCGAAGCCTGTACCACCGTCACCTTCATCGGCGGCGTCATTACCGCCATTCCCTTCGGCCTCGGTCTGCCGCACGCGCTGATGGCCGCGCCGCCATCGCGCATCGCCGCGCTGCTCTGGCTGGGCCTGGCGCCGACTTTCATCGGCTATCTCACTTGGAACATGGCCATCGCGCGGGCCAGCGTCAGCAAAGTGACCAGCTTCATCTATTTCTCCACCCCCATCGCACTCACCATCAGCTGGCTGTGGCTGGGCGAACGTCCTGGACCGATCACACTTGTTGGCGCTGCCATCGTCATCACGGGCGTGGTGCTGACCAATATGCGGGCAAGGCCCAAAGCCGAACCGGCGCGCTGACACCGCCTTGCCGCGCTTGCCGGGATCGGACAAGCTTGCCTCATCCACATCTTTGGAAGGCCCGCATGCTCCGCACAGTCGCCCGCACTTCGATTCCGCTTGCCGCGATTCTGTTGTTGGGCGCGGCGGCGCCCGTGCCGTTCGACATGGCGGCGCGCGTGCTGCCCGAGGCCGCATCGCCCGGCCCCAGCGTCAAACCGTATGTCCGGCATGAATCGGGCCCCATCGCGCTCACCCATGTGCGGGTGATCGACGGCACCGGCGGGCCTGCAAAGGCCGACCGCACCGTGCTGATCGAGAGCGGACGCATCGCCGCGATCCAATCCGCCGCCGATGCCGTTCCTAGCAAATACAAAACCATCGACGCCACCGGCAAAAGCGTGATGCCCGGCCTGGTCGGCATGCACGACCATATGAATTACACCGAGCTGCCCAATCTAGATTCGACCGGCAAAAGCGAATTGCCCCGCGTCATTCCCCAGATGACCTATTCATCGCCGAAAATGTATCTGGCCGCAGGCGTCACCACCTTGCGCACCACCGGCAGTGTCGAGCCTTATGCCGACCTCAATCTGAAACTTCAGATCGATGCCGGGCATCTGGTAGGCCCGCATATGGACGTGACCGCGCCTTATCTGGAAGGCCCGAACAGCCCCTTCATCCAAATGCATCAGCTGAAGGACGCGGCCGAGGCGCGCAGCTTCGTCGCCTTCTGGGCGGCGCAGGGCGCGACATCCTACAAGGCGTACATGAACATCACCCGCGCCCAGCTCGGCGCGGCGATCGACGAAGCGCATCGTCATGGCTTGAAAGTGACCGGCCATCTCTGCTCAGTGAGCTATCCCGAAGCGGTGGCGCTGGGCATCGACAATCTGGAGCATGGCTTCTGGACCAATTCCCAGCTCGATGCGGGCAAGGTGCCGGATAATTGTCCCAAAGCGTCCGCCGATCCCACCATCGCGGCAATGACGCCCACCGGCGATGCGGCCAAAGCGCTGATCGCGCTTCTGGTCTCGCATCATGTGGCGGTGACATCGACCTTGCCGGTGTTCGAAGGCGCCTCGCCCAACTACCGCACCTTGCCGCCCCGCCAGCTGGAGATGCTGACGCCGCAAGCGCGCCAGGATTATTTCTATCTGCGCAGCCTGGGCCAGAACCGGACCGCCGACCGCGCCGCGGCAGCCGCCAAGATGTGGGCAAACGAACAGGGGCTGGAACGGGCCTTCGTGGCGGCAGGCGGCTTGCTGCTGGCAGGGCCCGATCCCACCGGCGCCGGCCAGGTGCTGCCCGGCTTCGGCGACCAGCGTGAGATCGAGCTTCTGGTGGAAGCGGGCTTTTCGCCGGTCGAAGCGATCCGTATCGGCACCTTGAACGGGGCCACCTATCTGGGGCTGGACAAGCGCATCGGCACCATCGCGCCGGGCAAGGATGCAGACCTGGTGCTGGTGAAGGGCGATCCCTCAACTACCATCGCCGACATCGAAAATGTGGACACCGTGTTCAAGGATGGCATCGGCTACGATCCCGCCGCGCTTCTCGCCTCCGCGCGGGGGCATTACGGGCAATATTGAGGCTCATGGCGGAACCCGGCCCGCGAAAAGCCGCGCCAGGCCTGCAAAAGCACGGCTGCTGCCGCGCCTTGACGGAACTCCGTAAAAGCACAACCGGAGATAGGTTTTTAAGCAATTGCCAATAGCTTGCGGGGAGCACCATGAACCCGCCTGCCACATACCGGTCCCGCTCTACACGATTGGTCGCTGGCCTTGCCGTCATCGCCGCCGCAATTCTCGGCGCCAGCGTGCTCGTTATTCTGTGGGTGTTGGGCAACGCCTCGTCGCAGATGGACCGCGCGGAGCATGCGGGTCAAACCCAGCTCGTCCGCGCCATCATCAAGACCTATCAGAACAGGGTCGCGTCGGAAGTGGCGGACTATGTCTCCTGGAGTGAGCTTTACGACTATACCAGCCGCGCGCCCGATCCGGCTTTCGAAAACAATTCTCTGGGACCTTATCTGAAAGAAACGTTCGGCACGGACGATGTCTTCATCATCGCCCGCTCCGGCCGCGTGGCTTATGCCTATCGCACGCGCAAAGAGGGCGCGACGGCCAAAGCCCTGGCGTTGTCTCCACAGATGCAGCGACTGGCGGCAAGCGCATTCTCGGCGGAGGATGCCGGCCATCGCCGGATGTTTTCCGGCATGGTCTCCCTGGACGGCACAACGGCGATCGTCGCCGCATCGACCATCCATCCGCCCGAGATCAAAGTGCCGGCGCAATTCGTACTGATCGAGGCGCAGGAAGCCACGGTCGCTGGCGTCGCCCGCTTGGGAAGAGACTATGGCCTGACAGACCTGGCGGTCAGCCCCGGTAACGGCCCGGGTATTGCTCTTATGAATCCCTGGGGCCGCCCCTCCGGCCTTTCCCTCAACTGGATGTCTGCGGCAAGCGGCCGTGCCCTGTTCCATCAAGTTCTGCCGGTGATCCTGTTGATCGGCGTGCTTGCGGCACTGGCCTTTGCGGGTGTCGCGATCACCTGGTGGCGCTTTCTCAATGATCTGAGAGAGAGCGAAGCACGCGTGATGGCGGCCGAACTGGAAGCGACCCGGGTCCAGGCGCGCGCCGCCGAAGAGACCAGCCGGAGCAAAAGCGCCTTCATTGCGAATATGAGTCACGAACTCAGAACGCCGCTGAACGCCATTCTCGGTTTCTCGGAAGTTTTAAAGACGGAAATCTTCGGCCCGATGCCGAAAGGCAAATATCGCGAATATATCGGCGACATCCATACCAGCGGCAGGCATCTGCTGAGGCTGGTCAACGACATCCTGCAATTGTCCAAGATCGAAGCCGATAAGATGACGACGAATATCGAGGCCGTTTCCGCGCATGACGCCATCGCAGACAGCATGCGTGTCGTGGGCATCCTGGCCGAGAAACGCAACATCCGTATTCAAGTCCATCGCGGCCCCACCTCGCCGCAAATCGCCGTGGACAAAAATGTGCTGGAGCAAATTCTGCTCAATATCCTCTCCAACGCCGTCAAATTTTCCGAGGAAGGCGGCCTGGTGGAGGTGCGCTGCGCCGAAGCGGGCGGGCGTTGCGTCATCCGGGTCAGCGACCGGGGATGCGGAATTCCCGCCGAAACCCTTGTTCAATTGGGTAATCCTTTCGTTCAGGCGGAAGGCGCGTTCGCCCGCAAATATCAAGGCACCGGCTTGGGCCTGGCCATCAGTTTCCGCCTGGCGCAGCTGATGGGAGCGTCCCTGGTCATCGACAGCATCGAAGGCGACGGCACCACCGCAACCTTGACCGTGACGATGGCCGAAGCCGCGCAGATCCATGCCGCCTGAGCGGCGGCCAGCGCGATTTTTAAAGATCAGACGGCGCCGTCATCCCGAAGAGTGGAAGAAACCGCGCGCACATTGTCTTGCCCGGCCACGCCTTGTTCGATGAGATAGGTGATGCGCTCCCAGCGCGTCACGGACTTGCGCAGCTCGACGCGATAAAAGGCGGCGCGTTCGCGCGCCTGCGCGCCCCAGAGCCGAGCCATCGAACGTGCAACATCCAGGTCTGTCGTATTCTCCATCGCGCTAGGCTAACGGCGCAGCGCGGCGCACGCTACCGTCCGGGCCTTCGCGAAGAATAATTTTTCCGAATATTGGTTGATGCGCGGCAACAATTTCGCGCCCGTCCGTGCCGCTCTGGGACAATGGAAAACCCGCGCATTTAGATTTTATTCGTCACTATTGCTCCATCCTGGAGGGGGTATGGGGAGGACGGGGCTTGCGAACCTTCAAGTCCATATACGGATTGGCCCAGGCGATCGTGCCGGTCCTTTATTGCGGCTATCTGCTTTATCATTTTCTGGATGTCGGCGGCTCCGTGCAGGGTGTGCAGGATGTCGGTCTCGGCCCGACGGTCATCGGCCTGGGCGTGGGCGCCGTTCTGTTCTGCATTCCCTTGATCCTGAAACTGGTGCGGTTTTTCGGCGGGCCGCGTTCGCCCCGGCCGCGCGGCGATGCGCCGGATGATGGCGATGAGGATGATGGCGCCGCCGCCGCCGATGCGATCATCGCGCGCTATATGGCGCGTCAAGCCGCCGAAGCCCAATCCGAGGCCAAATCCAAAACGCAGCCCGGCGCGTCTTTCGCGCGACCCGCACAGAAAAGCGGCGGGCCGGCCAAGCCCAGCTTCGGGCGCAAGACGTAAAGCCATCCGGCAAGTCCCCCGACAGGTTATTTCCCCCTCCGCCCTTCGCATCGCAAGTGCTGCTATGGGCACCTCCCCCGTCAGCATGCTTCGCATGCACGGGGGAGAGGCGCTTGACCCTTTGGGCATAACCTCTATTGATACTGTGTCTTATTTGCAGTTATCAGCCCGGACCCCCAATGGCCAAAGCCGTACCCGCCG
>Ga0105240_10015406_pt1 | contig 10393 bp, 11 predicted proteins | sample KBSC54metaG_FD_80426 | JGI IMG/M metagenome (GOLD analysis project Ga0105240, IMG submission 80426) | Corn rhizosphere microbial communities from Kellogg Biological Station, Michigan, USA - KBS C5-4 metaG | ecosystem: Host-associated > Plants > Roots > Rhizosphere > Soil | place: Michigan, USA... | reverse complement strand
CCGTCCTCGCCGCCGCCTGCTCGAGCGAGCCGACCAAGAACGAAGCGACCGTCACGGACCATGGAAAGGCGACCACGCCTTCCACGGCCGGCGGCAGCGGATCGACCACGCAGCCCGCGGAGAACGCGAACGTGCAGGGCAACCCGCTGCACGATCCCAACAGCATCCTCTCCAAGCGCAGCGTCTACTTCGACTTCGACTCGAACGTGGTGAAGGACGAGTTCCGCGGCCTGATCCAGGCGCACGCGCGCTACATGGTCGACCACCGCGACGCACGCGCCCGGATCGAGGGCAACTGCGACGAGCGCGGCAGCCGCGAGTACAACCTCGCGCTCGGCCAGCGCCGCGCGGAGGCCGTGAAGAAGATCATGACCGTGCTGGGCGTGCAGGACGGGCGCATCGAGACCACGAGCTACGGCGAGGAGAAGCCGGTCGCGATGGGCCACGACGAGGCCGCCTGGGCGAAGAACCGCCGTGCGGACATCAAGTACGCGGGTGAGTGACGCCCGCGCCGCGGCGGCGCGCGTCCTGCCGGGCCTCGCTTTCGCGGCGGCGGTCGCCTTCGCGGCGGCCGCCCCGCGGAGCGCGCACGCCGGCCTCTTCGACGACGACGAGGCCCGGCGGCGGATCGACGCGCTCCGGAAGGAGCTGGCACAGCAGGGCCTCGACAACGAGGCCCGGATCCAGAAGCTCGAGGACCAGGTCCGGAACATCGGCGTGGTGGAGCTCGTCCAGCAGCTGGAGCAGATGAACCAGGAGATCGCGCGGCTGCGGGGCCAGATCGAGGTGCTCGCGAACGAGAACCAGCAGCTCCAGAAACGCCAGCGCGACTTCTACCTGGACCTCGACTCGCGCCTGAAGCGGGTCGAGCCGGCGCCCGCGGGGGGCTCCGCGCCTCCTTCTGGCGCGGGCGGCGCCAATCCGCCGCCGGCCGCTTCCGCCACATCGCCCGCGCCCGCCGCGGCCGCGCCTCCCGCAGGGTCCCAGTTCGGACCGGCTGCGGCCGGCCCTGCCGCTTCCGCGGGGCCGCCCTCCCGCGAGGACCAGGCGCGCGAGATGAAGGCGTACGACGACGCCTCGAACCTCTTCCGCCGGAACGATTTCGGCGCCGCCGTGGAGGCCTTCCGGGCGTTCCTCAAGGACCATCCGTCGAGCGCGCTGGCACCCAACGCGGCCTACTGGATCGGGATCAGCTACGCGAACATGAAGGACTACGGCCACGCGCTCGCGGCGCAGGAGGAGCTCCTCGCGCGCCACCCGCAATCGGCCAAGGCCCCGGACGCGCTCCTCGCGATCGCGGCCATCCAGGCCGAGCAGGGCGACGCGCCCAGCGCGCGGAACACGCTCGAGGACATCATCGCGCGCTATCCCGCCTCGGAAGCCGCCGGCAAGGCACGCACCCGGCTCGCCGCGCTCAGGCGTTGAGCGCTCCATGAAGCGGGCGGTGGTCCTCCTCTCCGGAGGGCTCGATTCGGCGACCGTGCTCGCCATCGCCGCCTCCGAAGGCTGGCGCTGCCACGCGCTCTCGGTCGATTACGGGCAGCGCCACCGTGCGGAGCTCGATGCCGCCGCGCGCGTGGCGCGGGCGCTGGGCGCGGCGGAGCACCGGATCGCGCGCGTGGACCTGGGCGTCTTCGGCGGCTCGGCGCTCACGGACCCGTCGATCGAGGTTCCGCATGCGCCCTCGGAAGGGATCCCCGTCACCTACGTCCCCGCGCGCAACACGATCTTCCTGGCACTGGCACTCGCCCACGCGGAGGTGGTCGAGGCGGACGCCATCTTCACGGGCGCCAACGCCGTCGACTACTCCGGTTACCCGGACTGCCGCCCGGAATTCCTCGCGGCCTTCGAGCGCCTCGCGAACCTGGCGACCCGGCGCGCGGTCGAGGGCCATCCGATCGCGATCGCGGCGCCCATCGTCGGCATGACGAAGGCCGGGATCGTGCGCCGCGGCGCGGAGCTGGGCGTCGACTACGCGCTCACGGTCTCCTGCTACGAGGCGGACGACCGGGGCGCCGCGTGCGGCGAGTGCGATGCGTGCCGATTCCGCCGCGAGGGCTTCCGCGCGGCGGGCATGGCCGACCCCACGCGCTATCGCGCATAGAATGGCGGGTCTTTCCGGAGGTGCCTTGGTCAGCAGTTCGCACGTGGGGGCGCTCGTCGCCTGGGCCGGCTTCGCGATCGCGTTCGTCTTCGGCGCGGTCGCGAACCGCACCAACTTCTGCACCATGGGCGCCGTCTCGGACGTCGTGAACATGGGGAGCTGGGGCCGCATGCGCATGTGGCTCCTCGCGATCGCGGTCGCGATCGTGGGCACCCACGCGCTTCAGCTGGCCGGGCTCATTGATCTCTCGAAGTCGTTCTACACGCGCCCCAACGTGACCTGGCTCTCGTACATCGTGGGAGGCCTCCTCTTCGGGATCGGCATGACGCTGGGGTCCGGCTGCGGCAGCAAGACGCTGATCCGCATGGGCGGCGGGAACCTGAAATCGCTCGTGGTCTTCGTCTTCCTGGGCATCGCGGCGTACATGACGCTCAAGGGCGTCTTCGCGGTGTGGCGCACGCGCTGGATCGACGTGGTCGCGACCGACCTCTCGCGGTTCGGCTTGCCGCGGCAGGACCTCCCCGCCATCGTCGCGGCGGCGACGGGCATTTCGGCGCGGGCGGCGGAGGCGGGCGTGGCCATCGCGGTCGCCGCGGCGCTCCTCGCCTTCGTCTTCAAGGACCGCGATTTCCGGTCGAGCTTCGACCACGTCCTGGGCGGCGTGGTGGTGGGACTCGTGATCGTGGCGGGCTGGTACGTGACGGGGCACCTGGGCTACGGCGAGAACCCGGACACGCTCGAGACCACGTTCCTCGGGACGAACAGCCACCAGATCGAGTCGCTCTCGTTCGTGGCGCCGGTCGCCTATACGCTGGAGCTCTTCCTCCTCTGGACCGACCGATCGCTCGCCGTCACCTTCGGCGTCGCGGCGGTCCTCGGCATCGTCGCGGGATCGGCCGCCTATGCGCTCGCGTCGCGCACGTTCCAGTGGGAGGGCTTCGCCGGCCCCGCGGACACCGCGCGCCACGTCGTGGGCGGGCTCCTCATGGGCTTCGGCGGCGTGACGGCGCTCGGCTGCACGATCGGGCAGGGGATCACCGGGTTCTCGACGCTCGCCGTGGGATCCATCCTCACGTTCGTCGCGATCGTCGCGGGCTCGGCGCTCACGATGAAGGCGCAATATCGGCGCATGCTGCGCGAAGCGTGATCGCGGCGCGATTCGGTTTGACCCGCTTTCGCGCCGACAGCTATAATTTTCGTTTTTCCGGGAGCGATTTCCGTCGCTTCCTTCCGAAGGTCCAGCTTTCCGGGGCGTTAGCTCAGCTGGTAGAGCAGCGGACTTTTAATCCGTTGGTCACTGGTTCAAATCCAGTACGCCCTACCATTTAATCAAGGACTTACGTCTTTGGTCCGGCTGAAATCCGGGTTTTTGGCCGCGCAAATTTGGCGCAACGGCGGCTAGGATCCCGCCGGACTCAACCGCACGCGACAGCAATCGGCAGCTTTTCCGACCGATATCGGCCTGCCCGTGCACGACTAAGCCCTCACCGTGGGTCGTTCTCGCCCAAGAAATCGACCCATGACCTGCCCGCCACAAATGGCGACCATGAGGCGGTTCGTGCCGCTCGTGCGTGGCAGAAGTGGTGGCAACCATTCAATGTCGACTCGGAAGCTAGTCTCAACTACCACACGCTTGCCCTTGAAGCCCTTAGCGCCCGCAGCAAACGTGAACGAACTGACCACCTAGTAGCGCCGTTTTGCTTCCTCAATTGCCTCGTTCATCTTCCGACGAATGCGTTGGGAGTTGTACTCATCGACTTCACGGTTGAGAGGCCGCGAAACAAAAAGACCGCTACAGAGCGCAAAAAAAGAACGGGTTGACGCGAGGCCCCGCATTAACAACAATGCGGCTTGGAGTTAGCAAACATAAGCTAGCGGGCGGGGGACATAATGATAGGGCGGCAGGCGCGCAGCATGGCTTCGCTTGCGACGGCAATGTTCTTGATGTTTGCGGCGCAGACCATGGCGGAGGATGCCGCGCCGGCGCGAATCCGCGAGCCGGTCGAGTTCAACGGATTCCACGAGGTATTGAAGTCGTGCTCGGGGTGCTGCTCGAGCCACGGCGGCATCACGAACTCGTGTGGTAGCGGCGGCAGAGTTCTATGTGCCGACGGCACCACAAGCCCAACGTGCCTTTGCTCGAGCTGCGGCGGCACCGTCCCGGCCCCTGGTGCCTGCAACTACTCGTACAGCGGCTGGACGCCGTGCCAACCGAACGGCTTACAGACGCGTACCGCGCTTCCGAGCGTGATCCCGCAGTTCCCAGGCTGCGTGGGCGTCCCCGGGCCTCTGACCCAAGTCTGCACGTATCTCGGCGTCGGCGCGTTGAACTATACGGCGCTCTGGTGGAATGCGGCGGAGTCGGGGTGGGGGATGAACATCAACCATCAGGGAACAAAGCTGTTCGTGACGCTCTTCACGTACGACGCGACCGGTGCGCCGATGTGGCTTGTCGGATCGAGTGTCGACGCGCAGATCGATGGGTCCTTTACGGGGGACTTGTTTCGCGTTTCGGGACCGCCGTTCGATGCCGCGCCGTGGCGCGCCGTGACATCGGCTCGCGTCGGTGACATTACCGTTCAATTTCCAACTCCGAACACCGGAATCGTCGTCTACAGTGTCGACGGCGTCTCGGTCACGAAATCGGTTCAGAAGCAAGTCTTCGGACCGTTGCCGGTCTGCTCGCCGACGACGAGCTCACGCGCAGCGGCGACGAATTATCAGGATCTCTGGTGGAATCCGAACGAATCGGGATGGGGGCTCAATCTCACGCACGAGGGGAGCGTCATCTTCGGGACGCTCTTTACGTATGACTTCTCGGGGCACGATCTGTGGCTGGTCGCGCCGAGTCTCGCAAAGCAAGCCGATGGCTCATATACGGGGCCGCTCTATATCGCGACCGGACCGGCGTTCTATGCGCAGCCGTGGACGCCGATACATGCGACGCAGGTGGGCGCGATGACGCTACGCTTCTCGAGCGGCGAGTTCGGCACGCTCACGTACACGTACGGCTCAGAGACGGTCACGAAGGCGATTCAGCGGCAAGTTTTCAGCAATGCCGTGCCGATGTGTCAGTGATGCGCGATAACGCGCTTGCCATAATGCTTGTTATGCGTTGCGGGATAGGGCGGCGCGCGTGGAGAGGCCGCGACGCATAATCGCTGCGTTACGTTCACTGGCTGTTGCGCCGCGACCATGGGCACGGGCCTTCGTCAAGGCACAAGCGCGGCTAAGGCAGAACGCTCTAACCCGCGACGCCGTAGCGAAGGCGCGGGCCTTGCCACTGCGCTTCGCAAGCCCCGTGCCTGAGCGGTCCGACATCGGGCCGTTTCGATTCTTCCACTATTCATGCACCTGACACAGCCACGAACCCGTGCGCAGAATGCGCTCGAGCGCCGTGGATTTCTTTCTGTTGCGATTCAGTAGCGCCACTTCTTCTGGCCAGTCCCACAGAATGTTACGGCCGACGGGCAATTGACCTGGTATTCCCTGGGCTGGTACCTCAGGTGCCGGCACGCTACCGATTCGTTCTCGAAGCGAGTCGGGCTGCCAGCAGCTGCTTAAGAATGTCCGCTCAAGTAGGGCAGGCTTATGTGAGCCCTGCCGCTCAAGCTTTAACTTAAATTAAAGCAGTCGCGGCGAGCCGGCGTAGCACACTCGGGCCGTCGATCGTTTTTGAGGAACAGGTGGATTTGCATGGAGACTGTCATCAAGCTCATCGAGGCGCTGTCGGGCTTCCTCGTGGCGCTCTCGATTCTGATCGTTGTGCTGCGTCTTGTTCGCTAGCGCGGGCGAGCCGCGCCGGGTGTGTGGCGGCGTGGATCTCTTTGAGCTTCGCGATCGAGACCTGGCGATCCCCCCGCGACCGGGGCGCTTTGGGACCGCGTTGGCCTCGCGTTCGATGGGGCCTGCCGCCGCGAACTCGCCATGGTAGCGATATCGATCAAGCCCGAGAGGTGCGACTCCAAGGTGCCATCGCCGTCATAGACCAGCGCGCGATCTCCTCTCTCCGGGGGCTCGTGCCGAGCTGCACAGCTCGTCAAGGATGCGCCCACGATGGCCCTGTGGCGGCGAGCCGGCCCGAGAACCGCGCGCGCCATTGCTCGGCGGTGAGGAACGTCGGGTCGCGCCGGCACGCGGCTTCGGTTTCGGCGAGAAGCTCCGGATCCGCGCGCGCGAGGTCCAACGGCTCGGCGTGCGGCTGGGCGACGTGGAACGGAGTCGTGAAATAGGCCTCCACCATGTTGTCCTCGGGGTCGCGAAGGTAGAGCGAGAAGGCGTTACCGTGATTGACGGCCGTCACGCGGCTCGCACCGAGGCCGGGCGCGAGGCCGGCGATCCGGCGCAGGTCGTCGATCGCCGCGCACTGGAAGGAAAGCTGCATGACGGTGCTGAAGCGCGCTCCTTCCGGCCGGCCCGAGGAAAGGACCAATTGGTGGTGGTGTTCCGGACGCGCGCTCAGGAAGACGAGATCGCTCGAGAAGAAGCGGCTCCTGCCGCGGTCCGTCACCTCGAGTGCGAAGAGGCCGGAATAGAAAAGGACCATCGGCTCGAGCTCCCGGACGTAGAGCCCGAAATGGGAGAGGAGCGGGGGCGGATGCGCGGGCATGGGTGCCACGGGGTCACTGAGCCTGCAGGCCGGAGCGCTTCGACACGGCCGCCCACCGCCGGACCTCGGACGCGAGGAACGTGGCGAACTGCGCCGGGCTCGAGTCGCGCACGGGCTCCATGCCGAGCGCGGCCAGCCGTTCCCGCATCTGCGGGCTTTCGAGCGCGATTCCGATCGCGTCCGAGAGGCGCTTGAGCACCAGCGGCGGCGTGCCCGCGGGCGCCACGATGCCCTGCCAGTCGCGCGCCGTGATGCCGGGAAACCCCAGCTCGCCGAACGTCGCCACGTGGGGAAGGAGCGGGAGCCGCGTCCCGGCCGTCTGCGCGAGCGCGACCAATTTTCCCGCGCGCACATAGGGCGCCACGGCCCCCGCGGAAGCGATCATGAAATCGACATCGCCCGCCATCACCGAGCTCACGCCTTCCACCGCGCCGCGAAACGGCACGTGGAGGACGTCGATCGCGGCCTCTTCCCGGAAGAGCTCGCCCAGGACGTGCGCGGGAGTGCCGTTGCCTCCGGAGGCGAACGTGAGGCGGCCGGGATGGGCGCGGGCGGCGCGCACGAGGTCCGCCAGGGAGCCGATCGATGCCTGCGACCGGACGACGAGCACGTTGGAGGTCCACGCCACCTCCCGCACCGGCGCGAAGTCGCGCAGCGTGTCGTAAGGCATGTGCGCCATCAGGTTCGGCACCACCGCGGTCGGGAGCGAGACCATGCCGAGCGTGTAGCCGTCCGGCCCGGCGCCCGCCACTACCCCCAACCCGATCGTCTGGTTGCCGCCGGCGCGATTTTCCACGATGACGGGCTCGCCGAGATCGGCAGACAGGGGCTGTGCCACGAGGCGTCCCACGACGTCCGGGGGCGAGCCGGGTGGAACCGGCGCCACGAGGCGGATCACGCGCTCGGGATATGCCGCCTGCGCGGACGCCTCCGCCGGACCGAGGGCGGCGGCCAGGGGGACCAGCAGTGCGGCGAGATATCGGTACGGAGCGCGCATGGTCGGCCTTCGGTCTCGGGGAAGGCCAGTCAATCACACGGCCGGCGGCTTGGTAAGATAGCCCGCATCGGCGGCCAATAACCAATAGGCTATCCCTTGCTCCGGCTGAGCCAGTTGCGCGATTTCATCGACATCGTCGACGCCGGCAGCATCCACGGCGCGGCGCGCCGGCGCGGCGTTTCGCAGCCGGTCCTCACGAAGGCGCTCCGCTCGCTCGAGTCCGACGTCGGCGCACGGCTCGTGCATCGCACGGCGAAGGGGATCCTCCTCACGCCGTCGGGACGGCTCCTCCTCGCGCGCGCGACGGCGATCCAGGGACAGCTCGCCAAGGCGCGAGAGGAGATCGCGGCGATCGCCGGGAACCGCGGGGGCGCCGTGGCCTTCGGCGTCTCCGCGGCGGGACTGGTTCTCGTGACCGAGGCGCTCGACCGCTTCCGCACGGAGTTCCCGCGCTCGTACGTGCGCGTGGTGGAAGGGGCGCCGCGGGCTTTGCTTCCGCTCCTGCGCGACGAGAGCCTCGACTTCTTCATCGGGCCGAAGCCCCTCGGCCCCCTCGACGCGCAGGTCCGCGCCCGCCCGCTCTTTCGGCTGCCGGTGGTAGTGGCCGGCCGCCGCGACCATCCGTCCGGCGATGCCCGATCGCTCGCGGACCTCGCCGGTGCGCCCTGGCTCCTCTTTTCGGCGGGCGGATGGGACGAGTCGCTGGTCGGAAGCGCCTTCCGGGCCGCCGGGCTTCCGCAGCCCGCCTCGGTCACCCAATGCGAGTCGTACGCCGCCGCGATCTCCCTCCTCGCGACGACCGATTGCGTGGGCCTTGTCCCGAAGCAGCACCTGCTCGACCGCAGCCTGCGCGACACGCTGCGCGAGATCCGAGTCGAGGATCGACTGCCGGAGCTGGCCTACGCCATGTACGCGCGCCCGGACAATGCGCTCACGCAGCCGGCGGCGACGCTCATGCGGGCGTTTTCGACGGTCGCCCGCGACATGATGGTGGAAACGCGGCGGCGCCGGTTCGCCGCGAGATAATCTGAGTCAAAAGCGACGTCGCAACTGCGATGCGAGGCTCGAGTAGCCCGTGCCGAAGTCGTCCACGGGCAGGCACGCCGGCGGCCAATCCGGCGCCGCGGATGAAGGATGGCCCGCCGCCTGTTCATGGATTGCCACGGAACGGGCGCCTTCGGCGCACGGTCCACTGGAGGCCCCATGAAGACGCTCGCCCCATTCGTTCTCGCCCTCCTCGCAGGCTGCGCCTCGTACAGCGGCTCCGGACTCGAGCCGGGCAGCGCCACGCGGGACGACGTCCTGCGCACCATGGGCCGGCCCGACCTCGAACTGCCGGATGGGGGCGGCGGCGCGGAGCTCGTCTATCCCCACGGACCGCTGGGGACGGAGACCTTCATCGCGCACGTCGACGGGCGCGGCGTCCTCATGCGCGTCGAGCAGGTCCTGGACGACGACCACTTCCGCCGCATCCACGAGGGCCAGACGCGCGACGAGGTGCTCCGCGCGATCGGGCCGCCCGGCGACCGGATGCGCTTCGGCAACGGGAACGTCGCGTGGGTCTGGCGCTTCATCGACACGTGGGGCTACCTCTCGGAATTCAACGTGTCGTTCAACCCCGCGGGCATCGTCGTCTCGAAGATCGCGATCCGGATCGAGCACGACCGCGGCAGCGACCACTAGCCGCGCCGGGACGCACGCTCCAGGCGGACGATGCGGAAGGGGTAGGCGTGGCGCGCGTCGGCCGCGTGCCGCGCGATCTCGGTCTCCCGCCACGCGGCCCGGTCGAACTCCGGGAAATACGTGTCGCCCGGGACGTCGGCCTCGACTTCCGTGAGATGGATCACGTCCGCGAGGGGCAGCGTCTCGGCGAAGAGCGAGGTCCCGCCGATCACGCACACCTCGTCCGCGCCCTCGGCCGCGCGCCAGGCTTCCTCGAGCGAGTGGGCGACCACGCAGCCCGGGGCCTGGAACGCCGGATCGTGCGTCACCACGATGTTCGTACGGCCGGGGAGCGGCTTCCCGATCGACTGCCACGTCCGCCGTCCCATCACCACGGGATGGCCCATCGTCACATGCTTGAAGTACGCGAGGTCGTCCGGAAGGCGCCAGGGAAGCCGGTTGTCGCGGCCGATGACGCCGTTCCGCGCCACGGCGACCACGAGCGAGCGGCGCATCAGACCGCGATCGGCGCGCGGATCGCCGGGTGGGGGTCGTAGCCTTCGAGCGTGAAGTCCTCGTAGCGGAAAGCGAAGAGGTCCTTCACCGCGGGATTCAACTTCATCACGGGCAGCGCCCGGGGCGTGCGGGCGAGCTGCTCGTCCGCCTGCTCGAGGTGGTTCAAGTACAGGTGCGCGTCGCCCAGCGTGTGGATGAGCTCGCCGGGCTTCAATCCCGTCACCTGCGCGACCATGAGGGTGAGGAGGGCGTACGAGGCGATGTTGAACGGGACGCCCAGGAACATGTCGGCGCTTCGCTGGTAGAGCTGGCACGACAGGCGCCCCTCGGCCACGTGGAACTGGAAGAGCGCATGGCAGGGCGCCAGCGCCATCCGGGGGATGTCCGCGACGTTCCAGGCGGAGACCACCAGCCGGCGCGAATCCGGGTTCTTCCGGATCTGCGCCAGGACCTCCGAGATCTGGTCGATGTGCCGCCCGTCCGGCGCGGGCCAGGAGCGCCACTG
>Ga0105240_10015405_pt1 | contig 10393 bp, 10 predicted proteins | sample KBSC54metaG_FD_80426 | JGI IMG/M metagenome (GOLD analysis project Ga0105240, IMG submission 80426) | Corn rhizosphere microbial communities from Kellogg Biological Station, Michigan, USA - KBS C5-4 metaG | ecosystem: Host-associated > Plants > Roots > Rhizosphere > Soil | place: Michigan, USA... | reverse complement strand
TCGTATCGCAAGTCGGTGACACTTGGATATTCGCCAACTACGAACGCGGCCATCTTTAGCTGGGCTCCCTTACTCATTAAACCCGGGCATCGCTCACCATAATTCCCATTCCTCCCATCTGTCCCATTCTCTTCGTGCTCGACTAAACCCGTGTTTGGCCTATTTACGTGGTAGACATCCGAGCGCGCATGACCACTAAAGCGTCATCTTCTCTTTGGACAATATCGGCACGATTTGCCCCGCCCGTCCTCGCATTTCTTTTCTCGTTTATCGCTTTCTGTCTTTTTCGGCAGGGCGGGCTGTCGGGTTTCCTTTTCCTTGGATTCGTTGCTCTGGTGGGCTTGTGGATTTACCTTTTCTCCCGCCACGTAGTTTCAGTCTCCTTCGACGAGTTCGGATTGCACCTCTCAGACTGGCGGCATCACGAAGTTGTCGCTTGGAAATCGGTCAAAAACATCAAGCGCGTTAGGTGGATTCGCGGGCAGCCGTATTCCATCACATTCCACAATCTCACCGCGTTCGGTACTCGGGTTTACATGATTCCTCCCCTTTTCTCCCGCGAACCGCTGCTTCAAAAGCTCGGTGCCCACTGTGTAATCGACGAGGCGCACGCCTGACCAACGCGCCAACTGATGCGCCTCTCCCACATCAACATCACCATGCCCAAGGGCAATGAGGAAATCGCCCGTGCATTTTACACCGGTCATCTGGGCCTGCGCGAAATTCCCAAGCCTGAGTCACTTCGTGTCCGCGGCGGTGTCTGGTTCGACGCCGGCGGCCTCGACATTCACGTCTCAGTAGAAGATCCGCGTCTTGGACCTGATTCCCAACGACACTTCGGCATCGAGTGCACCGACGTTGAAGGCTTGAAAGCAAAACTGAAGACCGCCGGCATAGAAACTGACGACGGCCGACCCGCACCCTGGAAACGTTTCTTCGTGCGCGACCCCTTCGGCAACCGCATCGAAATTCACGAGCCCGACGGCCTGCGCGCCTGACCACCCAAGTTACGAGACCGTAAACACCGCAAACTTGCGCGCGCTACTCGCCTACCCGTCCCCATCCAGCATCAAGAATCCTGTATCGAGCATCTAGCCCCATCGCCCTCCACGCATCACGCATCACGCACCACGTCTCGTCATTCGTCATTTCACATTCGTCATTCACCGATTCATAAGCGCCTCAATCTCCTCCGCCTCAATCGGTATCTTCCCCATCAAATCCAACTGCCCGCTCTCCGTCACCAAAATCGTATTCTCCAATCGAATCCCAAAACCCTCTTCCTTGATGTAGATCGCCGGCTCGCACGTCATCACCCAGCCCGGAGCAATTTTCAGGTGACCATACGTCACATCATGCACATCCAGCCCGATGGGATGCGACACTCCGTGCATGAACCACGGTTTCGCGGCCGGCTTGTCCGGCGTCTGCTTCTTCAACGCCGATGCCTTCAATAACCCCAGCCCCACGCACTCCTCGCCGATGAGTTGCTCGCACTCCATGCGCAAATCCCTCGATGTCTTCCCCGGCACAATCGCCTTCGACATCTGCCGGAACACCCGCAACACCGCGTTATAAACCTGCTTCTGCCGCCGCGTGAAACGTCCACTCACCGGAATCGTCCGCGTCAAATCACTCATGTAATTACCGAGCCCAGCCGCTACATCGAGCAAAAGCAAATCTCCCTTCTGGCACACCTGATCATTCTGGTTGTAGTGCAGCACATTGCTGTTCGCGCCGCTCGCGATGATTGGGTTATAGGCAAACTGCCCCTTCGCCCGAATGAATTCATGCGCAAACTCCGCCTCCACCTCCGCCTCATTCACGCCGGGCTTCACAAACCGGCACGCGCGCTTAAAACTTTTGCCCGTCAAATCACACGCCGCCTGGATCGCCGCCACCTCGGGCTTCGACTTCACCGAGCGCAACTCATGCATGATTGGCGCCAGCCGATGATACCGATGCAGCGGATACTTCCGCTGGCACATCCGGATGAACCGCGCATCCCGCGTATCCACCGTCGTCGTCGCGCGCTGATGCTCATTCGTGTTCAGATACACATTGTCCGACTCACACATCACCGTGCGAAACACCGTCGGAAATTCGCTCAACCACTTCACCGTCTTGATGCCCGAAACCGCCGTCGCCTGTTCCTTCGTCAACTTGTGCCCCTCCCAGATGACCAGATGCTCATTCGTCTCGCGCAGGAACAACACCTCCCGATGATTCGGATCAAACGCATTCGGCGCGATCAACAGGACCGTCTCCTCCTGATGCACGCCTGTGAGATAAAACAAATCTGCATTCTGCAAATGCCCCATCGTGCCATCCGCATTCGTGGGCATGACATCATTCGCATTGAAGATGGCAACCGACCGCGGCAACAGCCGCTGCCGCAACCGCTCACGATTATGAACAAACAACTCCGCCGGAATTGAAACAGGTTTCATGCGCGTAGAATTTTCCCCGCAGCCTAAACCTTCACAAGAACGGCTGAAAGGCTGAAAGAACGCCGTCGCGCGGGGCGCGAAAGGTAGGGCGCGTCACTCCGTGCGCGCCGTCGACTGAAAACCAGCGCCCTCAGATTCACCGCAACGGTCGCGCATTCCCATTCGGCTGGAACCAGCCGCATTTGCCACACGCATCCGAACGAGTGGGTACGAGTGAGTCACTGAACAAGGATGAGGGCGAGCCTCCCTACTCTAACTAATCTTCCTGCCCTCGCCCCAGCGCCAGCGGCGCGACATGTTTATAGAACCTCCGCCAAAAAATCCTGCCAAGCTCCAACGGAGCGGCACGTCCCCATTGTCCCATCCGCGCAATCCGCGGTTAAAAACTTAATTCCCTCACGCCACTTTTTCCCGCGCCCGCTTCTTCTTCATCAACCACAACAACACCGCCGAGACCACCAGCAGCGAGAAAGTTGTCGGCTCCGGAATCGTTGGCACCGTCTGCGGGTCGGAAGGCGTAAGATTGTTGTCGCGATACTGCTGGTCCGTCTCCAGCACCACCGCGCCGCTCACCGGCGTTACCAGTTGATATTTCGTCGCCAGCGGAATCGCCTGCTCCGCGCGATGCGCTTTCCGCAAGCGCACCAGCTCATCACGCATCCACAGTCGCACCAGATGATCTGAAGCCTCAATTGCCTCCGCCTTCTCCGGCTGGATTTTGCGCTGCTCGAATGTCCGCACCCAGCTCCCAATCGGACTCCATGCCGAAGCAACCTGTTTTAAGTCCTCGTCCAGCTTCCCAAGTCGCGGCACACCGCGCACGTGCGTATGCCCGTCCATTTGCTCGAGAATATAGTTCGGCCCCAGTTCCGACTGGAAAGAAAGCATGTCCGTACCGCTGTCATTCCGTTCAATCCGCTGCAACAGCGGCTCTGTCGATGAAAGCTCAACCGGTTGCGGCCCATGAACCCATACCACCACTCCGTTGCTGGAATTCGCCGCCGCATCCCACGCCATCAGCAACGCTGGCAAATTATCAAACCCGCCGTCATATTCGATCCTGCGAATCTGGCGCGCCAGGCTCTCCACCGTGGTTCCATTGTGCTCACCAGGTCGCAGCAGCCAGCGCGGCTCATCGTCATCCACTACCACAACGCCATTCGCCGGATTATTTAAGACCGACGCAAACGCTGCCGAATGTTTACTGAGGATTTCCGCCATCGCCGGCGAACGGTCCAACACCAGGATTACCCGGTTCGGCAGGGAATTGCTGCGCTGCTCCAGCGTCTGCACCAGATACGTGGGCTGCTCGATCGCCCGCGTGTCACGCGTCCAGGCCGACCGGATTGCGGCATTCCGGGACACTCGCACGAGACTGTCGATGCCAGCCAGCTCCCGATCGCTCAACGAGCCCTGCAGGCTCTTCGCTCCATTCGTTTCCGAAAGCTTTTTGCACGCCAGCGTCCCCGAATTGGATTTCACCCACACGGAATGCTGCATGGACTCACGGATGCTGAAATTCCGTTCAATAAATGTCGGCAGCCGTAACAATCCTTGTCCGGCGTCATCCAGCGCGACCGGCACGCTCATTCCGATGCGCAGCTTCATGACCCCACCGTTGCGCGGCACCGGAAAACATTGCATCAAGATCCGGTCCGGCCCGCACGTATTCACGAGCACCGGGTCGCGCCGTTGTTGGATCGCCACTTTTTGGTAGGCCTGTCGCACCTGGCTTCGTCCCGCAAACGCCGCCTCCCGTTCCTCCCCGTTCACCCACAATGTCAGCCGCGAAACCACGGCACCCGGTGGCAAAAGAATCTGCGCCCGCGCCTCCCGCTCGGTCGGAGAATCATTTTTAAACTCCATGACCCACTCGCAATAGCCGAGCGCCGCATCATTCTCCACCAACGCATCAAGCCGCGAGCTGCGTAACGTCAACCCCTTGATACGCCCGCCCACTTGGCTGCCACCCAAATCCTCATCCCACGTCCATTCGCTCAAACCCGTGAATTCACTCCCGCGCACCGTTCGTAGCGCTGGGGCTGGCACGGTATTGAATGCATGACCCGTCACCCGGAAATAAAGCAACCGCGCCGTTGCGCTCGGGATGCGGTCACCGGGCAACACCCATTCCGTTGGGTCGAATTCACCCCGGCTCCAACCATAGCACGCTCGCAATAGCGTTTCCTCATGACCTACCGCCCGGAGCCACGTCATGCCGCTTTCCCGCTCCGATTCAACGTCGGACGTGGCCCGTTGCATGTTGTAACGCGTGAGCCAAACCGGGGTGTTGAGTAACACCACCGCCATCATTCCGATTGCCATTCCTCGTAGCGCCCCCGGCAAAGCCCCTCCAGCACCGGCACTCTGTAATCGCAGTCGCAGAAAGAGGGTGGCCATTAGGCTCAGCAATGGGGCTAACGCCAAAATCCCGATTCCCCATAGAACACCGATAACGGCAAAGGGCGTAAGCGGCAGAAATAGTATCATGTAGAAGAAGGCGATGCCCATCGCGATACCATTGGCCCATCCATACCAATCGCGACTCGCTAGTTTCCCTTTTCTCAACGCCCACCAAACTATGAAATTCACCAGCGGGACCAGTCCAATTAGCAGCGAATGAAACAGGGTGGGGATCGGATCGAAGAGCGAGGCCGCGCACATCGCAGTGTGCTGCTCGATACCCAATGTGATCGCCGGCAGGATCACGCCAAAGAACAGCAGCAGCCACATCCCAGGGCCCGCTCCACAGCGATCGCCAGGCCACTCAACAGGAGTCTGCGGCCCGGGCGCGCTCTGCGCTTGTGGGGGATTTTCATTCTCCGGCAAACCCAGCCGGCTGGTGATGCGCCTGACATCCACCTCGGTCACGATCTTGATGCCGGACGCCGCAATCTCCTCATGTACATGATTGCGGAAATCATCCGCCACCTCGACCGCATCGGCCCCGTTCCCGGCCGCGGCGCGGACGCGCTTGAGATAGGCCTCCAATTCCACCTTTGCCGACTCTGTCCATTCGCTCATAACGACGCTCCTTTCTGCCGCAGCTTGCGTTCACCCGCGCTCATCTCCGCGAGATAATCCTCCATCAACCGCAACACCTTCCGCCCCTCGGCGGTCAGTGCGTAATACTTCCGGGCCGGCCCTTCGGCCGACTCTACTAACCGCGTGGTAACCAGACCTTGAGAGCGCAGACGGGAAAGAATCGGATAAAGCGTGCCCTCACTCACACTGAGCCCCGGCATCTCCACGAGCATCTTCACCAGCTCGTAACCATAGCGCTCCTTCTGCGCCAAGGCGCTGAGCGTATAAGTCTCCAGCATCCCCTTGCGCACCTGCACCGTCCAGTTGTCGAAAAAATCACTCATGAAAATGACCGCAGCCGACCACTACTATGTAACACATAGTACTAGGCCATAAACAGGTCAAGGGCAGATTTTTGGGAAACACCTAATTCTTCTCTATAATTCCTCCTTGAAGCAATCACGCTGCGGAAGTGGGAGAGGTTAGGTCGAAGTGGAGTCGCCCAGAGGTCCCATCTGTCCCCTTCGTCTCTTTCGTCCCGTCCGCGTAATCCGCGCAATCCCTGATTAAAATTCCGTCGACTGCATCGGAGCCGTTAAGGTAGCCGCTTTACCAGTCCCATTGGTCTTATCCGTCCTGTTCCCCCATCCGTGTTTATCTGTGTCCATCCGTGGTTAAAAAGTCTTCCTCATCCTCACCCACAACAATCCCCCAAACCCAATCAGCAACAGCCCCGTCACGGCAAACACCCCCGCATTCGAAGAATTCGGCGCATACGTCAACGCCATCGCTCCGACGAGCGGTCCTCCGCAAGTGCCCGCGCCAATCATCGCTTCGTGGAAACCGCCATGCTCACCCTTCGCATCCCCCGCATCCATCGAATAGAATAGCGACGAATAATAAATCAGCCCCGTCGCCGCGCCGAAGACGACCTGCGCCGCAATCACCACCCAAAACTGTGGTGCCAGCAGCAAGGCAGCGAACCCTGCAATCAAGCACACAAACGCCGCCACCATCCAGCGGAACCGGTAATGCCACGCCGTCCATTGCCACAACAAAATGAATGCCCCCATGCGCACATAAAACCACAACGAACAAAACACTCCCGTTTGCGTTGGCGTGAGCTCAAAACGTTGCGCCAGTTGCGGAATCACCGCGCACACCGTGTTGATCGCGACGTATGAAAACGGATTCGCCACCCACGCCATTTGCAGAAAACGTTTCGGTGGAATTCTCTGCTTGAGCGCCGCGGCTTCCGGATGATGTTCCGGCTCGATTGGTTTGACCGGCTTCGGCACCCGCCGCGCCGCCCGCTCCAACCACAGCGTCAGGATAAATTGCGCCGCAATGATGCCGATGGGAATCCAATAAAGCCCATTGCGACCACACCGGTCCCACACCCAGCCACCCAGACAATACGCCACCGAATTCGCGCCCGACCAAACGACATTGTAAATCCCCACCATTCGCGCCGTGCCCTTGAAATCTTCGCCCTCCGTCACCAGCGCCTCCAGCGTCGGCCAGATCAGGCACAACGGCGCTGTCCAAAGCGCCAGCGCGAGGATTTGTCCCACCACGCCCGGCACCCAAAAGCCGATCACCAGCGCCCCGATCATGCCGGCAAAACCAAGCTTCAACGCCGTGAAATAACCAAACCGCTGCGCAAACTTTCCTCCCTGCCACGACCCAAAAATATAAATGAAACCATGCAGCGCCGTCAGAAACAGATTCCCGCGGCTGGTAAAATGAAATTCATCCCGCGTCAGAAAAAAGAGGTAATACAGAAAGAACGTCGAAGCCGCGCTGTTAAACGCCTCGATCGCAAAATACCCAAGCTTGAGCCGCCGCAAAGTCACGGGCGCAGATTATCGGAAAAGTGAAAAAGTTAAATCAGTTACGTGGTTAAATGAGCAGAGGCCAACTGTACGTGCTCGGAGCGCAGGTCGGTTGGAGGAGCGCAGCATTTATGCCGCTTCAACGTCTAAACTGAAAGGCGGATTCAAATTCCAAAACGGGCCTCGCGCTCCACTCATGTAACCCATTTAACTCATTTGACCGATTTAACTCCCCCGATCTCCTCAATCGCCTTCCGACAATACCACTTCACTGCATTGCTCATCGCCGGCTGCAACGTGTCCAGTTCCCCCGCCGTGCACCAACGGATGTCGTGATGCTCCTCCTGCGCGAGCTGCACCGCGCCCGCCTTCGGCCGCGCCCAATAAATCATCCCGATATGTTCATGCGTATCGCTGATGCGATGGATATCCAGAAACCGCGGCGTGATCAGCGCCCGCGTCCCGGGCTCCGTAGTTGGCGCACGTTCGCCGATCAATTCTACATCCAGCCCACTCTCCTCCTTCGCCTCCCGCAATGCCGCCTGCTCCGGATCTTCATCCAGTTCGATGTGCCCGCCGAGCGGCAGCCACTTGTCCAGCTTCCGATGATGAATCAGCAAAATCTTCCCGTCATGAACGATGAAGATGGCAACGGTGAAATCAATTTTCTCGTGGATGTGAGCCATGGCAAGAAGCTCCAAATTCCAAGCCCTAACATCCAGAGAAATCCCAAGAAGCAACCTCCAAAGAACGCGTCTCGCCCCTACCCCGGAGCGCGGTTTGTCCCAAACCGCAGCGCCTCCGCCTGAAACCGCGATCTCCATTCATCCCTCGCATTACTGCCAATACCAAACAAGGATCCACCTTCTGACACGCGTTTGAAGCTTAAGAATTGGAGCTTCTCTGGAGCTTGGATGTTGGTGCTTGGAGCTTAATAATCATAGAGCCCAGAATCCTTCGTATACCCTCCGCCTGCTCCGCCACCTCCCGGCCCACCCATAAAATCCCCCAACACATCTCCCATATCCGCCTCAATCTTCTCCGGATCCTCCCCCGCTTCCAGTCGCTTGATGGCTGTATCCAGTTCCTTCGGCACACTCCCCGGCGGCATGATATCTTTCATCTTCCGCATCATGTGCGCCATGTGCTTCGGATTATTCTCATCCAGATTCGCCATGTCGCGCTCCATCTCCATCATCGCGCGCTCAACCCGCGGATCATCCAAGTCCGGCATCGCCGGCCCACCCTCATCCGCGCCACCCACCGATTCCTTCAACCCTTTGCTCATCGCGAACCGGCTTACTTGCTTGCTCAGCTTCTTGTTGCCGCATTTCGGGCACACCGGCAGGTGCTCCGGATTCACCCGCTTCGAAAGAAAGCTGTAAATCCGCCGGCACTTCGGGCACGCAAACTCATAAATCGGCATCTCGTTTTACGATTCACGATTTGCACCAGCCACGCCAGCAAAAGAATTACGCGCCGGGCAATCTGAGCGGATCGCGCCACTGCCTCCGTAACATCAGGCGTCTCGCCCCGAAGACGTGCCTGAAAAACCCCTGCGCCTCGGAAATCGTAAATCCGAAATCGTAAATCACCACCCTATTTCCGGCACGGAAGCCGCTCAAATAATTAGCAGAATGGTGCAAGTCACTTGCAATACTGCCGGTTGACTTTGCCACACCACAAAAACATAGTTGCGACCAATGCAGGGCCTGAACGCCATGTCACAAAGCTGGCTGTCGTTGTCCAAACGGATGACGGCGGTGCTGGCTTTGGCCTTGTTCTGCTGGTCGAGCGCGCTCGCCGCGTCGCACTCGCTCCACGAAAAGGCGCATGGTCATGATGCCGCCGCCCCGGAGCATCAATGCGCGGCCAAGCTGCTGGCGCAAGGTCAGGTTGAGTCTTTCACTCCGGTTACCGCCGTCTCCGCGCCCGATTCCATCATCGCTTTCTCCCTGCCAGCCCCTGCGCTGGTGTTTGTCTCCGTCGACCGTCGGCTCGCTCCGGGCCGAGGGCCTCCCGTTCTTCCCGCCTGATCCCTAGGTCTCAGTCATGATCCCCAGATGAAGTGTGCCCAGTTTGGGCCGCTGCGGACCTGTACTGAGGAGTTTCCCATTCGTTCCTAAATCCCGGGCCTGCCTGTGCCCTGCACCGCGCCAGCGGTGTGCAAACCGGGCGTTATAAAATATGAAATCTGTTTTCGCGACGACGCGTCGTCGCGCGTTCACGCTCATTGAACTGCTCGTAGTCATTGCCATCATCGCGATTCTCGCCGCGCTGCTCCTGCCCGCGCTGGCGCGGGCCAAATCAAAAAGCAAAGCCGCTGCCTGCCTCTCAAACATGCGGCAGATCGGCATCGCGATGCGGATGTACGCCGAAGATGCATCCGGCGTCCTACCAGGCTCAGCGCACACGGCGCTCACGAACTCGTGGATCTACAGCCTCGCACCTTACATCGCGAACACGGACCGCATCCGTATCTGTCTCGCCGATAAGAAGGGCACGGACCGGCTGGCCAATCGCGGCACGAGCTACATCCTTAACGAGTATACTTCGACTCCCGCGCTCGACCCATTCGGCGATCCCATCCCGAATGACCCGAGCTATCTCAAGCTGGACATAATTCCGCATCCAACAGACACCATCCTCGCCTTCGAAATCTCCGACCGTCAGGGCACCGGAACAGGTCAGGACCATACGCATTCCCGCAATTGGCTGAATGGCTGGAGCAGCGTCCTCGACGATATCCAGCCCGACCGCCACGGCGTCGGCGCCAATTACCTTTTCGCCGACGGCCACGTGCAATTCCTCAAGGCCGAACCGCTGCGCCAACGCATCGAAGCCGGCGACAACTTCTCCAAACCGAAAGAGTGAAACCAGAAACCCAAAACAAACAAACGACTCACAAAATGAAACACAACAAACATACAAACGTAACCGGCCATCTCCACCTGCTGGGGCTGGCGATGCTAATGACCACGGGCCTGACGCTTCACGCGCAGACGTGGCTCTATCAGGGACACACCGACATCGGCATTGATTACGATGAATCAATCAACGAATGGGACCTGCATATCCATGACG
>Ga0105240_10015404_pt1 | contig 10393 bp, 9 predicted proteins | sample KBSC54metaG_FD_80426 | JGI IMG/M metagenome (GOLD analysis project Ga0105240, IMG submission 80426) | Corn rhizosphere microbial communities from Kellogg Biological Station, Michigan, USA - KBS C5-4 metaG | ecosystem: Host-associated > Plants > Roots > Rhizosphere > Soil | place: Michigan, USA... | reverse complement strand
GTTGCTGATCGCTTTTTTTAATATCTCTTTTGATGCCTCTACCAACTTGCCATGACCGTGGATATCCTCTCCCAGCACAAACGATCCGCCATTATCGGCCCAGTAGCCATTCAACTCTGCTGACACGTCAATATTTACCAGGTCACCCTCTTTAAGGATCTTATCAGCCGATGGTACGCCATGAGCTACTTCTCCGTTAACGCTAATACAGGTATAACCGGGAAAATCGTAAGTTAACTTGGGCGCGGATTTTGCACCCAATTCTGCCAGCAATTTGCCGCCGTATTCGTCGAGTTCCTTTGTAGAGATACCAGCCTTAGCATACTCCCACATCTTTCTAAGCGTAATGGCTACAGCATCACTGGCTTGCTGCATTCCTATTCTTTCGTTTTCGGTGGATATAGACATTGTTGAGCTTTTATTATTACAAAATTAACGATTGATGCATCTTTAGACCGTTTATTCAATGTCAGTTTATTTTGAATTGTTTTATCGTTAAATTTATTCAATAAACCGGCGTTTTTTTTCTTTCAATCATTCCAATACCGATAAAACATGAACGCGATATTACTTAAGATATGCCTTTTCTTAGTCTTGACGCTACCCGGCTATCAGCATTTGCAAAACAAAAAAATTGTGGTAATTGGCATAGCGGACAAGGCTAAGGACGGCGCTGTTGTGTCCGGACCAAAAGGACATGTTTATTACATTAACGGCCTGGACTTCTGGGACGATAAATTTTATCGTAAAAGGGTCAGGGTATCTGGCATCCTGGTCATACAACGTTTTTCAATGACCGATGGCGCGGAAGATCTTGCCCACCCTTTGGTTAACAAAAAAATAGAAGTAAGAACAATCATGAAACCAAAATGGGAGTTAGTTAAGTAAGGGTAACAAAAAAGCCTTAAGGCTTTCGACTTAAGACTTTTTTACTTTAAAAGTAGCCCCGACGAGAATAATTTTGACTCTTTTCGTGCTTATCCGACTCACTTTGGCTCAATTAGCCTCACATGATACCATAGAATTTTTCCGGTTTCTGCATTTTTTTCACAATTTGATGATAATAGAAATCAGTCTTTAGAACTTCAATCAGCGGACCAGAGGAACTATTATCTTCGTTCCCTCCGGCCCGGCAATAATAGCTTTAGTTGCCATGCGGAAAAACAGAGAATGATCCACTACACCCGGCAACATTTTGATCGTAGTATTCAGCAAAGACAATTCCGGTAATTCTGCAAACCGCAGATCAACAAGATAGTTGCCCTGGTCCGACGACGAAGGACGCAAAGTCCATTCAATCCCTGAAAATATGTTTTCCAGTTTCAGAATCACAGAGCTGATAGCAGCGGGAATAATCTCCACCACAACCGGGTGAGCTCCAGTAAGTCTTTCTGAAAATTTGCCGAAATCGCCCATCAGTATAAATTCACCCGCCATTCCGGCAAGTATCTTTTCCATCGTGTGGATACCCGCCCCGCTCTTTAGCGCATTTAGCTCGCTATCAAACTGGTCGCACCCGTCAAAATAACTATCTACAGTCTTTAAATTCGAAAGCGGCGCGTCCGACAACCCCAACTCTTTCATCCTTTGCATGCTCCTTACAGAGGAGGAAGTCAAAACAATCGTGGTGGCAACAGCAGTATCCGCTGCAATCAGATCAACCAGGTGTAGAACCGTCGATCCATCGCCAAGGCCAATGATCTGTCCGGGCTTAATCAAACTAAAGGCCGTTTCAGCTGCTTGTTTTTTATAGTCGTTCATATCGTTCCAAAATATGAAAATTATTTACCAAGAGTTCGGATTTCAATGTCAACTGAGCCTGATAACTTTACTGATCAATAAAAAACGCCGTTCTCTCGTGTGAAAACAGCGTTTTTAGTAGCCCCAACGGGAATAATTTTGAGCCTTTTCGTAGTCAATAAGATCTATTGTGGCTAAAAATAGTACTACCTGATGTCATATCGATTTTTCCGAAAATTACTCTTAACGAGCAGGATAGCCGTCAAGTTATTTCTCAAAACAGGCTAGTAGGACAATTGTTTTAAATACTTATGAATGAAAGGCTTGTTGTAGCTAGTAGAACTGACACGATCCGCTTCAGCATTGCTTTTTCGTCGTATGTTGTGGAGATTTCAACTACAACAAATAGGGGTATTCTATTGCTATTAGATGAGATTACCGCCGTTCTTTTTGGCAACAATTCAGATATACTTGAACAATATAATCAAGGTTCCAAATTAAATGATAAAAAAGCAGTTATGCCCCACAAATAATATTACATCTCCGCCCGTTCAAGCGCCTCGTTTGAATGATGCACTTTCGAGCGTTTATGCTCGAGATTATTCTACCCCAGCGCGCCTCCGACGGGAGTAATATTGAGTCTTTTTGTACTCAACGCGGTTCAATTTGACGTAAATAGATTCCTTTGATACCGTAGCGATTTTACCGATTTTTGGTATAAACATCAGTCATGTTATTCTTTATTGGTCGTTCCAAGCACTAAGGACTTATTTCAATTGAGTAGGTCAGTGCCCTTAATATCTTTGTACTCGTCCGGTATATTCAGTCTTTCAATATAAGCTTTAATATTAGAATGATTACGGTATTTATCAACTAAAGATTTAATCACCCAATATGTTAAAAAGGCATTTCCGAGAAACAAAATACCTATCACCAAAATATTTTCTTTATCCGTCTTAAAACTATCATTTGCTTGTTTCAACGACCAATTGTGGCTATATAAGTACCACAATATGCATCCGATCATAAACATCATACAAAATGCGAATTCTATCCATCCGTTTCTACGCCAATGGTATAGCCTCATTTCAATAAATTTATCACGTTTTTCCTTCCTTTGGCTATTTTCTGTCGACAAACGAATTTGCTTTTGGCGTAAAATCTCATCTCTCAATTTTGATTTTTCCAACTCGTCTTTTTGGGATTTTTCTTTTAGTGCACTTTCCGTTTCTCTTATGTCTTGATGGCTTTTTTCCAGTTCGGAATGTTTATTTTTTAAAAGTTGTTCAGTTTTTGTGATTTCTGAGAATAAGGCGTCAAATTTCTTTGCACGCTCCTCTTCTGTTGCTTTCTGTTCTTCAGATGCATGCTTTATCTTTTCGATAAATTCTTTAGGGTTGTCTTGTTCTAATTTATTTAGCTCTTCGATATCTATCAACTCTCTGTTTGAGATTCGTGTAGCAACCCTGATAATATCAAGCTCATTCAATGTCTTATCCGCAACATACTTATTTATATTCTTGTCCAGGTCTCTGATTAATGCGGCCTTTGGTAAAGCATCACTTAGAGTGCAGGAAATCAAAGCATTCAAACCAAATTCTGTCAACTCATCTTGATTTAAAGCTTGAGAAAACCCAGGGGTGCTTAACCACAAAATATTTAGTAAATCATCGACCTTGATACTTTCAGACATTGCCTTTGCACCTCTTTGATCATTTCCTAAAGCTGGCACTTTTACGCTATTGGTCGAGTTATGCACAAACCAACATTTCGCTTCTTCAAACGAATAAACTAACTTACTTCTCTTTTCACGTACATAATAGATCGCAGAAGCATCGTGCAGGGCAGCGCGATCGGAATTTCTGTATTCCTTCATTACTGCAAATTCTCTACTGAACTTTGCAACATTCTGATATTTTTTTGTATTAGTAATAGTGTAAATACCTTTGTCAGCCAAAAAAGTATCTATGTTATCAGCTATTTTTTGGAGGTCTGTTTTAGTTAAATTTCTTCGTTCACACGCGTTATAGATGTCTTCTCTATTTATTTTACGAACTAAATATGCACCATCAAAGTTTTCTGCTCGGGCTTTTAAAAGATTCCTTATTTCTTCGATGGTAGTTTCCATTATTGATTGCTTATAGCCTAAGCTTTTAGCGAGATCAACAAGCTTACTGCATGTATGGGATGACTCCGGGGTATTCAAGTCGAGCAAACCAATTACAAAATTGGTATCATATAGCAACTCAACTTCAACATTGACAGTTTCTGTTTTATATTCAATATAAGTCGAGATAATAGAACCAAGATATATGTTACGTATTGTATTATACACTTCTGGAACTTTTCGAAAGTAGTCTATGAACTGCGCCTCAATTAAAAGTGAAGTTTGGGAATCGATAACTTTCTCATTTGCATTTTTTAAATATTTCGCAATAGAAAGCTTGTTTTTGTTGATAAAATCGAAAATAGAGCTGTACTCAATTTTTTTAATCTTGTTTGCCTCACAGAACTTCTTAAATAGCTTCTCTAAACCTGCAATTTCGGTTTCTTTAATTTTAACAACTTCCTCAAAATCATCGAACTCATAGTTTCGTATGGAATAAGCCCCGTCCTGATACAAAATAAGTTTCAAATTATCAGGTGTATTTACTTCTTTTTCAATCTTTTGAAGTAGCTTTTTTAATATCGGGAGTGGAATATCTAAAGCGTAGAGGCTGTCGATCACTTGCTTTATTTCCAAAATGTTTCCACCCTCTTTGATTCCTCCGTGACTTAGTTCAGCCAGCGCTTTCTTGGCTATAGGCACAAAAAGGTCTAATAACCCAGTTGAAAGGGTGCTGGTATTATTAATGTGTGCTAAGAGGGAATAGGTGATAACTTGATTTTTATTCATAACCGGGTTTAGAGTTTTATAAAAACAGGTTAATATAACATTTCCAGCTGATAGTTTTGAGCTTCTATCTTAAGCTTTGAAACAGATGCTTTCTATCTTTGAAATGCAAAAATGAATTCAATAGAAATTTACTATTTATTCGATTTACATTGCTAATAATGTGAGTAGCCTAATTTCTAATGACCACTATTGAAATGCACGCATCGAAAGATTAATTAGTGTTAAGTGCAAATCACTTTACCGATTAGTTACTAAAAAGACGTTATGCTCTTGTTGCACTTTTAAGGCAGAAATCTACAGCAATAAGGTTATGATAGTTTTATTGCTAATGATTCAATTCATAGGGTTTCGACCCTTTTGAGTTGTTCTAAAATTCGCCCTATAATTTTACCTATTAATAAAAAAACGCCATTTTCATATACGAAAACAGCGTTTTAGTAGCCCCGACGGGAATCGAACCCATATCTAAAGTTTAGGAAACTTCTATTCTATCCATTGAACTACGGGGCCTTGCAGATGTGCAAATTTTTTGATGTGCAAATGTGCAAATTATACGGTTAAATTACAAAAGCGCTCTTATACAAGTTATTTGATGATGTTCATTTGCACATTCACGCATCTGCACATCTATCTTATAACTGAACCATTGTGAAGGTCATCCTCTGTTGCAACAAAACTTAGCTTGCCTTCATTATCCTCGGCCATCAGGATCATTCCTTGTGATAGAATTCCTTTTATCTCACGGGGCTCAAGATTTACCAGTATGCTTACCTTACGGCCAACAATAGCTTCCGGTTCGTATTGTTCAGCCAGGCCAGATACTACTGTGCGTTGATCAATGCCGGTATCGATTGTCAACTTCAGCAGCTTTTTGGTTTTGGCTACTTTTTCGGCAGTCAATATGGTGCCAACGCGGATATCCATTGTGGCAAACTCTTCGTAGTTGATATTGCTCTTTGCGGGTTGAACTTTTGCAGACTGTGCCGGCGCAGCGATTTGTCTTTTTGCATTCAGCTTTTCTATCTGTGCATCTATAGTGGCATCTTCTACTTTTTCAAACAACAAGGCAGCCTCGTTTAGTTGGTGACCGTTTTTAAATACCATCTCCTCTTCAAAACCGATCTGGTTCGAAGGCCAGTTGAGCATAGCCAATATCTTCTTAGCCGTGGCGGGTAAAAATGGCTGCAAACAAGCTGCCAAATGACCGATCAATACTAAACAGTTGTGCAAAGCAAGCTTAGCATCGTCCGGATTGGTTTTTATGGTTTTCCACGGCTCTTTTTCGGTCAGGTAACGGTTACCCAGGCGGGCTATGTCCATAACCGTTTGCATACCCTGGCGAAATTTGTAGGTCTCCAGGCTGCGCTCCAAATCGTCGTAGAAACGTCCAAGTTCTGTATTGATGTTTTCGTCTTTAAGAGCTACTACACTGTCAGCACTTTCAATCTTGCCACCAAAAAACTTATGCATCAATATCATTACACGGTTCACATAGTTACCGAGGATAGCTACCAGCTCATTATTTACGCGGGCTTGATAATCTTTCCAGGTGAACTCGCTATCACTGGTTTCTGGTAAGATCGAGGTCAGCACATAACGCAATTCGTCCTGCTTACCCGGGAATTCTTCCAAATACTCATGAAGCCAAACAGCATGGTTACGCGATGTAGAAAGCTTGTCGCCTTCCAGGTTCAAAAATTCGTTAGCAGGCACGTTCTGCGGTAACACATATTCGCCATGTGCCCTTAAAATAGCAGGGAAAATGATGCAATGGAAAACTATGTTGTCCTTACCAATAAAATGAATCAGGCAGGTTTCGTCTTCCTCACGTTCTTGCTTTTTCCAGTACAATTTCCAGTCTTTTCCATGGTCGATAGCCCATTGCTTGGTAGCAGATATATAACCAATTGGCGCATCCATCCACACGTATAATTTCTTTCCCTTAGCCTCTTCCAAAGGCACATCGATACCCCAATCCAGGTCGCGGGTCATAGAACGGGGCTGCAAGCCTGATTTTAGCCATGATTTACATTGACCGTACACATTTACTTTCCACTCGTTCTCTTTCGTGTCGATCCACTTTTCCAACCAGGGCTGATATTTGTCTAAAGGCAAATACCAATGTTTAGTTGGCTTTAATACAGGCGGCTTCCCGCTAAGGGTTGATATTGGGTTGATCAGATCTGTCGGGTTCAATGAAGTACCGCAGTTTTCACATTGGTCGCCATATGCATTCGGGTTGCTGCAGTTAGGGCAGGTACCAATAATATAACGGTCAGCCAGAAATTGCTGAAAGTCCTCATCAAAATATTGTTCGGAATATTTCTCTACAAACTCCCCTTTTTCATAAAGGTTTAGGAAGAATTCCTTCGAGAGATCGTGATGAATTGCCGATGAGGTACGGTGATAAATATCGAATGCTATGCCAAACTCTTCAAAGCTTTGTTTGATCTGAGTATGATACTTATCAATAATAGCTTGTGGCGTGGTGCCTTCTTTCTTTGCTTTTATAGTGATGGCTGCACCATGCTCGTCTGAGCCGCATATGTATACCACATCTTTCTTTTTCAGGCGCAAATACCTTACAAAAATATCCGCAGGCAGATAAGCACCTGCCAAGTGACCGATATGCAACGGACCATTGGCATAAGGCAATGCCGAAGTGATAGTATACCTTTTAAATTTATTAAGTTGTGACATTGTATTAAATTGCATCCATTCCGTCCGCCGGCTGGTGAACGGAGTGCAAAGATAATTCATTTGAGCCGGAAAGTCCGTAAGTCGGAAAGTCCGCAGATTTTTTTTAAATCGTTATGATAAATAAACCTGCTATTACTAACGGACCTTCGATTCCCTATTTGAAAAAAGGTGATAAAATCGCTATTACCTGCCCGGCTAAAAAATTGCCTAATCCAATGGATGACGCTGTTGCACTATTAAAATCCTGGGGATTGGAAGTAGTGATTGGTGAAACGGTCAATGCCTCCTATCACCAGTTTGCAGGAGATGACGAATTGCGGGCTAAGGATCTCCAGCGATTTATCGATGACGACAGTATAAAAGCCATCATAGCAGCGCGTGGGGGGTACGGAACTGTTCGGATAATCGATAAAGTTGATTTTAGCAGGTTTGCCACTCATCCAAAGTTGATTGTTGGGTTTAGTGATATAACGGTACTGCATGCTCATCTATTTGCCAACTACCAGGCCCAAACTATTCATGGGCAAATGCCGGTAAATATTCCTGACGCTTCTAAATACTCGCTGGATACATTACGAAAAGCTTTATTTGGTGAAGAGCTGAGTTACCAGTTTGAATCTCATCATTTGAATCGGCCAGGGAAAGCAACGGGTATTGCTATAGGTGGCAACCTGAGCCTGCTGGTTGCAGTGCTAAATTCGGTGTCCGATTATAATTACGATGGCAAGATGCTTTTTATTGAAGATGTAGGCGAGTACCTGTATTCCGTAGATCGTATGATACGGGCCCTTGACCGTGCCGGCAAGCTTAAAAACCTTGCAGGTTTAATAGTCGGTGGATTTACAGACCTGAAAGATAACGATATTCCCTTTGGGCAAACTGTTGCTGAAATTATTATGGAAGTGGTAAAAGATTATGATTACCCTGTATGCTTTGACTTCCCTGCGGGCCATATTCCCGATAACCAATCGCTGATATTGGGACGAGTGCTTAACTTATCAATCAACGAGACCCATGTTGCTGCAAGTTATAGTTAAATATTAGTTAAGTATCTATCAAGATTGATTATTAAATTTGATCTGGTAAAAACTCTATAATTCACTAAATCACTCATTCAAGAATTAAAATCGAATGGCACTTTTCAGCAACTTAGGTAATTACAAAAACTTCGGCTTATTAATCATCCGCGTCGGTTTAGGTATAATGTTTATTTATCACGGCTTTCCCAAATTGCAGGGAGGTGTAAAAACCTGGGAAATGGTAGGCGGTGCGGCCAGTGTGGTAGGGATACATTTCTGGCCGGTTGTTTGGGGCTTTTTATGTGCATTAACTGAAACTGTAGGCGGTTTTTTATTGATCATAGGTCTTGCATTCAGACCAGTTTGTTTATTGCTGCTTATCAACCTGGTTGTAGCTGCATTATCCAGCCTGCATGGTCCGGAAGGTAGCCTGATGAATGCTGCACACGCCATTGAAGATGCTATTATGTTTGCCGGGTTATTATTTGTAGGACCGGGAAAATATAGTGCGGATAAGAAATAAAAAGTTTACATAACAAGAGAGGCTCTGATTTAAAATCAGAGCCTCTCTTGTTATATTGCAATTCAACTTTATTGATTCATGTAATCGCCCATCTTGCCCAAATAAGCATCATCAATACTTCCTTTAGTATCAGACAGGTACTTGTTCACCTTATCAGATTCCGCAGCAAAGCCTTCTTTTAAAGCCTTCTTCTTCAATGCTATTTTCTGCGCCTTGTTACCTTGAACGTCCCATACGTAATAATCGGCATCATCAAGGTATTCGTCATAGTCATTGCCATGTTGAACCATTCCTGAATTTACATAATCTGATTTGCTGAATCTGGTTTTAATAGCTTTATATATTTTATACTTTTTTCCGGAAGAAAGTACTTGTACGTAATGTACCGGATCAATCGACGGGGCTTTTTCAAATACGTATTTCACGTCCTTATCACTAAATAATGTGAAAGATGCGATTTGATCAAAACTTAACTCAGCCACTTTATTCATATCGGATGTAGATAATACATAACCTGCCATTTTATCGTAATCATAAACTGTCCCTGGTGTATGAATCAATTCGCCGGACGCATTTATTAAGAAGCCATGAGCAAAGTTATCCAGCAGGTACCTGTTCCCGTGCACATTTCCTTTCACGTGTCCGGGTGCAATTGCACCGCCTGTTCCCATCGTAGAATTATCGACTTTCTCCGCTGGGTTTTTTGTGGCCAGAGTTGCGTTCTCTATATCTGCAGAGCCATCAGCGTTTAATGATACCTGCATGTCCGGCGCCGCTATTGCTTCTGTACTTTTATAAGCAGAACGCAGGAATTTAAGTTTAGCGCATGCACCCACATTGATTTTAAAATTACCCCGTGAATCTGTAAATGTGGCCGTTTTGGCAGGCTCATCCATGACATACACATATTGTAAAGGATTGCCCTTTTCATCTTTTACTGTACCAATAATATTAGTTGTTTGAGCTGATGTAGTCTGAACTGCTATTGCAGCCAACAGACCTAAGAAAAGAATCTTTTTCATAAGGTTTAATTAAGCGCCTAAGGTAATATTTTTCGCTGCCGTCAGGTCATTTTAACAGAATAGTTACATTTATAACCATTACTTAAATTCATTTTCCAATAAACTGAGACCGTTTATTTCAGATCTCCCGTATCTAGCGCTCGTTCATTCCAAAGGAAATGCGAATTCAAAATTGCGACGGGTCGATTACTTACCAGAAAGGCCCGGGCAATATTTACCCGGGCCTTTCTGGTTCTTTTCCTTTTCTTTTATTGATTTAAAGCGTCACCCAAACTAGCCAGGTAAGCGTCGTTAATATCACCTGAATTTGCCGACATAAACTTATTCACCTTATCAGCGTCCTGGGCAAAGGCTTCTTTGATACCCTTCTTTTTTAGCGAAAATTTTTTGGCTTGATTAGACTGCACCTCGAGCAAATAGTAATCGGCATCATCGAGGAATTCATCATAATCATTGCCATGTTGCACCATACCCGAGTTTACGTAGTCTGCTT
>Ga0105240_10015403_pt1 | contig 10393 bp, 10 predicted proteins | sample KBSC54metaG_FD_80426 | JGI IMG/M metagenome (GOLD analysis project Ga0105240, IMG submission 80426) | Corn rhizosphere microbial communities from Kellogg Biological Station, Michigan, USA - KBS C5-4 metaG | ecosystem: Host-associated > Plants > Roots > Rhizosphere > Soil | place: Michigan, USA... | reverse complement strand
CCCCCGGCGTTTACATCGAAGAAATCGAGCGTGGTCCACGACCGATCGAAGGTGTGCCAACCAGCATGGCCGCGTTCCTGGGCGAAACCGAGCGCGGCCCCATCATGCCGCGCCTGGTGACTAGCTATCGCGAATATCAACGATGGTTCGGCGATGTTTTTGACCGCGACAAATTTGTTCCCTATTCCATCAACGGCTTCTTTGAGAACGGAGGCAAGCAAGCGTATGTGGCGCGCCTGGTCAGTTCCGCGGCAACCTCTGGAGAAGCCACTGCGGGGGACTTTACGATTCGCGCCTCGGGGCCTGGAAAGTGGAGCAAAGGTGTGTTCGCCAAGGTCTCGGACAGCACCACCACGGACGGCAGCAATAAACCCATCGGCTTTCGTTTGCAGCTCGCCTATTGGAGCACGGCCACACCGTACGATGTCTTCGCCCCTAACGCGAAAGGCCTCGCACCCGATCTGAGGGAGGACTTCGACGATCTTGTAACCGACGAACATTCGCCTGATTTCTACGGCAAGCGTGTCCCATTCATCGATCCTGAAAAGAGCCCGCTGAATCAGGGCCCGGAGAGCTCCGCGCTCGCCACTCTGGTCCGCAAGAGCGGAGCCGCCGTGGACGCGAAGCCCGCGAATGGTGCGTATACCCTTACGGGCGGAGACGACCCGGGCCCGATTACCGATGCCGACTTTACAGGACTGCCCACGCCGAGTCGTCCGCAGCCCCAGGGGCTCGAGGCTCTTAAGCTCGATCCATACCGCGAAATTTCGCTTGTCTACGCGCCCGCCGCTGTAGATACCACGGCCAAATTGATCGTTGACCACTGCGAAAACCAACGATTCCGATTCGCAGTGTTCGATTCGAAAAAAAGCCAGCAAGTTGGCGATCTCAACCCTCGTAACACTATCACAGACTCGAACTACGCGGCTTTCTACTACCCGTGGATCTTCGTCTCCGACCCGCGCACGGGGGCGCGCAAGTTGATTCCGCCCGGTGGTCACGTGCTCGGCGTTTACGCGCGGACTGACAGCGATCGCGGGGTATTCAAAGCCCCGGCCAATGAAATCCTGCGCGGGGCACTCGATTTGGAAGCCGATATCAACGACGAAAATCAGGATGCGCTGAACCCGTTGGGCGTGAACGTGACGCGCAGTTTCCCCGGACGCGGCATTCGCGTATGGGGAGCACGAACCATCACCTCTAATTCGTTGTGGAAATACGTGAGCGTTCGCCGGCTGTTTATCTTCCTGGAGCGGTCGATCTACGAAGGCACGCAGTGGGTCGTATTCGAACCTAATGATGATCGCCTGTGGGCGCGCGTCATTGACACGATACGCCTCTTTCTTCGGACGCAGTGGCGATTGGGCGCATTGATGGGCCGCACCGAACAAGAAGCGTTCCACATCACCTGCGACCGCACCACGATGACGCAGGACGATATTCTCAACGGCCGGTTGATCTGTGAAATCGGTATCGCTCCGGTTCGCCCCGCCGAGTTCGTCGTGTTCCGCATCTTTCAAGACACCGCCGAGGCACAAAAGTAAGGAGGCCCCATGGGACGCATTGATCCGATCCGCAATTATCGCTATCGCCTGGAGATCGATAACATCACGCAGGCCGGCTTCAGCGAGGTGCACATTTCGGAAACCACAATCGACATGGTCGAATACCGCGAGGGCAACGATCCGCCGCACACGCGCAAGCTCAGCGGCCTTACGAAGTACGGGAATGTCTCGCTCAAGTGGGGACTCACCGTCGGAGGGTCGGCGCTCGACATGTTCAAGTGGCACGCTGCCGTCGCCGCCGGCCAGCTCAAAGACAATCGCAAAAAGGTTGTCATCGTCGCGCAGGACGAAGCCGGGACGGACGCCGCGCGCTTCGTCATCAGTGACGCCTGGCCGATAAAGTACAACCCCAGCGATCTGAATGCCAAGGGTAACGAAGTTCTCATCGAAGTTCTCGAACTTGCCAATGAGGGGATCGAGCGCGTCGCGTAGCAGCGGAAGAGGGACAACAATGAACAAGCACGGATTTCAGACCGAAATTGAATTCGAGCTGCCGAAGGGCTACCTGGACGAATCCGGTGAATTGCACAAGCGCGGCTCCATGCGCATGGCAACCGCAGCCGATGAAATCCTCCCGTTGCGCGATCCCCGCGTGCAGCAGAACGAGGCCTACCTCGCCGTCATCGTACTGGCGCGGGTTGTCACACGGCTGGGATCGGTCGAGGATGTCAGCACCAGTGTGATTGAGCGCCTGTTCGCATCTGACCTAGCCTATCTGCAGCGTCTTTACGAGCGCTTCAACTCGAGTGAAGCAACAGAGCCAGCCTCGATGGCGGCTCAAGGTCCGCGGAGGATGATGGCCGTGGGGGAAGCATGAAGGCCTATCCCGTGAAAGCCCTTTACGAGGAGATGGCCTTTATTGCGCATCACTTGCATTGGTCGCATGACGAGCTCATGACTCTTGAACACTTCGAACGCCGGCGTTGGTGCGATGAAATTTCGGGCATCAACCAAAGGCTCGATGGCGTCCCGCCAAATCCATTCGATGTCTGGAGTGCCGCTCGATGACGCGTGTCGATCCATTTCGCGGGTTTCGCTTTCTCGTGGAGATTGACGGGATCACCAGTGGAGGATTTGCTCGCGTGAAGGGATTATCGCGGGAAGTGAAGTTCGAATCGTATCGCGAGGGCGGCATGAATGAATACGAGCATAAGCTGGTGAGCCAGGTCGCATTTCCACCGCTGGTGCTCGAACGCGGCATCGCGGCGGACGACTTATGGAACTGGGCGCAATCGACTGCCGACGGCGAAGTTATGCGCCGCAATCTCCGTATCACCTTAAATGACGAAAGCGGCCAGGCAGCCTGGGCGTGGCTTGTGAGCAGCGCGCTGCCAGTTAAATGGACTCTTTCTGATCTCGACGGCTCGTCGCCGAACGTCGCGATGGAAAGCCTCGAGTTGGTTCACCACGGACTCAGGAAGGCTGCATGAAACACGCTCCCGGATTAATCGTTGAGGGATCCCATGCTGCTGTGCGCCTGTCACATCGCTTGAATATCTCGTGCAGCAAAGCTGCATTCTGGCAGCCCATGACTTTGCATTGGCGCAAGACTCCGCGCCTCCGAGCGCCGGATCGCGGGAGCGCACGGGCAGGGGACTGGATCTCGGTCTTCAGTCCGCAATTCACACTGCACTTCACTTCAGATTTCAGAGCCTTCGCAAAGTCGAACTCATTGGTGACTATAAGCTCAATTGTTAAGCCACTGCTGATGCGGACCGGTGCCATCGTGCATCATCGCGGAACTTTGCGAACGCACTTTTCCCGGGAACAACTCTTCTCCCGAGTGCACACACGGGACAGCGGGTTCGCGCGTGTGAATACCAGCTGCGTGGCGCGGCATCATCGTTGCGCCAATCTGTCAGGCAGACTTGAAACTCCACCATTGCCTAGCGCTCCAAGACGTTTCCTAACTTCAGCGTACTCCGCCACCCTAACCATGTGTGTGTCGAACAATTTCATCAACCGCGCACACTATTCTGCGTCATCCTTTGCGACTGCTGTCTCGCTTGCGGCGTATGAGCACGAGCGAACCCCCCTCTTAAGTTTCCACTCCTCCGAGTCATCGCGCGTCATCGTGCGAACGGAACTTGTCTGGCGTCAACCGCAGGTGGTTGCGCAGCCAGAGTGGCAAGACGCGCGTCGTTTGGCAGCGGAGATGTCCCAACGCTCTCGGGGGGCGCTATTAGATTCGCGAAATCAGAACATGATGCCGGCGAAGATCACGCCGCCATTGACCGCGTCTGCCTTCGACGCCGTGCAGATGGATCGGTTTGTCGACAATATCATCGGTCGTGTCGAAAAGCGCCAGCGCATTGAGCGCGAACGGAGAGGCTGGTAACGCCTGATGAGCCAAGTTCAACTTAAAAAAGCCGCGATCACTGTCCTGGAAGGTTCCGACAAAGGTAAAGTCATCCAAGTTCTGTTCAACCCAACAGAGTACAGCTTCGAGCGCTCGAACTCCTTCAAAGCAGTACCAGTCCCAGGACTCGGTTCGCCGCTTCTGCAATTTGTCAACGGCGAAAGCGATCACCTGAGTATGGATCTGTTTCTCGACGACTACACGGATCCGAAAGGCCCAACGTCTTTGTTGCAGCCCGAGCAGGATCCGCTCAAGAAGCGGCTTGAGGACATCTCGAAGCTGCTTGAAATCGACCGCGACTTGCACGCGCCTCCGTCAGTGCGATTCAACTGGGGCCCTTTCGAATTCTTCGCGGTGATCGAAAAACTGAGCCGCAAGGTAACGATGTTCCATCCCGATGGATCGCCAGCGCGGCTTACCCTGTCGGTCAGCTTCAAAGAATACCGCACACTACGCCAGCAACTCGAGGATCCACGCCGTGAATCCGCCGACAAGACTAAGCGCCGCGTAGTCGTCGGCCGCGAACAGTTATGGAGCATTGCCGCCCGCGAATACGACGATCCTAACGAATGGGTCCGTATCGCCCAAGAGAATGACCTTGATGATCCGCGTGATATTCGGGCCGGAGATTGGCTGGTCCTGCCGTCAATGGAGAGTCCAAGTGGAACTGGCGACCTACGCTGAACGCTATCAGAATTTTTACGCTCCTGCCTTCGCGGTGCGCGTCGGTGGCTCCGACCTCCTGCGCGATCTTAATGTCGCGGTGGCGCAGATCGAAGTGGACATGGTCTTAGGCGCCGCGTCGCGCTTCAGCTTTACGGTTTGTGATTGTTACAGCGAAAAACTGCACTCCTTCAAGGGAGGTCGCGGCCAGGATCTTTTGAAAGTAATGACCTTTGGCGCCGAAACGCAAATCTATATGGGCTATGGCGACGCGAAGTCGACGCCTGTCGCCCTGAGCGGCATCATTACGGAGATAACAACCAACTTCCCCGAAGGGGGGCCGCCCGAACTCGCCATCGCCGGATACGACAGCGGTTTTGCGATGACCATGGGCAAGAATTCGCGGACCTGGACCAAGACGCGTGATAGCGATGCCGCGTCGGAAATCGCGAGCTTCAACAACATGAACAGCCTGATCGATCCCACCACCGAGGCACACGCGCAGATCGAGCAGAACCAGGAAAATGATTGGGAGTTTCTCAAGAAGCTCGCCGATCGCAATCACTTCGAACTGTTTGTCGACGAGCGCAAGATACTGCACTTCGGCCATCCCAATGATAAGGCCGGCGCAGTGGTGCGCCTGGTCTACGGACAGGGCCTGGTGAGCTTCAAACCTGAAGCAAATCTCGCGGGTCAAATCTCGCGGGTTGAGGTCTACGGCTGGAATCCGAAGACCAAGGAAAAAATCCTGGGCGTGGCGACCGCAGGCGAAGAATCTGGACTCACCGGCACGAGCGCCGGTCAGATCCTCAACCGCTTTGTGCGCGACGCGTCGAAGCGGCCCACGCTGCGCCTGCGCCAGCCGGTGTTCACACAAGCTGAAGCAAATCAACGGGCCAAAGCAGCGTTGAACGAAAAGGCCAAGCAATTCCTTACCGGCGAAGGCGAGACGATTGGTTTGCCCGCAATACGCCCCGATCGAAATGTCGCGCTCGATGGGCTTGGCGCGCCGTTTTCCAAGACCTATTACATTCAGCAGGCCACCCACAAGATCGATGCGAGTGGCTATCGCACACGCTTCAAAGTCAAGGAGACCGGGCTATGAATCTTGTTCGACCATCGCAAAGTGAAACCGGACACGAAGCCGGCGGCTATGTCAAAGGCGTCGCGGTCGCTCTTGTAACCCAGAATCGCGATGACGACGGATTGTGCCGCGTCAAGGTGAGCTATCCCTGGCATGACAAGCCGCGGGAGAGTTACTGGGCGCGTCTCGCCACGCCGATGGCAGGCAAGGATCGCGGCTTTGTGACGATTCCTGAAGTCGGCGACGAGGTGGTCGTGGCCTTCGAGCGCGAGGACCTGCGTTTTCCGTGTGTGCTTGGGTCGTTGTGGAATGGCAAGGACAAGCCGCCCTTCAACAATGGCGATGGCAAGAATGACAAGCGCGTGTTCCACTCCCGCAAGCACCACTACCTCCTGTTCGACGACGGTTCGAGCAGCGTAGTCGAGCTTGCTCACGAGAAGGGCCGAAAAATCACGTTCAATGACCAAGGTTTTTCGGTACAGGATGAAAAGGGCAACTCCGTAAAAGTGGACAGCAATTCGGGCGCGATGACAATCGAAGCCAAAGGCCAGCTCAACATCAAAGCGGCGTCGATCACGATCGAGACCACCGGCACGATCGAAGTAAAAGCAAGCGCCACGCTGACGATTCGCGGGTCGCTGGTGAACATCAACTGAGGAATTATGGGACAGCCTGCTGCACGCCTGGGCGATATGACGAGTCACGGAACCCCGCTGGGTCCGGGGCCTGGATACCCGACTGTGATGATCGCAGGACAGCCGGCGTGGCGCGCCGGCTCCGATACGCACGTGTGTCCACTCGTCGACGGAGTCAAGCCGCACATCGGTGGGGTGGTGGCGGTGGGCAGCGTCACGGTGATGGTTGGCGGCCTTCCAGCCGCGCGACAGGGCGACATGGTTGTCGAAGCAGGCGCACCAAATGCGATTGCGGTGGGTGCGCCAACGGTGATGATAGGATGAGCAAACCCTTCGAGTTGGATGGAAAAGCGTTCCTCGGACGCGGCTGGTCCGCGCCCATCGCTCTCGATCCGCGCACTGGCATGGTTCAGAGCGTCGAGTACGAACAGGACATTCGTCAGTCCATCCTCATCATCTTGATGACCGCGCCGGGAGAGCGCGTAATGCGCCCGAACTTCGGTTGCGGAATTCATGACCTCGTCTTCACTTCCCTCGATAGCACCACACTTCAATTGATTCGCTCTTCTGTCGAAGAGGCGATGCGGCGCTGCGAGGCGCGAATCGAGTTGCTTAACGTCACCGTGGATGAAGAGGCTAGTTCGGAAGGCATGCTCCTCGTCGCGTTGGAGTATCGCGTTCGCCGCACTAATCAGCTCGGCAATCTCGTGTTCCCGTTTTATTTCAAGGAAGGGGGACAGCCGTGAGAGCTCCCGCTGCGCCTCGGCTTGAGACACGCAGGACCGCTGATTTTATGGCGGACCTGCGCAGGCGGGCCCATGCGTGGATTCCCGAGTGGGATCTTTCCGCGGGGCAGGGAGACTTCGGGCAGGCGCTCCTTGATGTCGCGTCGCGCTTCAGCTCCGAAATCGCCGAGCGTCTCGATAAAGCTGGCGAAAAAATGCGGGGCGGATTCCTCGACTGGTTAGGCGTACGAGGCAAAGCGGCGCGTCCCGCGCGGGTGCCGGTGGTGTTCAAGCTCAGCGACTCCGCGCAGGCGCCTGTCGATGCGATCGCTCCCATCCGCCTCCAGGCGAGCACCGCTACTGCGCCGGTCGTCTTTGAAACTGAGAAGAGCCTCACGATCATACCCGCCACATTGCAAATGATCGTTGCGGTTGATCCGGAGTCCGATGCCTACTTTCTATCGCCACCGGACCTCAGCAGTCTCACCGCCATCCAGCAACTTCCAACGCAATGGGCGGTGAAGAGCTTGGCTCCCGCAGGTGCGACGGCGCTGCAGTTGACGCCGGGGGTTGGCCTTTCTTCGGGCATGGTCATCGAGCTGAACGCCCGGCAGTACACAATCAGCGCGGCCGACAAGGACCTCATCACGATTGATCGGCCGCTCGAGACCGTGGCGAACAAGGATACCGAGGTGGACAAGGTTAGCTCATTCGCGCCCTTTGATCTTGCCGCCGCCAATCAGCAAAAGCACATCCTCTATATCGGTGACGCTGACCTGCTCAACGTCGCGGCCGCTGGAATTATCGGCGTGCAGAATGCGTCGGGATTGCGATCCGGCGTGACCTGGCAGTATTGGGGCAAGCTCACCCCGTCGGAATCCGTCGATTGGCAGCAGCTCATACCCTCAACTGTGCAGGACCAGCCAGGCACGTTGCTGCTCCAAAAGCCTGCGGGATCGATGGAGCCACTCGACATTAATGGCCACAATGGGCGTTGGATTCGAGCTTACGTGGACACGGTCAGTGCGGCGCAATCGCCATTCACGGCAAGCCATCTCGCGATCGAAATCAATCCGACGACCGGGTGCAAGCTCGGTCAATGTCCGCCTCCTGATGGCACGCCCTCCATTGACGCCGACGCGATGGCGAACACGACGCCGCTGGTTCTGAACAATCTCTTTTACCCGCTCGGGAAGGAACCGCATCAGTTTGACGCGTTCTATCTTGGCAGCGGCGAAGCATTTTCAAAAGTCGGCGCAAAAGTGCAGCTCTGCTTCGATATGGCCGACGGAACATTCGGCGCGCTTCAGCCAGTACGCGAGGTCCCCTTCGGCGCCAATAAGGTACTTGTGGGCGTCGGTCACGATCGCGCGCTGCATCTGCTCGAAGTTGAGCCAGGCACCGGCAGGGTGACTCCGTTTCGGGGGCGGCCTCCGCTTTACCCTCCTTCGCCAGGTTTCATGGCAGGCCCACAAGCAGGGTCCGCAATCTCTTTAGATAAAGCTCCTGATTGGCGGCCTCCGATTTGGACAGTCACTCCCATTCTTCCCGGCTTCCTGACGGCCGTGTGCGCGGAAAGTACGATCTGGGTGTGGCAGGAGCATCTACTCGCGATCTCGAGCGGCTGGACGAAATTCGGCAACATTCCCGCCGTATCCACGCCACCGCCTTCCATGAGTAGCCTGATTGTGTTGAGCGAGGTGGGAATTACGCTCTTCGCGCTGCGCGATTCCAGGCTTTATAGTCGCGCCTGGCCGCCGGCCCCGGTGAATTGGGTTGAGGTACCTACCGCCAACGGCGCCATTTCGATTCATCTGAAGTGCATCGTTGCTGTTCGTAAGTTTACGTCGAGCGCTGGGCTCTTCAAAGAGAACGGCACTGCGCAGATGGTGGGCATCGACGGCAACGGGAAACTATTCAGGATCTCGTCGGCCGGCGTTTGCACACCGCTGTTGCCGGCTCGCACGATCAACCAGACAGTCCTCCCGGCAGCCGTCGAGGTCGACGGAACCCTGATGGTCGCCGCAGTGATTGAGGATCCATCGGACATCAAGTTGACTGTCCTCCGGGGTGGGATCGAAGTTCAGGCCCCCGTCCTACCCAATCTGAAGGCGTTAAAGGCTCTGGAACCCGTGCTTGATGGAGGGCAGTTTCACGTGCTGCTGACCAGCACGGACTCAAACATACAGTGGCTCCACGACTGGAGTCCGTTCGATGCGAGCTGGGCACCGACGCCAACCCAGCTGTTCACCATTCCCATTGACGTCGGCACTACCAGCGCCGGTCCCAGCGAAGTTGACGGAACCATTGTCGTGCCGGGCAGTCACTCGGACGTTCTGTCCACGAGCTATGACGCGTCGAAGCGCTTTGAATCTGTGGCCAGGATTGACGCTGGAATTGTCGTCAGCAGCGCGTTCTCCTTCCTCGCTCCCGGCGACAGCATCACGCGACTCGATTTGGCGGGAAACCTGCAGAGTCAGCAGATCATCGCGGCGGGCGTGACCAAGGATGGCGAAACGCTCTACGGACTCGCAGGAGGATTTCCCGCGGGCTCTACGCGGCTGGATGCATTTCCGCAGGCGAAGAATTTTCCAGGCACGAAGGTAGGCAGCAAATGGGCACTCGATCATGGCGACAATACTACGGTTATCGACGGCTATATCCAAATCGGAGCAGCCCCATCCTTCTATCACGTGGATCACATCGATCCAATGACTCGTCAAGCCACGCTGACACCACCGCCACCTGTATCCGGCCCCTACATTCCGGCATTGGTCACGAACGGCCGCATGGCGCCGGTCATCAATTCAGTCCCCGGCTTATGGTCGGCGAATACGCTTGATCGCCCCGTGTTATTCCGGGACAACGATCCCTCAGGGCAATCTGCTAAAGCCTTCGCGGTCGACCCGAATAACAATCATCCGACGCTGCTCGCGCTCGGGCGCGAATTCGATGACACGGTTGCAAAGCCGTTCACCTACGGCAATACATATAGCTTCGTCATCGATGCAGCGCTCGGCAAGTGGAATCGAGACGCGGGGGGCGCGTCGAACAATCCCGAATTGTCTTGGGAGTATTGGAACGGCAAAGGCTGGTCGCGGTTGAAGCTTGATCGCGAAGACACTCTGAACTTGCAGATTTCGGGCCCCGTTCAGTTTACGGTGCCCACTGACATCGCGCCTTCCGATTGTGCCGGCAAGACCAATCCATGGATTCGCGCGCGCCTCATCGGCGGCGACTACGGCCGAGAGAAGTTCATAACAATAGGAACAACCACCACTCGCTCGACCGAAGACATTCACCCGCCCAGCGTGGTTAACCTGACCATCTCTTATCGACTTTGTGCAGCTGCGCTGCCCATG
>Ga0105240_10015402_pt1 | contig 10393 bp, 8 predicted proteins | sample KBSC54metaG_FD_80426 | JGI IMG/M metagenome (GOLD analysis project Ga0105240, IMG submission 80426) | Corn rhizosphere microbial communities from Kellogg Biological Station, Michigan, USA - KBS C5-4 metaG | ecosystem: Host-associated > Plants > Roots > Rhizosphere > Soil | place: Michigan, USA... | reverse complement strand
CGCCGGTCGTCGTCGATCCGGCCGTCTTCCCGCTCGAGCCCTTGCTGTTCAGGAAGGCGTAGATCTTCTTCGTGGTGCGCATGCGCCAGAGCGTCTCGAGCGCCGCCTTCTGACGCTTCCTAAAGTGCCACCGGAACGTCCACTCGACTGCGTAACGGAGGTGGCATCCGAGCACGATCACGCGCTCGCTGAAGCCGGAGTCGGACGCAGGCTCGTCCTCGTGCTGCTGCATCGGCGGCGCGACGATGTCCGGCACGTTCGCCGGTGTTATCTCGGTGGACGTCGTCGGCGACTCCGCCGGGGAGAGGCGTCCGTTATGTGACTCCTGCGCGGCGACGTTGCGCTTCGAGTCGTACGTCGTCACGTCGGTGCCTGGCGAGGTGGAAGGCGAATCGGGCCCAGTTTCCATATCGGCCTCCGTTCCGTGGGCAGACCGAGGTTAGCAGCCGAGCATGTGACCGACCAAACCCGTTTGGCGACACATATCGGCCAGTCCGAACGAAATGACTTCGCCGCGGCGGCCCGGTCTCCTTCAGCCGAGGGTGCACTCGTACCAGGTGCCGGTCTTGCCGCCGATGTCGGCCGGGTCGGCCGGGCCGGCCGGAACGAACCCGGCCTTCAGGAGCACTCGCTGCGACGCTACGTTGTCGGCCGACGTGGCGGCCCGGAGCCGGCGCAGGCCGTAGCGCGACGCCGCCAGCCGGCAGAGCTCCCGGACGGCCGCCGTCGCCACGCCCCGGCCGGCGACGTCCTCGGCCACCCGGTAGCCCAGCTCGGCCGTGTCGGGCCCGGCGAAGCGCAGGTTGAACCTGCCGAGCACCCGGCCGTCTTCGGCGACGAGGACGTGGAACGCGCCCGTGCCCGCCTCCTGCGCGCCGAGCAGGGCATCGTGGCGCTCGCCGAAGCGCTCGAAGAACTCGTCCCCTCGCTCCGTGATCGAGGCGGCGAAGTACTCGCGGTTCTCGAGCTCGAACGCGAGCACGGCGCCCGCATGGTCGCCCCGCAGGCGCTGGAGCTCGGTCACTCCGCCGGTTCGGAGATCTTGAAGTACCCCGACGGGGCGAATCCGGCCAGCCAGCGGGAGACGCGGTCGGGAGGCCGGCCGGCGTCGTCGGCCCGCTCCTTGCGGGCGACGGCCGCGCGCACGGCGATGCTGCCGGCGTAGCGAGCCGGCTCCGGCGGGAACCTGGCGTGGCCGTCGGAGACGAGGCCGCAGGTGGCCCACTCGTCGTCGAGCCCGCGCGCGAGCGACGCCAGTATGCGCCCGCCCAGGTGGGTCGGGCCGACGCCGTTCCCCGAGAAGCCGATGCCGTAGACGACCCGCCCGCTCCCGCGCAGCCGCCCGAAGACCGGGAGGCCCGTGACGCTGCGGTCGACCCAGCCGCTCCACTCGGCCGCGATCCGCACGTCGGCGAGCATCGGGTAGATCGTCCGCATCCGCCGGGCCGCCTCGGCCGTGTGGTGCGGGTCGAGGTCGAACGGCGTCACCCGCCCCGCCGGCGTGAGCCTCCCGCCGCCCTTGCCCCAGGCGATGCGGCCGTCGCGGGTGGTGCGGTAGTAGTTGACCATCAGGTGCGAGTCCGAGATCGCCTCGCCGCCGGTCCAGCCGATCTCGGCCAGCCGCTCCGGAATGGGCTCGGTGGCGGCGATGTCGCTCCCGAGCGGCACGATCAGCCGCCGCAGCTCGCGCATCCGCGCCGCCCAGGCGTTGGTCGCGATCACGACGGAATCGGCCGTGATCGCGCTGCGCGGCGTGCGCACGACCGGCGGCGCTCCGCGGTCGAGCGCCACCATCGGCGTGTTCTCGTAGATGCGCACGCCCCGCTCGAGCGCCACACGGCGCAGGCCGCGGGCGAGCAGCCCCGGCTGCACCGTCGCCGCGTTCGGCTCGAGCACCCCGGTGATCGTCACCGGCGAGCCCGAGCGCGCTCCGACCTCCTCCGGCGAGAGCCGCTCGAAGGCGTCGATCCCGTGCTCCGCACACGTCTTCACCGATCCCTCCCAGGCGCCGTCCTGGGCCCGCGACGTCGCCACCCAGAGCCAGCCGGCGTGGGTGTAGTGGGCGTCGATCCCATTGGCGTCGCAGAACGCGCCAATTGACGTGACCGCCTCGTCGCTCGCCCAGGCGAGCCGGATCCCCTCCTTCTCGCCGAACATCTCGATCAGCGTCTCGAGCTTCGGCCACCACGAGAGCACGAACCCGCCGTTGCGGCCGCTGGCGCCGCCGCCGCAGATGTCCGACTCGACGATCACCACGTCGAGGTCGGGCTCGCGCTCCTTCAGGTGAAGCGCCGTCCACAGGCCGGTGTAGCCGCCGCCCACGATGACGACGTCGGCTCGGTGCGCCCCCTCGGCCGCCGGGGCGTCGCCGCCGGTCTCACCGCCGAGCGCCTCGACGAGCCACAGCGAGCGGCCCGGCCGGTCGCTCACCGATCGGCCTCGATCCGGCTCGTCGGGATCGAGGCCAGGTCGGCCGCAGCCCGCCGGTGCCAGCGCGGCTGGACGCCCTTCCACCAGATCAGGCAGGAGAACGGCAGCGCGAGGCCGGCGCCCCACCACCCGGCGACGACGAACCCGCCGATGGTCGCGAGGCCGGCCACGACCAGCCCGAGGCGGGCGTACACCTTGTGCCGCTTCTGGATCAGGCCGGCCAGGCGCACCTGCTCGGAGTCGACCGTCGCGGTGTCATACGTGCGGCCGCAGGTACAGGTGACGACGTCGCCCGCGCTCGCCGGGGTCTGCACCCCGCACGAGCAGCGAACGACGATCGGTACCGCCATCAACCCGATCCGGACTGGGCCGCGAGCAGCGCGTACGCCTCGGGCGACGGCGCATCATCGCTGGGATCGGTGAGCCGGACGGGCCGGCCGTGCTGCTTCTGGCCGATCACGTAGCCGATCACGCCGACCCCGAGCGCAGCGAAGCCGGTGACGAGGGCCGGGCCGAAGTAGCCCGTGACGTCCGAGCCCTTGACCAGGTACCCGGTGTACTTCATCCAGATGACCCCGAACACGGTGCACACGAGGTTGATCATGAGCGCGACCCACGCCACCCCGATCCACCCCCGGGCCAGCCGGAACGGCCGCGGCCAGTCGGGCCGGTCCCTGCGCAGGAGCAGGAAGCCGGAGAGGGCGAAGACGTGCGAGAGCACGTAGCCCACGTTCCCGGCGACCAGGATGAAGAGCAGGCTCGGGGCGAAGAAGAGCAGGCACAGGTTCAGCACCATGTCGAGCGCCATCGCCCGCCCGGGGACGTGGTAGCGGTTCAGCTGCTCGAGCTGGCGGACGGTCAGCCCCTCGCGGGCCATGCCGTAGAGCGCGCGCGAGCCGTCCATCGTGGCCGTGTTCATCGAGAGCAGGAGGCCGGCGGAGATGAAGATCACGAAGACGCCGCCCAGGAAGTTCCCGACCGTCTTGTCGAGCGCGGTCGTCAGGTAGGCGATGTAGGTCGTGTCGTTGTAGATCGCCGTCGTGCCCATGACGCCGACGATCGCGATCGGCAGGAGCAGCGCGAGGATCGTCAGAAGGCCGCCGGTGGACACGATCGCCCAGCGGGTGTCGTCCTTTGGATCGTGGTACTCCGGCGCGAACGTGGTACACGCCTCCGCCCCGTAGGTGGACCAGCCGATCACCCAGAACCAGACGATGCCGAGCGCGATCTGGTTGAACGTCGTCGGCGTGTCGCCGTAGTACTTCACCGATGCCGAGATGAAGTCGCCTCCGATGGCGTGATTCGTGACGTCACCGGTGAGGAACGGGATGATCGCGAGCGCGGCGAGCGGAATGATCATCATGGCGCCGGTCGCGTACGAGAACCACACGGCGGGGCGCATGCCGCGGACGTTGAACACGAAGCAGGCCAGGATGCAGAGCGCACCGATCGCGCGCGGCCAGGTCACGTCGACGAAGGCGACGTGGGTGACGTCGGCGGCGCTCGACGGCCAGAACCGGGCGATCATCAGCGTGCCGATGATGCCGCCGTAGATCGCGAGCACGCTCGACCAGGCGAACCAGTAGCCGAACGTCGCGATCGGGCCGGCCAGCGAGAAGTACTTGCGCCAGCCCTCCTTGGCGTACATCGAGAGCCCACCGGACTTCTCCGGGAACATCGTTGCGGGCTCCGCGTAGATGTACGCCTGCAGCGCGCCCAGGAGCGCCGACGCGCACCAGATCGCGGCTGCCCACTTCGGCCCCAGCGTATCGACGGATCCGGCCAGCCCGGCGAGCAGAAACCCCGGGTTGGCGAGTCCGATGACAAAGCCGTCCCACCAGTGCATCGTCTTCAGCAGGCGGCGTTCGTCGACCTCGACCTCGGCGACGTTGTGTGCTCCGATCTGTGGCTCTTCTGTCATCCCCTCTCCCTAGGTCAGGTCGAACGTGATCTGCTTGGTCTCGGTCAGGGCGTCTGCGATCCACCCGGCCAGCTCGCGGCCGGAGCCGGACTTCTTGGCGCCGCCGAAGGGCGCCATCTGGTCCCAGTAGTTCGTGCTCTCGTTGATGTGGACGGTGCCGTGGCGCAGCTCCCCGGCCGCCGTCCAGGCATCGTTCAGCGACTTCGTGAACACCGCCGCGGTCAGCCCGAACTCGGTCGAGTTGGCGATCTCGAGCGCCTCCTCGAGCGAGTCGAACGCCATGATCGGCGCCACCGGCCCGAACGTCTCCTCGCGGGCGATCCGCATCGTGTTCGTCACGCCGACGAGGACGGTCGGGTCGTGGTACATGCCGTTGCTGGTGCCGCCGACCACCACCCGGGCGCCGTTCGCGACCGCGTCGGCGATATGCGCCTGGGTGCGCTCGAGCGTGCCGCGGTGGCACATCGGGCCCATGTCGGTGTCCTCGGAGAGCGGGTCGCCGACGCGCAGCCGCTTCGTCCGGTCGACCAGGCGCTCGACGAAGGCGTCGTGGACGTCGCGGTGCACCAGGACGCGCTCGGCGGCGGTGCACACCTGGCCGGCCAGATAGAAGCAGCCCATGACGGCGCCCTCGACGGCGGCGTCGAGGTCGGCGTCGGCGAGCACGATCTGCGGCCCGTTCCCGCCCAGCTCGAGGACGCGGTTCTTGAGGCCGGCCGCACGGGCCACCTTCTCGCCCGTCTCGATCGAGCCGGTGAAGACGACGGAGTCGACGCCTTCGTGTCCGACGAGCGCCTGGCCGACGTCGCCGCGGCCGTGCACCAGGTTGGCCGTGCCGGGCGGGAAGCCGGCGTCGTGCAGGACGTCCATGAACGCCTCGGCGCACAGGGGAGAGAGCTCGGACGGCTTCCACACGGTCGTGCAGCCGTACGCGAGGCCGTACACGATCGGGATGCCGGCGATGTCGACCGGGAAGTTCCAGGGCGAGACGGCGGCGACGACCCCGACCGGCTCCTGCACGATCAGGATGCGTTTGTGGTTCATGCCCTGGGTGGAGGGCAGCACCTTGCCCTCGTGGCGGAGGACGTCCTCGGCGGCGCGGCGGAAGTGGTCGGCGGTGTACTCGACCATCTCCTCGCGCGACTCGCGGATGGTCTTGCCGGTCTCGCGGGTGATCAGCACCGCGATCTCCTCGGCCCGCTCCATGCAGATGTCGTACGCCCGGCGGCAGATCTCGGCCCGCTCGAGCACCGGCGTGCGCCGCCAGCTCCCGAACGCCTTCCGGGCCGAGGCGACCGCCCGGTCGACCTGCTCCGGCGTCGCCTGCGAGACCGACCCGACGGCCTCGCCCGTGTCCGGGTTGGTGACCGTGATCTCGTCGCCGCCTCCGGCGACCCACTCACCGTCGATGAACGCCCCGCGATATGTCGTCACCTGAGCCATGCCAGGACCACCCCTCCGCCGTCGTTGCGAACGAGAGGGATCGTGCCCGATGGCGCCTGCCGCGTTCAATCGTCCGTCTTTAGGAAGTCGGTTGGCGTTCATGTACGATCGTATGAGTGGCTCTGACGATCCGCGAACTCATCCGGATCCCCAACCTGCGAGCGCGGCTCTACGCGGGCCGGAACGGCGAATCGCGGGAGGTGCGCTGGGCCGGCGTGTGCGAGCTGCCCGATCCGACCGAGTGGCTGGGTCAGGGCGACCTGCTGATGACGATCGGCCTCGCCGTCCCCCGCGGCGCGAAGGCCCAGACCCAGTGGATCGAGCTCCTGGCGGGCTCGGGCCTCTCGGGCGTGGCCCTGTGCGAGAGCGGTGACGCGCCCGGCTCGGCGATGCGCTCGCCGCCGCTCACGCCGGCGCTGCGCGAGACGGCCGACCGGCTCGGCTTCCCGGTGCTCATGGTCGAGCACCAGGTGCCGTTCGTCGCCCTCGCCCATGCGGTTCAGCATGCGAGCAGCCGCAGCGAGCACGAGCGACTGGTGCGGATCATGCGCCTGTACGAGTCGCTGCGGTCGGGCCGCGCCGGCTCGGCGTCGGCGCCGCAGACGCTCGGGACGCTCGCCGAGACCTGCGGCTGTCAGCTCTTCGTCGTCGACCGGGCGACGCTGCGGCCGCCGTTCCCGGCCTGGCCGGGCCTGCGTGACGACGTCGCCTCGAGCCTGGCGGAGCTGCTGGCCGAGCGGACGGAGCCGCTGGCCGCCTGGGTGCGGTTCGACGCCGCCGCCGCGCCCGCGATGGCGCTCGTCATCCCCACCAAGGACGCCGAGGTGATGGTGGCGGTCGGCCTGGGCGAGCCGCTCGACCCGCTGCTGCTCCAGCATGCCGCGACGATCATCGCGGTCGAGGTGGAGCGGTCGCAGGCCGAGCGGGAGCGGTCGCGCCGGCTGGGAGGCGACCTCTTCCGGCGGATGCTCGAGGGCCGCGTCGGCCACGAGACGGCCGTGGCGATGCTGCGCGAGCACGGCTGCGGGATGGGGCCGTGGGTGGTCGCGGCGACCGCGAACGGCCGCCAGTGGCCGCACGACGGCAGCATCGACCTGCACGCCCGGCTCGACGCCGCCGGCGTGCGTTGCCTCGAGCTCGAGCAGGGCGACGCGCTCTACACGCTGATCGAGGACGGCGAGTCGGCCCGAAGGGCGATCACCGACGTCGCGGCCGAGCTCGGCGGCGCCGGCATCAGCGCACCGGTCACCAACCTCGACACGATCGGGACGGCGCTGCGCGATGCGCGCTGGGCGCTCGGAGCGGCGCTCGACTCGGGCGCCACCGTCGTCGACCAGACCGACGACCACGACGAGCTCGTCGCACCCCGGTCGGCCTCCGAGGCCGAGCTGCTGGTCGCCCGCCTGCTGGGGCCGCTGCGCGCGTACGACGAGACGCATCGCAGCGAGCTCGAGCACACGCTCGAGGTGTTCCTCGAGGAGAACCGCTCCTGGCAGCGGGCCGCCACCCGCCTGCACGTGCACAAGCAGACGCTCGTCTATCGCGTGCGCCAGATCGAGACGCTGACGGAGCGTGACCTTTCGAGCACCGCCGACGTGGCCCGCCTGTGGCTCGCGCTCGAGGCGTCGAAGCGGCTGGTGGCCGTGTAGCAACGTCCGGCGCCTTCCCGTGGCCAACGCCGGGCGGTAGAGTGCTCGCGGCAGGGTGACCGAGAGGAGGGCAGGATGCGCGGGCACTTGGCACTGTTGGGACGGGCCTCGATCTCCGTCGCGGTGCTGGTAGCGGCCGCCGTCGCGGCCGCATCCGCGTCCGCCGCGTCGCCTCCCGCACGGCCGCTGGCCTTGTGGCAACGCTGGAGCCGCGCGCACGCCGCCGGCCGGACGTCGTTCACGGCGCTCGCGACGGTGTTCATGGAGGCCGGCCCGCGCGAGGTCCTGATCAACGGGACGCGCTACGAGATGGGCATGACCGTCTTTGCGTCACCCGGAGGTGGGTCGAGCGAGCCGCCGTTCGCCGACGTCGATCTCGAGCGGACGGCGCCGCGGGCGCATCCGACGGCGTTCCAGCTGCACGACTACTCGTTCGCACCCACGTCGGGCACAACGTTCAGCTTCGACCGCAACACGCTCGCGACCTCCTTCGACCTCGGGACGACAATCGCCCCGAGCCAGCTCGCCGGCACGTTCACGGCGACCTCGCCCGTGTCGAAGCGGCGCTGCACGCTGATCACTGGCGGCCACGGGTACCTGCGCCAGGCCGGAGGGACGATGGGCTACTCCCCGTTCAGCGTCGCCACCCCGACATCGCCGTTCTTCGGCACGCTGACGGCAGGCCCGGTGAGGGCGGGCGAGGCGTTCGACCCGGGATGCCGGGGAGTCGTCGTGATCCACTTCCTGCAACCGCTGATCGCCGGAGGGCCGCGGGCCGCCCACCGCCTCCACCCCTGCGCGGGCCGGGAGACCGTGAGCACGGCGACCGCGACCGAGGAGTGGACCTTCGACAAGGTGTACGGCAAGCGCCGGACCGACGAGATCGCCGCGACCGGCACCGACCCGAACACGCAGCCGGTGGACGCCGATTCGCACGCGATCATCGGCGAGACGCCGGGTTACGACCTGCCGCTGCCGACGCACAACGCGAGCGGCGCGACGGCGAAGGTGTTCTCCGCCGGCAACCCGTTCATGTCGGGAGGCGCGGTCTTCACGTCCACACACGGGCCCGAGGCCACGGGCGGCCACAAATGCGTCGCGCTCGGAACGACACGGAGCTTCACGACGTTACGCTACGTGGGCCAGCTCGCGCCAAACGCGAACGCGCTCACCGCGGCGTTCGACACGGGTAGCGTAACGCTTACTGCCCGCAAGGCGACGCTGACCCTTCGCCAGTATCACTAATACGCCACGTCACGACACCACCCGTAGCGTCGTTGACGGTCGTCACGTTCGCGGTGTGCATGCGCGTACAGACCGGCTCCTCGCAGCGCCGTAGGTTTGCGTGCGTCAACGATGACGAAGGGGTCGTGATGTTCAGAGCGCATCGACGCATCCTGGCGGGCCTCGTGGGCGCGCTCGCCGGAGCGACCTGCCTGACCGGAGTCGCCTCCGCGGCTGCATGGACGAAGCTTGCGACGCTCAACCCGCTCACGGGGCCGTCCGACTGGAACACCTTCAACGCGGTCACGCGGCCCGCGACGAACGACGGCTGGGCGGGCGGCTACGAGATCAACTGGCCGAAGCCGTACACGGATCAGTTCCTCCTCGAGCACTGGGACGGCACCGGCTGGAGCGTTCACGCGACGCCGAAGGCGCTCGGGTCGGAGGGGGAGATCGCGGCGATGTCGAGCGCGGGGCCGGACGACGTCTGGGCCGTCGGGGCGAAGGGGAACCTGGCCGGCGACGCCTGGGTGACGTTCGCGATGCACTGGAACGGCTCGTCGTGGAAGGTCGTCCCGACGCCCTCGATCCCACCGGCCGACCTCGGCTCGCTCGGTTCGGTCGCGGTGCGCAATCAGAACGACGCCTGGGCGACCGGAGCCACCGTCAACGGCGCGCTGCTCGAGCACTGGAACGGCAGCACCTGGAGCACGGTCGCGGGCGCGCCGGGGTCGGACGACCTGATCGGCGTCACCACGGCGGCCCACGGCGTCGTCTGGGCGGTCGGCTCGGAGTACGACGGCAACACCGGTGTGACGAAGACGTTTGCCGAGCACCTCGTGAACGGCACCTGGGTGCGCACGCCGACGCCGAACCCGTTGAACACCGGCGACGAGGACGTGAACGAGCTGCACAGCGTCACCGCGCTCTCGCAGACGGACGCGTGGGCGGTGGGCATGGTCGGAAACGAAGATGCCGACGAGCCCTACCGGCCGCTGATCCTGCACTGGGACGGCACGGCATGGCACCGCGTCGCGGCGCCGTCCCCGGATGCCGGCGGCGACCCTCTGGCTGCCGTCCTCGCCCGAAGCGCCAAGGACGTGTGGGCGGTCGGCTACGGCGGCGCCACGATCACGACCAGCGACACGCACGCGGTCGTCGAGCACTGGAACGGCGCCAGGTGGACGTACGCCTCGGCCGGCCCGAGCTTCTTCGGCTCGATCGCCGAGAACCCGGCGAACGGCCGGCTCTGGGCCGCCGGATACGTCGACGCGAACGATCACGTGAACGCACTGATCAAGGCGCATTCGTGAGCTGAAACGCGTGTGGGCGCGGGTGGCCCCCCGAGCTACGCGACACATGAGCCGGGAGCGGGGCTCGAACCCGCGACATCCGCTTTACAAGAGCGGTGCTCTGCCAGCTGAGCTATCCCGGCGCGAGAGACCGGGGCCTGGCCCCGGTTTCCGCCCTCGATCTTACCGGTGGCCGGCCTCTCGATGGTTGATCGGTAAGTCCCGGGATGTCGTGGGCGGTTGCGAACCGAGCAGCGCAAGGACTGAAGGGAGCGTTCATACCTGGTCGTATGGGCGCGACCGAGGACACAGCGATGCGACGGTTCAAGCAGTCAAGGGCAGCTGCCCTTGACTGCGCTCTGAGGCGTCTGCGATCACGCAGACGCCGAGGCGCAGCGCCACCAGCGTCACACCTGAACCATGGCCGTCGTGCG
>Ga0105240_10015399_pt1 | contig 10394 bp, 9 predicted proteins | sample KBSC54metaG_FD_80426 | JGI IMG/M metagenome (GOLD analysis project Ga0105240, IMG submission 80426) | Corn rhizosphere microbial communities from Kellogg Biological Station, Michigan, USA - KBS C5-4 metaG | ecosystem: Host-associated > Plants > Roots > Rhizosphere > Soil | place: Michigan, USA... | reverse complement strand
CTCGGGCGCGATCTCGGGAATTGGAAGAGCGGAAGGATTCGCTCTGAACAACAAACTCCCGTCGAGAAATTTTCCGCCACGCCGATCCCCGGAACTGAATACTCCGCTCCCTGAACCTTTCTGTGGGCATGTTTACCCCGAGCAGAGAAAGCAAAGGCGGCTTCTTCTGGCCGCCTTTGTTCGTTGCTTTTGCTTGATGGCTGCTTGCTTGCATCAATGCACGAGTTTCAGATCCGCATGGGCATCAGAACGTACCGCGATCGAAATTCCGCATCCGGATCCTCTGGACGAATTTGCCCTGCCGACTGGGAATCTTTGAACTCGAGCCGCACTTCGCCCTCGTTACCCAGCGACTTCAGGAAGTCGATGATGTAGGTCGAGTTGAAGCCTACAGTGATTGGATCTCCGGAATATGGGGTATCGATTGTGTCTTCAGATTCGCCGCTCTCGGTTGACTGCGAGCTGATCTTCAGCTCGTTCGATTCAAGGCGCAGCCGAATCGCTCCCGATCTTTCATCTGCGAATTGAGCAACACGGGCGATCGCGCTGGCCAACTCACTGGACCGAACCACCGCAAACTTCGTGTTATCGCGCGGCATGACAGCTTCATAATTTGGGAACTGACCTGAGAGCCTGCGGGTGCTCAACGTTCGATGGCCTATCTTGAAGAAGAGCGTGTGCTCGTCATCAGCAAACTCCACCTTCTCAGCATCGGTGTTCGCCAGCAATCCGTGGAGCTCCTGGAGCGCTTTGCGAGGAACCAGCACACGCTTTTCGCCACTGATTCCTTCCATGGCCTCGCCTGGCTTCTCGACGAATGAGAGCCGGTGGCCGTCGGTGGCCACCATCGCAATCGACTCGGCTTTCAGCACCAGCAATGCGCCGTTCAGGGTGTAGCGAGACTCCTCGTTGGAGATCGCGAAGATTGTTCGCGCAATCAGCGTGCGCAAAGCGGCGACAGGGATGCTGGTAGCGGCGACGGTGGGGAACTCAGGGACTTGCGGGTAGTTCGCGCGCGCCATCCCGACCATCTTGGTGTTCGAGCGGCCGCTGCGGATCTGGACCCAGTGATTCTCGAGCAACTTGATGGAGATGTCGCCATCCGGCAGCAGCTTGATGTAGTCGTAGAGCTTGCGGGCGGGGATGGTGCACGAACCGGGCTTTTTTACCTTCACAGCGGCACTGGTGCGAATGGCCTGATCGAGATCGGTTGCCGTGATGTTCAAGCGATCACCGTCGGCTTCGATTAGAAAATTCGACAGGATGGGAATCGTGGTCTTGCGTTCCACTACGCTCTGGGTCGCGGTGAGTTCTTTCACCAGTTCCTGGCGGCTTACGGTAATCTCCATCGCTGCCCCCTGTGCTGCCGGCTTTTCAACTTCCGTTTCCACGATCGGCATAGTTCCGCTCCACTCCAAGCCGCCGTTTCCTCTACGGATGGGCTGACCTGGCCCCCAATTCACGTCCAAGCTGCAGCGCCGCTTGGCCCAAGGCTACACCACACCCATATCCCCGCGAAACGGCTGCTGTTTCTTGCCTTTGATTTTATGCATCTTCTGGAACGATTGGCGCGTGGAAAACCGGGCTTCTTCTCTGGAATGTTGAGGCGTAATTGATGGCCCGCGCATGCAATCTCCCCGGTGAACCTTGAGTCGGGCTGCGAGGAGTGGCGTGATGCCCCGGAGCGACACCTGCCCCTGGCTACGGCTAGAGGCGATTTACAGGTTTCAGATATTCAATAAGACCGTAGTTACCGTCGTTCAGTGCGGAAAAGTGGAAAGGGTGCCAATCTCGTTCCGTCTGAAGCACTTCACCCGCCGCCTGATTTTCTAAAACGCGCCTGTGTATTTCCGGGGAAATGGAAAAACTAGTCGTCACCCCACTTGCTGGACCCCTGGTTTCCACCCCTCCCACAGAATGACGAAAACCTGCTGTGAATTCTCCGGCAGTTCTGTGCAATGTGCGTTCCTACCCGCGTCAACATTGGATTCTAGTCGGCTTGGCATTCCACACCGGAGGCCTCTTCCACAGGATGCACATGGATCGAAAGCAGTGAGGAAAACTGAATGCGAAATTGCGGCCTATATTTGTAGCTTTTGCGCCGAGGATCATTGAGTAGCAACGCAATTTATTGTCTGCCGCATGCTACGTGTCGCCTCTGATCCCTGATTTCTCGTTCCCTGTCCCGTTGTTTCTGCTCGACTTCTATACTGAAAGTCGGTATGTCGTACCAGTCCGCCATCGACCATCTCGCCGCAATGGCTCCTGAACTGGCCACTCAAACCGGCCAGACGCGGCGGAAGTTTTCGCTTGATGAGATCGGCACCTTGCTTGCGGCGCTGGGCAATCCGCACCGTACCTTCCCTTCGGTCCTGATCGCCGGAACCAATGGCAAAGGGTCAACCGCCTCCACACTCTCCTCGATTCTGACGGCTTCCGGCTTGCGGGCCGGCCTCTATACCTCGCCCCATCTCAACCGGCCCAACGAGCGGATTCGCATCGATGGAATTGAAATCTCCGACGACGACTTCGCCGACCTTTTCTTCCGGGTTCGTTCCACCGCGCAGCGCCTTGTCGATGAGGGCAAGCTTGCCCAATCACCCAGCTTTTTCGAGACGCTTACGGCTATGGCCTTCTTGCATTTCGCAGAGCCCGCCATTGAAATCGCTGTTGTCGAGGTCGGCATGGGAGGCCGGCTGGATGCCACGAACATCGTGGATCCGCTGATTTCGATCATCACCGACATCTCGCTTGATCATATGGAATGGCTTGGGCCAACCGTGACCGAGATCGCACGAGAGAAGGCCGGCATTCTCCGCCGCGGTGGAACGCTCATAACTCTGCCGCAGCATCCCGAAGCCAATCAGGTCATCGGCGAAGTGGCCGATTCGCTCTCTGTCCTCGGTGTCAGTGCCGTCCCTTACCTCCCCGGCGGCGAAATCGCTGACAAGGGGGCGCAACCAGCCCAGGCGAGTGGAACTGAGGGTGGGCGCAAGGTGGAAGTTCTCGGGAAAGAAATCGAAGTCGATTCTCCTCTCCGAGGAGCGCATCAGCATCGCAATGTGGCGCTTGCAATTGCCGCGGCTGTTGAACTTGCGATAAGCCACGGCTTTCCCATCACGGCCAAGTCGATTGAAGAAGGCGTTCGGAATACCAGGTGGCCGGCGCGTCTCGAGCGACTCGCCACCCCAACACCGGATGGCGCTAGTTCAGTGCATTGGATTCTGGATGTGGCCCACAACCCCGCCGGGGCCTGGGCTCTGCGCGCCGGTCTCAGAGACATACTGCCGATTCAACAGTTCGGCACACTGGTTTTCAGCTGCTTGCGCGACAAGCCGGTGAACGAGATGGCCCAGATTCTTTTTCCGGTATTTGAGCGGGTCATCTTTGCACCGATATACAGTTCTCGGGCGACCCCGATGCGAGACCTGCTCGCGGCCGCATCCGCCACGGGCACGGCGGCCTTCGCGACAGCCTCGGTGGGGCAGGCCATCGAGCTAGCTCTAGAACATGCGGCAGAACGGGCGGGAATTCCGATCGTCGTTTCGGGCTCTGTCTACCTGGTAGGAGACGTCCGAACCCGGCTGCTGGCCCGCCAGACTCAGTCCGCCGCCAACAATCCACCGCCCGAGCGAGTAGGCCAGATTACGTGATCCGACGACGTCCGCCCGATCCGCTGCCTCGTTTCTATCGCTGGCGCACGAATGTTCTGCAAGCCCCGCTTTTTTTTCTTTATACGGGCCTATGCGGCAGCTGTTCCCTCTTTGCTTCTCTATGGGACAAGAGCGGACGCCTTCAGCATCGCATCGCCCAGATCTGGGCGCGCGGCTGCGTCCGGATCTCAGGCGCCAAGCTCACTGTGCTTGGGGCTGAGAACCTGCGCAAATACTCAGCGGCTGTCTATGCTGGAAACCATACGTCCTATATGGACACTCCCGTCATCTTCTCCACGCTTCCCTTTCAATTTCGGATCCTTGCCAAAAAAGAGCTCTGGACAATGCCGTTCATTGGCTGGCACCTCAATCGCTCCGGGCAGATTCCTGTCGATACGGTAAGTCCGAACGCGACGGTGTCGAGCCTGGGAGCGGGCGTAAGGGCCTTGCGCTCCGGCATGCCTCTCTTTGTCTTTCCAGAAGGGTCACGCACCCCGGATGGCACCATCCAGCCGTTCCTGGCGGGAGCGGCCTTTCTGGCAATCCGCGCCCAGGTTCCTCTCGTTCCGATCGCGCTCACCGGCGTCTACGATCTGCTGCCTATCCATACGCGTCACTTTTACCCGGGAGAGATCATCATGAGCGTTGGCGAGCCCATTTCGACAATTGGATTGACGATCCGCCAGACGGACGAATTGAACTCACGCCTGCGGCAGGAAATCGAAAAGCTTCGAGAAGAGAGCGCAGCAGCCCTCGGCGCGTGATCTCGTCCGTACCGGCTTCCAATAACGACAGCCAGCTACGACATGCAATTAGCTAGTTGCATGTTAACGTGCCTCGATTTTGCCGGCGATCCGCTTGTATTCGGCGTTGGAGATGAGGTGCTTCTTCACTAGCTCGTAGGAATCAGCATAGGGCCGGTGTTCAACGATCCGGTTCGCGGTGGCGTCATCGATCCCCTCCAGCGAACTCAAATCCTTCACCGATGCCTTGTTGATGTTGATGGTCTTCTGCTGCCGGATTCCCTGCACGATGCCTTGAGTCACCGCCTTCGCATCCCGAACAGCAGTCGAAGTCGCGTGTGCTGTCTGTTCCCGAATCGCGTCAGGGCTCCGATCGTGAGTTGTGCAGCCCACTAAGCCAACCGCAACCAAAGCTATGAGCTTGAAAATCCTCATACCGGTTGGATGCGAGGAGGCGTCCAGCGTGGCGAGTCGCTGCAACCTGCTCGAACAAAAGGGTCCTCCGCTTCGGACCAGCGCGATATCATTGCGGCAATGCGTTCCGTTCTGCTTTTGGCCGCTCTCCTCGCCGGCTCTGCCTTTGCCCCAGCCCAGGACCAGGCCGCGTCCGCCCGACATACTTTTACGGTGGCCAAAGGCCAATTCCAGTTCGACGGGAAACCCTACCAGATCCTCTCGGGAGAGATGCACTACCCTCGCGTGCCTCGTGCCTACTGGCACGACCGTTTCAAGAAAGCGCGCGCTATGGGCTTGAATACCATCACTACTTACGTCTTCTGGAACCTCCACGAGCCTCGCCCAGGAGTCTTCGATTTCGCAGGCCAGAACGACGTCGCGGAGTACATTCGCGAAGCTCAGCAGGAAGGACTGAACGTCATACTGCGGCCCGGTCCCTACGTCTGCGCGGAATGGGAGCTGGGTGGCTATCCATCGTGGCTGCTGAAGGATCGTAACCTCACCCTTCGATCCACGGATCCGAAGTACCTTGCGGCAATGAATGAGTGGTTTGCTCGCCTTGCAAAGGAGGTTTCACCGCTTCTGCTGCGCAACGGAGGTCCGATCATCGCGATCCAGGTGGAAAATGAATATGGCTCCTTTGGAGATGACCACGCTTACATGGAAGCGGTGAAGAAATCCCTGCTGGAATCGGGACTGGCAGCGGCTGACACGCTGCTCTACACAGCTGACGGTCCCGAGCAGGTTCCCAATGGCTCACTGCCGGAACTCCCCGCCGTGATCAATTTCGGCACCGGAGATGCGAAGCAGGGTTTCGAAACACTGAAGAAGCTTCGTCCTGACGGTCCCTTCATGAACGGCGAATATTGGGCGGGGTGGTTCGATCACTGGGGCGAGCATCATCACACCACAGCCGTGGCGGCGAACGCTTCTGAATACGAGTGGATGCTTCAGCAGGCCTATTCGGTCAGCATGTACATGTTTCATGGCGGTACCAGCTTCGGTTTCATGAACGGCGCCAACAGCAATGGCACCAACTACGAACCTGACACCACCAGCTACGACTACGACGCGCCGCTGAATGAGAGCGGCCTGCCGACGGCCAAGTTTACGGCTTTTCGAGACGTGATCACGCGCGTAACCGGCAAGACTCCGCCCGCACTCCCTCAACCAATTCCAGCGCAGACCTATCCAATCGCAGCGCGCACGGAATCCGCATCGCTCTGGAATAACCTCCCTGCCCCGGCCGAATCGGACAAGCTGCTTACGATGGAAGATCTCGACCAGGCTTATGGCTACATTCTCTATCGGACTGAGATTGCGAACGGCGCATCGGGCGAACTCACCATCGATGGCCTGCACGACTACGCGCAGATTTACATCGACCGCAAGCTCATTGGCACGCTCGATCGCCGGCTCGGCCAGTCGAGCCTTGCTCTGCCGCCGATTCTGAGCAAAGCCACGCTTGAGATCCTGGTTGAGAATTCAGGCCGCGTGAATTTCACAAAAGTTCTCCGCACCGAGCGAAAAGGCATTACGGGATCGGTAAGCATCGGCGGCAAGCAACCGGCACACTGGCAAATCTACTCTTTGCCACTGGCTGACCTTACGAAGTTGCATTTCAAAAAGTCTACGTGCGAAGGGCCTTGCTTCTTTCGCTACTCGATGACGGCGCAAGCGTCGTCAGCCGGAGACAGAAGCTTGCCGGACACGTTCCTGGACACACACGGGTTGGCGAAAGGTGTTGCGTTTCTCAATGGGCGGCCGCTCGGGCGTTTCTGGTCCGTAGGCCCCGAATTCACGCTCTATACACCAGGTCCGTGGCTGCACGTTGGCGGAAACGAAATCTTGATCTTCGATCTTCAGGGGACGGCAAAGGAGTCGCTGAAGTCGACGGATCGCGCGGACTACGGACCTGCTGGGAAATAGGGTTTTCAGTTGCTCACATTGCCGCGCGCGTCAACGACGGATGCCGTCTCCGTTTGCGGCTTCAGCGGGAGCTTCACCTCAAGCGCGCCGGTGCGGTCGTTCAGCGTATTCCGCACGACCACTCGGATATATGCCGCGCCCGGAGGGACCTGCAATTGCTGGACGGCCTGGAATCGATGATCGATCTTTCCCTGTGGTTGAACGTCGGTTGAGATCGTTCCCTTATTGAGGATGCTGTTGAGCAGGGTTCCGTCATTGTTGTACGCAGCCGCGGCAAACTCGAGCACCGTGGGTTCCTGCCTCGCCTTGGCAGCAGCTCGCAACCTTGGATCGATAACATCGTAGTTGATTACGTACTGCTGCAGCTTCACGGGAGCCAGGGGTTTGGGATTGTGCTTGCGCGTGCGGAAGAATGCCGGCGAGTCTTCGAGCGAGCGCATCTCTTCAGGGGTCGCCATTCGTGGCTCGCCCGCTGTCGTCATGTGAGCAATGAACAGCAGGTCATGCATCATGGGAGCACCATGCTCCGCTGTCGCATACAAGGTGTCGGCGGCCTTCGCGGCGAGGAAGCGCTGCTGGATGACTTGCTTCTTGTGCAGATCCTGCACTTCTTCATCGGACACTGCGTAGTAAACGCTGCGATAGGTCAGGTGATAATTTTTGCTGTCCTTGACCAGGGTTACGCGGATCTTTCGCTCAGAACCATCGAAGTTCGTGTTTTGTGGGGAATAGCTCAGCGTGTAATAGTTCTCGCCATGCTCGACGGCCTTTTCGATCAGTTCCCCAGAACGATTGCTCCCGTAGAAAGCATGCCCACCTGTCGATGCTGCAATGGTGTCCAGGTTTTGGCGGTCCACCATGGCATCTGCACCGCCTTTTACCCTGACGTCATCACTTCCATCTACTCCCGAGAGGCTGATTGGGTAGAGAGCGATGCGGCTTCGCATAAGGGACGCGTACGTGTGTTTGATGGAGTCCGAAAGGAGCTCTGACAGATCGAGGGTCGCTGGGCCTCCCATGCCTCCTACGCTGCCCGAAGCTGGCGGAGACGAAGGCAATGTCAAGTCTGTTCCGACCACAGTCGGTCCGACTGGAATGGGGTGATAACTCGCCAGCCAAATTAGGTTCTTACGTTCGGGTAAGCCGGAGAGATACTCTGCCATGAAGTTCATGTTCGAGAGCACGGCACCAGCGTCATAGCGCCCGAAAGTTTCTCCGAAGAGAAAGACATTTGGAATCGATGGCGGCGGCCCTTTGCGCAGGATCGCTTCGCGCAGAAGTGCGTGATCGGTCGTGAACCCCTGAATCAGATGCAGACCTTTCGCATTCACAAATAGAGCGATGCGTGTTCCTGGCGCGGCATGATCGACGAACTTCAGCAGTTCGGCCCGAAACGACATCTGGTCAACCTGCGAAGTGTTCACCATGTCGTAGTAGAGGATGTAGAGCGGCCCACGCTCTGGCTCTCGTGGCAGGTCGACAAAAGTGTTTGGCGGCATGGGCGGCAGTTTGGGAGGCACGAACGCAGTTGCTGGTCCGCCAGCTACGTCGAAAGACAAGATGCGTTGATCTTTACCGTCTTCCTGCACGATGAAGTCGCTCTGCTTCAGACCGAGGACAGGTTTGCCATCTTTGTCCTGAACAACGACATCGACGGGAACGCGACGTACGGTTGAGCGGAAAACGTAGCTGCCGTCTGACTGTGTACTTCCTGAGGAGGATTTGGTTTGTGTAATCCCGCACAGGGTAAGAAGAATGACACTCAAGAGAGCCAGGAACGAAATTCTCACAACTCGCAGATGTTTCATCTCTCTCCTCCTCCGGGAGTTCAACATGAGAGGTGACGACAAAACGGCACTGCCAATTCAATCCAGCATTCTACTCCGGGTTTGAGAGCTTGGACGTAAGCTGGTCTCCACTGGTTCTTCGTGACTTCCCGGTTCAGGGTTATGCAATGAAGGGCGTCGCGTCTTGAAGTGTATTTCGACCGGGCTGGATACGCATTCATGTATATATATGATAATAAACAAGTTAACTGTATTATTATAGTTCCGAATCTTAGGCAAAGTGGGCAAGCGGGACAGCTCACCAATCGGTACGATTAGACTTGAGAACAATCACATGCCGACCCGAATTGCCATTCCCGAGCCAAGTTCCGATGCAGAGTACAACAGCCGCTCTCTACCTCCCTATTTAGCGGCGCTGCAGTCCTGGGGCGCAGTTCCGGTGGTGATTCCCCTCTGTGAGCGACAGGATTCGGTTGCCAACTTGCTGGCTGAGACCCAAGGTGTTCTTCTGCCTGGGAGCCGGTTTGATGTGGACCCGGAACGATATGGCGAAGTGAGAATTCCGGAGTGCGGCCCGGCGGATCCTGGCAGGACGTCTGTCGACGAATTGCTTCTTCAGGACGCATTCAATTTGCGCAAGCCGGTGCTGGCAATCTGCCACGGGCTGCAGACATTAAATGTCTGGTTGAATGGGAGCCTTATTCAGGATTTGAATTCTGTGCTGAAGACGCGAGTGAATCACAGCCCAGGGCGGAGCGTGACGGGTGCTCATCCCATTAGCATCGTGCCGGGGTCAATCCTTGGACGGCTGACTGGGCAGGCTGTTCCTGTCATTGACAAGGTGAACTCCAGCCATCACCAGGCTCTAGGACGTGTAGGTGATCAGCTGGCTGTTACGGCGATTTCTCCGGACGATGGCGTTGTAGAAGCGGTCGAGGTGGATTCACCTGATCATTTCGTGATGGGTGTGCAATGGCATCCCGAACGAACCTTAGAGGTCAGCGAATTATCACGTGGAATCTTCCAGGCGTTTGTGGAGGCTTCGACTAAATGGCGAGCCATCCCAGCGACCATCTCCGAGGCGGCGCAATGACGGATGCTTCCGCTGGCCCGGAATCGCTCAATGATCTTCTTGTCGGTGCGGGAATCGAGAAGCTGAAGGATTCTGACCTTGAAAAATTCGATTCTTATCTTGAGCTGCTTCTCAAGTGGAACTTACGGATCAATCTGACGGCGATACGCGAACGGGGGGAGATTCTCCGCAGGCACTTTGTCGAATGCATTGCGTGCGCCGGCATTGTTCCATTGGGGATTGGAACCGTTCTCGATTTCGGGAGCGGTGCCGGGTTTCCCGGTATTCCAATTGCGATCTGCCGACCCGACCTTCACGTCACTCTTGCCGAGTCTCAAAAGAAGAAGGCAGCGTTTCTCCATGAGGCGATAAGGGCGGTTGGGTTGGACGCCAACGTGTTTGCTGGAAGGGCTGAATCGATCGGGCGGACGTTCGATTGTGTGACGCTCCGCGCAGTAGATCGGATGAGCGCCGCGTTGAAAGAAGCTTTCCCGCTCGTGTCCAATGGAGGGTCTTTGATTGTGATGACGACTGAAGACCTTATTCCGGCAATTGTGTCGGTCAGGGAAGTCTCGGTAAACTGGGAGAGGCCGCTCGAAATCCCTGGATCTTATCGTGGAAAGTTTCTGATTGGATGCCCCCAATAGATGTTCCACGTGAAACGGTCTGGAGCGGTGTTCCACGTGGAACATGCGAACCTAGCGGATGTTGAATCGGGCGCGAGAAATTCTGTAGATTTCCACCGGGTTGCCTG
>Ga0105240_10015398_pt1 | contig 10395 bp, 5 predicted proteins | sample KBSC54metaG_FD_80426 | JGI IMG/M metagenome (GOLD analysis project Ga0105240, IMG submission 80426) | Corn rhizosphere microbial communities from Kellogg Biological Station, Michigan, USA - KBS C5-4 metaG | ecosystem: Host-associated > Plants > Roots > Rhizosphere > Soil | place: Michigan, USA... | reverse complement strand
CGGGCCGCGTATCGGGACTCAGGATAAGCACACCGTAGTAATTCACCCCATAGGAGACAAGCGGCCACCCGTAATTCTTGCCCTTTTCGATCAGGTTCAGTTCGTCGCCGCCGCGCGGACCGTGCTCGACCTCCCACAATTCTCCCGTTGGCGAAAAAGCCATGCCATAAGGTGTGCGCACGCCCGTAGCCCATGTTTCGGCTGGCGTCATGTTTTCGTCCGGGAACGTGTATGTGCTCACCACCTTCGCCGTCTTGGCAGCTTCGGTATCGCTCGCAGGATCGATCAGCGGAATCGTCGACGCACCGGTTTTTCCGTATTCCGGATTGCCGGGAGCGGGCTTGCCGTCCAGCGTCAGCCGAAGGATTTTGCCCTCGGGCTGATTTGGATCCTGGGCCGGCGTGAAGCGCTGGCGATCGCCCACTGTAAGAAACAAATATTGGCCATCAGGCGAGAACGCGATCTGCGCTCCTTCCTGACCGCCCTTCCCTTTGGGCATCTGGCGCCATAGCACTTCGAAATCCGAGAGCCTCGCCGAATTGGCCGTCGCATTCAGCTTCGCGCGCGCCAGCGTCAACCCGCACCCATAATCGCCTGGTTCGCAATACGTCAGATAGATGCTCTGGTCCGTGGCGTAATGCGGTGAAAGGAAGACGCCCAGCATCCCGTTCTGCCCCTGCCAATAAACCGGCGGCGTGCCCGAGACAAGCTTCTTGTCGCCTTGCTGCGTCACCAGCCAGAGCGGCCCCACCTTCTCCGTGATCAACATGCGCCCGTCAGGCAGGAAAGCCAGCCTCCACGGATACTCAAACGTGGCCACGGTAGTCATGTTGAAGGGCAAGCTCGCTTCGGGCTTCTGTTCGCCCACGTTGACCTGCCCCCAAGCCACCGCCGCCACCGAGGCCAACACACAGCCCAAAATGAGAAGCAATCCCGCTTTCGCCAATTTCATCGTCAATTTCTCCCGATCATTCCCGCGTCACCATAATCCGCGCAGAGGCAAGCCGCAACACGTCGCCCGCTTAGACGCACCGTACCAAAATACGTGCGCCTAAACACGTTAAAAAACTTCCCCTTCTTTGTCGATTAGAAATCGAGATTTTAAGAAGACAAAAGCGTCCCGGCTGAACGCCCAGTCCGGGAGGCCACAAAAGCTCATGTGGTCACAAATGCCGGAAAGGCTCTTCGAACATCTCGGCGGAGGCTTTCTTTGTATCGCGTTCGAGCTGTTTGCTTACGAGTTCGCGCGAGCCCAAGCCCACTGCAAGGGCCAAAGCCAAGACGATTCCGCCGAAGAGAATGCCGAAAGCAAGCTCGACGATTCCGGGCGCAATTCTAAGATGCACGAGCGCCATCGCAATCGTCACGACGATAACCATCCACTTTGTTCCGACGCTGAGCAGGCGCGCGTAGCCGAGGTTCAGATTGACGGCCCCGATCAAAACGCTCCGGGCGACGAATCGCGCGACAATCGTGCCGATCACGAGCACGAAAATCGCGCCGATGATATTGGGCACGTAAGCAAAAATGCTGCGGACGAGCGAAGACGTGATGTCTGAATTGAATGCGGCAATTCCAATCAGCAGGCCCGTCAAAACGATCGCGCACGTGACGATCGTCGAGATGAGCAAAGTGGGGCTCCTTCGCGGCGACCATTCCGCCGCGGATGAAAAGCCCCAGCGTCCCAGCCGCTCGTCAAACTGCATCCCGATAAGCGCGCGCCGCACAACGATTCCGATAACCCAGGCGAGCACGATCGAGATCAGGATGGCGACGACGAGCGCAACGAATCCCGGCAGCAGCGCGGCGAGCCTCGTCATAAAACCAGTGGCCGATTGATCCAGAGCTTGCTTCACTTGTTGCCACATAAGTCCCCCTCACAGACTGCACTACGGATTAAAACGGTCCGGCCAGCGCCAGCGAGACACCAAATAGGGTTTCGCCGTTTCGAACGCAACCGCCAGGCGCTCCAGCCTTTGCTCCGCGGCATTCGAATCGGAGCTTTCCATTTCGCGCGCATAAGAAGCCACCCATCCCAGATACAGCGGCGTCAGTGAACGCAGCAAATGGTCGCGGTTGATCGTCCGCAGGCGGTGCGCCAGCGCGAAGTCGTAAATGATTCGAGCCCATAGCTCGTCCGGCAAGCGAAATTGCTCAGGCGCCAAACGCGAAAGTTTTCTGAGCTCGAGCAGAGTTGCCGGCGGCAACACGAGACTCCAAATTTCCTGCAAATCGCGCACGCCAAGCTGAAACGAGTTTACGAGGTGACCGATCTCGACGTTCGCCGTCGTCTGCGGCACCGGCGCGGGCTCGTTCAGGGTTCGTATGGGAGTCGAGTTGCGCGCTTTTTGCCAGCAGGCTGCTGTTTTCTCCATGACGAGAAAAATCGGCCCCAATACCTGGCTAAGCAGCGCGCTGACGATGGTCCAATCGGCCGGGGGATACGTCCGCGCCCCCAGGTATGCCTGCGAGATGCGAAAATTTCCGCACGCCACGCGGGGCGCAAGCGCCGCGAGCATATTTACTCCACCACTGCGATCGCCATTCTGCGCGCTGCCGCTGAGGAACGTGTGAAAGAGCTGCTGAGAAAGCCCGAAGTCCGGACCCATGGGGCTCTGCATACGCCGTCCATAGAGGCTGCGCGTGAGCGGAGAAATGATGCTGCTATTCAGCAATCCCTCGAATTTTCGAAACGCGTAGCGCGGCGCAACGAAATCCGCAGTGCCATCTAGCAGTGGAGCGACCAATTGGCAAATCCAGTGCGATGCCGGAGACTCAAAATGCGAAACGATCAAGCAGCAGCCGCGCGCTCCGACCTTCTCACCCAGGGTGACGATCGAATTGTAGGCGGTCGAGACGGTTTCAAAGGGCGCCGAAGATAAATTCTGCGCCTGGAGCGCCCAGGGAAGCAGAAAGATCGACGGGCCTTCCTGTGAAGACTCGGCGCTCGTGGAAGGTGTTACGGGAAAACTTTGCAGCACAAGGATTTTGGGATTTCCTTGCAGAGTTCGCAAAGCGCCGCACAGTTCCGCAACGCCATCCTGCGACAAATCCGCAAGGATCCCCACCACAAGATCGGCGGCCTCGATTTGGTCGAGGCTTTTCAGCGGCTCCTGCGGAAGCTGCTCTGTTTGCAAATCCTGCGCTTTATCCATCCACAGTTCTCAAACGCTTCATTTGCGCCACAATCTCCGGCAAATTTTTCCAGCAACGAATTCCTTATAGTGGCAGCGACAAAATACCGGTCAACGGAATCCGTAGCCACGCCGGACGGCTATTCAGTTCATAGAGCACTTCGTAGAGCACCTTGTCCAGCAGAAAAGTGTCCAGAAGCGTCCGAAAATCGTCCTCGCCGGCGGGAACAATGTTCGCTCTGCCGACCGTCTGCCGATACGCTCTTAAGAATTCCGCCGATACCGACCGCTCCCATACCTGCGCCCACGGCTCCAGTTTCGCGAAATCCTCCGGATGCCTGGCGGTGTAGTTAAACAGACTTGCATACGCGGCATAGTTGAACGAGCGCAACATGCCGGCTACATCCTTGAGCGGATTCTGTTTGGAGCGGCGGTATTCGAGCGATCGCGCGGGCTCGCCTTCAAAATCCAGAATTGCAAAATCGGTCTTCACTCGCAGTACCTGGCCCAGATGATAGTCCCCGTGGACACGTATGCGTAAGGTGCGCAAATCGGACTGTTCTGAGCGCTCCAGATACTGCAGGATGCGCCGGCGCCTGCTTAGGACGGAACCAGCGATTTCGATCACGTCATCGGGCAAATTGGGTACGCGCCCCTTGAGAGTATCGAATACAGTCGAAGCGTGCTGGCGAACCTGATCGAGCAGCGTTTGCAGCTCAGCTGCGCCAAACTGCTCGGCAGCGAACGCCGGATCATTCGTGGGAGTTGCCAATGCAAGGTGCAATTCCGCCGTGCAGCGTCCCAGCGTTGCCGCCGCATCGAGATACATGCCCACGTGGTCTCGGGCGAGCTGAGACGGCTCGCTTCCTGAAAATTCAAATGCGGTCTTCTCAATGTGGCGTTGCAGCTTCTTCGGAAAAGGCAGCGGCGCGATAGCCTCGTAATAGCGGTCCAACTCCTCGAGCGTCCACTTCCAGCCATCGCCTTCGTTTTCAACCAGGCCCTGCAACATCGCAATTGTGACGCGCTCTCCGTCGGCTGGCGCGTACTCGATAGAACCGGCAAAGGGCGGTATCCGCTCGAAGCCGATCTTCTCCGTGAGGTATTGCCCGATTTCGCAGTCGGGATTTACTCCCGCTTCCGGATGCCGGAAAAGTTTCAGGATGAACCGGTCGCCAAACAGGATCGAAGTATTGCTTTGCTCGGCCGAGCCGCGCCTCACCTGCAAAGACGAAGCCTCGCGATCGCCTAAAATGCCGCCGAACGCAGTTCCCCGCTCTCCTTGAACTCGACCGTTTTGCGCGGAAATCGATTTCGAGTCTTCAACAAGGTGCAGTATTTCGAGGCACGTCGCATCGTCGAGAGTGCCGTCGTGAATCAATCCGTTGGAATTACCGGTCATCACAGGCGCAATCACCGCGTTTGGCGCGCCGCGACGCAATTCTTCGGAGCGCTCGCCCAGCGTCACCGCGAGCGGCAGAAGATATATATCCGGGGCGCCGGTGTCGTAAGTGACTTGCACAAGCGCGAGCGCCGATTTCGAAGCCTCGAGAACAATCCAGTCGAGGGTTCGCGTCGTCTTAACTGTGCGCAATTTCGCGGCAAACCAGCGCTGCGCCGGCAAATACTCGGTCAGAACGTCTTTTTCGAATCGTTCACGTTCCGAACCCGCTAGAATCGTCTCCCATTTCTGCGCAAAAGACAGCGGACGTCGCTCCTCCAGATCCGCGTTCGCCGCGCTGACATCCGTCCTCGGATGCAATTCCAGCCATAAAAATCCATAAGGACCTAAGGTGAGCCGGTACGGCTGCCTCTCGATCAACGGAAATTCCACATAGCCCAGCATCTCCGTCGGAACCATTCCCTCGAGCTCCGAAAGGTCCAGGTCCACAGGCTGCGCGAATCGCGAAAGATTTGCGACGCAAAGGATTTGCTCGTCGCCATCGCGACGCAAGTAAGCCAGCACCTTTCGGTTCGTAGGATTCAGAAATTCGATGCTGCCGCGCCCAAACACCCTGAACAGTTTGCGCAACGCAATCATGTTGCGCATCCAGTTCAAGAGCGACGAAGGATCGCCTTGCTGCGCTTCGACATTGATCGCTTCGTAGCCCCAGACGGGGTCCATGATTACCGGGCTATATAGACGCGCGGGAGTTGCGCTGGAGAAGCCGGCATTCCTATCGGCGTTCCACTGCATGGGAGTTCGTACGCCATTGCGATCGCCAAGATAAATGTTGTCTCCCATGCCGATTTCGTCGCCATAGTAAATGATCGGCGATCCAGGGAACGAAAAAAGCAAGCTGATCAGCAGCTCAATTCGCCTGCGGCTATTATCGACGAGAGCGGCCAGCCGCCGCCGAATGCCGAGATTGATGCGCATTCTCGGATCGGCGCTGTAGGCCAGATACATGTAGTCGCGCTCGTCGTTTGTCACCATCTCGAGTGTCAATTCATCGTGATTGCGCAGGAACAGCGCCCACTGGCAATTTTCGGGAATGCTCGGCGTTTGCGCGATGATGTCGGTGATCGGAAGCCTGTCTTCCTGCCGCAGAGCCATATAGATGCGCGGCATCAGGGGGAAATGAAACGCCATGTGGCATTCATCGCCGTCTCCGAAGTATGGACGGACGTCGCTCGGCCACTGGTTCGCTTCGGCAAGAATCATGCGCCCCGTGTAGTTCTCATCCATTTCTCGCCGCAATTGCTTTATCGCCACGTGCGTTTCCGGAAGGTTCTCGCAATTGGTTCCGTCACGCTCGACGAGATAAGGGATTGCATCGAGGCGCAGCGCGTCCACACCCATATCCAGCCAATACTTCATGACCTTCACGACTTCTTCGACGACTCTCGGATTTTCGAAATTCAAGTCAGGCTGGTGGGAGAAAAACCGGTGCCAGTAATACGCTTTTGCGACCGGATCCCAGGTCCAGTTCGATTTTTCCGTATCGGTGAAGATGATGCGGGCGTCCGCATACTTCTGGTCGGTATCGCTCCAGACATAAAAATTTCGCAGGGTCGAATCTGCAGGAGCGAGTCGCGCGGCTTGAAACCAAGGATGCTGCTCGGAAGTGTGGTTGATTACGAGCTCGATCAAAACTTGCAGCCCGCGTTCATGCGCCGCATTCAGGAAATTCTGAAAGTCCTCGATCGTTCCGTACATCGGATGGACGCCGAGGTAATCGGAAATGTCGTATCCATCGTCCTTGAGCGGAGAAGGAAAAAACGGGAGCAGCCACAAACAGGTTACGCCAAGGTCTTGAAGATAATCGAGCTTCTGAATTAGGCCCTGAAAGTCGCCGATGCCGTCGCCATTGCTGTCTTTGAAGGCACGGACGTGCAGCTCATAAATGATCGCGTCTTTGTACCAGAGCGGATCGCCTGCGCTGCCGTGCCGTTTTGCCATCAAGCTTATCCCGAATCTTCAGCAGAGTACTCCGGACTCCGGCTGCAAATCCGGCGACCCCGCTTCTCACAAATAGTAATCAAAATCGCGCTCTGTGCGAACCCAGCGCCGAATTTGCAGAATATGGGCGGGCACAATTCCGGGCGTCAGCTCCACATAGTTCCACGAACCCTGCCACAAGTACCGTCCATCGCCGAGCAAATCGTTAGCCTGATACGGACGGCCGTTATTCACGCCAAGAGACTGCAGATCCAGATTAACCCAGCCCATCTGCTTGTGAAATGAATCGAGATTCACCACCACGACGATGACGTTGGAGAGATCCTCGGTCGTTTTGCTGAAGCACAGCAACATGGGATTGTCCGTCTCGTGAAAACGCAGCCCGCGGTCGCTCTGCAAGGCGGGATGCGCTCTTCTAATCGAATTAATCCGCGCAATGAAATCTTTGAGACTCCACGGCGCGTTTAGATCGCGATGCTTGATTTCATATTTTTCGGAGTTCAGATACTCTTCGCTGCCGGGCGCTACCGCCACGTTTTCGCACAATTCAAACGCAGGCCCGTAAATTCCGTAATTTGCGCCGAGAGTGGCCGCGAGAACCACTCGCGTCATAAACGCGGGTCTTCCCCCGACCTGCAGAAACTCCGAAAGAATGTCCGGAGTATTCGGCCAAAGATTCGGGCGGAAATATTCGCGAACTTCCGTCTGCGTCAACTCCGTGAAATATTCGGTCAACTCAGGCTTCGTATTGCGCCACGTGAAATACGTATACGATTGCGTGAATCCAAGTTTCGCGAGCCGATACATCACATGCGGCCGTGTGAACGCCTCCGCCAAAAAGATGACGTCCGGATGATCGCGCTTGATCTCCTCGATCACCCACTCCCAAAATGCAAATGCCTTCGTGTGCGGATTATCGACGCGAAAGATTCGTACGCCTTGATTGATCCAAAATTGAAAAACGCTCTTCAGCTCCTCCCATAAGGCGAGCGGCTCGGGAGTCTCGAAATTTATCGGGTAGATATCCTGGTATTTCTTAGGCGGGTTCTCTGCGTACTGAATCGTGCCGTCTGGGCGCATGCGAAACCATTCCGGATGCTCGCCTGTATACGGATGATCCGGCGAGCACTGGAACGCAATATCGAGCGCCACTTCCAGGCCGTGCTCATCCGCTTTTGCGACGAACCTGCGAAAGTCCTCAATCGTCCCTAGCCGCGGGTGAACAGCTTTGTGGCCGCCCTCTTCCGAACCGATGGCCCAGGGGCTGCCCACGTCGTCAGGCTGAGCCGCAACGGAGTTATTTTTCCCCTTTCGATTTGTATGCCCGATCGGATGGACCGGCGGAAGATAAACCACATCGAATCCCATTGACGCAATATAGGGGAGCCGGTTTTCGCAGTCGCGCAGCGTGCCGTGGCCGCCAGGCTCCGCGGATGTCGAGCGGGGAAAAATCTCGTACCAGGCAGAATATCCGGCGCGCGGGCGATCCACCGTGATGAGCAATTCTTTGCCATAACGGGTCATGAGAAATGGCTCAGGATAGCGCCCAATGATCGGGAGCAAATCCTCTTCCAATGCAATCGAAGCGCCGGGCTCTTGATCCGCATTTTCGCGCAGATGTTTGGCCCATTCCCGCAGGAGCTTTTCGTCTTTGCCTGCAGCGCGACTCGCCGCTTGTTCAATAAATTCGGCCCCAATCAGAAGATCGATTCGCACGTCCTGTCCCGCGGCAATCCGCTTGAGCAAATCGCCGCGCCAGGTCTTGAAATGATCGACCCATCCCTCCACGGTATATCGGCACGTTCCAATTTCTGATACGTGAAACTCACCGCGCCAGCGGTCATTCACGAGCGGTTCCATCGGTGCGGAGTGCGGTTCCTTGTCTGTCTCGTCCCAATACAAAATTCGGCACGAAAGCTGATCGTGGCCGTCTGCGAAAATATCCGCCTCCACCACGACCTTCTCGCCTACCACGCGCTTTATAGGGAAACGGCCGCCGTCGATTTCCGGACGAACTCGTTCGATTACAACGCGGCGGCGCGCATCAAAATGTCTGGCCGGCATGAACTAAATCCCCGCAGGAGGTTGTGGTGTCGCTTAGCAGCGCAATTCTCCCCAATTCACATCAATCTCAAAAATAGCGCCACTGACGCCGCGGACCAAGAATTATCCCAACGTTTTCATCATGCGGTTACTAATGGAAGGAATGCCGCCGATCGACGATTGCCGTAATCGCCCCGAAAAGCGCCTGTGAACAGACAGGACCTTCCGGAACGCAGGCGCTTCAAATCTGGTTCAAAGCAGGATTGGGCGCGATAGCCGTTTACTGCTGCCAACCGCCGCCAAGCGCCCGATAAAGCTCCACATAATCGAGCATCTCGTTCAATTCGGCCTGCGCCAAGGTGAGTTCGGCCGCGTAGTAGCGCGTGTTCGCGTCCAGGACTTCCAGATAGCTCGCTGCTCCGCCTCTATATCGCAAATCGGAGAGGCGGCTGGCGTCCTGCGCCGATTTCGTGAGCGAATCCTGTTGCTTGCGAAAATCCTGGTCCTGCGTGTAAGCGACTAGCGCGTCCGAGACTTGCCGAAACGCCTGCTGAATCGTCTGCTGGTATACGAGCGCCGCTTGCTGCTCCTCTGCCTGGGTCAGGCGTACATTGCCTTTCAGGGTTCCTCCGGCAAAGAGCGGTTGCGTGAGCTGCCCTGCGAAGCTCCACGTACCCGCAGGCCCCGTAAACAGCTTAGAGAGATCAATGCTTTGCACGCCGCCGTTTGCAGTAAGAGCGATCGCCGGAAAATATGCGGCCTTGGCGACGCCGATTTGCGCGTTTGCTGCCATCAATTGCGCTTCGGCCTGGCGAATGTCCGGCCTGCGTTCCAGCAGCGACGATGGCAGCCCGGCCGGAAGTTCGGGCGCGTGCGGCTGAGCCGTCAGATCCAAACCGCGAACTACATCGCCCGGATTCTGCCCGATCAGCGTGCTAATCAAATTTTCCTGCTCCGACGTCTGCTTTTGAATTGTGCTGATGGAGCCGGAAGCTGAGTAAACAAGTTGCTCCGCCTGGCGAACGTCAAGCAATGACGTGCGGCCGTGGTCCACAAGCAACTGCGTCAGCTTCAAAGAATCCTGATCGGATGACAGCGTCTGTTTCGAAATCTGCAACTCCAAATCCTGCTCGCGCACCGTGAAGTACGCCGACGCAAGATTCGCCACCAGCGTTGAAGTTACCTCTTTCTGCGCCCAATCGCTCGCGAGCAATTGATCGCGAGCTGCTTCCGTCGCCCGCCGGTACTTTCCCCAAAAATCCAAATCCCATTGAAGACCGAGGCCGAGTTCGGTCGTCGTCGCCGTAAACGGCCCGAAGAATTTTGAAGCCGCACTGCGGGTGCGGTTGCTAGAGGCCAACCCCGCAGCCCCCGGATACTGCCCGCCGCGTGCAATCGTCAATTGCGCCTGTGCCTGCGCAATGCGAGCGGCCGCGATCCGCACATCGTAGTTTTGCGTGAGCGCGGTCTGGATCAACTTCTGAAGTTGCGGGTCCTGGAATACCTCAGCCCATTTTTCATCGCCGAAAGAGCTTTGCGCTGCCGCCGCGGTCTCGCCGCGATAGTTTTGCGGCGTTGCCACGGCGGGACGCTTGTAGTTCGGCCCAACCGCACATCCCGACACGAACATCGCAACCACGGCTGCCGCAACCAATGCTCCGAACGGCCGCTTCATTAATCGTCCCCCTCGGCCGTGTCGTGGCCCGGCGTCATTCCCGGCATGTGAATGTCTCCCGGAGCGGCCTCGTGCAAACGAAGCGCGAGCCGCTCAAACAGCACAAACAACACGGGAATGATAAAAATTGCCAATGCCGT
>Ga0105240_10015397_pt1 | contig 10396 bp, 10 predicted proteins | sample KBSC54metaG_FD_80426 | JGI IMG/M metagenome (GOLD analysis project Ga0105240, IMG submission 80426) | Corn rhizosphere microbial communities from Kellogg Biological Station, Michigan, USA - KBS C5-4 metaG | ecosystem: Host-associated > Plants > Roots > Rhizosphere > Soil | place: Michigan, USA... | reverse complement strand
CCCCTACGGGGTCACAGCGCTCAGGCGTGCTCGCGGCCGGCACGCCTGCGCTGCAAAGGGCTACTTGCCTGCGGCGGCGGCGTACTTCTTGCGGAATTTGTCGACGCGGCCGGCGGTGTCCACGATCTTCTGCTTACCCGCGTAGAAGGGGTGGCAGTTCGAGCAGACCTCGATCTGCAGATCATGCCCCAGGGTCGAGCTCGTCTTGAAGGTGTTGCCGCAGGTGCAGCTGACGGTAATCTCTTTGTACTCGGGGTGGGTGGACGCTTTCATGGGGGCGCTCGCTTTGCGGAAACGGAACTTGCGCCTGGAGATGGAGGCGTCCGTCCGGCTATTAAAGGGCGCGGGAGTTTAGCGGCTGGACCGCGATCCCTCAAGCGCGGGCTTGTCGGTGCCGATGGCGCGCTGCCCGCTTGAGCCGAGCAGGGGGGTTTGGCGTCGGTCACGAAGCGTTTCCTTATCCACAGAAGCTGTGGATAAATCTGTGGACACATTGACCCGCCCGGGTGCGATTTGCCGTCCAGATTGCATATTTGTTACCTTGGTCAAAAAATGACCATGGGATTTCACCCTGCTATTTCAAAGGCTTATAAGCCTGACATCGAGCAACATGCCCGCTTTGACGCGTAATCCACTCATTTGACGACCACGGGCCTGGAGCCTGTGTATAAAGCCGCTGAGGCAGCTGCAACGTAGCTGTCAAAGAGCCGTTGACAATCCAAAACTGCCGGTCGTTTTCGTGCTTTTCCCAAGAAAGCTGAGCAGCACGTCGTTGAGGAACTGCAAGCCTCGAGCGCTGGCGCGGCACATTGTCCCATCGATTTCAAGTAGCCCGCGCGCCTCCAGAGCGGCGATTCGCCCCGCCACTTCCGGCCATTGAAGCCCCGTGCGCTCGCGGAAAAGTCCGCGCTCGAATCCTTCGACCAGCCGTAGCGCATTGAGCATGAACTCGAACGGCAAGTCCGCGGGCGTGACGGCCCTGCGCGCCAATTGGCCGGTTGGATTGGCGATGAAGCGGCGCGGATCGCGAGTCTGCTGGGTACGCACGATGATCAGCGGGGCATCCTGAGCGCGCCTGCCGCCGCCGCGGCTCGCATCGGCGCCAGCGCTCGCATCGGCGCCAGTGTTCGCATTGGTGCCAGTGTTCGCGTTGGCCCCTCTGCTCGAATCGGCCCCGGTGCTCCTCTCGGTCAGGCTGCCCGTATCAGCGAGGGTGAGCTTGCCGTGGGCTCCTGCACCGATGCCCAGATAGTCACCGAAGGTCCAGTAGTTCAGATTGTGGCGGCAGCGCCGGCCTGCAAGTGCGTAGGCAGACACTTCATATTGGGAGAACCCGTGCTCGTTCAAGCGGCTGCGGCACGCCTCGAGCATCTCAGCAGCCGTGTCGTCCTCCGGGAGGCATGGAGGATTTCCCGCGAAAACCGTTCCCTGCTCGATCGTCAGCTGATAGTGCGACAGGTGAGCGGGACGGAGCTCCAGGGCCTGTTCCACATCGCGCACCGCCGCGGCGACATCCTGCCCGGGGAGCGCATACATCAGATCCAGGTTGAAATTGTGCAGCTCCGCTTCGTGCAACTCCTGCGCGGCACGGCGGGTCTCGTCGGCGGAATGGATGCGACCCAGGGCCCGCAGCTGCGGGTCGGCAAAGCTCTGTGCTCCCAAGGACACTCGGGTGACGCCGGCAGCCCGGTATTCCTCGAAGCGACCTCTTTCCACCGTTCCTGGGTTCGCCTCCATCGTCACCTCCGCGTCCGGCGCGACGCGCAGACGATTTCGGACGGCCTTGATCACACGCCCGATGGCCTCGGGAGAGAAGAGACTGGGCGTCCCTCCTCCCAAAAAAATGCTGACGACCTCCCGCCCCCGAGCGCCACTCGCCTGAGCCTCGAGATCTCTCTCGAGTGCTCCGACATAGGAGGCCTCCGCCAGATCCCCGTGCAGCGTGTAGGAATTGAAGTCGCAGTAGGGGCACTTCCGCACACACCATGGGAAGTGAACGTACAGCGACAGGGGCGGCAGGGCGGCCATACCGCCTATCGTAGACCCTGGAGTTTCGCCACCAGGGCTCTCAGCGCTTTGCCGCGGTGACTGACGGAGTTTTTTTCCTCGGGGCTGAGCTGAGCCGCCGTCCGATCGCTGCCCTCGGGCACGAAAATCGGGTCGTAGCCGAATCCGCCCGACCCTTGTGGCTGCAGTCCGATGCGGCCTTCCCAGGTACCTTGGGCGAGGATCGGTTGGGGGTCATTTGCGTCGTTTACCAGCACAATGATGCACTGGTAGCGGGCTGATCGTTTCGCAAGCGGAACACTGCGCAGCTCCTGGAGCATCTTTTCGAGATTGGCGCGGTCACTGGCGCCTTCCCCCGCATAACGCGCCGAATAGACCCCCGGGCGGCCTTGCAGCGCATCCACCTCAATGCCGGAATCATCGGCCAAAGCCGGCCGCGCCGCGATCCGAGCCGCGTGACGGGCCTTCAGCAGGGCATTCGCCACGAACGTATTGCCCGTCTCCGGAGGAGTTTCGATGCCGAAGGCGCTCTGTGCACTCAAGGCAAGCCCCAGTGGCGCGAGCAGGGCCTCCAGCTCGCGTAGCTTGCCCGCGTTGCCGCTGGCCAGAACGACCGGCTTCACCTGATCACGGTACCGACCGCGCGCGGTTCTTCCCAGACGCGGCGCCACCGGCCGCGGCGCCCGCGGTGCCTGCAGCGGGCGGGGCGGATTCGAGCGCCTGCAGCTGCAGCGCAAAGAGTTGGGCTGCTCCCGAAGCTGCGAGATTGAGCATGGCGTCCAGCTCGTGTCGGCGGAACGCGTGACCCTCCGCGGTACCCTGGACCTCGACGAACGCGCCTCCATTGTTCATGACGACGTTCATGTCGGTCTCGGCATGCGAGTCCTCCACGTAGTCCAGGTCGAGCACCGGCACCCCGTCAACGATGCCCACGGAGACGGCTGCCACCTGGCCGTGAATCGGGCTCGCCGCGATCGCGCGGCGCTCCACCAGCCTTTCGCAGGCTTCGGCCAGCGCCACGTAGCCGCCGGTGATGGACGCCGTCCTCGTTCCGCCGTCGGCCTGCAGCACGTCGCAGTCGATCGTAACCGTCCGCTCGCCCAGCGCCTTGAGATCGACCACCGCGCGTAGCGATCGCCCGATCAGGCGCTGGATCTCCTGCGTGCGACCGCTCTGCTTGCCCTTGGCGGCCTCCCGCGCCGAGCGGGTGTGCGTAGCACGCGGCAACATGCCGTACTCTGCCGTTACCCAGCCCTGGCCCTTCCCGCGCAGAAACGCCGGGACCGTTTCCTCCACGCTGGCGGTGCACAGCACTCGCGTGTCCCCAAACTCCACGAGCACCGAGCCCTCGGCATGTTTGGTGAAGCGTCGTGTAAAGGTCACGGGCCGCAGCTCGTCAGCGCTGCGACCGCTGGGTCTGGTCATAATTCAGGGCCTCCGGCCCAACTTCTCAGGGGGATCGCGCTTTGCGCGACCCCCTCAGTGTAACGGCGCTTCGCGCCGAAAAATCAGCCGAGCCAGCGCAATGCTGCCGCGGTGGTGTTGTCGCTCGTGAGACCCGCTCGGGTCACGGCCCGCTCTCCGAGCTCGAGCAGTTTCTGCCGCAAGGGCAGCTCCGATGGCGCGAGCTCTGCAGCAATCTCCGAGTCCTTCAGGCCGCCCCACATGCCATCCGTGCACAGGAACACGATGTCCTGCGGCAAGAGCGCGCGCCGGCGGGCCAGAGTCATGTCCGGCAGGATCGGATCGCCCCCGAGGCAGCATTCCACGAAATTGCGCTGCGGATGCGTCTGCGCCTGCTCGGGTGTAATGAGGCCCTCTCGCAGCAGCAACTCCACGTGACTGTGATCCCGCGTGCGCATGAGCACGGAGCCCGCCCGGAAGTGGTAGATACGGCTGTCGCCGACGTGCGCCCACCAGGCTGCTCCCTGCTGTACCAGGCAGATGGCGCAGGTCGCCCTGGGCCTCTGCTCAATGGGCAGATGCGCACCGAGCTTCACCACCTCTTCGTGCGCTCTGCCGAGCGTGAGGTGCAGAAAGCCAAGCGGATCGAACAGCGGGTGGGGCGTGTGCCAGAAGGCTTCGAGGATGGCCTGCTGCGAGACCTCGGCCGCTTTCGCGCCGTTTGCATGCCCACCCATCCCGTCGACGACCACGAGCAACGACGCATACTCCGCCGTGGCGACGGTCACCCTGTCCTGGTTCTCCTCGCGACCGCCGAGGAGGCTGATATCGGCGTACTCCACCCGCAAGAAGAAATCCGCGCATCTGTTAGACTGGGCACGCTTTATATCACCCTGACCATCCCGAGCGTAGTTCCCGCCGCGCTTACCCGAAGGCAGTGAAGCCCAATCCGCAGTCTGCGTCACGAAAAACGAGCGAGATCCCCACCGAATGATTGCCAGCATGACCGGTTTTGCGCGGCGCGAGGTTACCGGCGCCTGGGGGTCACTGGTCTGTGAGCTGCGCAGTGTCAACCACCGCTTCCTCGAGCCTGGATTTCGCCTTCCGGATGAGCTGCGCTCGGCCGAGCCAGAGTTTCGCCAGCGGCTGTCTCGCGAGCTGAGGCGGGGCAAGGTCGACTGCACGATCAGCTACCGCCGCGTGCAGGGGGCGGAAGCCGCCCTCGAAGTGGACGCGAAGGCTCTGGAGCGCCTCCTGGAGCGCGTTCGGGACGTCTCCAGGCACCTTCCCCAGCATGCGGTGAACGTCCTCGACGTCCTGCGGTGGCCGGGGGTCTTGCGCGATGACTCAAATGCCGGCGAGGAAGTGCTCGCAGCGGCTCAATCCGTGTTCGGCGCCACACTCAAAGAGCTTGTCGCCGCACGCGCCCGCGAGGGCGAGCGGCTGCTCGAACTGCTGGAAGCTCGCTGCGTCGGCTTGGAGGGACTCGTCGCCACCGTGCGCGCGCGCCTGCCCGAAGTTCACGCGCGCATTCGCGGCAAGCTGGAGGAACGGCTGGCGGAGCTGCAGGCCAACGTCGACCGCGATCGGCTGGAGCAGGAGCTCGCGCTGCTGCTGCAGCGCCTGGACGTCGACGAGGAGCTCGACCGCCTGACAGGGCACATCGTCGAAATCCGCCGCGTCATCAACGGCAGCGAGCCCGCCGGGCGGCGCCTGGATTTCCTGATGCAGGAGCTCAATCGCGAAGCCAACACCCTGTCCTCGAAGTCGCAGGACCTGGAGACCACGCGCAGCGCGGTGGACATGAAGGTCATCATCGAGCAGATGCGCGAGCAGGTGCAGAACGTCGAGTAGCACGCATCGGAGCGCGTGGTAAGTTCTGCGCCGGACTTCGCACTTCACCGCCCCAGCGAGGAGACTTGCTCCATGCGCGCCCAGCCGATGCTCCAGCTGCGTTCACCAGGGGTGTCGCGCCCCGGATTTCCGCTGCTCATTGACGGGCAATGGCGCGCAGCGCAGAGCGGTAGCGTATTTGCGGCGCGAGACCCCTTCATAGAAGAGGACTGGGGCGCAATCGCGAATGCGCAAGCCGCGGATGTTGACGCAGCCGTCACAGCAGCAGCCCGCGCCTTCGCTGACGGTCGCTGGTCGGGCCGTCTGGCAAGAGAGCGGGCGCGCGCGCTGTTCCGTCTGGCTGATCTGATCGACCGTGAGGCCGACGCCCTGGTCCGGCAGCAGATCTTCGAGAACGGCAAGCTCATCTCGGAGATGGGCCCGGGAATCGGAGCGGTGTCCGCCGACTGCCGATTCTTCGGCGGTCTCGCCGAGACCATGAATGGCGCCACCGTGCCGCCGCCGCGGCCGGGATTCACGACGTTCACGCTGCGCGAGCCGGTGGGTGTCGTCGCGGCGATTACGCCATGGAACACGCCTCTGGGGCTGCTCGGCTGGAAGCTGTTTCCGGCGCTGGCCGCCGGCAACACCGTCGTCATCAAGCCATCTGAAGTCACTCCCACTTCGACGCTGATGCTCGCTGAGCTCACGCGTGAAGCGGGCATTCCCGACGGCGTCGTCAATGTCGTGACCGGCGGGCGCGAGGCGGGCGCGGCCCTGGTCGCCCATCCTGCAATCGCGAAGATTGCCTTCACGGGGTCAACGGCGACCGGGCAGGCAATCGCTGCGGAAGCGGCCCGACGCAGCGTCAGGGTGACGCTGGAAATGGGGGGCAAGTCCCCCAACATCGTGTTCGCCGATGCCGATCTGGATAACGCCGTCAACGGCGTGATGGCGGGCATCTTTGCCGCGACAGGACAGACCTGCATCGCCGGCTCGCGTGTACTGGTGCAGGCGCAAGTATATGAGCGTGTGTGCGAGATGCTCGCCGAGCGCGCCGCCCGCATGATCGCAGGTGACCCGCTCGACGCGCGCACCCAACTGGGCCCGGTCGCCTCACAACCCCAACTGCAGAAAGTTCTGTCCTATTTCGCGATCGCCAGGGAGGAAAGACTCACGTGCATTGCCGGCGGCAAGCGTCTCGAGCGACCGGGTTACTTCGTGGCGCCCACGGTGTATCGCGATGTGCCACCCGCCAGCCGCATCGCGTGCGAGGAAATATTCGGCCCGGTGGCAGCGATGATCCGCTTCTCCACCGAGGATGAGGCCGTGCAGATCGCGAACAACACCCGCTATGGTCTCGCGGCCGGCATCTGGACTGAGAACCTGCGCTGCGCGCACCGGATGCTCCACAGAGTTCGCGCCGGTACGGTGTGGGTCAACAACTATCGTGTGCTCGGCCACACGTTGCCCTTTGGCGGCTTCGGCCAGAGCGGCATCGGCCGCGAGATGGGCTCCGCGGCGCTCGATGCATACACCGAGCTGAAGAGCGTCTGGATCGACACCGGCAATCCGGTCGAGTTCAAGGTCGGCCCGGCAGCGCACACCGATGGACGATGACGCACAGCCTGCCGTGACACAAGGGAGCGCCGATGGAATATGACCTGCTGGTGATCGGTTGCGGCGCCGCCGGATTGGCCGCCGCCGTGGCTTATGCCGACGAGGTGGGGTCGGACGCGCGAATCGCCGTGCTCGAAAGAGCCACCCAGGAAGGTCGTGGGGGAGCCACGCGCTGGACCAGCAGCTGGTTTCGCATCACCGCCAACCGGCAGTTGGATCCTGCTTTCATCGAAACCATGGATCGCGTTTCAGGAGGCAAGGCCGACCTCGAGTATTGCCGTGTACTGGCGAGCGAGGTGCCGGCGACGTTCGACTTTCTCGACCGCCATGCGGTGCCCTGGATCTATTTCGAGCAGCCGTTCGCCAACCGTAACACCGGCGGCGGCTTGGGCATGCCGGTCCCGGGCGGCGTCGCTCTGGTGAACACGCTGACCGGCGTCATCGACGCCCTGCCGAACGCGAAGATCCACTATGAGACGGAAGCGGTCGCGCTCAGCACCGACGGCACCGGCAGGATCACTGGGGTGCACGTGCGTGACCCGGCGGGAAAGAGACATCTTCAAGCGCGCGCGGTGGTCATCGCATGCGGTGGCTTCGAAGGCGCACCGGACCTGCTGCGCAACCACATCGGTCCGCGGGGGATCGAGCTGCCGTTGATTGCGCCCACGCTCGCCAACAACCGTGGCGACGGCCTGCGCCTCGCCCAGCCGCTGGGTGCCGATGTCGCCGGTCAGTTCGACATGTTCCACGGCGAGCCGGTCGATCGCCGCTCCTCCAAGCCCGATGCGGTCGTCTACGCCTATCCTTTCGGGATCCTCGTCAACGGGGCTGCGCAGCGCTTCTTTGACGAGGGCGCCGACAGTTTCGATGCGACTTTCGAGCGCCTGGGGTATGAGATCTGGGCGAACCAGCAACAGGAGGCGTACTTCATCGCCGAGAAGGCCATCCTCGACTGGCCGAATGTCGCCAACATCATTCTGACGGACCAGCCCGCCGTCGAGGCCGACACGATCGAAGCGCTGGCGGGGAAACTGGGCCTGGACGCAGCGGCACTCGTGACGACGGTGAGCAGCTACAACGCCGCGATCGGCCCCGGTGAGACCGACCGCAGGATTCGCGACGGCAAGGCGACGGTGGGGCTCACCCCGCCGAAGTCGAACTGGGCTACTCCAATAAGGAACGGGCCCTTCATCGGCTATCCGTTGACCTGCGCCATCACGTTCACGTTCGGGGGCCTCCGCAGCGACGCTCGGGCGCGAGTGGTGCGGCGTGACGGCACTCCGATCGAGGGCCTGTACGCGGCAGGTGAAGTGACGGGGCTCTACTACAACGCCTATCCCGCCGGTACGTCCGTGCTGCGAGCGCTGACCTTCGGACGTATCGCCGCACGAGAGGCTGCCCGCGCAAGGAGTTGATCGATGGACGTCGTTCACGCCGCCGAGATGCCCTGGGGTGAGAGTCTGGTGGCTCACCGTGCCGGCGGTGAGGTTGCTCACAAGCGCTTGTTCGAGGGAGTGGAGGGCAGCCCCGACAATTACATGCTGGTGATGTCCAAGGAGCCCAACAGCTACTTCTCACCTCGCCATCGCCATCCGTGGGATCAGATCCGATTCTGCCTGGAGGGACGCATTCCGATTGCCAAAGGACTGTTCGTCGAGGGCGGCGAGATCGCGTACTTCCCGGAGAGCGCTCACTACGGCCCGCAGGAGGGAGGCGATGACCGGATCGTCGTGCTGTTGCAGTTCGGGGGTGCCAGCGGTCAGGGCTTCATCGGAGTCGACCGGCTGAACCAGGCGCGCCGCGACCTCGCCAACGAGGGGAGGTTCGAGGGCGGCGTCTACACGCGCGATGTGACGGAAGGGCGCCGGAATTGGGATGCCTACGAAGCCCTCTGGCTGCACGTCAAGGGTGGCGAGCTGTCCTACGCGCCACCGGCTTACAAAACACCCATCGTCATGCGCCCGGAAGCATTGCGTTGGGCTCAGAGTTCCGAGTCAGGCGTGTCGCTGAAGCGCGTGGGAGTCTTTCCGCATCGCGGACTTGCCATCAATGCGTGGGGTGTCGACGCGGGGGCCCGACACGGCATTGACGGCGGTGCAGACCTGAAGCTGTTGTTCGTTACTGACGGCCAGGGTACCGCCGCGGGCAAGGAGTTGAGGCGCTGGAGTGCCGTGCGACTGCAACCGGGTGAGGCTGTCGAGGTCGTCGCGAGGACCCGGCTGGAGTGGATGGAGCTTTCGGTAGCGCCGGTGAGGAGCTGAGCCCCAACGCAGGCAGATCCGTCAGAGTCCCTTGCGCGCGCTCTGTGTTGCGGGATCGGCGAACGGCAGGGGCGAGCGCTGCTGCAGCGACACGGCGGCGATCCGTTCCCGGGCGATCTCGACGTAGGCCGGGTTGATCTCGCTGCCGACAAACCTGCGTCCGCACTCGAGCGCGGCAACACACTCCGAACCCGATCCGACGAACGGCACCGCAACGAGCTCGCCGGGGTTGGAGAAATGCTCGATCAACCGCCGCGACAGTGCCAACGGCTTCTGCGTGGGATGTTCGGTTCGCTCGGCCGCGAAGCGCCGCCCTGCAAGCGTCGGAAAGCGCCAGACATCCCCCGCCTGCCGGCCCTCGGGATGGGGCGTCCACACCTTGCCGTTCTTGATGACGGCGTGCCGCAGCCGGGCTTCGCTCTTGTACGGCTCGCGGATCACATGGAATGTCGAGGTGTTGCGATGGGCAAACCACAGGATCGGCTCGTAGTGGCAGGCGGGCCCGTTGCGATACCGCGACCAGCCGTTCTCGTAGTGCCAGATGATCTGGCGGCGATAGACGAGGTCGATTTCGTACAGGTAGCTCTGCAGGAAGCACGAGTGGTGGTGGATCGCGTAGACGAACAGGTTGCCCGTCTCCTTCAGGACGCGCTTGGCCTGCAGCAGCCACCGCTTGCACCAGACGAGCCACTCTTCGCGGCTCTCGAAGAAGGCGCCGGCGCCGAACTCCCGATCCTTCTCCAGGCTATAGGGCGGATCGGCAATGATGAGATCCGCCGACGCATCCGGCAGTGACTGGAGAAACGCCAGCGCATCGCCGTGGTGAACGGTGTTGTCGCAGATCATCTGCGCAGAACTACTACTGGCTCCCTCGCAGATCAAGGCCTGAGCTTGAAAGCCATCACCAGCGGCGTGACCGACTCGACGGCCTTGCCCGCCTTTTCCGCCGGCAGGTAGGCGTCCGTGCGTTCGACATAAGGCAGCAGCTCCAGCGGCAACGGTCGTACGTCACCGAGCCTTCCGCCGGTTTCTTCATGACGACCTCGAAGGTCGAGGCCCGCACCTGGCGCTGCAATTCGGGGGTCACCGCCGCGAATGACGGCGCGGCCGCGAGCAGGGCGATAGCGATCGCGAGCGCCCTGGCCAGGGCTCTTTATCCATGCGGACACCCTTCGGCCGGCGCGGCGCTAGAGCCGCCTGGCCATTTGCCTGATGAGGGTGACGGCGCCGATGGTGCCTGCGACCAGCAGGACGACGACGACGTCACGGAT
>Ga0105240_10015396_pt1 | contig 10396 bp, 12 predicted proteins | sample KBSC54metaG_FD_80426 | JGI IMG/M metagenome (GOLD analysis project Ga0105240, IMG submission 80426) | Corn rhizosphere microbial communities from Kellogg Biological Station, Michigan, USA - KBS C5-4 metaG | ecosystem: Host-associated > Plants > Roots > Rhizosphere > Soil | place: Michigan, USA... | reverse complement strand
TTTTGTGTTCAGCGCCTTAAGCGCCTCCTGCTGTAACTTCGATGCTACGTGTTCCTCGACACTTTGAGTTGCCGACCTCCGCCTTCCTCTGTCGTCACGCAGGACCATATTAAACTCCTCGATTTGTTGACGTTTGCTCTTAAGCTCTCCCCCAACGCCAAAGCGCCCACAGGATCAGCACGATCAGAATAGCAATTCCAGCCGATCCGAGCCATACAAGCATGGCAGACCTGTCCTCATTCTTAAGTAGACTTCGAAGTCCCCGTCGAGCGGCTGCGCAGCCACTCAAGATAGCTAACGAGAAATTGGCTGTCCGATGCAGACATTGCGAAGTTCAGGGACTCTGCAACGTCCCGGATGATTGCGTGGTGTCCGTTGCCTGGATATTCGAGAAAGTTCTTATCAACCGCTTGGGCGATTGCCCGTTCGCGATCGTTGGTCGGCTCCATAGAGAACCCCCGATCTCATCGTGTCCAAATATAGCACCGAACTTAGCACGTTAAATGAGCACCGGCTGCGACGATGTATCGCTCAGCAGAAAATGAGCGTATACTCTAGACGCGATGGAAGCTTATCGGAGCGAGACCCGCGAAGTGGTGGAGCAGTTTCTCCGTCGCCGGATCGGTTTCCCGGAGTGCATCTCCGCACTCGACGCCGCTCTCGCAAGGTTTGTTCCCAAACTGACCAAGGAGGAACTTCCGTCACTTCGCGTCTTGATGTTAGCGAACAACCAAAGGGTCATGGAGGAAATGGAGCGGCGCGGGAGTGTAATGAACGCGTGGTGTGGTACCAGGCGCCGGTCTTAATGACTATCTTTCAGCTAAGTCATTGCGTGATCGCCGTGCCATGCGACCCTGTCTCCGGGGTGAAAAGAGTCTCTTCCTCCGAGGGCTCTTATCCATCCTTACGCTGGGGATCGGAGACCGCAACATTTCCTTCCCCGGCGTCCCATAGTTTGAAGGGCATTAGGGCAACATGGAAGTATACAAAAACGAAACCGGCGAAGTGCTCAATCGCTTTCTTCATCATCGAATTAGTTTTCCTCATTGCATCGCTGCACTTGATGCCGCCCTTGCCGGGCTCGTGCCCAGCCTGACCGCTGAGCAGATCGCACCTCTTCGTGCCATCATGTTAGCGAACAACGCAATCGTGATGGAGGAGATGCAGAAGCGTTGGGTAGGGCGGCGCAACTGACATATCTTAATTTTCGGTTAGTTTTTTGGAATTACCATTTTAATTTCTCGCCTTTGAAGCTACGGTAATGCCAAGGGAATCTGATAAACAATCAGAATTGCCCAGATAAGGCCGAAAGGCAGACTAGAGCCTTCACCTCTCTCCCCATATGCTGGACTATGCCGTTCGGCTCTTACCATACAGTCCAAGCAGTAGGCCATCCAGCGGATAATTCAGTCAGATTAGTCCTGGTATTTTAGAAGTCATCATGATATACTGCCTCCGGTCGAACTTGGATTTTCGCGGGCTTTATGGAAGTTATTACCATGCTCGACACAAAAACTGCGCTCCACCTACACGAAGATGATCTAGATCTCTATCTCCGTGGGCGAGTGGAGTCAGAACGCGTCTCGTCCATCGAGCGACACCTTCTAGAGTGCAAAATTTGCCGATTGCAGCTTTCAAGCTGCTTGGGGCAGCGCCTCGCACTCCGAATGGTACCAGGATCAAAAGTAGACACAACACAAAAGCGATCCGAGCCACGCTTCGACACCGAAGGTGAAGGGACCCTGCAAGAACTTCATCCGCTGTCGTTGGATCGGCACAGGGTTAGGATCGTAAACGTATCAAAAAACGGTCTCGGTCTCGTCAGCCTGAAGGCTATTTTACCCGGAACAATCGTGCAATTGCGGATTAAAGATGTTGTCGAACTTGGAAACGTACGCTACTGCTCCGAACTTGACAACGGTGGGTTCCGAATAGGCCTCCGACTGAACGGCGAAGGTTAGACTGACTTCTTCGCGGCGCCACACTACTTTGGCGACCTCCGCTTCACATCGTCTGGCACGAGTTCTTAAGGAGTCGTGAATCTCCAGATGCATACTTCGCTTCGTGCTTGCGTTCATTCGCCAGGTGGATCAGATCATCAAAGCGCCCGTTGGTCTCATTCACCGCCGATGACAGCCTGAATTTCTCTTCATGGAGCGTTATCACTTCATGGATGACGCTAATGGGGATTCCGGCGAAGCTGAACGCTTATTCCGAAGGGAATCCGAACGCCAATCCGGGATGATTCCGAACACCATCGGAGCGTAGCCACGCTGGCACTTCGATTGTGCAAGAAGCGTTCGGCTTCGTCAAGAGAAACCGTTACGCGTCGCGAGCGACTCCAATTCTGAGTCACTGAGTGCAGAGAACAGGGCTGTCCCTTTCAGTACGTCCGCGATGGATGGGGTACTGCTTGTCAGGAGGAGGTCTCGCTAAGGATGACCAGCGACTCACGGCGCCAAGCCGTTGGGCGGCGGCGCTGCACCCAGAATAGCGCTATCTTCGCTGGCGTATGGCGTGTCGTAGGGACGTCGACACATGTATAGGAACGCCTTCGACGTGACTACTGGATCGTGACAAAACTGTGGTGGGGCGAGAGAGTTCGAAGAAGACAAGTGGCTCTGGAAGCTGTCGCCCATAACAAGTCAACAGCGGCCTCCATACCTACATTCCTGGCGGTCTCCAATACTACTGCCTCTGGGTTGGAGGAAAAAACCCCGAGCTCAGCTAGTTGGAGGCGAACAACCTCGTCTGAACCTCCAAGCATTTCATCTCGCGCAACCGGGAGTGACGCGTGGTTCCATGCGAACCGAGCAGCAACATCTCCCCAATAGGGATTCAGAATGGGGAATCGATCCCAGTTGGGAACCAACTGCCGCAGCATGAAGCGTCGAAACAGGGAGTCTCGACGCTCCACGCCTCTGTCATATTCCTCGTCCCTCCGGACATTTACGCCGTGTACAAATACGAGAGGCATCGAAAAACCTTTATCGCGTCCGATCAGTTCTAAAATGCAAAACGTTTCTCCCAAAGATATCAGGTTTCTCGGGGTGTCAAAGGGAATCGCTGGCTGCAGTGAAGTCTTCATTTCGTGTCTTTTCTCCGTTTGCCTGCCCGTTTGCGCTATTGTTTGTGAGATTGAACAATAGTCGACGCATTAAGTCGCCGGGTTCGGGATACTCGGCACTGGGCGAGTGGACGGCAGGTAACAGGGTTGTGGACGCTCTGATTCGGCGGGCTTTCCTTGCGTCATTGGCAGACCATACCCGACCATGACGGCTTTTGAAGAGGACTGGCAGTCATCAAATTTAGCAAGGAGGAGCACGTGGCCACAAAAAGGAAAGGCGCTAGCAACCAAGTAGATCGCCCGCTCCTAACCCCGCAGTTCTGTCAGGACGTGGTGGTTAGAAACACTCCAGATAAAAACGCGTTCAACGATAAGCAGGGTCAGGACCTATCGGAGCTTGGCGTGGTCGATACAGATCAGGCAGGTCAGCACAAGAGTAACATTCAGAACGATCTCCACGAAAACCAATATGCGATCAAGCAAAGCGACATCAAGACAGGTCCTGGAGTAACCGTCCATCAATGTGCCACTTCGGTGCTCGGTCATGCGCATTAAAATACTTACCGTCGCACTTTTGAGCGGCCTCATCTGCTCCGCGGAAGTGTTCAAGCTGACCGAACTGACTGTAACGAGTCAAACGCAAACCACCGGCTCTATTTTTGTCGGTGGCACCGGTGATGCGCCTTCAAACATTGGGGACAAGACCCTCTGGTCGCTTGTAGTAAATGGCGGCGATACGAAGACCAAACTGCCGATACCCGTCGAAAACGCGTCCTGGGATCCCTCGACTGATACGATTACCTTGACTTTTTCACCTGGAGCACTGGGAACGCTGGACGCCCAGAAAGTGGATTGGACTGCGACCTTCAACAATGTGCTCCAAGCGACGGCTGCAGCTCCATCAAGGTCGTTCCTTTCGAGCGCTGATACAAAGGATGACTCTGACATCTATCTCTTCGGTTCCTTTCTCGCGGGGTACTCGACTAAGCCCCTCTATACGATAGATGCCAAGGTAAACTGGGTTCCCGAGATCAAGACGACGGGAAATATGTTTGGGGTGGAGGCGACGCTTTCGACGAACTCAGACTCGAGTCCTCCCGTTGACCGCAGTCGAATCGACCCAGATTCGATCACAGCAGCTCTGGCATTGAGGCATCGAATCCATCAGCTTTCGCTCGACATAAACCCGCTAGAGGGGCAGTTCTCGAGGAAGTACCCAGCAAGCGATTTGATTACGGCCGGCACGATCAAGTGGGTTTCGCATCCCGTTTATGACCACGGGCAGGCCGTTGTGTTCTATCCGTTTATCGGATATGAGCTTGGGAAGAATCTTAACAAGCCCAGCATTCTTTTCAAGCAGCCGGTGAACCTCAGTCCGTACGACAACATAACTCGCGCCCTATTCGGGGCTCACGCCGCGTTCCTGCTGTTCAAGAAGTCGGTTACTGCGGATTCTCCCTATCGATTGGCTATCCAGGCGGATTACACGACTCGCGTGCTCTTTACACCGGAGCCCTTTGTGACTTCAGGATATTCCGGCAGTGATCACACCAGCATCGTTAGCGTTCGGGCGAACGCCCGCCATTACGTCGAATGCGGTATAGCCTACAATGCCAGCGACCTCTTTGGAATCGAGGCAAAGTACAAATTCGGCTCGTTGCCTCCTCTATTCGAATTTGTGGAACACCAAGTCGTGATAGGAATCACATTCAAGGCCAAGCTTCCCCACTAAGCGTCTTCCGGTGTTCGATTTAACTGCAACGATAGACCTCGGCTTTCATCAAGTCGCGAGCGCCTTCATCGAATTCGATTTGGCGGCTCAGCAGAAGCGAGCAGGATCGCACCCAGTAGGCATCGCCATGGTGCGCGGCGGCTGGCTCCTGCCCCTGCTGCAAGCCGCGAATTTCCTGGAGCAGCAGGCGACGCGTGGCGATGATCGCCGTATCGCTGGTTCCCAGACGCTCCTGCGTGCGATCAACCATCGCACCCATGCTTTCCTGTATAGCCTGATCCTGGGCGGCGAAGCCATGAATACCGGTCATCGTCGTGGTTCGCTGCTGTTCGCGGTCGATCATATAGTTGTTGGATTTGTTGCGCAGAGGCCGAAACGTGACCGGATCAACCTGCGTGTGGACGAAAGTCTCGTTCGCAATCGCGTCCCGGTCTTCGGATGAAAGTGGTTGGTCGGGATTCCAGCTCATGGTCCAAACCCAGCAGGTTTCATCGTCTCGCGGTACCCAGCAGTGCCCGTGGATGGAAAGGCCCTTCTGGTGGGGGATCATGGTGTGACTGGGAAGCAGGAACTGCGTCATGCGCCAGTAGTAGGTGTCCTCCTCAGCATTGCGGCGCACAGCGATCACCAGACCATAGTCCGTCTTTTTCACCGTGAACCGGGGAGCCTTGTCCATTAAGTGATACTTGGCCCGCAGATTCGTACTACTTTTTACCTTCTCAACGTAGGAGTCGGTTACGCGGAAGGCGTCCACTGTGGCATGCAGAAAATTAGAATGGCTTGAATCGATACCGCCCTCGATCGCTTGCAGGTAGTTGGTTTCCTGGAAGCGCTTGGAGACGTAACGGTGCGCTGCGGGTACCCTGGCCCACTCGAGTTTGGGAAGCTCGGGAATCCGATCCGCTGGACCCATGTACGCCCAAACCAGGCCGCCGTACTCGCAAGTGGGATACGCCGTAATGCGCACCTTGTTTTCGAATCCGTATTCGGGGGGCTCGTTAGGCATGTCAACGCAAGCGCCGTTCACATCAAACTTCCACCCGTGATAGACGCAGCGTAAGCCGCACTCTTCGTTGCGACCCCAGAACAGACTGGCGCCGCGGTGCGGGCAGAATTCATGCACCAGGCCTACCCGGCTTTGGGTATCGCGAAAGGCCACCAGATCCTCACCAAGCAGCTTGACGCGGACCGGCGGGCAGTCCGCCGCGGGCACTTCGGACGCGAGCAGGGCAGGCAGCCAAAAACGGCGGAAGTACTGGCCCGCGGGAGTGCCACAGTTGGTTTCCGTGAGTAATTCGTTTTCCTGTTGGGAGAGCATCAAGGTTCCTTGCTAAAGATTATAGAAATCTCCGCAGAATTGCCGCGGCCTCCCGCGGCCGTCCGTCCGCTACCAGGTCGTGAGCCTGATGGGCGCCGTCGTGCAAATGATTCACCTGGCGACGCTGGTCTGAATCCGGTGCGGCGCGCAGATAGAATCCGGTGATGGTCCAGATGGCATCCAGTTCCGCCTCACGGTAAACCAAGTGTTCGAAAGCAGTGGAGAATTCAAGATGCGCGATCATACTCTGCAGTGTCTCGGACGAGAAGTCGGTGACGGTTACGATATGCGCGGGATTCACGTCCATCGCTCAAGTCCCATGGCTCAACCAAGGTAGAACAGTGATGTGAACCGCACCGCTCGCTCCCTGGCCGCCCACGGAGCGAATCGCCAGGTCCACATCGGCGAGCCCAAAAGAATGCGTGGCCATCTGGTGAAGAGGGAACCGGCCGGAAGCAATGAAATGGATCGCCAGCTCGACAGACTCGTAGCTGTGGCCTCGGCACGGCTTGAGCGTCAACCTCCCGGCGAGCAGGTTTCTTGCCTGGAATTCGGGAGAAGTGGCCGGGGGCGCGGCAGCAAACAACACGTTTCCATTCTTCCGAGTCAGGCGCATGGCCTTCACGAGCGTATCAGTGGGTAGTGTCCTAGGACACTACCTATCAGTGCCGCCCGCGGTGTCGATGCAAATGTCGACCCCGCGGCCGTTGGTAACGGATTCCACGAGATCTTCAAGGTCGTCATTTTCGACATCGACCGCTTGATCGGCGCCGAACACCTTCGCTATTTCGAGCCTGTCGTTGTCGCGGCTCAAGCCACTGACGATAACACAATCGGCGCCTGCTGCTTTTGCCGCTAAGACGCACGCCAGGCCCTGCTGCCCCGGTCCCTGAATTAAGACGGTTTTGCCGGGTCCTGCGCGCCCGTCGACATAGGTCCACTGGATCCCGTTACCGATCGGCAGGCACATGGCTGCGAGCTCCCCGGGTACGTCTTCTGGAACTCTGTGGAACACTGAATCCGGATGTAGATATTGGAACTGGCTATAGCCTCCCCAGAGGCCAGGTTTTTCGGAGATCGGAGTCGCACCGTAGCGCAGTGCGCCGGGACGCCGCGCCTCGGTTTGATCGCACAATCGAAATTCACCGGAACGGCACAGGCTGCAGTGGCCGCAGGGAAGGTATTCTTCGAGCGCCACACGATCGCCCTCTTGAAGCCCCCAGCGCTTAGCGGCGATCGCTCCTATACGATAGATGCGGCCGACGTTTTCGTGGCCCATAATGCGAGGCGGGAGATCGGACTGGTACGCCTGCCAGTCACTGCCGCAGACGCCCGCGGCTTCTACCTTGAGGATGCCGGCATCGGGGGGGATTTCCGGAAAGGGGTACTCGCGGATCTCGGTTTTGAAGGCACCGAGAGTGGTAGCAGCTAGAATTTGTTCGGGCATGATTCGCAATGTGGAAAGGCTTTAGCCCTAACTACCAAGGATCGTGCCCGCTTATCGGTGCGGCGCAGGCCCGAGACTCTCTCTTTATCGATAAAGCTTTCAGATCTTCACTCTCAATCGTAACTCCGAATGGAAAGTAATCGGAGGACTGCAAGTTTATTAGGCGCACTTTGGTAGCATCGCGCTTCCAACCCGGGAGAGCGCGTTATAGTGAAGGAAACCCGATCCAACGTGCTATGCTCCTCGTCATAAGAATGGTATCCCGGTTCCTGACGCTTTCCGTCCTTTTTGCGACCCCTGTCTTTTGTCAATCGGTGGATATTCCCGGCTGGTCAGAACTACGATGGGGCACGACAAAACCCGTTGCATTGAAAAATCTTCAGCCGCTCGGCGCCCACGAAGCCGCTCGGGCAGATGTACTTGTGATTGATAAGTACAATTTCAATAACGTCCGGTTCACGGTCAATCTGCTCTTTTCAAAGAATGGATTCCGCAGGGCAATAATGACAGCCGAGGATAAGCGAGATGCTTTCGAAAAGGTTCTGTCTGCATTGTCAGTACGGTACGGAAAGCCAGAACTTCAATCGGAATATGAGGGCGACGAGGAACTGACACACACTATTTGGATTTGGCCGAAGGCTCAGGGTAAGTTGTCTCTTGAGTCTGATGAGACAAGTGGTCTCTTCACCATGACCTATGAGTCTCGGCGCTAAGCGCCATCCAGATCCAGCAGTTGTCCGATCCGCTAGGCGTCGAGCGATCCCTTTCGGGTAACGGTAGGCGGAAGCGACAAGTCTCACAGCGTCGCGAAGTCGATGACGGACGCCTGCGGCACACCAATCTTCGCAACTTGGCTCATCTTGCCGGTATTCCCGTCGAGGGCGAATGTCACGACGTCGTTCGATTGTAGATTACAGACAAAAAGAAACTTGCCTGAAGGTTCAATATTCATCTCCCGAGGTCCCTGTCCTCCGGTCTTCACGACGTCGACGCGAGTCATGCGGCCCGTCCCCTCATCGATGTTGAAAATCGCGACGCTGTCGTCTCCGCGGTTCGCGCTGTAGACGAACTTCCCGTTTGGATGCATACGAATGTTTGAGGGCGCGACTCGCGGGCCGGAATAGCCTTCCGGCACCGTAGCAATCGTCTGAACCGGGCGTACGTCTCCATTGCCGGAATCGAAATGAAAAGATGACACGCTGGCTTCGCGTTCGTTCGTCATGAAGAAATACGGGGCACGGGGGTGCGCGACCAGATGTCGAGGTGCTTTCCCGGGAGGCGTCGGAAACGATCTGCCCTCGAGCTTGCGTGAGTCCGGACTAAACGGATAAACGTAGATGTGATCGTAGCCGTTGTCCGACGCAATGATCCAGCGCTGCGTGCGGTCGAACGTCACGGCGTGGCACGCGGCGCCCGGGCCGCTGTTGTCCGACAACGGCCGCTGCGCAAAAACGGAGACATCGCAGGCCGGTTCGAGCGACCCGTCGGGCCGCACCGGATACAGCGCCACCGTGGCATCATCCGTCGGACTCTCGACCACAGGAACGCCGTTCCTCTTGCCGATTCGGACGATTTTATTGACGGCGCCATGATTTGCGACGACCACCCGCGAATTGGTCTTATCGATGATGACGGAAACTGGGTTGGCGCCCATCGACGGTTGCGTGTTGAGATGCTTCAGAGACCCATCCTCATGGTTGATGGCGAAAGCCGCGACACCGCCCCCAGCGCCCGCTTTGCCCCCTAGCGCGGGTGTCAAATTGATGCTGTAGAGAAAACGACCATCGCGGGAGGTGCACATACCATCGCTGTTCAGATCCTCAAGGTCCGGGCCGGTCTTGCTGACCTCGGTCAACGACCCGTCGCTCATGTCTACGCGGAACACATTTATTCCCCCTCCCTTTCCAGATCCAAAAAACGGTCCGGTCGTGTGCCTGCCGACGTAGGCGAAAAGGCGCTTTTCGGTAGCCTGCTGCTGATAAGCACTCAACTGGGTTGCTGCCAATGCGGCTCCGGAGATTCCGGCGAATGTCCGCCGCGACATTTCTTTTCGCATGATCATTGCCTCCATGATCCGTAGTAGTCAAAGCCGCACGAGCGACGCGACGCCAATCTTCCTCGCTACGGCCGCGTTCGCCCCGCACAGAAGGGCGGCGCTGCTCTAGCGGTAACGAACTCCGTGCTTCAGAACGATAACAGGGTTACTTAACGTATCGATATGACGAAGAGGATCGCCGCGCACGGCGATCACGTCCGCATACTTGCCCTCGCTGACGGTGCCGTAATCCTTGCCTGCTCCCATCAAAGCCGCAGCGAAAGACGTCGAGCGCTGAATCGCCTCTGCAGGCGTGAAGCCGAGGTATTGCACCCAAGCGTCGAGCTCCTGCCAGAGGCCTTGGGAAACGGGGTTCGCCGTAAGGCCGCCATCGGTTCCGACTACCAGTTCGACGCCCGCCTCCCTCAACTGGGCCACTTTGCGCTGAATGATTTGGCGGGTCGCGGCCGGCTGCTGCGGCTGCCATTTAATGAGGGATCGCTTGACGTCCTCAATGATCGCGGGCGGGAGCCCTTCGTAATTCGCCGGATCGTCGAGAATCTCGCGATTGGCGGCCAAATATTCCGTATTGAGCGGTAGGGCTGCGGTCGGCGCCCAATAGAGTTTTTGGGATGCTGTTCGTTGCCGGATCAACGCGATGAGGTCGGGGGGAAACTCCGCCTCCTGCAATCCGATGTGCTCGAATTCATCAAACCCCGCCGCTAATCCCAGCCGAATCTCTCCCAGCGTTCTTCCGTGAGCCGCTACTTTCAATCCGCGGGCGTGCGCGGCTTCTG
>Ga0105240_10015395_pt1 | contig 10396 bp, 11 predicted proteins | sample KBSC54metaG_FD_80426 | JGI IMG/M metagenome (GOLD analysis project Ga0105240, IMG submission 80426) | Corn rhizosphere microbial communities from Kellogg Biological Station, Michigan, USA - KBS C5-4 metaG | ecosystem: Host-associated > Plants > Roots > Rhizosphere > Soil | place: Michigan, USA... | reverse complement strand
GGCCGACTGCTTGGATCGTTGCCGGCCTGGACGGTGGGCGGCTGCCTTGCGTCCGCCCTCGCGCTGGCCGGCCTGGTCTGCGCCGGCATCGTCGGCCGCGGCTGGCCGCTCGTCCCCAACGTCTGGCTGATGGGGCTGGCCAACGGTGCGTTCTCCGTCGCGGCCATTGGCTCGATGATGCGGCTGGCCAGCGACGGCCGGGGCGGGCGCGAAGGAACGCGAATGGGGCTCTGGGGTGCGGCCCAGGCGTTGGCGTTCGCCGCCGGTGGCCTGGTCGGCACGGGTGCCTCAGATGTCGCTCGTGCCTGGCTGGCGACGCCGGGCAGTGCGTACGCCGCGGTGTTCGGGCTCGAGGCCTTGCTGTTCCTCGGATCAGCGCTGATGGCGGCGAGCCTGGATCGTGCAAGCGGGTCTCGGAAGCGAGGACGGCCCGGGCTCGTCGCGCGTGGAGCGGCGGGATGAGGACGTTCGACGTCGTCGTGGTCGGGGGCGGTCCCGCTGGCGCGACCGCGGCGAACGATCTCGCGCGCGCGGGATTCAGTGTCTGCCTGCTCGACCGCGCGGGGCGGCCCAAGCCTTGCGGCGGCGCGATCCCGCCGCGGCTGCTTGCCGATTTCGAGATCCCCGAGAACCTGCTGGTGGCGCGCGCCACGTCGGCCCGCATGGTCTCGCCCTGCGATCGACGCGTCGACATGCCGATCCGCGATGGCTTCATCGGCATGGTCGATCGCGAACACTTCGACGAATGGCTGCGCGTGCGCGCGGCCGAATCGGGCGCGGTGCGCTGGCGCGGACGGTTCGAGCGACTGTCGCGCGACGAGCAAGGCGTGAGCGTCGTGCACTTCGAGCAGCCAGTGACGGCCGGCGACACTGAGACTGCGAGCGCAGCCGTACGCGGCCGAATCGTGATCGGCGCCGACGGCGCGCGCTCCGAGGTGGCGCGCCAGAGCGTGCCGCATGCCGCAAGCGGACGCTGCGTGTTCGCGTACCACGAGATCGTCCGCACGCCGACCGACCTGTCCCCTGACGGTTGCGACCCGGACCGCTGCGAAGTGCACTACAAGGGCCTGCTGTCGCCCGATTTCTATGGTTGGGTGTTCCCGCATGGTGACACGATCAGCGTGGGCAGCGGAAGCGCCGACAAGGGATTCTCGCTGCGTGGCGCGGTCGCCGTCCTGCGCCGCAGCGCCGGCCTGGAGGACGCACAGACCGTGCGGCGCGAAGGCGCTCCGATTCCGATGAAACCGTTGCCGCGCTGGGACAACGGACACGACGTGGTGCTGGTCGGCGATGCCGCCGGGGTGGTCGCCCCGGCGTCGGGCGAAGGCATCTACTACGCGATGTCCAGTGCGCGCGTGGCAGCGCTGGCGGTAGAGCGCGTATTGCGCGGCGGGGATGCGCGAGCGCTCGGTGATGCGCGCCGCGACTTCATGCGGGCGCACGGCCGCGTGTTCTGGATCCTCGGGATGATGCAGCGCTTCTGGTATTCGAGCGACCGTCGGCGCGAGCGCTTCGTCGGCATCTGCCGAGACCCGGACGTGCAGCAGCTGACGTTCGATGCGTACATGCACAAGCGCCTTGCCCGCAAGCGCCCGATGGCGCACGTGCGCATCTTCTTCAAGGACGTCGCGCATCTTCTGGGCATGGTGCGAGCATGATGCTTGCCCATCACGCGCCTGGCTCGGGCAAGCGGACGGCGATCGTCACCGCCGCGTTGGCCGTGATCGCGGTCGCCGTTCTGGGCGCGCTGTCGACCGACATCGGCGCCTGGTACGCGAACCTGCGCGAGCCCGCATGGAAGCCGCCTGATGCGTTGTTCGGCCCGGCCTGGACGCTGATCTACGCACTGGCCGCGACCGCGGGCGTGCGCGCGTGGGTTCGCACGCCCGATCGCTCCCGGCGCGAGTGGATCCTGGTCGCGTTCGCGCTCAACGGCACGCTCAACGTGCTCTGGAGCCTCCTGTTCTTCCGGCTGCACCGGCCGGACTGGGCCTTGATGGAAGTGGGCGGATTGTGGGCCTCGATCGTGCTGCTGATGTGGCTGCTCGGCCGCCAGGCTCGAGCTGCGGCGTGGCTGCTGCTGCCCTACCTGCTGTGGGTCTCGTTCGCGGCCGCGCTCAACGCCGCCGTCGTCGAGTTGAATGCGCCCTTTGCAGTGGAGCAGCCACGATGAACAGCCATGAAATTGCCGAATGGCTGGTCAACGCAGTCATCGCCACCACGTTGATTGAGGGCGTCCTGTTGATTTCGTTGCGCGTCGCGCGCGGACGGGGCCCGGCGACCGCGGACGTCGTCTTCAACCTCGCCGCCGGCCTGTGCCTGCTCGGCGCGTTGCGCAGCGAGATTGCAAGTGCGGGTGAGCTTGCCTGCGCGGCTTGGCTGGCCGGCGCAGGGGTGTCGCATGCGCTGGATGTCCGGCGCCGTTGGCCCCGTCCGCTCGCCAAGGCGAAGCGGCGCATCCGCACCGCATCGGCATCCACAATCTTTCATCCTGGTACGAAGGGGCAAACATGACCACACGACGTCACTTCATCGCGCTGCTGCCGCTGGTGGGCGCCTCGACCTGGGCCGCTGCCCAGGCACCGGCGCCGTTGGATCCCAAGGATCCCCAGGCAGTCGCGCTTGGCTACACGCCCGACGCCACCAAGACCGACAAGGCCAAATATCCGAAGTATGCGGCCGGCCAGGCCTGCGGCAATTGCGCGCTCTACCAGGGCGCTGCGGGCTCGGCCAGCGGACCGTGCCCGATCTACGCCGGCAAGGCCGTGTCTTCCAAGGGCTGGTGCAGCGCCTACGTCAAGAAGGCATGAGATGACCCCGCCCCAACTCGCGCTGGTGGAGGCGTCGCCCACCGCCGCGGACGTTGCTGCCCGCGCCGCACCGCGTCCCGCGCCGCGGTCGCGGCACTATCCTTTCTCCGCGATCGTCGGCCAGGAGGAGATGAAGCTGGCAATCCTCATCGCCGCGGTCGATCCGACGATCGGGGGGGTGTTGGTGCTGGGCGATCGCGGCACGGGCAAGTCCACCGCGGTGCGCAGTCTCGCGGCCTTGCTGCCGCCGATGGTGGCGCTGGCCGACTGCCGCTACGGCTGCGCGCCTTCGCAGGCGTGCGACTGCGAAGGCTGCGTGGCGGCGCGCCGCGCGTCGCGCAAGCCGAAGACGATGCGCGTGCCGGTGCCGGTGGTCGACCTGCCGCTGGGGGCCACCGAGGATCGCGTCGTTGGTGCGCTGGACCTGGAGCGAGCGCTGACGCAAGGCATCCGCGTCTTCGAACCCGGCTTGCTGGCGCGCGCGAATCGCGGGTTTCTCTACATCGATGAAGTCAACCTGCTGGAGGATCACCTCGTCGACCTGTTGATCGACGTGGCCGCGTCGGGCGAGAACGTAGTCGAACGCGAAGGCCTCAGCGTGCGCCATCCCGCCCGCTTCGTGCTGGTGGGCAGCGGAAATCCGGAAGAAGGTGAACTGCGGCCCCAGCTCCTGGACAGGTTCGGGCTCTCTGTCGATGTGAAGACCCCCGCCGAAGTCGCGGCGCGTGTGCAGGTCGTGAGGCGCCGTGACGATTTCGAGCGGGATCCGGTGGCATTCTGCGATGCCTGGACCAAGGAGGACGCGCGGGTGCGACGTCGCCTGGTCGGCGCGCGTGAGCGACTGGACACCACTCGCGTGCCCGATGCGGCGCTGGAGCGAGCGGCGGCCTTGTGCATCCAGCTGGGCACCGATGGATTGCGCGGCGAGCTCACGCTGATGCGTGCCGCGCGCGCGGCCGCCGCGTTGGATGGAGACGCGCAAGTGGCAGACACGCACCTGCGGCGGGTCGCCGCCCTGGTGCTGCGCCATCGACTGCGTCGTGATCCCCTGGACGACAGCGGATCGGGCGAGCGCGTGGCACGCGCGGTCGCCGAGGTCCTAGGCGATTGAGCGGCCATGGACGCCGAACACGCCGCCCTGGCGGCGCGCCTGTTCGCCGTGGACCCCGTCGGACTGGGCGGCGTGCTGCTGCAATCAGCGGCGAGCGAAGCGCGGGATGCGTGGCTGCATCTGGCGCGTGAACTGGGTGCCGATGGGGCGCCTTGGTGTCGCGTGCCGGCACACGTTGACGACGAACGCCTGCTCGGCGGAATCGATCTCGCCGCGACCCTCGCGGCGGGCCAGCCGATACGGTGCCGGGGCGTGCTCGCCGAGGCGGACAATGGTGTTGTGCTGCTGTGCATGGCCGAACGCATCGCGCCCGGCAGCGCCGCGCGCATCGTGGGCGTGCAGGATCGTGGTCTGGTGGGAGCCGAACCTGCACGCTGGGGACTCGTGGCACTTGACGAGAGCGAGGGTGATGACGAAAGAGTGGCGTCGATCCTTGCAGAGCGACTGGCGTTGCATGTCCGGTTGGAGCCTGGGGCGAAGATCGGTAGCCGGACATCAGAGGCCTCGTTGGCGGCGGCCAGGCTCGAAGTGGCGCAGGCCCGCGCTCGGCTGGATGCGGTCGTCGCCAACGACGCGATCCTCACGGCGCTGTGCGAGGCGGCGCAAGCACTGGGCGTCGATTCCCTGCGGGCGTGCTGCCTCGCGCTACGCGTGGCGCGCGCCGCCGCGGCTCTGCGGGGCGGCGGCCATGTCGAGTCCGCGGATGCGGCCTGGGCCGCGTACTTCGTGCTTGGCCCGCGGGCGCGCGCCTGGCCGGCAGGGCAGGATCCAGGCGAGTCGCTGAAGGACAGCGTGTCGTCGGGTTCCGATCACCAACAGGCCGACAGCGGCCAGGATGGCGACGTCCGCCAGCCGACGCCAGCCGCGCCCGCGCCGCAATCGTCGGACTCGTCGCGCGCGGGCGAGGAGGCCTCGCCGACGCAGCAGAGCCGTTGCCGTTCGATGGAGGAGTTGCTCGTCGTGGCAGCCGGCGCCACGTTGCCTCCGGCCTTGCTGGCTTCCATCGTCGCGTCCAGGTCATCGAGTCTGCAGCCCCGTGGAGGCGCACAGGTCGCGCGGTCGGGCCGGCCCGGCTCGACCTCGACCCACGGGCGCCCGCTCGGAACCCGTCGCGGAGAGCTGCGGGGCCGCGCGCGGGTGGACCTGTATCAGACCCTCTTGGCGGCTGTACCGTGGCAGCCGCTTCGACGTCGCGAATTGGCTGCCAGCGCTCGCGAGCGCGACCGACCCGCGCTGGTCATCCTGGTTCGGCGCACCGATTTTCAGGTGCGGCGCTTTCGCAGGCGCGAGGAGCGCACCACCATCTTCGCAGTCGACGCGTCCGGCTCGCAGGCGTTGCATCGGCTGGCGGAGGCCAAAGGCGCCGCGGAACTACTGCTCGCTGATTGCTACGTGAGGCGAGATCGCGTGGCCGTGCTGGCCTTCCGCGGCGAGGGCGCTGCGTTGCTGCTGCCTCCGACGCGTTCGCTGGTGCGAGCCAAGCGTTGCCTGGCAGGATTGCCCGGTGGCGGCGCAACGCCCTTGGCAGCAGGGCTCGATCTCGCCACGCAGGTCGGACAAGGCATCGTGCGACAAGGAGGCACACCGCTGTTGGTCCTGTTGACCGACGGCAAGGCGAACATGACACGCCTTGGGCAGCCCCGGAGAGATGACGCGCAGGCAGAGGCGCTGGCCGCTGCGCACGCATGGCACTCGGCGGGCTTGGGCGCGTTGCTTCTGGATACGGGCCCTGAGCCGCAAATGCGGGCGAGGGCAATTGCCGACGCCATGCACGCTCGTTACGTAGCGCTGCCTTATGCGGACTCGAATCAGCTTGTGAAGGCCATTGGTCTCCACAGGCCTTGATGCACTGGCGCGACCCCAGAAATGATGACAGGCCACCGCCTGCGCTCCTTCGCTACGGGGCGATGGGCGGCGTCGCGGTTCTCCGGACGCGGCTTTTCGAAGTGTTGGCCGAACGTCGGCTTTGCAGCTCGCGACGAAGCGAATCGATCGGAGTGGTCCGTCAGTCGACGCGGCCATGGAGTGGCCTTCGGATGGCGTCCGAACCCCAAGGGGCGGGTGAGCCCTCATTGCGACAGTTGGGCGCTATGTTGCAACCGCTGGCATTGCAGTCCTCACGTTTGGCCAAAAGCTGCCGTCCGACGGCATTCGCTTTCGCCAACGCGCCGAGGGCAACCGGATTCTCCGGGCAGCGGCAGCGTCACAGGGTTGGCCCTGCGAGAACAAGTCCCTCAAGCATGGCGATATCCAGCGCGTCGCGTTCGGCGAGCATGGCGTAGCCCTCGAGCGTTTCGGGAGACTGCCCTCGATCGGAGGCATTCGCCAGGCACCTTGCTTGAGACGCCCGCTTTGCCGTGAGCAGTTCATCCACAGACGCCACTGTGCAGGGGCAGCCATCGAGGCTCAGCGTGCTTGCCCTCGCATAGGCCTGCTCAAAGTTGATCGCATCGATCGACGTGAGTAGGTCGATCGCGATGCCGTCAGCATCAGGGATCCGCAGCCTGCGCAGTGGCGTAGTCAACATTCTTGCTGAAACCGACCTTGGCAAACGATCATCAATTCCTCCGAGAACCTTGAGCAATGCCTCCGCGTCCTTGACCAAAGGTGAAGTCAGGACGTCGAGGTCGCTCGTTGCACGATCCAGGCCTCTGGCGCGCATAGCCTGACCGCCCATGACGACGTATCGCGCACCATCCTTGGCGCAGAGTCGGAGAAAGCGAACTTGAAGGGTCGATAGCATGGGCCCGATTCTGCTGCCGGAGAAGACGTAGCGCGTCATCCTCTGGTGTTCAAGGTGAACACGTCGCTCCGAAACCTGCGGACAATCTTTCCTCCATGCGCTCATGAACATGGCCCTGAGCTGCGCCGAACGCAAAATGGGTAGGATAGCGTGGCAGGGATCCGACGGCCCCGGATCAAAAGGATCGCGACATGTTTCTGCCCCCTGAAAAGCGTCGACCCTGGTATCCGTTCCGGCCGGACGACGGCATCTCTAAGCGCGGCGAAGCGGTTTTGCTCTGCCTCATCGGGATTTTCCTCTTGTCGATGTTGCTGGGGCCGATCGGGGGCTCGACAGTCGTGCCGGCGCTGCTTGCCTTGCTGTGGCGCTAGAGACCGCGAGCACGCTCATTTCCTTTCCGTCCCGCCCCATGCATACCGCTCGCACCTCATCCCCTCCATCCTGGGCCCGGATCCTGGGGTTCGCTGGACTGCTGCCGTTCGTTGGTGGTGCGGTCCTTCTATGGGCCGCCCCTGGCACTTCCGCATCGGCGCATGCCGGGTTCGCGCTCGCAGCTTATGCAGCGACGATCGCCGCGTTTCTGGGTGGTGTGCACTGGGGCCCTGCGTTGCGCGCGGGAGGCTTGCCTCCGGCTCCGCTGCTATGGGGCGTGCTGCCGCAACTCGCCGGCTGGCTCGCTTTGCTCATGCCCAGCTCCGCAAGTCTGCTGACGTGTGCGGCCGTGTTGGTTGCTTGCTATGCGGCGGATCGCCGCCTGTATCCGGAGGCTGGGCTTGCCGCATGGTTGCCCATGCGACTGCAGCTCACGATCATTTCGGCAACGAGTTGCCTCCTGGGTGCGGTGGCGTATGTCCGGTAGGTCAACGCCAGGCTTCTAACCCATCCGGCCGTTCGCCCGTGTCGGCTACGGTTGCACCCAGCGAGCGCCGTCTGCATCGAAGCGTGCGCGCCGATGGCCTTGTTCGCTCAGTTCAAGCCAATCGATCGCTCGGACATGCGCGTCCAGCAGGGCGAAATGCGCAGACGGTTCGACCCTTGCAGCGGCGTCTTCGGATTGCCGCGCCGCGTGATGTCCCAGTGCGTCGCCGGGCGCCAACGTCGAGAGGTAGTCGCTCGCAGCGCGAGAATTCCTCACGCGTTCCCAGCGCGACGACACCTCGATCCCTTCAAATTGCAATTGGAGGTTCACTGCCAAGCGCAGTTGCCAGTTCAGGACTGGAGACCACATCACCAGGGCGCCCTGAGGTCGCAGTTGCACCTGTGCGCGCTTTGGTGAACGTGCATCGGTGAAGAAGCGAAGGCGGCGCGCGCCCGGATCGACTTCCCGCAGCACCAGCAGCCGGGCGTCGGCATCACCCCGAACGTCTGTCGTGGCCAGCACCGGCGTGCGCCATGCGTGCGTCCGATTCCGCAGGCATTGCTGCAATTCGCGCCAGATGGCAGCCTCGATGTTGTCAAGTGTTGGCAGGCTGATGTCGTTCATCCAGGTGTGATGGGCGCAGCTTCCCGCCGGCCGGAAAGTCATGAATCGAACGAGCGCGCCGCGGCAAGGCCGCCGCGCGCTCACGCCGTGCTCACTTCGGCAACAACACCTTGTCGACCACGTGGATGACTCCATTGGACTGGTAGACGTCGGCGATGGTGACAGTTGCCGTGCCGCCCGACTCATCCATGACCATGACCTTACCGCCGGAAGCCGAGACCGTGAGCGGATCGCCTTCAACCGTCTTGAGCGTGGCCTTGCCGCCGCCCGCCTTGACAGCCGCCAGCAGCGTGGTGGCGTCCATCTTTCCTGCGACGAGGTGGTAAGTCAGGACGGCCGTGAGCTTGCCCTTGTTCTCGGGCTTGAGCAGCGTATCGACGGTACCGGCCGGCAACGCGGCGAATGCCTCGTTCGTCGGCGCGAACACCGTGAACGGGCCCGGGCCCTTGAGCGTGTCGACGAGGCCGGCCGCCTTGACAGCGGCGACGAGCGTCGTGTGATCCTTCGAGTTCACGGCGTTGTCAACGATGTCCTTGCTGGCATACATCGGCGCGCCGCCGACGGTGACCTGGGCCATCGAGGGCAGGGCGGCCGCGCCGAGGATCGCCGCCAGGGCCAGCGCTGCAGGAGAAGTGAATTTCATGATGTCGTCCTTCAAAGATTTGTTGAGTCTCAAACACGACGGGGTTCGTCGCCGCGCTGTGTTGTCTACGTTTTGCCGGCGTCACTGGATTCGAGGACGCTCGAATTTGCTTGCGCCGTGAAGAGCTTTTGAAACGGATTCATGCCGGAACCTCCGTGGACTCTCGTGCGGGCCGGTGCGCTGCAACGCGCCTGTGAATAGAGTCCGTCCCATGTCAACTGTTGCAATCCCCGTTCCTCTCCCGACGCTGCACGCACGCTCCGCCTTGGGCCCACTGACATTCGCCATGGCCGCGCTCCTGAGCGGCTGCCACGCGTCGTTGCTCGAGCCCACCGGCCGCATCGCGGCCGACGAGAAGCAGTTGATCATCACCTCGACGCTGCTGATGCTGATCGTCGTGGTCCCGGTGATCTTCATGACGCTGTACTTCGCGTGGAAATACCGCGCGTCGAACACCTCGGCCACCTATACCCCCAACTGGTCGTATTCGCACCGCATCGAGGCGGTGGTGTGGGCCGTGCCCATCGCCATCATCCTGGTGCTGGGCGTGATCACCTGGAAGACGACGCACGAGCTCGACCCGTACAAGCCGCTCGAATCGAGCGTCAAGCCGATCGAGATCCAGGTCGTGTCGCTCGACTGGAAGTGGCTGTTCATCTACCCCGAGCAGCACATCGCCACCGTCAACGAGATCCAGTTCCCGGCGGGCACGCCGGTTAACTTCAAGATCACGTCCGACACCGTGATGAACGTGTTCTTCATCCCGCAGCTGGGCAGCCAGATCTACGCGATGGCAGGCATGCAGACGCAGGTCAACCTGATCGCCAACGAGCCGGGCGTCTACGACGGCCTGTCCACGAACTTCAGCGGCGCGGGCTTCCCCGACATGGTCTTCAAGGCCACGGCGGGCACGCAGCAAGAGTTCGACGCCTGGGTCGCCAAGGTCAAGGCCTCGCCCAACAAGCTGGGCCTGGACAACTACGGCGAGCTGGCCAAGCCCTCGACGAAGGACCCGGTCAAGTATTTCTCGAACGTCGAGCCTGTGCTGTTCACGGCCGTCCTCGACAAGTACATGGACAAGTCGTCCGGCCTGAAGCTGGCCGACAAGATCTGCCTGCCCGCCAAGGTCGTTGCGGCGGATTCCAAGGCACGCGCGGAGTAAGAAGACGTGGAAACGATGTTCGGCAAGCTGACATGGGACGCCATCCCGTACCATGAACCCGTCGCCATGGGCGGCGTGATGGGCATGGTGCTCGGGGCCCTGGCGGTCCTGATCGCCATCACCTACTTCAAGAAGTGGGGTTACCTGTACCGCGAGTGGCTCACCTCGGTGGACCACAAGCGCCTGGGCGTGATGTACATCCTCCTGGCGCTGGTCATGCTGCTGCGCGGCTTTGCCGACGCGCTGATGATGCGCACGCAGCAGGCGATCGCCACGGGCGGCAACGAGGGCTTCCTCCACCCCGACCACTACAACCAGGTCTTCACGGCGCACGGCGTGATCATGATCTTCTTCATGGCCATGCCGTTCATGGTGGGCCTGGTGAACATCGTGGTGCCGCTGCAGATCGGCGCGCGCGACGTCGCGTTCCCGTTCGTGAACTCG
>Ga0105240_10015391_pt1 | contig 10397 bp, 10 predicted proteins | sample KBSC54metaG_FD_80426 | JGI IMG/M metagenome (GOLD analysis project Ga0105240, IMG submission 80426) | Corn rhizosphere microbial communities from Kellogg Biological Station, Michigan, USA - KBS C5-4 metaG | ecosystem: Host-associated > Plants > Roots > Rhizosphere > Soil | place: Michigan, USA... | reverse complement strand
GGCCGCATACGTGGCACCAGCATCCTTGCGCACGCTCGGGCCCTGCCACTCGATCTGCACCGTCACATCGTTCACATCGCCGGTCACGACGACGCCGCGGGTGCTGTCGAGCGCGGGCATGGGGGGCACGGGCGCCGCCGCGAAGGGATCGGGACCCTGCTTCCAGCCGCCAAAGCGCTTCTCGGCCATCGCGAAGACTTCGGGCGCGGATACGTCACCGGTGACGATCAGCGCCGAGTTGTTGGGGATGTACCACTCGCCGAAGATCTTCCTGAGCGAGTCCGGCGTCACGGACATGAGCGAGAGCTGGTCGCCGAGCGTGTTCTTGCGCGGCCAGCCGCTGCCCCAGAGCCGGACATCCAGCTCCTGATCGAGATGCTCCGCGGGCTCGGACAGATCGCGCTGCATTTCTCCCAGAACGACGAAGCGTTCCTTCTGCAGATCGTCGTTGTCGAAGCTCGGCTCGCGGACGAGATTCGCCAGCACACGCACCCCGGCATCCGTGTTCTCCGATGGCAGCGTGACATAGTACGTCACGTCCTCCTCGGCGGTCGTGCCGTTGTAGGCAGCGTGCAGCGCTCCCATCTCGTCTCCCCAGGTGCGATCGAGCGGGCCGTGGTAGCCCTTGAACAACATGTGTTCGAAGAGGTGCGGGACGCCCTGCTCCTCGCTGGTCTGCGTCATGGCACCTGTTTTCACGACCACTTCGACGGTGGCGAGCGGCACCGCGTGATTCTCAAAGACGATCACGTGCATGCCGTTGGAGAGTGTCTCCTGGTGTGTGAGCCGCTGGAGCGATGCGCGTTGCGCGAGGAGCGGCATGGGCAGGAGAAGCGCAACGCCGAGCGCGCTGCGCAGCGGAAACCATGTGGCGTGTGGTCTCACGGCGGGGTGGGTTGCAGGGAGACGACGGGGGGAAGAGCGGAGAGGGTCCGGCAGCGACGCCAATCTCGGATGGACCGGCTCAGGCCGCAAGACCCGGAACGGCACCGATGTGACGAGCGCGCGGGACGGGGGCAACGGGAGTGGCGTCGCGGGTCAGTGCCTCGAGCGCCTCCAGCGCGTGATCGCGACGACGTAGATCGCGCAGGTGAGCACCAGCACGAGGGTGCCGAGCACGATCTGCACGTTGCGAGTGAGACCGTTGGGATAGAGCATTTTCAGGATGTAATGCTGCAGGAACCCTCCCGAGTAGCCGCCCTCTGCCGCGCGCCGGCGAAGTGCATCCTCGAGCGGCGTGAGCGGACAGATCCAGTTTTCGTACTCCACGAGCATGCCCCAGATGGCGCAGGGGATGTGCACCCACGCCACACGCGGCCAGCGGAGTACGAGAAAGCCGCCGAACAGGACGAACACCACGAACAGGGCGTGTCCAATCACGACCAGGGTGGCGAGCCACCTGAAGATCATCTTCGTAGTCGTCCGTGCCGAATGAACGCCGGTAGCGACCCGCGTGCGAGATGAGCGCGCGGCATCGCAACCCCGGGCGCAGCCGCCGCCAACTCGCGTATCAGGTTAGATTACAAATCAACACTGGCGGAGGCATCATGACGAAGGCGTTCGAGTTCGAAAGCGATGGCCGCACCTATACCTGTCGCATTGAGTCGCTGCGCGGTCCTGGCTCCCCGGCCTGGTGGTGGTTCGGCGTATCGGGCGATGGCCACCGGTATGCCCCGTTTCAGGCCGCCAAGGGCGATACCCAGGATTCGGTACGCACGCGTATCGTGGCGTATTACACGAATCATCTGACGCGCCGGTCCGAACCGTCCACGCACGGACACTGGACGTCCCGCAAGAAAGAGGCGTAGGCGCTTCGCTCCTCCGCCTCTTTCCTGGCGGGGGAAGCGGCCGCCTTCGGCGGCCTGCGGGAAGCGTCAGCCTGCGGCTGGCCGCGGGAAGCGGGCGGCTCCCTCACGGGAGCGCCCTGCGGGAAGCGCCGCGCGAAGCGCGGCTGGGAGGCCCGCTCCACCGCCCTGCCCTTGCGAATGAGCAATTGGGAATGGGCAATCGACACAGCGGAAGTTAGGATGTGGGGCGTGCCGCAGCCGCCGGGCCAAAGGCCCGACGGCGCTTCCCGCGGGCGCTGAGCCGCCAGGCTCAGTCGCCGCTTCCCGCAGGTCGCCTTCGGCGACCGCTTCCCGCAGCCGGCCGAAGGCCGGCTGCTTCCCGGAGCCGCCGCGCGCAGCGCGGCGGCTCCTGCTACTCGTACCGCAACGCGACGATCGGGTCCAGCAACGACGCCCGCCGCGCCGGCCAGACGCCGAAAATAACTCCCACGATTGCCGAAAAGACGAACGCCAGCACGATGGACGCCGTGGAGACATCCGTGCTCCAGTGCATCGTGTATTTCATCACGGCCGCGCCGCCGGCGCCGACGATCACGCCGATCAGCCCACCCAGCAGGCAGAGTACGACGGCCTCGATGAGGAACTGCAGCAACACGTTCATGCGCGTGGCGCCGAGCGCCTTGCGTACGCCGATCTCGCGGGTACGCTCGGTGACCGAAACCAGCATGATGTTCATGATGCCAATGCCGCCGACCAGCAGACTCACCGTAGCGATGCCGGCGAGCAGCAGCCCGAACACCTGCGTGGTCGCCTGCGACGCGTTCAGGAAGTCGGACTGGTTCCGGATCTCGAAGTCGTCGGGGCGGTCGCCCATCAGGCGGTGCGCACGCCGCAGAATGCGCTGGATGTTCGCCATCGTCTGCGGAATCGCCGCTTCGCTGGTGGCCAGCACGTTGATGGACCGGATGTACTTCGTGTCCATCACGCGGAACTGCGCGGTAGCGAGCGGGATGATCACCTGGTCGTCAGGATCGTTGAAGCCTGACGCGCCACCCTTCGGCTGGAAAATGCCAATGACCTGGAAGGGCGTGCCGCTGATCCGGATGGTCTGTCCCAGCATGGCGATCGGGTTGTCCGGAAAGAGATTCTGCGCCGTCGTCATGCCCAGCACGGCGTAGCGCTGCCGTCCCTGATCGTCTTCCGGCGTGAACATCCGCCCTGCGGAGAGCGTGTACTTCCGCACATCTGCGTAGTTCGGCGTGGTGCCAATGATGTTCGTGGACGTGTTCGCATTGCGGAACTGCACCTGCAACTGGCGCGTCATCTCCGGTTCAACGGCGCCCAGCGTCGAGGACTGCTCCTCGAGCGCTGCCGCATCCGAGACCTGGAGTCGCGCGCGGTCCGTCGACGACGCCACGCCGCCCTGGAACACCTGCCCAGGCACGACCGTGAGCATGGTCGTGCCGAGCGAATTGATGCGTTCGTTCACGGCCTGCTGCGCGCCGCGGCCCAGCGCGACCACGGCAATCACCGCGCCCACGCCAATTACGATGCCGAGCATCGTGAGTAGCGACCGGAGTTTGTTGGCTCGCAGCGCGGCCAGCGCGACGAGCAGCGTTTCACCGAGTAGCATGGTTAGAACCCTCCGCGGCCTCCACCACCACGACGGCCGCCCGAACTGGTGCTGTTGCTCTTCTGGTTCTGATTCGAGTTCATGCCGGGGAGCGACATGAAGCCCTGAATCCGCTTCATCCGCTCCTGTTGCGCCTGCATGAGCATGGCCGTGGTGACGATCGCGACGTGCTCACCTTCCTTGAGTCCGGAGATCACTTCCGTCACATCGTAATTGCCGATACCGAGTACCACGAGCCGAGGGACGAACGTACCATTCTGCGCGACGAACACGAGGCCCATATGCTGGCCCGGGACGCCGCCCTGGCCACGCATGCCGCCACGACCCTGGCCGCGCATGAACCCGCCGCCGTTGGCGCCGCCGCGGCTGAACCCGCCGCGCCCGCCAGCCGGCGGTCCACTACCGGGGCTGCGTGGCGCGCCAGCGGCCGCGCCTTCGGCGCCGCCCTGGCCACGCTGGCTATCCTGGCCGCCCTGGCCAGGCCGGGATCCGCTCCCGTCCGTACCACGCGAGGCGATGGCCCCCGCCTGTGCCACTTCCGTCGTTCCGGGGCGCTCGCGGCCGCCTCCAAGACTCGCCATCTGCTCCTGCAGCGCTTTCGTTACGTCATCGCTGTTCAGATTGAGCGCTTCCGCCACGTTGGCCGCGTCACGCGGCTGGCGGACCGCGTCGTTGGAGACGACCAGCGCGTTCGTCTCGTGCGACACGAGAATCGAGACGTCGCTGTTCATGCCCGGCATGAGCGCGCGATCCTGATTGTCCAGGTGGATGAGGACGGGGAACATCGTCACACTCTGCTGCACCGTGGCCTGCGGCGCGATCTTCTCCACCGTGCCATGGAACGTCCGGTTGGGATATGCATCCACCTTGATGGATGCCGTCTGTCCAGCCTGCACATGTCCAATGTCACTCTCACCGACGAGCGCGCTGTCCATGACCTGGCTCAGGTCCGCCATCTGCATGAGCAGCGTGCCGCCGCCCGCGTTGTTGACGGCGGATGCGATGACCTGTCCGGACGAGACATCCTTCTCGATCACGGTGCCCGCAGTGGGCGCGCGAATCGTCGCGTCCTCGAGCGCAATGCGCGCGTTTTCCAGGTTGGTCCTGGCGGCGGCCAATTGCGATTGCGCGTTCGCGTAGTTGAGCGTCGCGGTTTCCAGTTCGGGCGCCGTGATCACGCCCTGCGTCGACAGATCCTTCGCCCGATCGAGCTGCGCCTTCGTGACCGTGAGATTCGCCTCTGCCGCGGCACGCGCCGCGACCGCCTGGTTGTAGCTGTTCTGCACCTGGCGCGGGTCGATCTGAGCGAGCAGATCGCCTGGTTTGACCTGCGATCCCATGGAGACCGGAAGCTTCATGATCTGCCCCGATGCCTTGGAGCGGACCTGGACAGTGTTGATGGGCTGAATGACCCCGGTGGCTTCCACGTCGATCGTGATGTCCTGACGCGAGACCGGCGCCGTCTGGATCGCGGCGGAGGTGTCAGCCTTCTTCTTGCTGCATGCCGCCAGGCCGAGGCCCAGGGCTGCGATCGCAACCAATCGTTTCACGGAATTCTCCTGGTATCGCAAGCGGTCTAGAGGTCCCGACCGATGAGCGCTTCGAGTTGCGCCTTGGCCACGCGTGCGTTGTAACGGGCTTGAATGAGAGCGGCGCGCGCCTGCACGAGCGCGGTCTCCGATGTGAGGACGTCGAGAATGGTGGACGCTGACAGATTGTAGCGCTGCTTCTGGACGCGCAGGTCTTCTTCGGCAGCGGCGACGGACAGCGTCTGAATGTCAACCTGCTGTTGCGCCGTGCGCAGAGCGGCGAGCGCCTGGACGAACGTCTGCTGTGCGCCGAGCTTCGCGTCACGCAACTGCGCGTCTGCGTTCTGCGCCGCGACATCGGCATTCACGATGCCCTGTTCGCGCTGCAGTTGGTTGAAGATCGGGTAGCTGAGGCCGAAGCGCAGATTGTTCTGGTAGGCGTACTTGTCCGCGAACGCGGTAAAGGCGTCATTGCTTCCGCTGCCCGTGAGGCTGAAGCTCGCCGTGAGCGTGGGCAGATATGGCGCCCGCGCCGCCTTCGCGGAGGCATGAGCCGCCTGCTGCGAGGCCTGCGCCTGTTGCACGAGCGGCCCGTTCAGCGCCAGCTGCGCGAGCGTCGCGCTGTCCACGGGAGCAATGGCCTGCTGGAGCGTGTCCTCGGGGAGCGCCGTCACGGTGAACGGCGTGGCGACGAGTCGCGTGAGCGCCGCGTTGGCGGCAGTCACGTCATTCTTTGCCGTGAGGATGGCGAGCTGGGCGTTGCCCACGGCAATCACCGAGCGCAGCGAATCCGACCGGGTCACCATCCGGGCACGGAGATTCGCAATGGAGGTCTTGAGCTGCTCCCCCGCCTCGCTCAACTGGGATTCCGCCGCGGATTCGGCCTCGCGCGCCGCCAGCACGGCGTAGTACTGCTGCTTCACCTGGAGCGCAACCTGGAAGCGCTGCTCGACGTCATTGGCCACCGCCGCGTTCTCGCTGGCCCGGTTCGCGCGCAGCGAAAAGAGGCGCTGGCCACCATTGAACAGGTCCAGATTGAGGGTCAGCCCGTGGTTGTACTGCCAGGAATTACCGGTGAACGGGACGAGTTGGCCGCTCGGGTCGAACCGGTCGCCGCCCTGACGCGAGGCACCGGCGTTCAGCGAGACACTCGGAATGAACGCGGCGTACGACCCCCGCACCTGTTCGTGCGAGGCGCGGACCTCGCCGCGCGACTGTACCGTGGCTGGCGCGTTCTTCTGCGCGAGACTCACGGCTTCGTCCAGTCCAATGGCGTGCGTGGTCGTATCGATCACGCCCTGCGCCGCCAGTGTACCGGGCAGCGCCAGGGCGATCAGGAATCGCAACGGTCTCATTTTCTGTTTGCCGCGTCCTCTCGTTTGGATTCTTCAATGAGTTGCTGGAAGCGCGGGCGCTGCTGGTCGGTGAGCACCTTGGAAATCTCCACGCGCGCGGCATTGCGGATGGAATCGAGCGCGGGGCGCACCGGAGCGAATGCTGAACTCATGTCGCGGTGGCGCTTGTCGAGAATGCTGTCCACCGATGCCCGCTGCGCCGCCGTCAGCTCCAGCTCCTGCGCCAGGTAGCGGCGCAGATTGACGCGGCTCGCGGGTCCCGAACAGACGTCGCGTCCCACGAACCGGTCGAGGCTGAATCCGACCGCGCCGCCCACGACCAGCATGCCGAGCAGTGCAATCAGCGCGAGTGCTTTCGAGCGCTGCATGTCATACCCCCATCAGGGTGAAATCACGTACCGCAGAGTGGCATCACGGACCGAGCCCGAGCCATGCTCGGTGGCGATCTGCAGAGGCGCCGAACGGGGCGTCTCGATGATCGTGTCGTACGCCAGGCGTGCTTCCGCCTCGCGGCTCTTCGTGAACGCCAGCCCCGCCACGAGCACTGCCACAGCCGCGGCGACGATGCCGACGCGCGCCCAGTCCGCCAACGGCGACCACCAGGACTCCGCTTCCGGCGCGCCGGCGATGCGATTCATGACCCGCTGTGCGAGCGTGCTCCAGTATCCCTCCTCCGTCGGCGCGGCGTAGATCTGCCGCAGCGCCCGCGTGAGGTCGTCGTCCCGGCCATCCGGGCCAATGCGCGGTTCGTACGTCATGGGTGACTCCTGAATTCGCTCAACTGCTTCCGCAATGACGCACGGGCATGATGCAGGTCGCTGCGCGCCGTCCCTTCCGGTATCCCCAGCATCCCGGCGATCTCGCCGTGCGTGAACCCTTCCACATCGTGTAACACGATTACCGCCCGCTGTCGTTGCGAAAGCAACGCCAGCCCATCGGTCAGTCGCCGCCGCAATTCGTCCTGCTCCGCGGGGTCGCGGAATGGCAGCGACACGCTTTCCGTCAAGGCTTCCGAGTCCCGCACCTTCCGCCGCCGCCCGATGTCCAACGCCGCGTTGGCCACGATACGATGCAGCCAGGCCCCGAACGCCTGCTCCGGCCGGAACCGGTCCAGCGCGCGGAACGCGTGCAGAAAACCGTCCTGCACGGCGTCTTCGGCGTCCTCATGCGTCGCCGTGATTGCCCGCGCCACCGCGTACGCACGCCGTTCGTGCAGCCGTACCAGTCCCGCGAACGCCTCGCGATCGCCGCGCTGCGCCGCCAGGACCAGCTCGCGCTCCCGCGCGCGAAGCTGGGCCTCACCGGGTAGCTGCAGCTCTGACACGACGGTATGAAACGGACGAGCAGCGAGCATGAGCAGTCCAGAGCGCGTTCACATTAAATACGCCGCACTCGCCGCGAACGTTGAACATGGCGCTCACGTCTGACGGTCCGTGCCATTCAGCCCGAGAGCGGCGGCGGAGCCCTGCATGGCCGTGATCACGAACTGAATGTGCGCATCGAGATCCTCTTCCAGTTCGGCGGCGCCCTGCACGACATCCTCCCGGTTGACGCCGCGCGCGAAGGCCTTGTCCTTCATCTTCTTGCGGACAGAGCGTGCATCCACGTCGTGCACGCTGCGCGTGGGCTTCACGAGCGCGGTCGCGGTGACGAGCCCCGTGAGCTCATCCACCGCGAACAGGGCGTGCGCCATGCGCGTCGTGCGCGGCGTGAGCGTGTATGACGCGTGGCCCAGAATCGCATCCAGGACGTCTTCCGGGTATCCGTATCCGCGCAGAATCCGCACGCCCTCCGCCGGGTGCTCCGCGGTTGGAGAATGCGCGGCGTTGGGAAAGCGCTCGTAGTCGAAGTCGTGCAACAGCCCCGCCAGCCCCCAGTGATCGGGATCCTCGCCGTACTTCACGGCATACGCGCGCATTGCCGCCTCGACGGCCAGCATGTGCTTGCGCAGCGAGTCACTCTGCGTGAATTCCTGCATGAGGGCGAGGGCGTCGGAGCGGGAGGGCATGGTGGGGAATGGGTGCGGGTTGAGGACTTGGACACGGATTCCAGCGCCGTGGTTCACTCCTGCAAGCTACAACCTCCAACGCCTCCGCCGCCCGCGTCACCGGCAACGCATTCAGCCCGTGCCGGTCCTCAATGTACGCCGAAGCTTCCCCGGCCCCGGCCCGTCTTGAACAGGAAGAGCAGCGGGAGCGAGGCGACCAGCAGGAATCCGCTCAGCAGGTAGATCCGGGAGAAGGACATCAGGCTCGCCTGCACCTGTACCTGCCTGTCGAGCAGCGCGAGCGCCTGCTGGTGCGCCGTGAGCGCGGTGGCGCCCCTGGCCATGAGCCCCTGCGTCAGTATACCGAGGCGGTATTGCGTGTCGGCCGCACCAGCCACGATGTGCTCCGTGAGCACGGACTTCTGCACCGTGGTGAAGCGCGTGAGCAGCGTGGCCATGATGGCGATGCCAAGTGACCCGCCGAGCTGGCGCGTGAGATTGAACATGCCGGTCCCCTGCGCGAGCTTCGCGGTCTTGAGGTCGGCCATGGTGGCGTTCGTCAGCGGCACGAAAATCAGGCCGAGCCCGACGCCGCGCCAGATGAGCGGCCAGAACATGTCGCGCGCGCCCGCGTCGAAGGTGAGCACGGACAGCATGTACATCGACAGCATGAAGAGGAGCGCCCCGATGGTGACCGTGACGCGCGCATCGAGCCGGTTCGCGAATTTCCCCACGAATCCCATGGTGACGGCCGACGCGAGCGCGCCGGGCAGGATGATCTTGCCCGTCTGCCACGCCGTCATGCCATGCAGCGACTGCAGGAAGATGGGCAGCACGAAGACGGAGCCGTAGAGCGCCACGCCGAGCATGGCGGCAATGCTCACGCCGGCCGTGAGCTGCCGGCTCTTGAGCACCCGCAAGTCGATCACCGGTTCATCGGCAGTGAGCTCGCGCCAGATGAGCAGGACGCCGGCCGTCACGGACACGACGAGCAGCATGACGATGAAACGGGAATCGAACCAGTCATAGCGCTCACCGCGCTCGAGCATCCACTGCAGCGATCCGATGCACAGCGTGAGAAGCAGGATGCCAAGCCCGTCGATCGTTCGGGCGCGCTCCTGATGCGCTGCGTCGCGTACATACGCGAGCACCATGATGGCGGCCATGATGCCGAGCGGCACGTTGATGTAGAAGATCCAGGGCCACTGATAGTTGTCCACGATCCAGCCGCCAAGCGTCGGGCCGATGGTGGGTCCTACCATCACACCCACGCCGAAGATCGCCTGGCCGATGCCGATCTCCTCGGGCGGGAACGCTTCGAAGAGCGTGGCTTGTGCCGTGGAGAGCAGCGCGCCGCCACCAATTCCCTGGAGCACGCGAAACGCCACCAGCTCGACGAGCGAATGCGCGGCACCGCAGAGGAAGGACGCCAGCACGAACAGCATGACGGATCCCGCGAGATACCGCCGCCGCCCGAAGTAGGCGGACAGCCATCCCGACATGGGAATCACAATGACGTTCGCGATGATGTAGCCCGTGGACACCCACGCGATTTCGTCGAGCGTCGCGCCGAGATTCCCCATCATGTCGGGGATGGCGACGTTGACGATGGAGGTATCCACCAGCTCGAGCACCGACGCCAGCGTCACGGCGATGGCGATGAGGTACTTGTGGCGGTAGAGTTGCTCGGGAAGCGCCGCGCCGCGCGCGGCTGCGGGAAGCGGGCGGCCGCCTCCGGCGGTGCCCTGCGGGAAGCGCCCACCGGGCCTCTTGCCCGGCGGCCGCGGGAAGCGCCGGCCTGCCGCCGGCTGCGCCGGAACGGCCCCGCCAGGCCCGGGAAAGGGGAGCACCCCCTCCCCACTCTCCGACAGGTGGACGTCGGCTGCGTCTGTGTTATGGATGCGACTACCCATCACGAGTTTCTTCTGGTCGGTGTTGTCCCGGAAGTGGTTCCCCGCCACTCAGGGAGTGCGAAGGGTCGGACACGGGGCCGGCCTCCTACTCTCTGCAGCCCGCTCCCGCAGCCGCGCTCCGCGCGGCGCTTCCCGCAGGGCGCTCCCGTGAGGGAGTCGCCCGCTTCCCTCAGGTCGCCAGAGGTGACCGCTT
>Ga0105240_10015387_pt1 | contig 10400 bp, 11 predicted proteins | sample KBSC54metaG_FD_80426 | JGI IMG/M metagenome (GOLD analysis project Ga0105240, IMG submission 80426) | Corn rhizosphere microbial communities from Kellogg Biological Station, Michigan, USA - KBS C5-4 metaG | ecosystem: Host-associated > Plants > Roots > Rhizosphere > Soil | place: Michigan, USA... | reverse complement strand
AGATCTCCTCAAGGCTGGGGCGGATATCCTGCGGAACAAAATCCAGGAAGGCCCGACCGAGCACGATTTCAGGGCGGTTCGGCCCGAAGGGCCGGTTCATGAAACGCACGTGCAGGGTGTCATCCAACAAAAACAGCCAGTCAGGGGTGTTTTCGGTCACCGCGCGCAGGATGGCTTCCGATTGACGGATCGCCTCCTCCGCGACCGCCTGCGCACCCATGTCGTAAGCGGAGCCGACCATGCCGGCGGCTTGGCTTCGGGTCAGGGTTCGGTAGCGAAACTCGCTCCACCGGAGCTCATCCGCGGCCGCCGAAGGCGTGTCAGGGTCACGCGCGTAATCCATCGCACTATCCAGGTTGCTGTGCTCGGTGGCCATTAGGCTTCTTCTTTGCGCTGACTGCTGGAATCTGCACTGATCGCGTCCAGACCTCAAGTGATCTGGACCTACAAAGTCCCCTCGGTCGCTGGCCCTGAGCACAGCGTTGCTTCCAAGTCACAGCGTCCTCAACCGGCATTCCTGTACGAGATAGGGTATCCCGTCGCCGAAGGGAGACATAATTATGTGGAACTCGAATGCCCCGCGCGCACTCTTTTCAAGAGTAGATCGCTGACGATGGGAAGATTTCTCGTGACCACCCGAATGAGCTGGCCCCTGTGGCAACCCCCTGCTGACACGTTAGAAGCCATTGCCGCAGTAGTGGCTGAGCACTGGAATGCCGCCAGGGCTTCGTACCGTGAGCGTTCGTTCTGGCCGACCGCAACCAACTGGTTACGGGAGACCTACGACTTCACCGACACCTACCACTTCACCAATGGCGGCAAACTCATCAAGTAAGCCTCGGGATCGGCATCGGTACTGAAACCAAACTTGGTGCCCCGGTCGTAAACCAGGTTGAATTCCACATAACGCCCCCGCTTGGTCAACAGTCGATCACGCGCGGCGTCATCGTAGGCCATGTCTTTCCGCCGTGACACGATCCGGGGATAGACGCCCAAGAATGCTTCTCCCACCGCGCGGATGAAGTTGAAGTCAGCCGCAAGGTTACCGCTGGTGAGGTCATCGAAGAAAATGCCGCCGACCCCGCGCGGCTCCTTCCGATGGGGCAGATAGAAATACCGGTCGCACCAGGCCTTGAACTCGGTATAAGCATCGGGCCGGTAGCTGTCGCAGGCCTGGCGAAGGGCTGCGTGAAACTCGGCGGTATCCTCGTCGAACGGGAATGTCGGGGTGAGATCCGAGCCACCGCCAAACCAGGCGTGGGCGGTCCGCAGGTAACGCAAATTCATGTGCACGATGGGCACATACGGATTGCTCATGTGCGCGACGAGGGAGATGCCGCAGGCGACGAACTGGCCGCCGGACTCCTCCGCGCCCGCGACCTGGCTGCGGGCCTGGGGTGAGAACTCGCCCCACACATGACTGACGTTCACCCCGACCTTTTCAAACACCTCGCCCCGCATGAGGCGCGATTCGCCGCCCCCTTTCAGGCGATGGCCCTCGGGTTTACTCCAACTGCGCGGCTCGAAGCGGCTCTTGGGCTCGAAAGCCTCGAATGCGGCACAGATGCGTCCCTGCAGATCCCTGAAGTAATCCGCGGCAGTCAATGCAAAGTCGGTGCTCATCGGCGGGTCCGCTCGTGTACGTAATCCACCAACCGCGCGACCGAATCCGGGTCGGTTTCGGGCCAGATGCCATGGCCCAGGTTGAAGATATGTCCCGGCTGAGAGCCCGCCGCATTCAACACAGCGTCGGCATGACGCTTCAGCTCATCGGGCTCGGCGAATAAGGCGGCCGGATCGAGGTTGCCCTGCACGGCCTTGCCGGGTCCCAACGCACGGCGCACCACGTCCAGCGGCGAGCGCCAGTCGACGCCAATGACATCGACATCCAGATCCGCGACGCTCTCCATGAGCGCCGATCCCTGATTGACATAGTAGATCAGCGGCACGTTGGTGACGGCGCGTAAGGCGGCCATGGTCCGGCGCACCGCACGCAAGGCAAAGCGGTTGAATTCCGCCGGTGCCAGCAGTCCCGCCCAGGATTCAAACATCATCAGGGCCTGGGCCCCGGCCGCGGCCTGCGCACCCAGGTAGGCGGCCATGGCGTCCGCCAGCTTGTCGAGCAACCGCTCGGCCGAGCCGGGTTGGGCATACAGGAAGGAGCGCGCGGCACCGAACTCCTTGGACGGCCGCCCGCACACCAGGTAACACAACAAGGTGAAGGGACCGCCGGCGAAGCCAATCAGCGGCGCACCTCGGGGCACGTGGGGCCGGATGAGCTTGATGGACTCGAGCACGAAGGGCACGTCCCGCTCGGGCACCAGCTCGGCGAGCGCATCGATCTGCGCATCGGTCCGAATGGGATGACCCACTACCGGCCCGGGCTCGAATGTGAGATCCACGCCCATGCCCTGCAAGGGAGTCATGATGTCACTGAACAGGATTGCGGCGTCGAGCTCGAGGCGGCGCAGAGGTTGCAAAGTCACCTCCGCGGCCAGCTCGGGCGTACGGGTCAGTGCCAGGAAATCACCTTTGGAGCGCAGGGCCCGATATTCGGGCAGGTAGCGTCCGGCCTGGCGCATGACCCAGATGGGGGTATGCGGGACGGGCTGGCGGCGGCAGGCGGCCAGGAAGGGCGGGAGTTGTTGGGTGCTCATTCGCTCAACCAACGGGCCATTTGCGGCGCCCAGTAGGTAATGACCAGGTCGGCCCCGGCGCGGTGAATCCCGGTCAGGGTCTCAAACACGGCGGCCTTCTCGTCAATCCAACCGCGCTCGGCGGCGGCCTTGACCAGGCTGAACTCGCCCGAGACCTGGTACGCGACCACGGGCACTTTCACGGCATCGCGCACCTGCCGAATGATGTCGAGGTACGGACCGGCCGGCTTCACCATGACCATGTCGGCGCCCTCCTCCACGTCGAGCAACACTTCGCGCAGCGCTTCGCGCGAGTTGGCCGGGTCCATCTGGTAGGAGCGGCGATCGCCAAAGGCCGGGGCCGATTCGGCGGCCTCGCGAAACGGTCCGTAGAAAGACGACGCATATTTAGCCGCATACGAAACAATCGGTGTCGTAGCGTGGCCTTCGCGATCCAGGAGCTGACGCAGGGCGGCGATTCGCCCGTCCATCATGTCACTCGGCGCGACGGCATCCGCACCGGCACGGGCGTAGTTCAAGGCCACCTGTGCCAGGGTTTGAATGGAGGAGTCGTTCTCGATCGCGCCCTGGGAAGTGATGTGGCCGCAATGACCATGGTCGGTGGCGCCACACAGGCAGACATCCGCCCAGACAATCAACTGGGGGCAGGCATCCTTGATGGCGGCAATAGCCTGGGCGGCCAGGCCTTTCGGGTCCAGCGCCGCACTGGCCTTGGCGTCTTTGTCCGCTTCCGCGGGAGCCGCGAACACCAGCACCGCGGGCACTCCCGCGGCGGCGGCGGCCTTGGCCTCCTTCACCACCTCATCCACGGAGAGTTGGAAAACCCCGGGCATGCTCGAGACCGGGTGGCGCACGCCACGGCCCGGCACGGCGAACAGCGGGTAAATCAGGGCATCTTTGGATAGCCGCGTCTCGCGCACCATGCGGCGCCAGACATCCGACTGCCGGGTTCTACGCGGCCTCTGAGCAGGGAATCCCATCAGGTCTCTCCATTAGCGAGGTTCTGGCGTGAGGGCGCCTCCCTCGTTTGCAATATTCGGTGCGTGGTCTGGGCCAACCCCTGCAGGGTGGCCGACTCCGCCAACGCGGGCGTGTGTCCGCGCTCGGTCAGTGCTTTCGCCGTCGTGGGTCCGATCGCCACCGCGGCGGCTCCCGATAACAGGCGCTTGAAATCCTCCTTCCCCAGGGCGTGCTCCAACTCATCCACCGCCGAGGGGCTGGCGAAGGTCACGGCCCCGATGCCACCCCGGGCAATCCAGGAGCGGCAATCCTCCACATTCAACGAGCTCGCGGACTCGGTGCGGTAGGCCTCGACCTGGACCACCTCGGCACCCAATTGCCTCAATCCCGTGGCAATCGTGGGTAGGGCACGGGAGCTTGCGGGGAAAAACACCTTGGAGCCTGCGCCGATGACCTTGGCCGACTCGAGCGCCTCCACCAGGGCGGCGGCGTTGGATTCGTCCGGTAGCAGATCGACGGACCAACCGCGCTGGCGCAATACCTGCGCGGTCGCCTGGCCGACGGCGGCGACCTTGAGTCCCGCCGGCTGTGTTGGTTTGAGCTCGGTCACAGCCGCCACGGCGTGCCGACTGGCGAATACAATCCACTGAAACGAATCGAGGTGGGCTAACGCCGCCTCCAGCGGCCCGTGGTCAGCCGTCGCCACACTGACGGCCGGCCATAACAAGACCGGCAGTCCGAGGTTACGCAGCTCCGAGCTCAACGGGCCATCGCCCGCCTCGGAGCGAGTCACCACAACCCGCATCGCGTCGCCGCTTTCCGCGCCCGGCGCGCTCACGACTCCTCCGGAGGAGAATGCGAGGCGCGCTCGTGAGCGATGAGCCGGGCGGCGCCTTGCTTCAATAACTCATCCGCCAGGCGCTGCCCCAATACCACGGCCTGCTCCGGGTTGGACGGAGCATCCCCGCGCGCCGTCAGCCATTCAGAGCCGTCGAGCGCGCAAACAGCGGCGTAGAGGTGGAGGGTGCCGCCAATGGAAGTTCCCAACGCACCCAGCGGGACCTGGCATCCGCCTTCCAACCGTCGCAGCAGGGCACGCTCCGCCGTCGCCGCTACACGTGCGGCCGCATCGTCCAAAGGCTGCAACCAGCGCAGGGTCTCGGTGTCATCGGCACGGCAGGCAACACCAATGACGCCCTGTGAAACGGCCGGGGGAAAATCATCCGACAACAACAGCTCGGAAATGTGGCTCTGAAGCCCTAAGCGCTTCAGGCCCGCGGCGGCGAGAATGATGGCGTCGTAGTCACCATTCTTCAGGCGCTCGATACGGGTGGGCACGTTGCCGCGCAGCTCCAACAAGGTCAGATCAGGCCTGATCCGGCTCAAAAAAGCCCGGCGCCGCAGGCTGCTGGTGCCTACGCGAGCGCCGTGCGGAAGATCCTTCAAGTGGACGCCCGTGCGGCTCAACAGGGCATCACGCGGATCCTCCCGGGTGAGTGTCGCGGCCAGTTGCAGGCCGGGCTCCAACACGGTCGAGAGATCCTTCAAGCTGTGAACGGCGAGATCGACCTCACCCGCCAACAGGGCGCGATCGATTTCCTTGGTAAAAAAGGCCCGGCCTCGCAAGGCCCACAGGGGCACGTCCGTTCTGACATCACCCTCGGTCTTGATGTGCACGAGCTCCACCGCCGGCGCATCCTTCAATCCCTTGATCAGACTCTCGACATGCCGTGCCTGCCACAGCGCGAGCGCGGAAGCGCGCGTGCCGATTCTCAATGTCCGCCCCTCGCTCACGACTCGCCCTCCAGCATGAATCGATAGCCCACGCCCCACACCGTCAGAAAGTGACGCGGATTGGCGGGATCGCGCTCGAAGCGTTTCCGGAGGCGCAGAATGAAGTTGTCCACCGTGCGGGTGGAGGGAAACACGTCGTAACCCCAGACGCGCTCCAGCAGGTCTTCGCGGGAGACGATTTCCCCCGGACGCTCGGCCAACACCTTGAGAATCATTGCTTCCTTTTCAGTCAGCTCTTGGGCAATGCCATTCCAGGAACGGGCCCGGAAGGCTCGGAAATCGATTTCGTTGCCGCCGAAACTCAACACGGCGGTGGCGGCGGTGGACGAGGCACTCCGATACCAGTCCCAGCGACGCAGGATCGCCCGGACACGCAGCAGGAACTCCTGCAGGTGAAACGGCTTCGCGAGGTAGTCGTCGCCGCCCGCCTCCAGCCCGCGAACCCGGTCGGCCGGATCGCCGCGGGCAGTCAGAAACAACACCGGAGTGTTGTTTCCCTGCGCGCGCAACGTGCGGCACACGGCGAAGCCGTCGATCTCGGGCAACATCACATCCAGAACGACGAGGCCCACCTGCTGAGCGCCGAGCCAGTCGAGTGCCTGGCGGCCATCGGTGACGGCGTGCGTGTGGTAGCCTTCCAAGCGTAGGTTTTCCACGACACCCGCGGCCAGATGCGGATCATCTTCCACGACCAGAATACGATTCGCCTGCGGCGGCAGACTGGTCTGGGCTGCGGCGTCGCTCATGACGACTCCGCCGGCGCGACCGGCCAGGTCAGTACAAACTTCGCCCCCTGACCCACCCCTTCACTGTAGGCACTGACACGGCCGCCCGCGAGTTGCATCAGTCGCCGCACAATAAACAACCCCAAGCCCGTGCCGTAGTAACTGCTGCCGCCACCGGGATGGAGGCGCGTGAATTTCTCGAACAACCGTACGCCGTCGGCCGGCTTGAACCCTACTCCGCTATCGCGCACCGCGAGCTCTATCTCGGCTTCCGAGCGTCGCGCCACAAAAGCGATGGTTCCGCCTCCCACCGGCGTAATGGCCGCAATGGCATTTTCCAACAGGTTGCGCACGACCACATCGAGCGCCAGCGGGTCCGTCAGGACATACAGGCCCCGCGCGATGTCGGTGGTAATGGTGATTTTGTCCTTGTGCGCACGCTCCTCGAACTGCGCGACGACCCGGGTCACGGCACCCGAGAGGTCCAGGGGCTCGCGCCGCAGGTCGACACGCCCCCGCTCGAGCCGCACGCTCTCCAGAATCTGGGTGACCATGGCCTCCATCCGTCCCAGGTCCGACAACATCCGGTCGATGAGGGTGCGCGCCTGGTCCGGCGAGAGGGTGCGCATGGCCATGGTCTCGAGCGAGAGTTGCAGACTGGCCAGCGGGGTTTTGAACTGGTGTGACACCAGCGCCAGGAAGTTGTCTTGTTCCTGAATGACCCTGGCCTCGGCTCGCAAGGCGCGTGCGATCACGCCAATGCAGACCGCCAGCGCGATGAGAAAAAACGCGCCTTCCCAGGCGTACTGATTGATGCGGCGGTTGGCCTGGTCGACCAGGGACGCATCCAGGTCCGGCGCCGGCGCCGCGCGGCCGTTCTGGGCCGTCACGCCGGGCAGTATCCGTTGGACGTCCGCCGGCGACAAATGTGAATCCAACATGGCCTGCGCCGCCTGCACCTGCCGCGCATAGAGCGTGCGCTCCTCGGCCAGGCGATCCATCGCTTTCATGCGCTGATCAAACAGCCACCAGCCCACCTGCACGGCGGCGACCACCACCAATGCCAGGGCCGTGAGCTGAAAGACGCGGGTTGCCTTCATGTTGGTTTCGCTGCGGCGTTGTTTCAGGCAATCGCCGCGAAGGACTCGCTCAATGCCTGGGTGAAGCGTTGCAGATCCGCCCTCGTATGAGCGAGCGACAGAAAGCACGCCTCGTACGCGGAAGGAGGCAGATAGACCCCACGATCCAACATGGCATGGAACAGCGCGCTGAAACGCTTCGACGCAGCCTCCGACATGGCCGCGGCGGTTCGCGGCGCTGCCTTGTCGTGGAAGGACATCCAGAACAGCGAGCCGGCGCGGACCAGGTGAACCGGGAAGCCGGCCTTGTCGAGCACGGGTTGCATCAGGGTTTCCAACTCGGCGCCCAGGGCTTCGAGCTTCTGCCAGCCGTTCTCGCGAGTGAGCACCTCTAACGTCGCGATCCCGGAGGCCATGGCGACCGGGTTACCCGACAGGGTGCCGGCCTGGTAGGTGTCGCCATCGGGAGCGAGACGGGCCATGATTTTCCGCGGGCCGACGAAAGCGCCCACAGGCATTCCTCCACCGATCACCTTACCGAAGGTGGCCATGTCGGGAACGATGCCGGTGAGCTCGGACACACCGCCGGGACCCAAGCGGAACCCGGAAATCACCTCGTCAAAAATCAACAGCGTGCCGTGTTGACGGGTGATGTCGCGCAGGCTCTGGAGGAACTCTTTCCGTTGCAGCAGTAGACCATGATTCGCCGGCACCGGCTCGATAATGACGGCCGCGATCCGGGCGCCCTCCTTGGTGAACAGCGCCTCCACGGCCGATTCATCGTCGAGCGGCAACACTCGCGTGCAGGCGGTAAAGGCCTCGGGCACACCGGCCGAGGAGGGCTTACCAAACGTTGCGAGGCCCGACCCGGCAGCGACCAACAGGTGATCCGCATGGCCGTGATAGCAGCCCGAGAACTTCACGATCAGGTCACGGCCGGTGAAGGCCCGCGCGAGACGAATCGCGCTCATGACCGCCTCGGTACCGGAGGAGACAAACCGAACCTGCTCGAGAGCCTCGTAGGAGGCGACGATCCGCTCGGCGAGCTCGACCTCACCCGCGCAAGGCGCCCCATAGGTGGTGCCATTTGCCGCAGCCGCCGTAATCGCTCCGACCACCGCAGGATGAGCATGACCGAGAATCAACGCGCCCCAGGAGTTCACGAAATCCAGGTAGGTGTTGCCGTCGGCGTCCGTCACGTATTGGCCAGCACCGCGGGCAATGAAACGCGGGGTGCCCCCGACGGCGCGAAAAGCACGTACCGGCGAGCTCACACCGCCGGGAATGACGCGAATGGCACGCTCATAGAGCGCCTCGGAGCGGGCCGGCAGCGTGTTGGAAGTCTGGCCCGGGTGTGCTGGATTCTTCATCGTTGATCTAACTCTCGTCGTCCGTTGGGGCGGCAAGTCCTCGCCTCAGGCGGGCCTCGCGGAAAAAGGCATCGACTGCGTCCGAGCTGGCGTGAGCGGCCGCCGCGCGCAGCCCGGCCAGGGGGAGATGCGCGAGACGGCGCGCGACGGTGGACCCCAACTTTTGCAGGATCTCACGTTGGCCGTCATCCAGGCCGCGCAACTCCGTAGCGAGCACCCGCTCGACCTCGTCCGCGGCAATCTGCTCGAACGTGTCGCGAAGGTCGGCAAGCTTACGCCCGATTGCCCGGGTCGCGAGATCGCCGCGCAGACGGGTCAGGCGCTCATCAATGGCAGCGCGCACCGGAGCGAGGCGCAGGAGCTGGCTCAGGCGGCGCTCCTGCGCAGTTTGGATCAGGTCGTTCATGCCCACGCGGGGGAAACCGACCGATCTTGCGACTTCGGGGTCGACATTGGGCGGGACGCCGAAATCGATGATCAGGGGCGGCTGCAGGTTCACTTGCGCGAGTTTTACCAGGGAGACCTGGTCCAGCACGGGCTCGCCACCGCCGGCGGCCAATACGAGCGCCCCGACTCTGCGGGGTTGTGCCCGGAATTCCTCGAGCGACAGGGCCTGGGCACCCACGGTTGGGGCAAATTCCTCGGCGGCCTGGAGGGTGCGATTCACGACCAGGAGCGCTACGCCGGCGCGATGAAGCATTCTTCCGCAGCGTCGGGTCATGGGTGAGACACCGATCAGGGCAACCGCTTCAGGCCGGCCGGCCAGGTAGCGCACCGAGCGGTCCGCGGCGAGATCGGCCAGTGAGGGTGGACGAACGTTGGACTCGAGTCGATGCACCCGGCTCGCCATGCCGAGGGCTTCACCGAGGAGTCGATCCAGGACGGGGCCGGAGGCATGCGCCTCGCGGGCCGCCTCCCAGGCACCCCGCAATTGCAGGGCTATTTCCTGCTCGCCGGTCTGCGCCGAGTCCAGTCCGCAGGCCACCAGGAACAGATGCTCCACAGCAGCTTCTCCGGCCCAGGCGCGCAGAATGCGGCTCGCCTCTCCCGGCTCGGGCTCACGGCCAATCAGTGCCCGGAAAACATCACCCCGAGAGTCGCCCGCCGGACTGCCGTCATTCGTGGCGAAAAGCACCTCGACGCGATTGCAGGTCCCCACGTAGAGGATTTCTGACGCGTGCAGTGCATCACGCAGCGCCGGCAGGCGCGCCGCGACTTCAGCCTTCGGGAGGGCGAATCGAGCGACCTCGTCGACACCCGCATGGCGATAAGAAAGGCCCACGACGCCGATCTGGTGCATGGGCGTAGGAGACCACGGGCGTTGGACCGGTGTGTCACCGAATGGTCACGGGGCGTGCGGGCGCGCCCTCACGCGAGGGAACCGCCTCGGGCGAGGGCCCGAGGCGTCGTCATCGCACAAAGGGCCGTTGGCTATGCTGGCACTCAATCCGACCGGCGGGTCGCCAGGGTAGTCAGCAGAATGCCTGCCAGGAGGCCGATGCCCAGCGCCAACGCCGCAGCTTTGTAAGGCTGGGTTTCGATGCGGTGCTGCACATCGCTCATCTGGTCCTTGGCCCAGTCCTGGGCCCTGGAGGCCCGATCGCGCGCCCACTCCTGGGCTCGCGCCGCACGAGCGCGTGCAGCACTGGCCGCCGCGTCTCCTGCAGCGCGCAAGTGCTCCTTGACCTCAGCCGTATCCGCGGAATTATCGCCGTTTGTCGTCGCGCCCATGGTGCACCCTCAATCGAAATCACGCCTGTTGAGGTCGTTCAAACGCCGGAAGGAGGGGAGAAGTTCCGAAACTCTCCGGAGGTT
>Ga0105240_10015386_pt1 | contig 10400 bp, 11 predicted proteins | sample KBSC54metaG_FD_80426 | JGI IMG/M metagenome (GOLD analysis project Ga0105240, IMG submission 80426) | Corn rhizosphere microbial communities from Kellogg Biological Station, Michigan, USA - KBS C5-4 metaG | ecosystem: Host-associated > Plants > Roots > Rhizosphere > Soil | place: Michigan, USA... | reverse complement strand
CTGTATTCTCGCATCCAGAAAACCGAAGGAATCGAGTTTCCTTGCTACATTCCCCTCTATAGCAGGGCGATCCACCGTCCAAACTATGGCCGCAGTCTCGATCGAGTCCAAAGATGTCTCTCGAAGCGTTCCGCCAGCGCCGCCAAGCACCGCGACGTGGTCCAGGTATGCGATGGCTCAGTACGTGAGTGGTTGGTACAGGCGACCGCAAAGGCAAAACATCTCGCGGCGGCGCTAACTCAAACCGCCGCTCAATAGGAACGGCCCTTTTCAAACGGGGCGCCCGGATGGGCCTGCTGATCCCCGTGCTGCGCCCACCCCGAGGCAGTCAGTGGAAGACGAGCGAGAACTATGACGAGCGCGGGCGGGATCGGTTTTTTAGATGCGAGAACCGGAAATGTGACTGGAAGCGGTATCTCCCGGATTCCAAACAATCCACCCGAAAAGACCAGCCTCCTTACAGTCCCAACGGTCCCCCGTGCCCCACATTCGTCGTCGACCTTCGGGCGCGCCCTCCTGCCCCGTCTCAGCGCGCCATTGCCTTGCCGGCCTGGTGGCGCTTCACTCCGAACAACTCACCAAAGAAGTTGTTCTGGTTCCATGTTGGAGGCTCGTCCTGCTGTGCCACTTCATATCCCACCAGGAAGTTGACTCCCGCGGCACGCACGGCGGCCTCGTAATAGAGCGGCTGTTCCATGTTGTCGAGCGGAGTGTGATACCGCGTCCTGAGCCATTTCCTGACAGAGTCCCCACCGTCGGCTCCATTACGAATGAACACCGCCGGAATTCCCGCCCGAACAAAAGAATACTGATCAGCGCGTATGAAGAAATTTTGTTCGGGGAAGGGATCGGGGGTGAGCTCGTAACCGACGATCCGGGCCGCCATTGTCACGTTTGCTTCCAGACTCGAATGCTCACTACCGATCGGCGTGAGATCCTTGGACGGATAGCGTATACCCGGCGCACCATCCACGTTGATGTCCGCTACGATGTCCGCTTCGTTCACCGTAGGATTGTGCGCAAAGAAATCCGACCCCAGCAGTCCGTCCTCCTCTGCGGTCACAAACACAAACAGTAGCGAGCGCCGTGGTGCCCGCGGTAGCCTGGTATACGCGCGTGCAATTTCCAAAACAGTCGCGACCCCGGATGCGTCGTCGACCGTACCATGACACACCTCATCCGTGCTGCCTTCAACGGCGGGACAACGCCCGAGATGGTCGACATGGGCGCTGTACACTACGTATTGATTTTTCAGGACGGGGTCCGATCCCTCAATCCGCCCAACAATATTGTCGCTCTCAATCGCTTGATGAGAATTAACCGTGTGCATTCGTGCCGTCCACGCCAGGGGGAAGGCCTGCGGCCGGCTGGCGTTAGCCGCAGCTATCGCCTGGCTGAGTGCGTGAGGCGCGCCCTTGAACAGGATCTGCGCTCCCGCCCGGCTCAGCTCCGCGCGCGCCCGAATTTCTGGGGACCAATCCTGAGGTTTACCTTCGCTGTTCATCCAAGCCCGAGCAGGCGCAAAGATCTGGCGCACCACCCGATCCCAGGGCTCTTCATCTTCCGGTTCCGGCAAGGTCAGTGAGCCTACCGCTCCATGTTTCACCGCATTTTCTTCCTTCGTGACTGCGTCAGCATAGTAAGCACGTTGCGTCGAGGAGAAGCGCGCCGGCGCGTTACTGAACCGCGCCACAATCTTGCCTCGCACGTCCACACCCGCATAATCGTCGTAATTCAACTCGGGCGCGGTCACCCCGAATCCCACAAACACCACCGGGGTTTCCACGTCGCTTTCTGTGGACGCCGGGTCGCCCCCGTACACGTAGTCAACTCTGCTCTTCAGCCGTACCTGTTTCCCGCCTGCGACCAGGGTGAGCGAGCTCTTTTTTTCGTCATTGACCGAGGCCCGCAGAGGCACCTTCTGAAACCAGGTCCCATGCTCACCGGCCGGCAGAAGCCCCATGGCTTCCATTTGTGCCGCTACATAGCGTGCCGCAACGTCATACCCCGGCGTGCCAGGCGCCCGCCCCGCCAACAGGTCATCCGATAGAAATCTCATGTGGCTGCGCACGGCCGAAACCGACATCGTCTGTATCGCGCTGAGGGCCGCCGAACGATCCACAGGACCCAACTGTTGCGCAAAACTGGAAGCGGCGAGGCAGATGGCGAAGCAACCCATCGATACTATCGAGCCGATGCGCGTGAAACTCATGTGCGTCCTCGCCAATTTTCGTGCGGGTGACTCTTCGAACGACTCGTTGGAGGACATTATCAGACGCAATCGATTTCTATCGCGTGAGAATCCCGCTTTCCAGGGAAACTCTTCTGAATGTCCGCAGCCAGCCGCTCGACCACCGACCCGCCCCCGCCTCAAGAAGGGATTGGCAATCCTCAGCGGCTCCGGTCACGTCTTGCATCTGTGCCGTATTGCACGCGAGCTGCTTTATCGGGCAGCGCGTGATTCGAAACAGGCAAGTTGGTTCCGTAACGAAGGACCAACATCCGCACCGCCGGTGCTCATCCAAAGCAAAGTGAAGTGATGTTGCGTGTTGCGGGTGGTATGACCAACGAGGGGATTGCCCGAGAACTGTCTATTTCCGTGACAACGGTTCGCGATCATCTGGATAAAGTCTACGTCAATCTGAACATCGACTCCCGGGAGGAATTGATAAAAAAACTGACGGGTTGACCGGGTGGGACCTTACGGATATTTGTTCTGGACTACAGCGCGAACCGGATCCGTGTCATAGACGAGTAGGATTGACTCGATGCGACCGGTGTCAGAATCGAAGTTGAAAACGTCAGCGCAATCGAACGCGACATTTGATCCATCCTTGAGGGACCAATCGTACTGATAGTAGGCCACTGCCCGCAAATGACCCTCGGCGCTCACCAGGACATCGTAGACCGTCAGTTTTGCTTTGCTGGACGCGCTGGCGACCTTGTTGACATAGTCGCGTACCGAAAGGCGGCCCAAAAAGGGCGACTGCACCCACCCCCCCGGCACGAACAGGGCCGCCGCTCGCTCAGCGTCACCCGCCTCCAGGGCGGACAGATATTTGTGTACTGCTTGTTGCATGACAGGCCTCCCCCGTTACCCGCAGCTTTCCATTCAGGTGCCTGACCGGGAAGGAGAAATGATGGTACATCTAACACAACCGTAGTTCACGAAGGGTCTTGCTGAAGGACGTGCAAAGGGTCTCGTGGAAGGTCGTGCCGAGGGTGAGACTATCGCGCTCGTTCGCGTCCTGGAAAAACGCTTTGGCGTCCTGTCTACGGCTGACAGGATTGCAGCGGCGCGCCCTCCTCCTTGGCCCTCGTCAGTGGCCGCGTGGGTCCTGGCTGATGAGCTGCGATTCGGCCAACAGGTCCGAATCCAGGGCTCCCACCAACTGATCCACCTGATTCGCGCGGCCTTCGACAGCGCGGGCTTCGCGGATCTTCCCTTCGGCCATCAAGGACCGCGCTTCCTGCAGAAGCTCCTCACGGTGATGGGACGCCCGATCGTGCGTTCCTTTGACTCGCTTGTTCCTGGCAGCCATAGGCTTGACCTCTGCGGCACGGGTGCCGCTTGTAGACGAGTCCGCCCATTTTGCTCGACCCGGGAAGCCGGCGCCAGAGGATTCCGCAGCGCCAAACCGGGAGTACACTGGTCCCATGAAGGCCCGGCTGCACCGATCCCAAGGTCGGGCGAAGGGGAACTTATGCTCATCAGTCAGATCCTGCGGACCAAGCGACCGGGCGTCGTCGTCATCTCTCCGGATGCCTCCCTCCGCACGGCCATTGCACTCATGGTGCGCCAGCACGTCGGCTCCCTTGTGGTGGTTGATGAAGACCAACGATTGTTGGGTGTGGTGTCTGAGCGCGAGATCATCCAGAACCTGGAGCTGGAACAGCCGAACATGTTGGCCACGACGGTCCGCAGCGTCATGCGGACCGATGTCCCGGTGGCGACTCAGGAAGATACGATACGGTCGGTAATGGAAGTCATGACGGCCGCGCGCGCCCGGCACATACCGGTGATCGCCTACGGCTGCCCGATCGGCATTGTCAGCCTCGGCGATATCGTCAAGTCACGACTGGATGAGACAATCCAGGAGAACACTGTTTTGAAGGACATTGCGCGAGTGCATTGGCTCTCGGGCTAGCGAGTTGGATGCGCCGCGCGGACTCAAGGCTTGAGAATCCGCGCGAGCGCAACCGCGGCGCCCCACACCGAAAGAATCATCCCGAGGCCCGTCGCCACCATCCACAATTTCGTTCGCTCAATGGCCGTGCGCAGGGACTCGACGGACGTGTGAACCGATCCGAACTCCTTCGCCACTTCAATCGTAAATTTCACGAAATCCGTTCGAAGCAATTTGAGCTCCCCCTTGATCTCGGTGACATCGGCCTGCAGATGGTGCACATCCGATTCCAACTTGACGATCCGACTCTCCTCGATCACGAATCTCTCCTGGGCGGCGCGTGCGTTCATGGCCGGAGTATAGGTTCAGGTGTGATCGCCCGACAGATGGAATATCTGTGTTTTTTCCAAACAATTTCACACACATGGACGCTGCAACACCACGGTCAACATGCGTCGGTACCCGACGCGTGACTCATCACGTCTGCAGCTTGGAGGTTCCTGACACGTGGATGCCCCTGAGAGAGAACCCCTGCACCCGCACCACTCCCCCATTCTCAACCAGGGAAACCTGCACCTCCCCATTGCCGTTTTCAAAGGTGCCCTTGAAGTGAAACAGGCCAGTCTTTCTGGAGGTCGTGGTTTTATAGGATTGCAGCTCGAAATCCTGAACTGACTTCAGCGGCCCCAACTGCCTGAACTGCTGCATCAGTTGCCGGACCTGGGCCGTGTCGATCTGTTCGATCAGGGTGTCCGCCATACGATCGCGTACGTCGGCCGGATCCCAGTGCCGGGACAGGTCGGTGACGAATTTCTGCACAAAGGGCTCCTCGGCTTTCCGGAACTGGTGGCCGGTCATGCCCACCCAGGAAAAGAGGGCAACGAGGAGCAGAAAGAGCGTCCCGAAACCGATCAGGATGTTCTTGAATATGCGCATTTTTCCTCAGGGGTAACGATCGGGGTGGGAGATGCAGACCTGCCGGCACTGATCCAGCCCTCCGGAGTCCTGAATGCAGGCGCGCTCACAGTCGTTCTTTGCGGCCTTGAAGCGCGCCTGGTCTGCGTGGAACGACCATGTCAGTAACAGGGTGACCAGCCCGATAAACACAGCCGTCAGGATCAACACGTACTTGATGATTCGTCGCACGCCCTGCTCCCAACTTACTGCGCAGCGTCACCTGCCCCGGCGTCGGTGGGTTTGTTCCACAGCGCGTTGATTTCATCTACGAGACCTGGAATCTCATCCTCGCCATATCCAACATGCACAGCGGCGATCCGACCGTCACGGCCGATGATCACCATGTGAGGGATACCGTCCACCGCATACTTTGCGCCGTAATGGCCGCTCTCATCGCTCACCAAAGTGAGATTTTCCGTCTTCAGCACGCGTTTGATCTGGAGGAATCGCTCCCGACTCTCCTGCCAATTGACTGCGAATACGGCAATCTTGTCGCGAGTACCGGATTTCTGGATGGCCGCGAGCACCGGAAGCTCCTTGCGGCACGGGCCGCACCACGAAGCCCAGAAAGAGATGATCACAATCTTCCCGTGATAGTCGCTCAGATGGATACGATTGCCGGAGGCATCCTTTCCCAGGTCATCCACCGGCGGGGCATCGCCGACCTGCGGTCCGGTCGGCTTGCCGGCCGCGCTGGCATTGATAGCGCACAGAATGGACAGTACCAGCAGTCCCACTACACGCCGCATCACCCTCTCCCTGTTTACATATTTTTATTGTCAGCCGGCGCCCGGCCCCAGAGAGTCTAGCTGAGCCTCATCACATCCCCAAATCCGCCAGCAAATCATCTACATCCCCCTGCGCCCCCACAGCGCCGGTGGTCACACCCGGCACCGCCGGTCCGAATCCATTACCACCCGATACAGGCGCAACAGCGGCAGCGCCCTGCTCCGCGCCGCCCTCACCCGCCAGCTCCGAGAAATGCGAAAGCGTGCGTTCCAACTCGGCCACGAGCTTGATGACCGTGCGAATGATCTGCCCGCTCAAGTCCTGATAGCTCTGCGCCATCAACACCTCAGCCAGGTTCGCGCGCACGGAGCTGCCGTCCTGCTGCACACGGCCCAGAAACTCCTCCACCCGGAAAAGCAACTCCGCCACACAGGTCCCCGTATAGGCCGCCCGCGCCTGGCGAATCGGGTCGATCAACGCCGCCGCATCCACTGACAATCGATCCGCCAACGGTCCGGAGCGCTCCACGAGATCCAGTGTCCGGTGCGCCGCATCCTCCGTCAGCTTCAACACATGATCCAGCCGCACGCGCGCATCGGGCATTTCCTTGCCAGCGGAGCTCGCGCGCCGGAAGCTGTTGCGGAATTCGTCGAGCGTGCGCTGCAGGCTCGCATTCAGCGCGCGCAGATCCTCCCACATGGGTTCCAACGGATTGGTAGCAGCCATTGGGGTCAGGCCTTGGCGGCTGTCTTGGCCTGCAGGATTTTGTTGAGCTTCTCGCTCAGTGTCTGTGCAGTGAACGGCTTGATGACATAGCCGCTGACACCCGCCTGCGCGGCCTCGACGATCTGCTCGCGCTTGGCTTCCGCAGTCACCATCAACACCGGCAGGTGCTTCAGTGCGGCGTCGGCGCGCACGGCCTTCAACAGGTCGAGGCCCGGCATCTGCGGCATGTTCCAGTCCGTGATGACAAAGTCGAAGTTGCCGGTTTTCAACATCGGCAGCGCGGTGTTGCCATCGTCAGCTTCCTGCACGTTCGGATACCCGAGCTCCTGCAACAGGTTCTTGACGATGCGGCGCATCGTTGAAAAGTCATCGACGACCAGAAATCTCAAATCACTACTCATGAATTCCTCGGGAAGGTGGCGGTGCAGTACGCGGACGCTGGATGACATTGTTGATCTTGATTGCCTGCTGTCCCTGGGACAGGCCGAACGTGCCCCGGAACATCGGCACGTCCTCGGCAAACACGGTCAGCTCGCCTGCGAAGTCGGTGGTCAACACATCGCCGGCGCGCAGATTCAGTAATTGGGACAGGGTGACGGTGCTGCGCCCGAGCAGTCCGCGCAGCTCGACAACGGCATCGCCCACTTCGCTCTGCAGTGTTCGCGACCAACGATCGTCGTGATCGACGCGATCGCTCTGCATCCCGGAATTGAGCACCTCACGCAGCGGCTCGATCATCGCGTACGGCATGCAAACGTGCAGGTCCCCGCCGACCCCATCGAGATCCACACTGAATCGGCTGACGACGACAATCTCGGAGGGGCTGACAATATTGGCAAAGTGCGGATTCATCTCCGAGCCCACCTTCTCGAGGTCGAGCTGCACCACGTGCGACCACGCCTCGCGCAGGTCGGCAAAGACATCTTTCAAAAGCGAACCGATCACGCGGTTCTCAATGGCCGTGAAATCGCGGCCCTCGATCTTGGCGTGCCGGCCGTCGCCGCCGAAGAACGCATCGACCAACGAGAACACCAGCTTCGGATCCAGAATCACCAGTCCCGTGCCGCGCAGCGGATTGAACTTGACCAGGTTGAGACTCGTCGGCAGGTGCAGCTTGCGCACATACTCGCCGAACTTGATGATTTCAACTGTGCCCACGGAGATGGCGGCCGACTGTCGCAACAAGTTGTACAAACTCGTTCGCAGCAACCGTCCAAAGCGCTCGTTGATCATCTCGAGCGTCGGCATCCGACCGCGCACGATTCGTACGCTCTTACCGAGATCGTAACCGCGCGCCTCGTCTTTCACTGGTGGCGGTGGTTCTGTATCTATGACACCGCTGCCGACGCCGTTCATCAGGGCGTCGATCTCATCTTGTCCGAGTATGTCCTGGCCCGACATGGTGCTGGGCCCTAGCGAAGACGACGAATGTTTGAATAGTGCACGCGCAATGACTCCGAGCCGAATAACAGATTCGTTACCCGGGCGGGGATGGGGCCCGGGAGAAAGAGTCACGCGCCGCAAACAGGCGGCGGATGCCACAGCGCATCGGAGGGATTCTTGGATTCAACCGGCGCGCAGTACAAGGATAGGTCCCCGCGCCGCTGCGTTACGTGAAATGCGCGGCTAATTTGGCGGCCCGGGATGAGACGCAGTTCAAAAAACGTTTCAACTCAACACGCGCTGCGCCACGGCATAAAACCGGGCCAAGCTGCAGCCCCGCCGATCATCACCCTGGCTGACTCAGATTGCCTGCTGCGGCAACCGTTGTTGCGACCGTGCGTCAGCGACGACGCCCCGCAGTTGCGACCGGGCCGAAAGTACGCATATACTGAGCCGCATCAAGATAGCGCTACCAAAGAGTTCCTAGAGTACCTTGCTCTTACGCCAGAGGGCTTTGTATTATAGGATGACAGCGCTGACATCCGGCGTGCCCGTATACGGACGCCGTCGCACCATAGGAGTGCGTGGGAGTCGATGTTGAGGGGGTTCCAGTCAAATTTCAGGTAGCGGACCGCGCCAGTCAAATGGCACGGCCCGTTGCTGCGTGTTTGCAACACTTTCTGGTCAGGGGGAATTCGAATGAGCCGAAAGACACGGCGGAATGCGTTTCATAAGGCGGCCAAGGCTTCCAACGCGAGCTCCAGCGTAAGCGCACTCGCCAAAGCAGGCCTTTCAGGCTTCACATTGGGCTCGATGGCGATCAGCCGTTCGCTGTTCGCCGCGGACGCGGCACCAGCTGCTGCGGATGCCCCCCCTTCTTCCAGCTCGAAGGAGCCGCAGGAGCTGCAAGAAGTGGTGGTCACCGGTATCCGCGCCTCACTGCAGCGCGCAATGGATATCAAGATGCAGGCTGTTGGCGTCGTTGACGCCGTGTCTGCAGAGGATATCGGGCAGTTCCCCGATGCCTCAATCGGTGAGGCGCTGTCGCGCATCCCCGGTGTTACCGTCAACCGCGGGTCGATCAACGGAATGGCTGGAGCCGGCGCTACAACCGCTACCGGCAACCCGACCGGAATTACCGTCCGCGGTTTCGGTACCCAATTCAATGAAGTGCTGATTGAAGGCCGCCCGGTTGCATCCGGAAACGGTCAGACGTTCGACTTCGCCGCCCTGGGCGCGGAGTACGTGGGTGAGCTCGATATCCTGAAGAGTCCCGACTTCAGCCTCTCCACGGGCGCGGTCGGTGCCACGATCAACATCAAGTCCCCGCGCCCGTTCGATAAGCCGGGCCTGCAGGCACGCGCCTTCGGTTCCGCGACGGACTATCAGATGGATGGCGGTGTGCGTCCGGCATTCGGCGCCTTCGTGAGCGACACCTTCTTTGATGACACCTTTGGTGTCCTGGTCGCCGCGGATTACACCGACAAGCACAGCACCCAGCATCACTTTGACGATGTGGGTTGGAAAGGTGCCTATCTCGATTGCTCCGAGTTCGCAGCCGGCGCCTATCCCAGTGGGTCGGGATGCTCCGCCGCGAGCCCGGCGAAGACCGCCAGCAAGGTTCCGAGCTGGTACATCCAGGACCAGGCGATGTATCTCGAGCGCACGGACTCCCGGCGCAAGGATGGTCGTGCGGCCATCCAGTGGCGGCCTACCGATACCGTGCTGGTTACTCTCGATGACAACTTCTCCTCGGATGAGGAAATCACCAACCGCTGGCAGTACAGCACCTGGTTCGGATGCTTCCCGGCCGGCTGCAGCAACGTTCAGACGGACACGAACGGCACGATCACGAACTTTACCAATACCAACGCGCCGACGGACTTCAACGCCTTCGCGAACCGGACCTACATCACGACGAACACGCCCGGTCTGAATGTCCATTGGGATGTCAACGACCAGCTGAATGCGACGTTGGATGTCAGCCAGTCCACGGCCCACCTGAACCCGGAACACACCTGGACCAGCCTGGACGTCGACACCGGCTATGGCCCGAACACCAACCACGGTATCAACGGTTATACCGGCGGTGTCCAGGTTACGGGTAACGACAAGACGCTGCCCTACTGGACGGCGTATGGTCCGAACAGCACGGCCGGCAATCCAAACGCCAACTACCTGGGCCAGAACCCGTACATCATCGGCTCTCACGTTCTGCCCATCCAGGAACAGATCAACACCGACAAGGTGAATCAGGCGAAGCTCTCGGCCACCTGGCACACCGGCGACACCACGATCCAAGGCGGCGTGCAGTTTGTGCAGGACGTCTGGGACGCGCGTGAGCTCGACACCTTCACCAATAACGAATGGCAGCTCTGGGGCGGATATGGCCTCGGCAGCAACAACGTTACGGATGGCGGCATTGTCCACGGTGTTCCCATCCCGCAGAACCTGATGACTCCCTACAACTGGGGAACG
>Ga0105240_10015383_pt1 | contig 10402 bp, 12 predicted proteins | sample KBSC54metaG_FD_80426 | JGI IMG/M metagenome (GOLD analysis project Ga0105240, IMG submission 80426) | Corn rhizosphere microbial communities from Kellogg Biological Station, Michigan, USA - KBS C5-4 metaG | ecosystem: Host-associated > Plants > Roots > Rhizosphere > Soil | place: Michigan, USA... | reverse complement strand
AGGGAGAGAGCGCATGGGAAATTCGATCGGGCGTCGTGAGCTGCTGACGGGAGCGGGTGCCGCCATGCTCGTGGGCGCTTTGCCGGGTTGCAGCGTTGGCACATTGAGTAAACGTTCGTCGACGCCGCCCACGCCGATTCTGCAGTTGCCGCGGCTTCACGCCAGTCCCGACCGGATCACCAACATAACCGTGTGCACGCGGCCCTTTCGCGCGCAAGGCCCGCGCCTGGATGTCGAGAAAATCGGCTCCAAGACCATCGTCCACAACTACGGCCACGGAGGTAGCGGGTGGTCCCTGTCCTGGGGGTCGAGCACCATCGCGGTACAAAAGGCTTTGTCGACCGGCGAGCGCGACATCGCGGTGATCGGATGTGGCGCCCTGGGACTGACCTCGAGTTTGTTGCTGCAACGAGCGGGCGCCCGCGTCACGATTTATGCGAAGGATCTGCCGCCGAACGTCCGCTCTTGCTTGGCCACAGGCCTGTGGACTCCGGACTCGCGGATCTGCCTGGAAGAAAACGCTACGCCGGCCTTCAAACAGCTCTGGGAAGGCATGGCGCGTCAGTCCTTCCAGACTTACCAGACATTGCTGGGACTGCCTGGGAATCCGGTCGAATTCATTGACAGCTATTTCGTGTCGGATACCCCGCGCGTCCCGCGTAGTAGTCGTCCGCCGTCCGATGACGGCAGGCCACCCTTCGCGGAATTGCAGCGAGAGTTGATCCCGGACCTGATCCCCAATGCCGAGGATTTCGCGCCTGGGCAACACACCTTCGGTGCGCGCTACCTGAGACGCAACGCCTTGATGATGTTCAATCTCACCGCGTACGCCCGCCTGTTGCTCGCCGATTTTCACGCCAATGGCGGCAAGATCGACGTGCGGGAGTTCCACTCACCAGCCGATTTCAGTCCATTGCCCGAAAAGACTGTGATCAATGCCACGGGCTACGGCTCACGCAGCCTCTTTGGCGACCAGTCCATCACTCCCGTGCGCGGACAGCTCGCCCGCATGATTCCCGACCCCACGGTCAATTACGGGCTTTACTACAAGCACGTCTCCTTCGTTCCCCGGCGCGACGGCCTGGTGTTCCAGGTGGTGGGCGACGACTACTACGGCCTCGACAACGACTCCACCACCCCCGACCGGGCGGAGGCAGAACTGGCGGTCAATACTATTGCGGGGCTGTTCGCTCCGGCGTGAGCCGGGGAGGGGCGCCGTCAGGCGGGCTCCCCCGGCCCGCCGCTAAAATTTTGTCACGTTAGCCCGATATCCTCGAACCGGATTTGTGTGCTTACACCTACGGGGAGTCGGGCGATGAGTGATGCGTCGGTGGTCAGCAGGTATGGTTGGAAGGAAGCCGACGCGCCTTGCTCCTGCGCCTATGTCGTCCCCGACATTCTGCAAGTCGTCGCTGGCCTCGACGCGAAACGAATTCTCGACGTCGGTGCCGGCAACGGCGCGTTGTGCGGCCTGCTGAAGCGGCAGGGCTACGCGGTGGCCGGCTGTGAGTACGACAAACGCGGAGTCGAGATCGCCCGCGCCGCTCACCCCGGTGTTCCATTTTATAACTTCGGTGTCCAGGATGACCCCAAGAGCCTGTTGGAATCGGAAGAGCAGTTTGATGTCGTGGTTTCTACCGAGGTCATCGAGCACCTGTTCTCGCCGCATCATCTGCCGATCTACGCGGCCGGTGTACTCGCCGACGGAGGCTATCTCGTGGTCAGCACCCCATACCACGGATATTGGAAAAATCTCGCCCTGTCGATCTTCGACAAGTGGGACTTTCACCATAGCCCCCTCTGGCATGGCGGTCACATCAAGTTCTGGAGCCGCCGCACCCTGACTCGACTGTTGGAGGAGTACGGCTTCGAGGTCGTGGAGTTCCGTGGAGTGGGGCGGCTGCCGTACCTGTGGAAGAGCATGGTCCTGGTTTGCCGCAAGCGGGGTCGGTTGGAGCCCGCCTGACGTGGGCCGCTATGTCACTTGCGTGACATTCCCGTGAATGTGGGATGTCGGAAGGACCGGTAACCCCCTGTTGGCTCGAGCGCTTGCGGAAGACTTGAGGCATGATGCGCGACCATCATGACATCCTCCTCCTCGCCTATGCGCATGCGACTGGCGCAACTCTCCATCGTTGCCCTTCTGTTTGGAGGTTATGCGGCGTGCTACTTCTGTCGGGCCGACTTGTCGGTGGCCGCACCGTTCATCATCGACGAGATGGGGACGCATGGCATCGCGCACCAGGACGCGATGGTGCGGATTGGCCAAATGACCTCGCTCGGCGTGTTTGCTTATGCCGCTGGAAAGCTGGCCTTGGGCGGGCTGGGTGACTTTTGGGGCGGGCGGCGCAACTTCCTGATTGGTCTGGGCGGGGCCACGGTATTTACCACGCTCTTTCCGCTCGGAGCGAGCTTCCCACTGTTCACGCTGGCCTGGTTCGGGAACCGTTTGACCCAATCGGTGGCCTGGGCGGGACTGATCAAAGTCGTCTCGAAGTGGTTCGACTACACCTCACACGGCACCATCGTCGCCATCCTCAGCATCAGCTACCTGGTCGGTGATGCCGTGGCACGACATTGGATGGGGTTGTTGATCGAGCACGGTTTCCCGTGGCGCGCCCTGTTTTATTTCGCGGCGGCCGTGGCCGCGGCACTGTTGTTGAGTAACCTGTTCTTCCTGCGCGAGTCACGCTCCAGTGGTGGTTATGAGCCCGCCAGACCCCATCCGGCCAACCTGTTCGGCGGAGCCGAGTCACGGCCTCCCAGCGTCGCCGCATTGTTGCTGCCGCTACTGAAGAATCGTGGGTTCGTGCTCGTGTGTCTGTTGTCATTCGGTTCCACGATCGTCAGAGAGACATTCAACGTATGGACACCGGTGTATCTCCACGAGCATGCCGGTTACAGCGTGAGCAGTGCGGCGAGCCTGAGTGCCATTTTTCCCGGCGTGGGTGTCGCGTCGGTACTGTTGTGTGGCTGGTTGAGTGACAGGATCGGAGAAAACGGACGCTCGACCATCATGTTTGTCGGATTTATGACCGCGACCGTGGCGCTTTTGATGCTTACACGGTTGCAACCGAGTTCGTCCGGGTCGATATTGGCCGTGGCCATCATCGGGTTGATCGCATTCGGCCTGTTGGGGCCTTACTCTTACCTCGGAGGAGCGTACGCGCTGGACTTTGGTGGCAAGCAGGCCGGCGCGGTATCCTCCGGTATCATTGATGGGGTGGGCTATATCGGCGGCATCCTCGCGGGTGACGCTGTGGCGCGAGTCGCCGTGGCGTTTGGCTGGACAGGCGTGTTCATCGCGTTGGCTGCCGTCTGTGCCCTGGCTGCTGCCGGAGCGGGGTATTTGTATGTGTGGAGCTCGAGTTCCCAGGCCGCGCGCGTTCAAGCGTCATGAATGACACATCGCTCGTGAAGCGTGTGTCCTCGACCCCCGGCACGTTGAGGGTCGAATGGGCTGATGGCCGGGCGAGTGAGTTTCTCAGCATTTGGTTGAGCGATAACCGTCCGGATCATCGTGATGCCTTCAGCGGGCAGCGACTGGTGGATATCCTGGACTTACCGCTGGAGCCCCGCATCCACTCTGTTGCGATGGAATCCGACTCGGTATGGATTCAGTGGGAGGGACAGGCTCAGGCGACCGGCTTCGAATTGAGCTGGCTGGCGCGGCACGCTCCGGGTGAAGCCGGCGACCGTGCTCCCGAGCTTGCCACGCGTTTGTGGCTCGAGGGTGGGACACTGGAGGCGTCGAAGGCCTTCGCTTGGACTGCGGCTTCCGAGATCCGAGGCGATCCCGCTGCGCGTCTGGCCTGGCTGACCGATCTGCTCAGAGACGGGATCGCATTCCTGCACGGCCTGCCCTGCGACGAGGCGGCTTTCCTGGGTACCGTGAGCTCGATCGGCCAGGTTCTGGAAACCAACTATGGCCGCGTGTTTGACGTCCATTCGGTCCCCCAGCCCGAGAACCTGGCCTATTCTGATCTCGGTCTTGGCCTGCACACCGACAATCCGTATCGCGAGCCGGTCCCGGGATTCCAGGCGCTGCACGCCGTGGTCACTTCGCTGGAAGGGGGCGAGAGTCTGTTCGCGGATGGCTTCGCCATGGCAGAGCATCTGCGCGTAACCGAGCCCGCGGCATTCAAACTGCTGACTCAGACGGCAGTACCCTTCTCCTACCGTTCCAAGGACGCTGACCTCTACGCCGAGCGGCCTCTCATCCAGCTTTCTTGCGACGGGGCCGTCATCGCGGTCCACTACAACAGTCGCTCCATAGCCCCGTTGCGCCTGCCGCCGCGGGACGTCGAGGCCTTCTACGCGAGCTATCGGCTGTTTGCCAGCCTGTTGCGCAACCCGCGATTTCAACTCAGGCTGCGGCTCGCGGATGGCGACCTGGTCGCCTTCGATAATCGAAGAATTCTCCACGGTCGCACGGCCTTTTCATCAGCGAAGTTTCTGCGTCATCTGCGTGGGTGCTACTTCACTCGCGACAGTGTTTACTCCGAAGCCGCGTTACTGCGCAGGAAGCTTTCCTGAGGGCGGCCGCCATGAGTGTCGCAGACGAAATATTCTCTATCTTCGACTCGCGTGGCTCGGCTGCATACTTCGGTGAGCCGGTTTCCATGACTACATGTGCTTGATAGTGATGGCAAGTATGAGTAGCAGCGGCAGGCTGGCCAGTGCCGGTGCCCAAAAGTCGAACCACAGGCCTCCAATCTTGAATTCCAGACTCTGGAGTTTCCTCTCTATATCCGTGTTCGTCTCACGAAGGCGTTGGATGGAGGCATTCAGCTCCCGAATCGCGTCCCGTAGCCCTGAAATATTGTCGTCGGTCATAATATCGATCTCGCCGTGTTGATGAGGTCTGATGCAGCTCAGGCATCGCCGTGTCCCGGGGGCAGGGCACGTCTAGCGGTCTGTAGTTGTGCGCGGCGCGGACGATTCAAATCCACTTGAATCCGTGAGCCATCAATCCCAGAATTGCTCCTGTACCCGCCAGGTAGAGCCCGAGTGCCCAGTTCTTCTCTGAGTCTAAACGTACCCCTAACTTGTCGATGTTCGCTCGCACCTCCTTGAATCCGGCTTGCATCTCCGCCCTTACCGCGGCGAACTCGGCTTTCGTCTCCTTGCGAGCCTCCTCGAACCGGTCGTCGACTCTTTTAAATCGGTCGTCGATCCTTCTGTTGTCCTCAACCCGGTTCTGTTCGACCTTTTCGAATTTCGCGTCGATCTTGTCGAATCGCGCCTCAATTTTCTTGTTGTCCTCAGCCCGGTGCTCCTCGATCTTCTCGCGGAGCGAATCGATTTTCAGATTTGTGGCGCGCACCTCCGCCTTGATGTCTGTCACGTGAATCTGCAAGTTGCGCACGTCCGCGGGCAGCTCTGAAAGACTCTCGTTCATCTGGTTACCCCCGGCGTACTTCACGGGGTAGCGGTCCTGAGCATCGGCGGCTCGAATCAGCACGGCATTCATGGATCACCTTGACCTCGCTCCAACAGTGTTGGAAGTTGAATTTCAAGCGGCGATCGATTGTAGGCTATGTGCATCAGAACAAGCCAGTGCCGGATGGCACTCGAGTGTCGAAAATTGCGCCAGAAATCCAAATATTCTCAACACGTTTCGATGACGCCGGACGCTCAAATAAGCGTCGAAAAAACCATGCCTAAGGGCGTGGCGGATACGACGCTATCCACGATGGGTGAATTCACCGCGCGGATGTGCGTGGTGAAAGGCCGCGCAAGGAAATCGCTATTGAAGCCAGGTATCAAGTCTCCCAGGCGACGTGCGGCAATGGCGCCGCACGTCGCGCTCCTGGAGTTCCGCTGAGCGGCGAGCCTGGTGCTGCGCCCCGGCCAGACCGTCGAGCGATTCAAACTCGATGACGCAGGCGCCTACGAGCGGGGGCTGTCAGGTGTTGGTGTGCTGGGCGCCGCCGGTGGCGGGCATGGCCCATGCGTGCTCACGCCGCGAACTACTACGACCTGGCTGGGCACGGAGCTAAATCCGAACAGTCGTGGCACGAAGCCGGGGCACGAATTGCACGAGGCCGTGGAGGCGTCTAAGGCTGCCCGGTACTCGGGCTGCGGGACTTTAGAAGAAAGGGAAGGCGATATGGCTGAAGCGCAGTGCCGCCGCTCGCATCGCAGGGCTTCGGATGGTGCCTTGCGGACACGCCGCGCCCGATCCGCCCGATCGGCTCGAGTCGAGTCTTCTTACATTTCAGTAATGCCGCCAGGCCTAGGCAGCGCCGGTAAGCCGCTCCAGCCCATAGCGTGTCAGGCTGTAACTTGGGGAGCGCGGCGGCGCGGCTTCGGCTCGCACAGCGCCCGCTCTCTGCAGCACATCCATGTACCGTTCCACGTGCCGCCGGTTCAGATGCATGGCATCCGCAATCTCATCGAGCACCAAGGCGTGATGCACGTTGTGCGCCTTCGCCAGCACTCCCAGGATTTGAAATACAACCGTCGTCTCAGATTGCGGCACGCCAGGCTCCGTTTCGGGCTCAGTCAGGTAATGGTGCGCGTCAGTCACTGAATTGAGAGTAAATAAACTCGTGTAACGCGAATGTGAGGAAAATCCCACCAGTCACGAAAGACAGGCGCCAAAGCATTATCGGAAAACCCCTACAGGGGCTTTCAGACCGCTCGATTTATCCGGGGTTCAGCTTGGGGGCTTTTGCGCGCCAACGCCTCATGGGCGGCTTGGCGGCTCAGGATCGATCGTCAGCGGGGCGGTGATTGTCCAAGCCCGGTCGGGGATGTACCATTCCCACCCCCCGGGAAGGTCCATTCCCTTGCCGCCGGGGACATCGGTCGCGGGTGTAGTTCAATGGTAGAACTGTAGCTTCCCAAGCTACTAACGTGGGTTCGATTCCCATCACCCGCTCCAGTCTTCCGAAAGTGGCGTCCGTGAGCTCGTCGCTCAGGACGTCATCATCACCGAAATCCTGCAGACCGCTCCTACCGCCTCGAACTTCTGCCGAATGGCCTTCGCCTCTTCGAGCGCCAGTCCCTCTGCAATCGGCGCGGGCAGCTCCCGCTCGATGAGGGCCTTGGCCTTGGACAACGAGTATCCGGGAACGGCCTCGCGGAGCACTCGGATGACATTCACTTTCTGGTCCGGCGCGTACTGCTTCAGGACCAGTCCCACTCTTGGAAGGCTCGGGGCAGCAGCCCCCGCGGGCGCTGCAATGGCCAGCGGCTCGCTATTATGACGCGCATACCATCCGTGAAATTTGTCGTGAAGCGCATGGAGCTCGGCACTGGCTTCCTGCACGACGAGTGCGGCCGCAACGTGATCTATGGGCAAATTGGACAGATCACCGAAATCCTTGCTGGCCAGGCGTAGCTGGCTGATCAATACCCGATGCTTATGAAGCAGCCAGCGAAACTCGTCCGATGTCGGCAGTCCCAATTGGAAGGCGTTCGTTTCAGAGTCCATGACAATGCTCTAGTTATCTTCCGCAATCGCAGCTTCGCACTGCACGGGTGGAGTACGCCAACTGCATCATTTCGGTGACACGGGTGTCGCTGTTGGAACATACAGTTCGCAAAATCGGCTCCAGGCTTCGGGGTTAGCTCTGCACTGGCAAGTGAGATCGCGCCGACACTGCGTGCAAAAAGCGACACGTGGGCTTATGCTCCTTCGGAGGACGAACTTCCGGAGCCTTCATGGGCCGGGAGTCCGTCCTGACGCCATTAACTTTAACGATCAAGGGCGGCTCGTACCTGAATCCAATAACACCAAACTACTCTAGCGAGCGGAACCAGGGACTCCGCTAACGTTAGATTTTCGTGGGCTGGTTGCGTTACGAGCCGGAAAGGGAGAGCTCACATGAAATTGATGTCCGCGATCGCGGCAAGTGCCGCGGCATTGGCCTGCGTGTGTGTCGGTCAGGCCCAGGCGGCCCCGCCGCACAACAGCCCCAGAATGTTGGCGGCCACCCCACTGGCGCGCAGCACGCCATTTCCCAACGCCCTGTTGAGTAAAGGCGAGGGCGGGGATCCGGGCGATGACGACACTGCGATATCCTTGGATCCTACCTTGTCAGCGCTGTGTCAGTCGTACATAGGACAGCTCAACAACTACCGCAATCCATTCCCCAACGTCGATCAAATCAACAACGATCCCATCGTCTCGGCGGGTAGCCAGACGGGCTGCAATACGGCCCAGAACGAAAACACGATTGCAGTCAATCCTCAGAATCCGTGGAACCTGGTGGCGGGCACGAACGACTACCGGGTCTTCAATACGCGCGAGGGTCGCAACGATGGCTCGGGATGGGCCTATACGACTTTCGATGGCGGTCGGACCTGGAAGAATATTCAGCTCCCTCATCTGACCTTCCAGACAGGGGCTACGGGTGCACTGTCGGATATGGATTCGGCGGGTGATCCGGCGGTCGCGTTCGGTCCTCACAACGCGGTCTATTACGCCAACCTGGTTTTCAGCCGGTCGAATGATGCAAGTGGCGTCGTGGTCAGCAAGTCCACGAACGGCGGCCTCACCTGGGGCGAGCCCGTGATTGTCCATACCGATGGAGTGGATGCCAGCGGTAACCCCTTGGATACGCCTTTCTTCAACGACAAGGAGTGGATCACGGTCGATCCGCGCACGGGCACTGTGTATGTCACTTGGACTTCTTTTGGCCCGTCCGATTCTCCTATCCAGGTTTCGCGCTCCGATGACGGGGGCAAGACTTGGTCCGCGCCCGTGGCGGTGAATCCGGCCTCATCCTTTACAACAGGCGGGGTGACGCCATTCAGCTCGGGGTCCAATCCTCAAGTCAACGCGAGAGGCGACCTGTTCATCGCGTATGAGTCTGCGGTATGTCAGACACTCGCTTGCAATCAAGCCACGGACCACGATGCTGTCATCGTTGCGGTCTCGCACGACCACGGTAAGACGTTCACGAACCAGGAGGTCGCGCCAGACTTCGACTTCCCGAGCAACGCGGACGTCGGTCGTGCGACATTGACGGGTGAGAATTTCCGCATCAACAGCTTCCCGCAACTGACCATCGATCCATTTACCGGCCTGCTGTTGGTGACGTGGGCCGATGACCGCAATGGACAGTACGATCCAACGACCGGTGCCTCCATCAAGACCAATGGAGATGCCTTCCTATCGGCGTCGTTTGACGGCCTGCATTGGTCGAAGACCGTGGATATCGGCTCCAGTGACGATGAGGTTTATCCAGCCGTGGCAGCGAATGCCGGCAAAGTCGCGGTGACCTTCTACACCCGTCACTATGATCCAAAAGGCGTCGGTCTCGACTATGCGTACGTCCAGGCGCCTGAGTGGAATCTGGGCGCGTTGGCCCACAAGAGGCCGCAGCGGGTGACGACACAGACGTCGAATCCGCAGATTCAGTTCGTCGGTACCGGGCTCGTCAGTGGTGCTGTACTACAAGGTGAGTTCATCGGCGACTACACGGCGGCTGCCATGGGGTTCGATGGTGTTCTGCACCCCTGCTGGACTGACTTCCGCGGTAAGCCCGGGGTGAGCGCTCCAAACCAGGATTCATACACTGCGGCGGTGTACGATGTTGACTACTGATGTTGGGTGACCCCGGACGGCCTCGTGCCGCTCAGGGACTCCACTGACTCGAGTCAGTCAGGGCGGCGGCTTCCCGGTCGCCGCCCTGTGTAGGTCGAATCGATTCAGGAATGCGCGTCCTGGCCGGCAGGCTCCCACAGCTCGATGGGATTGCCCTCCGGATCATGCAGTCTCGCGAAGCGCCCGTTGGGATACTTCTCGGGGTCCACTTTGACTGCGATGTCAGCCGCCTTCAATTGAGCAACCATCGCGTCCAGATTGTGCACGCGAAAGTTGATCATCCAGGCCTGCTGCGGGTTGCCGAAATAGTCACTGTCTTGCGGGAAGGGCGCGAATGCGGTGGGACCTGCCGCCTGTTGCCATTCCTGTTGGTTGTAATCGGTCGGAATCGGGTCAACGCCCAGGTGATGTTGGTACCACTGCGCCAGTTCTTTTGGATTGCGGCTGCGGAAGAACAGTCCGCCGATACCTAGCACGCGTTCCCTGGTTTGGGTCATTTTGACACCCTGAGGTTCGGACTCGGCGCCGCCCACTGCGCCAACCATGGCCAGCGTCGATGCGCCAAGCAGAAGGTTTCTGCGATCGATTGTCATGTGCGACTAATCTAGCAGGCTCTCAGAGCGCCTTCTATCGTGAAATCGAGGTAGTACGCCTTGGCGCAATCCCCGTCAGTCACTTCGCCATCGCTGCCGAGCCGACGTGCAGCTCCGGAACCTTGTCGTCATAGAAAGCCAATCGTCCTTGCAGGTCGAGGTGCTCATCATAGGGTTGCTCGTAACTCCAGACAGCATCCCGCAACACGACGCTTCCCGCCGCTACATTGAAATAGCGTGCAGTTCCCTT
>Ga0105240_10015382_pt1 | contig 10403 bp, 6 predicted proteins | sample KBSC54metaG_FD_80426 | JGI IMG/M metagenome (GOLD analysis project Ga0105240, IMG submission 80426) | Corn rhizosphere microbial communities from Kellogg Biological Station, Michigan, USA - KBS C5-4 metaG | ecosystem: Host-associated > Plants > Roots > Rhizosphere > Soil | place: Michigan, USA... | reverse complement strand
TCGCTGGGACATCGCTGATGAGCGGAATGTCGAGCTCGCCGAAACCTTCCGTTACCGAAAAGCTGCCCGCTTCGGGCAGAGTGCCTTTCTGCTGCGCCACCTCATCCGCGTCGAAAGTCAGGCTTTCCTGGCGGTGCTCGACGCCAAGAGCCAGAGCGAGTCCGGTCGTGGCGAGGGGGCTTTTGATCCCATACTGCGACAGATCGCCGTTCAGGGATCCAGTGAATACCCGCTCGATCTGCACCCCGGAGGTGTATGTCGGCGTGAGCATGTACTTGTAGGCGGCCGGGCTGACGCCGTTGTAGGCAAACACGTCGGCGGGTACGCAGTTTGGATCGCTGCCGTCGACGACCGACTTGCAGGTCGGCACGCCATTGACGGTCACGGCCTGCAGCGCCCTGGCACCCCTGGTCAGATCCAGGTCGTTGTTGTACTTCTCAGCCAGAATGATCGCCGAGTAGAGGAAGCTGGCGTCGTAGGTCCAACCGTCGAGCAGGGCACCCCGCGCGCCCACGTTGATCCGATAGTCCGTGTGACGCAGGTCGTCGCGGCGCGGCTCGCTGTTCGAGAAGCGATAACCGAGGAATGTGTTGATGCTCGTGGCGGTGCCTGCCGCGCTGCCACACAACAGGCTCGCCTGCTGCGTCGACATGAACGGGTTGTCGCAATTGATCGGGTACACGTTGCCCTGGAAATAGGCGCTGGGTGCCGCCTGTGAGAACGTGTGATCGTCCATGTACATCAGGCTGCCGTAGAGGCTCAACGCGGGGTTGTAGTCGTAGTGGGCAAAGCCGCCGCCGGTGATCCTGCTGTCGGAGCGCTGGATATAGCTCGTCGGGGTGTAGTTATACTGGTATGAGCTGTCATACGGGACCCAGACCCTCTGGCCGTCCTTGGTATTGTTGAGGGTCTGCCCCCGGCTCGGGCCGGCCAGTGGCGCGAACAAGCCCCACTGGTTGTTACTCGAGCCGCCGCAGGAGAACGTATTGCTGCCGGGGCCGGCGAGATTCAGGCTGCAGGCGGAGTAGTCGCGCGTGTCCTGGGTCACCGGGTTCAGCTCGCGGTAGCCGAAATACAGCGTCCCGTTGCCCTTGCCGTCGGCCGTGTTGGAGCCCAACGTGAGGTTGAAGTTCGCCCGCCCTCCGTCCCATAGACTGGACTTCGGTGGAGTGAATCCCGCGGAGCTGATGATCGAGCGCAGATAGGTGTCGTTATTATTGTGCTGCGCGATGCCATAATCGGCATCGAACCGTACGCCCTGCAGGTTCTTGCGCAGTATGAAGTTGACCACGCCGGCCACCGCATCCGAGCCGTAGACTGCCGAAGCCCCGCCGGTAACCACGTCCACGCGCTCGACCAGGGCGCTGGGAATGAAGTTCACGTCGGCAGTCTCGACCGGCAGCATGCGCTGTCCATCGACCAGCACCAACACCCTGGACGGGCCCAGGCCACGCAGGTTGACGCGAGCGGTACCGTCATTGCCGTTGGAGCCGTTCTCGTTCGAATCAGCCGTGACCTGGGGCAGTCGATTGAGGACGTTCTCGATGGAGGATGCGGAGGCGCCCTGGTACTTGATTTCCTCGGACCCGACCACGGTCAGCGGGCTCGCGGTAGAGACGTTCGCCCGCTGGATATGCGTACCCGTAACGATCACCTCTTCCAACGGCGCGGCCGTGTCGGCGGTGGCGTCCGGCGCGGCGCCGCCAACCGCGGCCGCTGTCGGCCCTGCGGCAGCATCGGCTCCGACTGCCGCCCCGGCCGCGGGTCCGCCGGCCGCGTAAGCCAACATAGGCGCGGCCAACACGGCCGCCATTACCAACAGCAACTTTGTGGGTGCGTAAAGACGTGCCCCAGCTTGCTCCGCATCGCGCATTTCGCTCTCCCTTAATGTTGCACCGGGCGGCGCCGCTCACTGCGAGAACAGTTCGCGGCTGCCGACGGTATATATAATATATTCTTTAATCCAACTGTATGAGTATATGATCGAGCTTGGCCTGTCAAGGGCCAGGTGGCGTAAGTACTGCAAAGACAAGGGATTCCCGCCCAAGTGGCGGTGTTATGCGACGCGCGGCCTGCGGTGTTGACGGCGAGGGCCGTAGGGGGCGCGAGCGGCCCCTGCGGCCGTCGGGCGAGAGGCCCGGGACGTTATTTCTGCGGGTGGTCCCGCAGATGATTCAGGAGGTCATCGCGCACACCGCAAATGTGCGCGCTCAATAACCGCATGGCCTTCTGGCGATCGCCGCCAGCACAGAGTTCGATGAGCTGGATGTGCTCTTCATGCGCACGCTGACGATTTTCCTCACTCAGCGAGAGCTGAATCCGGACGTATCGATCCAGGTTGTCGTGGATCTTACGGACAAAATCGAGCGTAATCGGCCGGTTCGCCGCCGAGTAGAGCTCCTCGTGGAGCTTCCAGTTGTACTCGCCCCAGCGTTCGGGAGAGGCTGTATCCATCCGCTCCGCGAGCTTACGCGCGCGTGCCAGCGCTTCCGGAGCGACCTTGCCGATGGAGCGCTTGAGCAGGTCTACCTCGAGAGTGGCGCGGATATCGAAATATTCCTCGATCTCGGCCGCCGACAGTTGGGTGACCACGGCACCTTTGTAGGGTACGTTCGTGATCAGGCCTTCGGCTTCGAGCAATTGGAAAGCCGCGCGCACCGGGATGTGACTCACACCCAGTTGCCGGGCTACCTCTTCCTGCCGTAGCTGCTCACCCTGCGCGTAGGCGTTGGAGATGATCAGCTCACGCAGCGTGTCGGCCACTTGGGCGGAAAGCGATTTGCGCTTTACTGTGATTGTTCGGGCCGGTTGACGTCTCATCCTAGGCTACTACCGCTGCGGTTCTGCGTGTCAATATTAGATATAATATATCGCTAATTACAACAATCGCAGGCACCGCGGCGGGAGCCCCTTCGAGCTCAACGATCCGTCGCCCTGACCAAGGCTCCTGAATGAGCTGCGCAGCGACTCTCCCCACGTCTTGTGTCGAAACCATCGGAAAGGGGTGGTCGAGGGCATGCTCGAAACGCGCGTCCTGACTTGCGCCGCACCCGCGTACCTTCAGAAACACGGCATGCCGGCAACACCTCAGGATCGCGCTCATCACGAGGCAGGCAAGCCGGGCCAAAGTATCTCACCTCACCGCAATGCCGCAACGCGGCAGCCGTTTATAGCGAGTTGGCTGCGGCACTGCGGAATCAAAGCAACACGACTTGGCCTTGAGGCCAAACTCTGTTTGAGCAATGATGAAACAACTACTGGCGTCACATTGGAAGGCGACGCGCGATGGCGGTTTATTTTCTCCGCTCCAAACATGTCTCGAGGGGAAATGGATCTCGGGTGACGCGAGCGGCCGCCTATCGCGCGGGGGAGCGGATTCGGGACGAGCGGACGAGTGAGGTTTACGATTACTCGGACCGTTGTGATGTGGCGCATAAGGAAATCGTCTTGCCCGCGGACCTGGCAGACGATCCCGGCATGGCTTGGGCGCGGGATCGCGCCACGTTGTGGAATGCCGCGGAGCACGCTGGATTGCGTTGTAATTCGCGCCTTGCGCGTGAATGGTTGGCAATCCTCCCTACTGAGCTGACCTCCGAGCGACGTATTCAACTTGCACGCAGCTTTGCCAAGGAGCTGGCGGACAAATACGGGTGCGCCGTGGACGTGTGTGTGCATCTGCCGCGGCCGGGAGCGGACGCCCGAAATCATCATGTTCACCTACTGATGACCCATCGAGAGGTGACACCCGATGGGATGGGGCGGCGTACGAACCTGGAGTTGGGAGGACGGGAGCGGCATCAAATGGGGTTGGAGGGCTCGGCGCGAGACGAATATGTCGCCATCCGTGAGCGCTGGGCCCAATTGACCAATGAAGCGCTTCGCTCCGCTGGACTGTCTGTGCGTGTTGATCACCGAAGTTACCTGGGGCGAGGCATCAATCGTGAGCCTACTCCGACCCTACCAGAGAAGGTTTTTTACGCTGAACAGCGATCGGGAAAGGAAAGTGCGGCGGGTAATGCGATCCGCGCCAGACATCGAGAGCGCGTCGAGGTTCGTAAGATAGGAAATGATGAACTCGGCCGAGTCGTGCAAAGACAGAAGGCAAAACTCAGGGAGGGAAGGTTAGCGGACTTAAAGCTCCAGAAGGAGGGAGCGAAGAAAGTCCGCTGGGGTGCGCTTACCCGAGAGGAGCGGAATGAGAAACGTCGCGATCAATATAGGACTCGTCGTGCCCTCGAGAAACAAGACAGCGCGGGTGAAGAAAAGCGGCGTGAGCAGAGACTGAAGCAGTATCACGCGAGAATGCAGCAAGATCCCGAGGCGGTGAGAGAGGCACGCCGGCGCTGGCGCGCGAAACACTCAGAAGAGATCAATCGAAACCAACGGGAATATCGCAGAGCGCACGCGGAGGAACTGGCGCTCAAGCGGCGAGAGTACCGCCGAAGTCGTACTGAGCTGGAGAAGGGAAGGCAGGCGGAAGGTCGGAAGAATCACACAGATCAACTGACAACCAAGCCGGGCGAACTCGCAGCGAATCCTGTTAAACAAGAGAGATTCCAGCAACCCGAGCTCGGGCAGCAGGGAACCGGGCGAGCTGAGCACAAGACGCTCGCGCAAACAGCAGAGGAATCCGCAAGGCGTTGGATGGAATACCGCCAGCGTCATGGCCCTGGTCCGACCGCTGCGGAGTCCGCAAGTCGTTGGATGGAATACCGCCAGCATCATGGCCCTGGTCCGACCGCTGCGGAGTCCGCTCGCAATTGGCAGGCCCTTCGCGAGCGCCAAAAAGACGCTGAAATATCCAAGAGCCCTGCGTCACAGGCGTCTGGAAAGAGTCAGGAACGCACGTCGAATGACGATGATGACACCGATAGGAAACCTAAGAAGCAACGTAGTCACGACCAGGATTTTGAAATCTAAGGAATCTCGAGCAGCGGCGGCGCCGGTGGCTCGATCCGGGGCGTGTCCTGAGCACTTTTGTGCGATCGGCGCCGGCAGCGCCTGCTTCTATACGTCCCTGTCAGAGGAAGCTGACGGTGAGCCGCGACGTTTGCCCATGGTGCTCGGTATCGGCGGCTCCTATTGTCATTCAACACGGCGACGACCTCGTCGGCCCTCTCATGGCATACCGACCCGCCGCATTTATCAGCCACTTCCGAGGTGACCGTCATGGGTAGGCCCTCGCAATCGCAAGATGTTGAGCACAAAGGCCCCAGGTCCAACCCGCTGAACTCACGGAAACGTAGAGCTCGCGACTCCTCCGACAAGTCGGTCCAGGATGAGCTCGACCAGGAAGCGGAGCCGGGTCCGAGGCAACACGATGAGGACAGCTCGACCCCGTCTCAGCATGGGGCCAACACTCCGTCGCGACCCGACTGAGGGAGGGAGTTACCGTGAGCACTTCTCACGCGGACAGACCGGCAGAAGTTGCCTCCGACACCGGCAACCTGGTGGAAAATGTCGCAAGCGCCGCAGCGCCGTCGAGATCGAGCCTCGGTCGTGTCATTGACACGGCGGTTGCCGTGAAAGTTGGCGCGCGGCTTCTTCCTGGCGCCTGGCGGCTGTTCAAGCGGCATCCGTGGGGCTCGGCATTGGTCATTGTCGGGCTCGCCTCAGCGGTCCGCTTACTCCTGGCAGAGGGAACACCAAGCCATAGAAAGCCGGTTGCCTGAGGCACCCGAAGCTCATGCGCGGCAATCAGTCAACTTGGGCCGGGCAGAGGGGCGATGAACCTGCGAGCCCCAGCTCTGACCGTGGCCGACTGGCAAGGCAACCTCAGGAGATCCCTGCCCGCGGGTGGTGGGACATCGCCTGGAGGGTCATGAAGCGGCTGGGCACGGACAACATCACGCTCGTGTGCGGCGGCGTGGCGATGTATGCGCTGCTTTCCGTGTTTCCGGCACTGGCGGCTGCCGTGTCGGTCTACGGCATATTCGCGACTCCTGCGGATGCGATCAAACATATGGGCGTGTTCTCGGGCGTGCTGCCACCGGGAGTGTGGCAGATCCTCAACGCCCAACTACAGGCCCTGACGGCGCATCAACAGAGTACCTTGAGTATCGGAGCCGTGATCGGCTTTCTGATTGCATTGTGGGGCGCGCGCTCGGCGATGAGTGCGTTCATGACTGCTACCAACATTGCCTACGGTGAGCGGGAAAAGCGCAAGTTTTTGGTACAGGTGCTGGTCTCTCTCATATTGACGGTGGCCGGGGTAGTCGGATTCCTGGTCATGCTCGCACTCGGCATCGTCATTCCCCTCGCGCTGAATATCATGGGTACTGCCACATGGGTGCAATGGGTGGCCGATGCCTTCCAGTGGGCACTCCTGTGGATATTTGCCGTCGTCGGAATGGCGTTTGTTTATCGGTACGCGCCTGCCCGCGAGCCCGCGCGCTGGTCATGGGTGACCTGGGGCTCGGCAATCGCGGCGTCATTATGGTTGGGAGCCAGCGCGCTCTTTGCGATCTATGTCCGTACTTTCGCCAACTACGGCAAGACGTACGGCGCGCTCGGTGGTGTGATAGCCCTGCTCATGTGGTTCTACATCTCGAGTCTGCTGGTCGTGCTGGGTGCCGAAATCAACGCTGAAATGGAACGGCAGACAAAGAAGGACACTACAGAGGGTCCCCCGGCGCCCCTGGGTGAAAGAGGCGCTTATGCTGCGGATACGGTCGGTCCCAGCGCAAAAGAGATGCGCGATTCGCACTGAAGGGTCGTGACGACAGCCGTGATTTCCAAGCCAGGATTGGCGCCTCAGGCCGACCGCCTTGCGCGACCACGGCGTCGAAACCCTCCGGCATGCAATAAGCCTCTGGATTCTCCGGTCTGTTCTGTCATCAAGCTCGAGCAATGTCGGAGTCGAACTCATGGCCCCCTCCTCGGAAGGCTTTTTGCGAACGGTCCGCCCCCGAGGGGGACGCTGGACACTGTTTCAGGCGGCACTCGTGGCCGTCGCCAGTATCTCATTGGGCGCGTCCTGTCAGGCCAACCAGGGCCCGGACACGCAGGCGCGTGTCATTCCCGCGCCGGCAGTGGATGAAGCGACCTCCGGTGCGAGCACGAACAATGAAGTGGCCGTGCTGGCCGGGGGCTGCTTCTGGGGTGTGCAGTCCGTGTACAACCGTGTGAAGGGTGTGAAACATACGGTCGCGGGATATTCGGGCGGGACGAAGGACACAGCCAACTACAACGACGTTTCGAGCGAGACGACTCAACACGCGGAATCACTCAAAATCGAGTTTGATCCCAAGGAAGTCAGCTACGGGACCATTCTGCGGATCTTTTTCAGCGTGGTTCACGATCCGACGCAATTGAACCGCCAGGGCCCGGATGTCGGGACGAGCTATCGATCAGTGATCTTCTACACCTCCCCTGGGCAACAGAAGGTGGCTGCCGGCTACATCGCACAGTTGGATGCGGCGCACGTGTTTCCGAAGAAGATCGTGACGCAGGTAACGCCGCTGCGGGCATTCTACGATGGCGAGGATTATCACCAGGATTACGCCGACAAGAACCCGAGCAACCCGTACATCCAGATTTGCGATTTACCGAAGATCGAGGGGTTGAAAGAGCAGTTTCCGGAGCTTTTTCGGCCGTACCATGGGCACTAGACCGTAGGCGAGCAGCGCCGGGCGGCCGGCAGGATGGCATACTCGACGTGAGCCTATAATGGAGTCACCGGCACAGTTTTGCAGGCTGTGACGGGCGAGCAAATGATGCCTGGTGGAAGAGAGACTCACGTGAAATACACAAGACAATCCATGTACTTTGGAATCGTGTTCGCAGCGTTGACGGCAGTGGCGGCCTGTGGCGGAAAAAACCCGCAGAATTCAACCCTGTTACTCACAAAAAGGCTGTCGGAGATCGCCGGGCAGGCCAACCAGGCGGCGCCGGCTGACATTGACCCGAATACCAGACTGGAGGGTGTGAAGGCCGGACCAGGGTTGAAACTGACATCCACTTACACTCTCCTGAACCCCGAATCGGAGGGCATCGATAGTACGACATTCGAGACCAAGCTGACTCCGGTGGTCAAGAGCGGGAGCTGCAAAAACCCTGACTTGCGACCGCTCATTGATCGAGGTGTCGTTGTGGTTCTGGAATATCGTGGACCCGATGGCAAACCGATGGGAACGGTTAGCATCAATCGGGATACCTGCGTCGCTCTCAAGTGAAAACTCGACACCGCGGCGCCGGCAGTTGAATGGCTGCCGGCGCGCGAGGATGCAGGGGAACTGGATTACAACGAGCCCAGGAAGGCCAGCAGAGCTGTTCGATCCGCGGCGCTCAGGGCCTGGAACCGCTGGGCACTCGCATTTCCTTCACCGCCCAGGTGCCACAGGATCGCCTCGGTCAGATTGCGGGCGCGGCTGTCATGTAAATAGCCGACCTGGATGCCGGTACCAGCCACCTTTTCGGTATAGCCGATACCCCACAGCGGTTGGGTCTTCCACATGCTGCCCTTGGCCTGACCCTCGGTGAAGTTGTCCGCCATGTCAGGTCCCATGTCGTGCAACAGGAAGTCGCTGTACGGCTTGATCTTCTGATTGCGATTTTCATCCATTTCCACGGTGGTACCCGTAGTCCAGCTCTGGATGTGGCAACTCGTGCACTTGATGTTTTTAAAGACGGTCTCGCCGGCAGCCACCAGTGTCGGATTGACGTCGAGGGGCGCCAACGGAGTGACACCTTTCGGAAAGCCACTGGCCTGACTGCGCTGCGCGGGCACGGCCAACAGACTCACGTAGCGCGCGAGTGACGTCAGTTGGTCGGCGGAGAGACCAGGCTGCGCGGCACTCGTGGTGCATTGGGCTGGCCCATACAGACAATTGCGTGATGGAAAGATCGGTGTGGTCACAGACAGATCCTGCAGGGCCGCTGCAGCGACCTGGTGCCGCAAGCTGACCTTGGCGGCCTTCCATCCAAAGCGGCCGACACGCACTGCTCCCGTATCCGGGTCATACGCATAGTTGGCTACGCCTTTTACGCCGTCCGCATCCGGAGTGGCGCGGGCGTTCGCGACAATGGCTGAATCGGGAATCGCCTCGATCAGACCCATGCCAATCACCGGTTGCGCGGAGCGCAGCGAGTACAACGCGGGCGTCGGACCGGTGAACGCTATCTGAGGCTTGCTCAGTTGCACGGTCGTTCCGTCCGCGAGCGTCACGGACCTGGTCGTGAATCCCGAAACGTACACCGAGGTACCCCAGTCAACCCTGGCGCCATTCGTGGCGGGTTGCGAATCCATCTGGGCGGCAAGGCCATATACCTTGGACGGTACTTGTACTGCGTTGGCATCCAGGTCGGCCGTGAGCACCGCCATCGTATCCAGGTGCTGGTTGACGGCTACCGGAGCCAGGCTGCGGCCGTTGTTGATATGACAGCCGAAACAGTCGTGCTGGTTGAAAAGCGGCCCTTGCAAACCGATCGCGTCGGTATCCACATCGTTACCGGGCTCGGTGTGCACCCCGGTAGTCATGTCGGTATGAAACAAACGACGCCCATCCAGGAAGCGCTGCATGTTCTGCATACCGACGTTGTTGTGCGCCTGCTGGAACATGAATAGCGAGTTGTCGGCGTAGTCGTACGGTGTTGACCCGAGCCCCCCTTGCAGGGTGTCGTCCGGCAACGGTGCATTGTTGAGTCGCGGCTGTACGCCATACCACGGATGCAACCCGAATCCCATCACGTACTCCACCTCGGTGGTGTAATAGCGGAACGCGCCACCCGGATCGCCTACGGCAGCCATTCCGTCCGGACTGGAAAAGAACGCCGTCGTGAACTCGATGACATCGCCCGGCACCAGCGCACGTGACGGAATGCTCGTGCCATTCGGAACCAGGACGCCGTCCGCGTCAGGACCGAGCGCAGAGTGCCCCGGATAGTGATCCATCGTTACGCTGCAACCGTTGTTGAGCCCGCTAGGAGCGGACAGCGCGCCCTCGGGCGGCATTGGCACGACCGGACAGCTCGTTGAATTGGGCGTGAGGTCGTTGGTGTATAGCTGGGGATTCACCAACTGTCCCGCATTCATCCAGCCATAGCCGGTGACGCCGGGCCGATCATAGCCGCGGAAGAACGACGTACCGCCAGCCTTCTGCACTTCCTGGAAGTACTGATTGACTCTCAGTGTGGGCTTGGTCACTCCAGCCACGTTGCTGTTGTCGATGATCTCGACACCCCACGCGCGCTTCTTGAAGTAGTTCTTTACAAAGGGAAGGTAGTCGCCCGGCCCCAGATCCTGAGGATTGCCGGCGGCATCCACGGTGTCGTTCGCACCGAAACCGATCTCATTCCAGGCTTCGCCGCGCTCGCGGGCGTGGCGCCCTCGACCGACTACACCGAGACGAGTGACCAAAGTCCCGTCGGGCAATGTGAACTTGATGCCTTCGAGGGGCGGAGTC
>Ga0105240_10015381_pt1 | contig 10403 bp, 12 predicted proteins | sample KBSC54metaG_FD_80426 | JGI IMG/M metagenome (GOLD analysis project Ga0105240, IMG submission 80426) | Corn rhizosphere microbial communities from Kellogg Biological Station, Michigan, USA - KBS C5-4 metaG | ecosystem: Host-associated > Plants > Roots > Rhizosphere > Soil | place: Michigan, USA... | reverse complement strand
GGACGCGGCCGATCAGGCGGGTGCGGCTGCCCTGGCCGTTGAGCTGGTGATAGGCGAGCGCGATCTTGAGCGCCGTATCGGCAGCTTCCGAGCCGGAGTTGCAGAAGAACACATGGTCGAGACCGGCAGGCGCCAGCTCCGCGATGCGGCTGGCGAGCTCGAAGGCCTGAGGGATGCCGAACTGGAACGGCGGCGCGTAATCCAGCGTCGCGGCCATCTTGCCGATCGCGTCCGAAATCTGGGTGCGGCCGTGGCCCGCATTGGTGCACCACATCCCGGAGGCGGCATCGATGATCTTGCGGCCGTCGGCGGTGATGTAGTGCATATCTTTGGCGCCGGCGAGCAGCCGTGGGGCCTTCTTGAAGGCGCGGTTGGCGGTGAACGGCATCCAATGCGCAGCGAGATCGTTCGGCACATTGACGGAGGGGGAATTCGGGCTCTTGTCCAGCATGGGGGCCTCTTCGCGTGTTGGGGGATTGGGGGCTTCCACCACGCTATCAGCTTCGGCGCGCGACACCAATGTCAAATACCTGCGATATTTCCGCCTTTTGCAACGGAATGGTGCGTTGCGCTCAGGTCAGGTCTGCGACTGCAATCCAGAACACTTCGGCTTCCGAATCCTCGGTGTCGAGCCAAAGCAGCGGCAATTGCGGATAGGCTGCCTCGACATTGTCGCGACCGCGGCCGATTTCGCAGAGAAGCCCGCCCTCCGGCGTCAGATATTCGCCAGCCTGGTCGAGGATGCGGCGGACGATGTGGAGGCCATCGGCCCCGCCATCGAAGGCGAGTTTCGGCTCGGCCCGGCATTCCGGCGGCAGCGCGGCCATGCCCTCGGCATCGACATAGGGTGGATTGGAGATGATGAGGTCGTAGCGCTTGTTTCCAAGCGGGGCGAAGAGATCACCGCGATGCAGTGCGACGCGGTCTTCGAGCCCATGTTCGGTCATATTGCGCGCCGCGACCGCGAGCGCGTCCTTGGAGATGTCTACGGCATCAACGGTGGCGTTGGGAAAATGCCGCGCGGCCAGAATGGCAAGGCAGCCGGAGCCGGTGCAGAGGTCGAGCACGCTTTCGACCGCGAGCGGGTCCATCAGCGAAGTGATTTCGCCATCGTCGCCGGCGAAATGCGAATCCAGGAGCTCGCCGATGAAGGAGCGCGGCACGATGACGCGCTCGTCGACGTAGAAGGGAAGGCCGCGCATGTAGATCTTGTTGACGAGATAGGCCGCGGGTTTTCGCGTCGTGATGCGGCGGGCGATCAGATCGAGGATGTGCCTGCCTTCCGCCGGAGTGACGCGCGCATGAGCAAAACTCTCGAACTGGTCGGGATGCAGATGCAGCGCTTCGCAGATGAGGAATGCCGCCTCTGCGATGGGATCGGTGGTGCCGTGCGCGAATGCGAGCTTGGCTTTGTTGAAGCGGCTGACGGCGTAGCGGACGAAATCGAGCAGCGTCAGCAACTCGCCGCTTGCGACTTTCGGAAGTTTCACGGCACGTTTCGTTGCCGCCTTGACGCGCTTGGCCATCACTTGGTCCAGCGCGCCGCCGCGGCATCGTCACGGGCGTTGGCTTCGACCCAGCCCTTGCCCTTTGCGCTCTCTTCCTGCTTCCAGAACGGCGCCGACGTTTTCAGATAGTCCATCAAGAATTCGGCCGCATGGAACGCGGCCTGCCGATGTTTCGAGGCGGTCACGACCAGCACGATGTTCTGCCCGGGCTCGATCCGCCCATAGCGATGGATCACGGTCACGCCCTGCAATGGCCAGCGCGACATGGCTTCGTCGACGTGGCGCCTGATCTCAGCCTCCGCCATTTCAGGATAATGTTCCAGCGTCAGCGAAGCGATGTCGTCACCGCCCTCGGGGCCACGGCAAATGCCCGAAAATGTCACGATGGCACCGATGTCGGTGCGGCCCTGGCCCAGCGCGGCGATCTCGTGCGCGGTGTCGAAATCCTCGTATTGGATGCGGATAGTGACGGGCGCGTTCATGTCGGGACCCGTGGCTGCCAAAGCGACGGTTTCAAACCTCTCCCATAGGGAGAGGTCGCGCCGAAGGCGCGGGTGAGGGGAGCGGTCTTTCGAGGGACCTGCGGCCCCTCACCCGAATCGCTAACGCGATCCGACCTCTCCCCGCTGGGGAGAGGTGAACCAAGTTCGTGCATCCCTCGAGTCAACGAACTATCACCTAACCGCCGGTCATTGGCGGGAAGAAGGCGATCTCGCGGGCTCCCGCGATGGCGGCGTCTGGCTTGACATGGGCATGGTCGATCGCGGCGCGGATCACCTTGGGCTTCTCGAACGCATAGGCATAGGTCTCGCCGCGCGTGGTGAGCCAACCGATCAGATCGTCGACGGTGCGCACGCTCGCCGGCGGATCGACCATCTCTTCCGCCTTGCCGATCCGCTCGCGCACCCAGGCGAAATACTTCACCTTCACCTCTCATCCTCCTCGAGGACGTGATGAATGCCGTGCCGGAAGTAGTCCCATCCGGTGTAGATGGTGAAGATCGCGGAGATCCACAACAGCAAGAGGCCGATCTCGGTGACAACAGGCACCACGAGGTCGCCGGCCTCGCCCGCAAGCAGAAAGCCGATCGCGACGAGCTGGACCGTGGTCTTCCATTTTGCGAGCTTCGTGACGGGCACGCTGACGCGCAGCGCCGCGAGATATTCGCGCAGGCCGGAGACCAGGATCTCGCGGCACAGGATCACGATCGCCGCCCATAGTGACCAGCCATGGATGATGCCGTCGGCCGCCAGCATGAGCAAACAGGAGGCGACCAGGAGCTTGTCGGCGATGGGGTCGAGCATCCGCCCGAACGCCGATTGCTGGTTCCAGACCCGGGCGTAGTAGCCGTCCAGATAGTCGGTTATCCCGGCCGCGATGAACACCGCGACCGCCACCCAGCGCAGCCACAGGGGGCCATCGTCGATGGACTGGGCATAGATGCAGCCGATCACCACCGGGATGGCGGCGATCCGCGCGCAGGTCAGGATATTGGGGATCGACAGCGTGCCCTTTGCTGTCCCTCTGGTCGTTGCGATGTTCATCCGTCCTTCCAATACCGCCGCGAGGTCCAGGTCAACCGCCTTGACCCGGATGACCCGCCGCTGCCGACGCTCGTGTGACTCCTTACTCCCGCCCTAGCTGGGCTGGGAATGGAAAAACTCAAAGATTTTCCGTGCGCTCTCGGCGCTGACGCCCGGAACCTTGCCGAGATCGGCGATCGAGGCCCGCTCGATCTCCTTCAGCGTGCCGAAATGGTGGAGCAGGGCACGTTTGCGCGAGGGGCCGATGCCGGGGATTTCCTGCAGGCCGGCCTCGCGGATGTCCTTGGTCCGCCGCTTGCGGTGGGAGCCGATCACGAAGCGATGCGCCTCGTCGCGCAGTCGTTGGATGAAATAGAGCACGGGGTCGCGCGGCTCGAGCTTGATCGCCTCGCGGTCGGGCATGAACAGGGTCTCGCGGCCGGCGTCGCGATCCCGTCCCTTTGCGACCGCCATCAACGATACCTGAGTAAGTCCGAGGTTTTCGAAAATCTCCCTTACCGCGTTGAGCTGGCCCCGGCCGCCGTCGATGATGACGAGGTCGGGCCATTGCGGCACGGTGTCGTCGGCTTTTTTGTTTTCCTGTTTGTTTTCTTGGGCCTTGTCGCTGTCCGATGGGGTGAGCAGCCGCTTGAAGCGCCGTTCCAGCACCTCGCGCATCATGCCGTAATCGTCGCCGGGCGTGAGGCTCTCCGATTTGATGTTGAACTTGCGGTACTGGTTTTTCACAAACCCGTCCGGCCCCGCGACGATCATGGCGCCTACCGCATTGGTGCCCTGGATGTGGCTGTTGTCGTAGACCTCGATCCGCTGCGGCGCTTGCGGCAATTGGAGCGTTGTCCCGAGCTGCTCCAGGAGCCGGGTCTGGGTTGCGGTGTCGGCGAGCTTGCGCCCCAGCGCCTCGCGCGCATTGGTCAGCGCGTGCGCGATCATCTCCTTCTTCTCGCCGCGCTTGGGCACGGAGACTTCGACCTTGTGGCCGGCTTTCACCGTGAGCGCGTCCGCCAGCAATTCGGCTTCCTCGATCTCGTGCGAGAGCAGGATCAGCTTTGGCGGCGGCTTGTCATCGTAGAACTGGGCGAGGAACGAGGACAGCACTTCCTCCGGCGTGAACGACTTTTCCGCGCGCGGAAAATAGGCCCGGTTGCCCCAGTTCTGGCCGGTGCGGAAGAAGAACACCTCGACGCAGGAATAGCCGCCTTCCTGGTGGATGGCGAAGACGTCGGCTTCTTCCACCGTGCGCGGATTGATGCCCTGCTGCGACTGGATCGCCGACAATGCGGCGAGACGGTCGCGGTAGACCGCCGCAGTCTCGAATTCCAGCTCGGTCGAGGCCCTCTCCATTTCGGCGGCGAGCTCTTCCTTCACCGCCTGGCTGCGCCCGGAAAGGAAATCAGTCGCCTCCCGCACGAGCTCGGTATAGCCACCGAAATCGATCTCCCGTGTGCAGGGACCGGCGCAGCGGCGGATCTGGTAGAGCAGGCAGGGGCGGGTGCGGCTTTCGAAAAAGCCGTCGGTGCAGGAGCGGATCAGGAAGGCGCGTTGCAGCGCGGTGATGGTCCGGTTGACGGCGCCTGCGGAAGCGAAAGGCCCGAAATAGCGGCCGGGCCGGCTCTGTGCGCCGCGGTGCTTGAGGATCTGCGGCGCCCAATGGTCGCCAGTGATCAGGATATAGGGAAACGACTTGTCATCGCGAAGCTGCACGTTGAAGCGCGGCCGGAGCTGTTTGATCAGGTTGGCCTCAAGCAGCAGCGCTTCGGTCTCGGTGGCGGTCGAGACGATTTCGACATTCACCGTGGCGGCGATCATGCGCAGGATGCGTGCCGGCAGCGGTGCGTTCGCCCGCGCATAGGACGAGAGCCGTTTGCGGACGTTCTTGGCCTTGCCGACATAGAGCACGTCATTGGCCGCGTTCAGCATGCGGTAGACGCCGGGCGAGGTCGGCGCGAGCCTGACCGCGTTCTCGATCGCCGCATGGCCCGTCGCGAGCGGGCCTTCGCCGACCGGCTCGGTCGTCTCTTCCGTCAGCTCCGGCAGCCGACCTTCCTCGTCCTCATCGCTGGAGGTGGTTTCGGGGTCGATGTCGGGGCCGGCGAGGTTTTCCGGGGGCAGGTCGGCCTGATGGCCACGTTTGCTGGCAGCCTGCCGCGGGTCGGGGGCCGTCGGTTGCTCGGTCTTCTCGGAATCCATGGGCCCAGATTTAAGCCCTGGGGCTGCCGATTTGAAGTTCTCGGGCGCTTTTGGTGGCCGAAACACACAAGTCAGCGGCCGGTAACGCTTCGTTAAGAACATTAAGTGCGTGGTAACCCGCCTTAACAAGCCTTTAACTTAAACCTCTCGATAAATCTTACCGAAAAAGCTGGAGTTCCGTAGCCATGCCTCGTCGGGCGCCTCGCGCCGCCCGGACGGCGCACGGTGGCGGCAGTTGCGTTGGAGAGTGGAATGAAGGGGTTCGTTTGGGGCGCATTGGGGCTGGTCCTGGCCGGGACCATTTCGGCACACGCTGCCGATCTCGCTTACGGCTCGCGCGCACCCTACACCGTGAACCAGCCGCTCAATGCCTACAGCTGGGCCGGCCCCTATCTCGGCGGCAATCTCGGCTATGATTGGGGCGATGTCAGCAACAACCCGACCAAGCCGAGCGGCTTCGCCGGCGGCGCGACCGCCGGCTACAACTGGCAGAGCACGCAGCATTGGGTGTTCGGTGTCGAGGGCGACATCGAAGCCACTGGCGCCGACGATACTTTCGCGCCCTGGAAATTCTCCAATCCATGGTTCGGCACCGTACGCGGCCGCGCCGGCTATGCGTTCAGCAACGTGCTGTTCTACGGCACCGCCGGCCTTGCCTTCGGTGAGCTCAAGGGCCAGACGTTCGGTTTGAGCGAATCCCACACCACGGCGGGTTGGACCGCGGGCCTCGGCGCGGAAGTCGGTCTCACACCGAACTGGAGCGCCAAGATCGAATATCTCTATGTCGATCTTTCCGAGAGTCAGTTTGCGATTACGGGGGTGTCAAATGGCTACCGGTTCGGGACCATCCGCGCCGGCGTGAACTATCATTTCTGATAGCAACAAGAAAACGCACAATACCGTCACTCCCGGCCGTGGATCACGGCCGGGATTTTTTATTCTTCAAGCAAAAGCCTTTCACCCGATTCCGCACGCAAGCCGATTCGGGACGAAAACGCCGTCAGAAATAACCGGCTACGATTGAATCACCAGGTTGACCGCCTTGGGGCCTTTGCCCTTCTTGTCCGGCTCGACCTCAAAAGCGATGCGTTGTCCTTCGGTCAAATCCTTCAATCCCGCCCGTTCGACTGCGGTGATGTGCACGAACACGTCGCGCCCGCCGTCGTCAGGCTTGATGAAGCCGTAGCCGCGTTCTCCATTGAAGAACTTGACCGTACCAGTCATGGCCATCGGGATACTCCTCCCCCGTAATGCTCCACCGCTGCGCGCACGTCGCACAGCGGCTGACCGACGATCGCTGAAGCTTGGCCACCTGAGCGGGCCGGTGTCACGTCACCGACCCAACCTGGATTTTTTTCTTAGGCCTTGATCACTCCGCCGCAACCATTCGCGGAAGCGGAACGTAAAGCCAGTCCAACACAAGCATAATACGGTTCCCGGCAAATTGACTACGGGTTTTCGACGCCAAGTCACAGCGCGAGGAAGTACCCCGCTAGGGCTTCGGCACTTCGAGCCTGAAGCGGCCGGGACCGCCTTGGCCAAGCGGCTTTTCCAACTCGCTGAGGATGGTCTTGAGCTCGCTTTGCAACGTCCACGGTGGATTGACGATCAGCAGCCCGGTGGAGGCGAGCGCGCTATCTGCCGCCTGCGGCGCAACGGAAAACTCCAGTCGCAGGCATTTGCCCGGCGGTTTGACCGCGGCTACCGCCTGCGCCACGCGCTGTGCCAGCGTGTCGGTCGCGCGCCGGCTCTTGGCGGGGTACCAGAGCAGATATTGTCCGGTGGGCCATTTGCGGAAGGCAGCGGTAAAGCCATCCGCCAGCCGCTCGAACTCGTCTGTCGCTTCGAAGGCCGGATCGATCAGCACCAGCCCGCGCCGCTCGTTCGGCGGCACGAACGCGGGCAACGCTACCCAGCCATCGAGATCGACCACGCGGGCCTGCGTGTCGCGCCGGAGCGCATCGATCAGTTGCTTGCGCGCCGTTGGCTCGAGTTCGCAGGCGGTCAAGCGATCCTGCGGACGCAGCATCGCGCGCGCGATCAGTGGCGAGCCCGGATAGGCCTGCAATTCGCTCGGTGGATTGAATGACCTGACAATGTCGAGATAGGGCTTTACGAGCGGCAGCGCCGCTTCCGAAAAGCGCGCCTGCAGAATCCGCGCAATGCCGGTGAGCCACTCACCGCCGCGGCGCGCTTCCTCGCCGGTGAGATCATAGAGACCTGCGCCGGCATGGGTGTCGATGACGCGGAAGGCCGCCGGCTTCTCCTGCAGGTAAGTGAGGACGCGCACCAGCACGATGTGCTTGATGACATCGGTAAAGCTGCCGGCGTGAAAGGCGTGACGGTAGTTCATGCCGTCAGCAGTACGCTACGATGTCCTACCGGGTAAAGGTCGCGTGTCCCGGACGCGTTGCGGCATGAAATGCCGCGACGCAGAGCCGGGGCCCAGCCGCGCGACGCGGCCTCGATAGGCCAGCAGCGCACTACGCCGCGCTGTGCGGCGTAGTGCGTTGCATCCGGGGCACGTGAGCGCAGCTATCCACCTCTAACCGGTGGCATGGTGACCTGATCGAGCGGGCAGGCCTGCTTGTCGATTTCCGGGCAGTCACGGAATTCCAGATCCTTGCTCATGCAGATGCGTACTTCGCTGAGCCGCTTGCGATTGCAGGTGACGGCGATCCCTGTGGCCTTCATCCCTGGATTGGCCTTGATGAAAGCGTCTTCGACCTCGGCCGGCGAAACCGTCTTGGGGTCGGATAATTGGAGGTAATCATCCGGGATCTTTATTGCGGCGCGCGCCTTGCGGATGGTCTCGAAATAGGCCCGCTCGCCGAGACCGGAGCAGGTGCCGTGCTTGTCCCACTCGTTGTAGATCAGCCCGGGAGCGGGCATCAGGTCGAGCATCGAGGTCATGATGTTGCGCCCGAGCCTTGGCGAAGGGTGCTGACAATATTCGGGATAGCCGGTCTCATATTGCGGCCACAGCCCATGGACGACGAACGAAAACGGCCGACCGCCGCATTGGATCTGCTGCGAGCGTCCGCCGCCGCCGTTTTCATCCCTGCCTGCGCAGAAGGAGGGCGACCAGGACAAAGACAGCACATAGAAATCGAACTGGCCCGGCGTGTTCTGCCGCGAGTCCTGGGCCGATGCCGGAGCCGTCAGGGCCGTTGCCATGGAAAGACCGAACGCAACCAGCCAGCGCGAAATCTTGTAAGTCGACTTGGATCGAAACATGGCGACGCACCCTTCTTAACCCGCGCACGCTCCGATAAGGGCGCGCGCAACATGCACGCGGAGCCTAACAGAGGGATGGAACATTTCAAGAACAAAAAATAAAGGCGCCCGATTCGGGCGCCTTGTTTTCGTCCGCCGATGCATAAAGCCTACGGACCAGCCGCCTTGCACGCCGGGTTAAAGGCCCAGTTGCGGTCGAGCCCGACAACGCACCATTCGACGCCTTGGCCGAAGCCGGCGAAGCCGCCGTCCTCGATGATGGAATAGTTGATGGCGTGGACCGAGCCGTCGCTGAGCTGCACGCTGCCGCGGCAAAAGCGGCGCGGGATGTTATCGGACTGCCAGGGCCGGAAAGCGACCTCGTGGACATGGCCGTACGCCACGATTTGCAGCGGCGAATTCCAGAAGTTGCTTTCCTTCTCCTGGAATTGCGAGCTGATGGTACCGAACGCCGCCTCGCATTGCTTGACCCGGCCGTCATAGCTCGGCCCGAACAGGCCGAAATTCAGCTCGGCCGGATTGGCGGCGCGCGCCGGCCGCTCGAAGCTGATCAGGGCGAGCAGCGCGCCCAAGGCAAGGCCCAGATGCCTAAGGTTGGGGCGTTTCAAGGAGGTAGCGAAATCGCGCATGTGTATTCCCAAAACTGGGCGGACCAATCCGTCGGTCGGGACCGTGCCCCCTTGCCCAAGCGCGGTCAAGTGCAAGGCGGCAACACTTGGACCGCAAGTGAATTCCGCTCGTTCGGCCGTCCTTTTCACCGCGCCCCTGGCCCCTTAAGATGAGGGCCAGCCGATATGGAGTCTTGAGATGCGAAAGTTGCTGGCCGCGGGCCTGGTAGCCGTGTGCGGAATGATGGTGGGCGCACCCGCCCGGGCCGATTGGATCGGACCGGTGACGGGCAACGACACCGGTGGCATCATTGCCTACACGGTGGCCCAAGTGTCCGGCGCACGCCAGATCGCGGTCGATCACTGCGCCCGTTATGGCAAGGTCGCCAAATTCCTGGCGATTGATGCGCAGCCGGGCGGCTACATTTCCTTTGCCTGCCGTTGGGTGCCGTACCGCGCCAGCGACCGGCCGCTCGTCACCAAGTACTGAGCTCAAGAACTTTCTGGGCAGAGAACTTCCTGAAGCAAAGAAGGAGCGCGCAACATGATGCGAGGGCTTCTTTCGTTCGGCGTTGGCGGTTGCGCCCTCGTGCTGTTGACGATGGGCGCGACGGCTGACGAGTTGCCGCTGCGCAAGCCGGGCTTGTGGGAGATGAAGATCGCCAAGGTTGGCTCGCAGCTGCCTGCGCTGACCACGCAGCAATGCACCGATCCGAGCGTCGACAAAGAGATGGTCAACACGGTCTCGCCGATCGCCAAGCAGATCTGCAGCAAGCAGAGCCTGCAGAAGACCGCGACGGGCTATGTCAACGACACCGTCTGCACCGTCGCCGGCGCGACGATCACCTCCCATTCGGAGATATCAGGCGATTTCGATTCCGCTTACACCGTCACGACCGAGGCGAAGACGGACAAAGGCCCCGAGCAGCTGCGCGACACCACGACCAAGATCGAGGCCAAATGGCTCGGTGACTGCAAGCCCGGCCAGAAGCCCGGCGACATCGTGATGCCCGGCGGCGGCTTCAAGCTCAACGTCAAGGACGCCGAGAAGCTGAAGAACCTGCTGCCGTCGAAGGCGAATTGATCTTCCTATTCACCTCGCCCCGCTTGCGGGGAGAGGTCGATCGCGAAGCGATCGGGTGAGGGACTCTCCGCGAGTCCTATTCTCAGCGTAGCTTGCGGAAGCAGCCCCTTACGCCGGCCCTCTGCGAAGAGCGGGGAGAGGGGGAGGAAACCTACACCGGCACCCGCACGATGGCGCGGAGGCCGCCCATCGGGCTTTCGGCGAGCATGATGTCGCCGCCATGGGACCGCGCGAT
>Ga0105240_10015380_pt1 | contig 10403 bp, 12 predicted proteins | sample KBSC54metaG_FD_80426 | JGI IMG/M metagenome (GOLD analysis project Ga0105240, IMG submission 80426) | Corn rhizosphere microbial communities from Kellogg Biological Station, Michigan, USA - KBS C5-4 metaG | ecosystem: Host-associated > Plants > Roots > Rhizosphere > Soil | place: Michigan, USA... | reverse complement strand
TGCATAAGTCCGGGGAGAGCTGCGTTTTGAGTTGTCAAAAAAGGCGGTTTTGGGCCGCTGTACCCCCACACGGAGTCATCCGCGACGCGTTATACGGCCTCTGAGAGAAATGACCGGAAGGAAAGCAACTTCCGTCCGGTGCCGTTTTTCAGCAGACTGCTAGAGGACAAAATCGGGAGTAACCAGGCGCGAGTACCTGATGATATTCTCGCTAAGGTCGACCGTGCCGCCATGGGAGCCAGCCTTGAGACGCGGATGCCATTTCTCGACCACCATGTAGTCGAATTCGCGTGGAGTCTACCTCTCGATTTGACGGCTAAACCAAGCTGGAAAAAGATGGATACTTCGGCAGATCGCCAATAGATATATTCCAACAGGCCTGTTGCACCGCGCCGCTCGACCGCGGGCGCGAGTACCTGGTCAAACACACGACCCGGAAGGTGAAGGCGCGGGTCGAGCAGGTGCGCTACGGCTGGCTTGCCTGCTCCGTGGGGGTGAGGTTTGGAACCAGCTTCTCCAGCGGAAGCATGTACTGGTAGATGCTAATGCCGGGCTAATCATGTCCTTTTTGATTATGTCTGAAATCGCTAGGCTCTCCGATTTTCGATCCTTTTGAAGGTAGTCAGGTTTTATACTAGCTACCTTGGCGCTGAAGCTGTTGTCGTAGTTTCGTCTCCCGATTCAAGGCTCCCGTTTTACGAACTCTGGCTCAGGCTGCGGTTGGTCACCAATGATCTTTCCTAATCGCTTGAACAACGTCCTCCAGGTTCGAGCGATGTTCCGACGCGGGCCACCATCCGAACATTCAAAGCGATTTGCCACCGCACTGAAGGGTAAAGCAAGCACAACTTGGGGAGTTTTGCCGGAAACGACACGGTTCGAGGTGAGGGAATCGAGCAAATCACGCTTTTCCTCCGGCTGTCCCAGTTTATAGGCCAAATACGCACCATCGGCGCGTTCGAGGAAAGCTGCCAGCTCATCTGCCGGTTTGTGCTTCCCCGTTTTCCATTCCGCCAGTCGCTGTTCCAGATCGGTGCGCTCCGCAAGGAGCGCATTTTTGCGTTGCTCAAACAGATTCTTCTCAATTAGCTGATCGACATAGGCGTCGGTAAAACGGTCAAGGCGGTCATTCAGGTGAGAAACTCGTAGTTCTATCGCCTTAATTACCCTGTCTTGTTCCTCGCCGTTGTTGAGCTTCATCTGGGTGAGCTTTGGCCCAAACCAGGAACGTTCCTCCGGCGAAAAGCGGATCTTCAGAAACTGCGCCAAGACCGCTTCCTCGACCATCTCCTCTCGAACTGAGGTGGTGGGACAGTCGGCTGTCTGACAGCGATAATAGACGTGCCCCTTCTGCTGTTCACCAATCAGGGAGTAGCCGCACGTCTTGCATGCCAGCCGCCGCCGATACAGGAAATCATGTTTGATGCTGCGTGTGTTAATTCTGCCGTGCAGGATGTTTTGGACACGATCATATAGTCGAGCGCTGATCAGAGGCTCATGCACGCCCTTGAAGGTCTCGTTCGTCGTCTTTACGTGAATCAGTCCCATATAGAACTGATTGTTGAGCAATTGGGATACCCGGTTGGGGAGGAGTTTGCCGCCGCCACGCCGCCGGAGCCCGAGGCGAGTAAGGTCGTCGCCGAGACCGGTGAGATTATAACGCCCGGTGCCGTAGAGCTCAAAGGCCTTTCGCACCAAGGGAGCGGTCTTGGGATCTGGTGTTTTGGGCTTGCCGGCTCCGTTGTCTACGTAGCCAAGAGGTGCGGGCATGGGATAGAGTCCCTGCTTGAGCCGCCCCCAAAAACCCTTCTTGGTTTCCTCCCTGAGGTTCCGGACATAGTCGGCGGCAACTACCGCCTGGATGTCGGCAGACAGCCGCCCGCCACGGGAGTGTAGGTCCAGTGATTCGTTGGCGAAGTGGACTTCGATGCCTCTGTCAATCATTTCACCGAGGTCTGCCCAGTCCCGGAGATTCCGGGCGCTCCGGTCGATCTTGTGGATAATGACGCCGCGAGCACAGCCCCGCTTCAGGAGTTTGATCATTTCGCTGAAGACCGGTCGGCCACTCTTGGCCGCCGTTTCCAGTTCCTCAAACCACCGGGTGATTTTCAAATCGTGTCGTTGGGAATACTGCTCGATTGCCGCGTGCTGCTGCTGGAGCGAAACGCCCTCACCCTGTCGTGCAGTTGATACGCGGATGTAGCCATAGTATTGAATCATGGCTTTGTGCCAAATTAATTCTCTTTGGTGGGGTTTTCGACCTTTGCATCCGGAATGCTAGCGTTCATTTCCGGGGAAGTCAAATTCGGAGCAGTCAGGTCATACCCCTCGCCGCGGAGACGCTCGGCGATCTGCACCATCACGGCCAAATACCGCTCCAGGTTGGCTTCTGCCAGCTCGAGTTCTTCATCCGTGAAGTGTGGATAGATTTGCCGCAAGTTGATGGGCTGATTCTGTTCCATAGCCCTGACACCTTACCGCGAAATCTTGAAATTGAAAAGACGGGAAAATGTGGCTGCCTCGCCCTCGGTAGCTGGGCAGCCATGTTTTCCCGTCTTTACCTTTGAGCCGGGTAGCGCCATCATCGGTCCATGTTCAGGCTCGAAACGCTCATTGCGATTATTGTTGATGCAATCCGCACCACCCTGGTCGAGGCATTCTCCGAACGCCTCGCAAGCATCTGCGGCCGTTTTCGTCGTGGACCGCGCGGCATGGCCGGAGTCCGCCACCACATTCACAGACAGTGCCGGAAAAAACTACGCAGCCGGTTATCCACATAACGGTCATGGATTTGGGCGAGTACGGCCGATTTTCCCTACTTGTCGAAATCCACCAAATTGCTACAGTGACCACAGGAGGAAAATAGAAATAATTATTCGGAGGTCACATGCAGCAAGAATCAAAAATAAAAAACCGGTTGGACTATTTCAGACGGAGGATGAGGTTTTCAACTTCGCACATAGGACACCTGCTCGGGCACAAAGACAGCTCAACGTATTGCGACTACGAACGCGGCGACCGCCTTCCCAGTCTGGTCAATGCTTTTCGGTTGAGCGTAATTCTCAGGACACCGGTGGAATTCCTTTTTCCGTCTCTTTACGATAGTTTGCGCGATTCGATTCGCGCAGAAGAAGAGCGGCTGGCCGTACCGATACAGGCCGTGCTGTTTTGAAGATCATTAATCTGTCCAGCCCATGCCCGGTATTCTCGATCAAGTGGCCCGTAGTGCCACACGTACAAATGGCAATCACTTCCTGCCCACGAGTCCAGAAGATTTCTTCGCATTGCAGCTTGCATACAAAACGCACGAACCAAGCGTGGCCCAGCATTATGCCGACCTGCTGAGGCACCATAGTGTGGAGTACCTGCTCACCGCTTTCCGCCGGGCGGTAGTTAGGGGTTCACACCTCGATTTGGCCCGCAGCTTTCATGATGAACTGCGACGCCTTGGTGACCGCGATATCGAAGAAATCCCAGATCGCCGGCTCGCGGCGATTCGGTTGGAACGGCGCGGACTGGCGGTTGCCATATTCTCTGGTTTCCACCTGGAATACCCTCCATTAGTTCGGCAGTTGCCATCGGACATTGGCAAGGCGCAAAACAGCGCGGCCAGCTTTATCAGCAGTGTCATGCAGCGATGCCCATTTGCTACAGCAGCGCTGGAAACCCTGGCCTCCACTGCCGAAGTCCAGCGGCATACGCTGTTGAGAATCGTGGAGGGTGTACTCTCTGAACAGACTGTTGGCATCTGGCAGGTCGAAAAGCGGGACATACTGGCCGCCTACGGGTATCCACCGCTGACCTCCCGCGGCCAAGTTCAGAAGATTGTCGAAACCATCTGGCCAGATATGAACGGCGGCTTTGGTGCGCCGCTCATCAGAGATTCGCTCGCTCTCGGACTGTACTGCCAGACCGAATATCTATTTAATCTTTAACCGCTTCGCCTATGATCGGCCCCCTCGCATATATCGGCGGCAAAAACCGCCTGGCCAAACAAATCATCGCTGCCCTGCCGGAACATACGACCTACGTCGAACCGTTCGCGGGTGGTGCGCAGGTCTTCTTTCGCAAGGAGCCTTCCAAGGTGGAAGTACTCAACGACCTGGATTATGAAATCGTCAATTTCTTCCGGGTTTGCCAGCATCACTATGAGGAGCTAGTCCGATACCTGAATTACTGCTTGATCAGCCGTCGCTGGTATTCGCTCCTCGCCAACGAGCAGCCCGCTTCTCTGACTGACATTCAGAGGGCGGGCCGGTTCTTTTACCTCCAGAAAAATTCCTTCGGCGGCTTGATCGTCAAGCAGCACTACCACTACGGCGTCATCCAGCGGCCCAACTACAACTCCAAGCGTATTCCGGAGATCATCCAGGCAGCACACCAGCGCCTTCAGGGCGTGCAAATCGAATCTCTGCCGTATGAGCAGATCCTGGAGCGGTACGACCGCCCCACCACTCTCTTTTATTTGGACCCGCCGTATTGGCAGCGAAAGCTCTACAAATTCAATTTCAGCGATGACGATTTCCGGCACCTGGAGCAGCGACTTCACAAGATCAGGGGCCAGTTCGTCCTTTCTCTCGACGATCACCCCGAGGTCCGCAGGCTCTTCGGTAATTGGCATATGGACCGGGTCGAACTGGCCTACACGGCTCAGACCAAGACCGGCAGGCGCTATGGCGAGGTGCTGATCACCAACTTTGTGCCCACCAGCAAAAAAGAGGAACTAGGCGAAATCGCCTAATTCCTGAGTCGCTCAGATGGTTAGAGTTCGAGAATGAAATAGTCTCCCGCGCCGCTGTGTCGACACATGGCTTCGACTAGCCCGTAAGCCCGATCAAGCAGCCGGAACCGAGCCCGCAATTCCGCAGAAGAGCCAGCGCTATCGAGGCACGCGATGGTCTCGTGACAGCAGACGCGAAGGGCGTAGCACAGAATTGCAGGATGTACGCTATGGCCAATTCGCTCTTGGATCTCTGCTCCGATCCTCCTTGTAATTTGCATGATAGTTCTGCGGCCTTTGGGCACTTTTCGGAAACTGCGGACAGCGGGAATGACGATCTCTTCCAGAGATTCAAGATAAGGCGAAAGCGATTTGCGTAGTTCCGGAGAAAGCGTTGGCAGGGATGTGGTACGAAAACTCTGTCGCATGGTGGTCTCCTTCCCCGGGTGCGCGCGTGAACGCCACGCGTGCGTTCGAGGAGGCAGACCACCGGCCTTCTGGTGGCATCATACAGTCGCAGGTCCGCTTTGTACAGGCTCCTTACAGGTGCGATCTATGATGAAGGAAGAGGTGGGCGGTGAAGGATTCTGTCGACGTGGAGACAATCCTCATCCCGGGGGCGCAACTCGATTTGGGGCTTGCAAAGTTCGACCGGGCAATCTACTGGCTGCGCGGGCGTGGAGTTCCGGCTTCTGACATCGGTAATTGGTTCGTAACGAACGCGAATCACGTTCACCAGTTGTCGCGCCGCGGCTCAATGGCAGCAGAGAAGGAGATTGTTGCCCGCTACCTGTGCGACCCCGACCGGTCACCTTTGGTGTATCCCATCCCCACCGATTCGCACCTCCGCCGGACGGTTCGTATTCGCCCCCACGAAGATTCTGTTGTGCTTGATGCAGGCGAGAAACGACGACTGGAAGCAATGGAGGCTAGGACCGAAGCGGCGGCGGCTGAGTTCTGGGCGGGAGTTCGGTTCGAGCAAGGCATAAAGAGATTTGAGGAAATCCTGGCTCAAACCCGTCATCCCGCCCACCATCGGCGCATACGATTGCGTGCCCGCCTCCGACAGCTAATCGCTGAGACGCACGTACATGCTGGAAGGAGCGCGTCTGCGATCCGCGAGGGAATTAAGTCCTTTCATCTCTATCGGATCGCCGCTCACGAATTACCGGCGGACTCGAAAGACAAATCCGACCTCGAAAACGTTGGCAGATCTGCCCGACTGATCTCCCAGGCCTATCTTCTCCGTCACGATCCCGCCGGTGCCAAGAGGTTTCTGGATGTGCACGCCGAGGTATCGCGGTCTTTAGGCAAGAATGTTCGCCCTGAGTATTACCACCAGATGGCAACGGTCGCGTTGCAACAGGAAAATCAAGATGATGCGGCTAGAACCCTCTATGGCCAGGCCGAAGCCGCTATAAAACGGGTAGCCGATTTCGGGGAAGCGAAGCAGCAACATGAGATTTGGGATATCGGTCGGCGTCACCTTAACCTCCTTGCGCCGGTAGATTGGGATGGGTCGCAAGAATTGCTCAGGTATGCGCTGGAAAAATATCCAACTGGCGACATCCATCATGCAATCAACGTCAACTGGACGGCAGCCTGCGGGTTTTGTACGGATAGCCCTACGGCACACGCCAACGCGGTTGCGATTCTGAGGAAATATCCACTTCTAGCCGACGGCTTCGGTCACGAAGCAACCTCTTACCGTCTTCTGCGGCTGGCTGCAAACCTTCCGCTGAACCTGCGTGGGAAATGGGCCAGATTCGTTCTATACGAAAACGCCCTCCGGGACGCCTGAAACCTGTCGCTCTTACAAAAGTTGTCCGTTGTCCCATCGAATATGAAATGCCTTCCGGCCGACCATTGACCTGTACCCGCAGTAGTACGGGGCAGATGATATGGACATCGATTTACTCGAAACACTGTTCTTTCAACGATGTGCCGACGCCAGCGGATCGACTCAACTCCTGCAGGTCGGACGACGCAATGGCCGCCCTTCTGTTTTTCTCGCTCGCGGTTTTTGGCACCCGCCAGATGTGGACGTGCCGGCGACCGCCTTCAGTGAACAGGAGCGCTTTTTTGTAAACCTGAACCGCGTTGAACGGGAAACGTGGCGGAAAATTCTCGAAGCTCAGTCCATCGCCAGCATCGCCAGAGAAGAAGGCGTTTCGCGTGCCGCCATTTATGCCCGAATCGAAGGTAACAGGCGCGGCCATGGTGGAATGATTCGCAAGAATTTCTGGGTTCTGCTCTGGTGGCTGGTGCGGCAGAAAACGTCGGCGGGTGCCCGGTGAGCAAGCCGACCACAGACGACCGCCTAGAAGTCGGACAAATCCACTGTGTGGATTGCCTGGAAGGACTGCCGTTTCTCCGCGACCGCAGCATTGACCTGATTCTGACGGACCTGCCGTATGGCAAAACGCGGAATGCCTGGGACACCATCATTGATCTCAATCGCTTATGGCAGGAATTCAAGCGGGTAATTCGCCCAAGCCGTGCAATTGTCCTGACGGCCCAGTGTCCTTTTGACAAAGTACTCGGCATGAGCAACCGGAGCTGGCTCAAGTACGAATGGATCTGGGAGAAGAGCCGCGCCACTGGATTCGTACATGCGAAACACGCTCCCCTGAAGGCCCACGAAAACATTCTGGTTTTCTATAAAGGTCTGCCGCCCTACCAGCCACAGTTCACCAAGGGCAAGCCGTATCTAAACGTTAGCGGGCAGCGTTTCCAACGTAACTTCGGGAAGCTTGTCGGACCGGCAACCACCCGCAACAGCGGTTTCCGCTATCCCCGCAGTGTCCTGCGTTTTGCGTCTGAGGGCCGACCTGTCCACCCCACGCAAAAACCCGTCGCTCTTTTTGAATATTTAATCCGCACCTACACCAATCCCGGCGATCTCGTATTGGACACCTGCATGGGTAGTGGCACCACTGCCATTGCCTGCATGAACACCAACCGGCGCTTCATCGGTTTCGAACTTGACGCCGAATACTGCCGTCTGGCGAATGACCGAATCGACTGTCACCGGGCGGTACTGAAATTGTTATGAATGCATTCTTCGAACAATTATTCTCCTGGGGCTGGAACCGAATGGTTTCCAGGCCAGCCCATCCGGCAAACCCGCATTCATTGAATCTGGGCTCGGTTGTTATTGATGGTCAGGTCACGAAGAGCCTGATGGTAATCCCACAGATAAAACGGGCGGAACACATGGCAATTCTCGGCCGCACCGGCACCGGGAAAAGTTCCCTGCTTCGTTTCCTGGCCTCACAGGATATTTCCAGCAACCGCGGGTTCCTCTTTTTCGACTTGCACGGAGACGCCACTGTCACCTTGCTCCGGTTGCTAGCGCACCACGAACAGGCGACCCGTCAGGACCTGAGTACCAGAGTAATTGTCATTGAACCCGGCGACACGGAGCACTCTGTCGGCCTCAACGTCCTGGAATCGACCGCCGCGCAGCACGGCTTTGTCCAGATTGCGGAGTTTGCGGGGCTCCTCAAACAGCGCTGGCACCTGGATTCCTTCGGAGCCCGCACTGAAGAATTGCTGCGCAATAGTTTGCTGCTGCTTTCTGAAAACCAGATGACGCTGCTGGAACTGGCGCCCCTGCTGACTGATGACGCTTTCCGTGCCCGATGCCTCCGTAATGCCGGCAACAGCGAAGCCCGCGACTACTTCGCCGCTCGCTACAACCAGGCCAGTGAAGGCCAGCAAACCATGTTCCGGGACGCAGTATTAAATAAGGTGTCGGCTTTCACCGCCGACCCGCACTTCCGGCACATCCTGGGCCAGCAACACTCCACCTTTTCTTTGATCGATGCCATCGACGGCGGCTACTGGATCATATTGAATCTGGATAAGGGCAGGCTTGGCGAGCACGCCGCCACCTTGGGCAGCCTGCTTCTAACCAAAGTGAAAAACGCCTTGTTTGCTCGCAGGAAGCGGCAGCTTTTCACCTTGTACTGCGACGAAATCCAAAATCTAGTCGCATTCGATAGCGGCCTCGACACTCTGCTTTCTGAAGCTCGCAAGTTTGGTATCGGCCTGGTTTCCGCGAATCAATTCCTCGACCAGTATCCGCCACAGATGCGTTCGGCCATCATGGCCATCGGCACGCACATTCTCTTCCAGCTTTCCAGTGGAGATGCGGACAAAATGGCGGCGGCGCTGGACGGCGGCAAACACTTGGCGGAAATTCTCAAGAATCAGCCGCAGAGAAACATGGTTGTCAAAACCGGCCATCACCATCATGCCCGCGTGGTCGTCCCGCCCTTCGAACCGCCTTCCACCAACTACCAGGACTTGTACAACAGGTGCAAAACCCGCTGGACCAGACGGCGCACTGATGTCGAACGGGAAATCAGAAGCCGCATTCGCATTGACGCGGAGGGAACTCGGGAGGCACTGCATGGCTGGGAATAACCGGACGGGCATCGTGCTCCAGCAGCGAGACCTCCGGCTGCTGGAAGCGCTGGAAACCATGCGGGTGATCGACCGGGAACAGGCCAAAGTAGTGGCGGGGTTTCGTTCCACCACGCGTGCCAATGTCAGACTCCTTGCACTGACCAAAGCCGGATTCCTCCGCCGTGCTTTTCTCGGCAGCAACCAGGCCGTCTATTGGCTGGCCAATCGTGAACTGCAAAGACTTCGCAAGCGTGGGGAGACAGCACCCGAACCCGCCGCACTGTTCTTGCGGCACCGCTTGGAAATCAACCGGCTCCAGCTTCTCGTCCAGTACACCGGTATTCCTGCTGCCCAATGCTGGTTTGGCAGGTGGCAGAATTTCCAGCAACCACTTTCCGATTCGCTGCCTTTGATTCCCGACGGATATTTTGAAATTAATTCCAGCCAAGGCATCCGCTCCAGCTTCGTGGAAATCGACCTGGGCACAGAAGCGATACCAGTCTTCGCTAAGAAAGCCAGCCTGTATTTGCAACTGGCAACCTCCGGCGATTTCCCCAAACTCTTTTCCAGGGCGCAATTCCGGGTTTTGGTAGTCACGACTTCGGCCAGCCGGTTGAACAACCTTCGTGCGGTAGTGGCTAAACTAACCGACAAAATATTCTGGTTCACCACGCGCGAGAGCCTTGCCACTGAAAGATTCTGGTCTGCTGCATGGCTCCGCCCCAGCGGCGATCAAAGGCAAACCCTTTTGTAATCCTTATGCGATACTGCCACAACTGCCACAAAACTACGACGGGCGAGCCGCTGTTCTGCCACTTCTGCGGTTCGACCTATGACGCCAAGCTCTGCCCGGCCCGGCACATAAATCCTCGCTGGGCTACGGTCTGCTCCCAGTGCGGTTCGCGGGACTTGAGCACGCCCGCTCCGCGCGTGCCGTTCTGGCTGGCTCCGCTGCTGCTCCTGGGCTCGCTGCTGCCGGGGGTGGTGCTGGTTCTGCTGCTGATTCTGGCGGCAGTCGGCATCATCCATGAGGTTCTGACCAACCAGGTAATCCAGGGGCAACTGGTGGTAGCCCTGCTGATGCTGGCATTGCTCTGGTATCTCTACCTCAAACTTCCCCACTTCATTCAAAACATGTTCAGGTCTTTATGGCGCAAACCAAAGAAAGACAAGCATCCTCACTGACACTCGCCGCGCGAAAGGCGGAGGCCGATGCCCTCATATTACGGGAGTTGCGCGCCAAAACCACGGGCAACTCCCCGGATAGCCT
>Ga0105240_10015379_pt1 | contig 10403 bp, 9 predicted proteins | sample KBSC54metaG_FD_80426 | JGI IMG/M metagenome (GOLD analysis project Ga0105240, IMG submission 80426) | Corn rhizosphere microbial communities from Kellogg Biological Station, Michigan, USA - KBS C5-4 metaG | ecosystem: Host-associated > Plants > Roots > Rhizosphere > Soil | place: Michigan, USA... | reverse complement strand
GGTGATGACGTTTTCACTGTTGAAGCCAGTGTCCACCTGCTGGAGGCGAAAGAAACTGGTGATGAGCAGACCCGCTCCGGAAAGGAGGACAAAAGCCATTGCCACTTCGCTCACAATCAGCACACTACGCAGACGCGTGCGGCTGGTTCCGCTGGTGGACGACCGGTCGCCTTCCTTCATGGAGGCTGCCAGATTGACCCTGGTGGAATACAACGCCGGAACCAGTCCGAACAGAATCGCTGTCAGCAGCGAAGCAACCAGCGTGAACAGAAGAGTAGCGGCGTCGATGGAAACATGGGCTTCGCTGGGAAGGGAGTAAGGAGGCATCAGCCATTGCAAACCGCGCATCATCCCGTAGCCGCATGCGAGTCCAAGCGCGCCGCCCGCGACGGACATCACGAGATTCTCGCCCAGAAGATGCCACACGAGGTTGGCGCGTGTTGCTCCCAGCGATGCGCGGACAGCGATCTCGCGCTCCCGGGCGGTGCCCCGTGCGAGCGCGAGGTTGGCGAGGTTGGCGCAGCCAATGAGGAGCATCGCACCGACGGCGGCAAGCAATACGAAAAGCGAATTGCGAAGTTGCGAGCCCACCAGCCTGTCTTCCAGGCGGTCCACGGTGACGCCCCAGCCCTTGTTGGATTTTGGATAGGCCTGGGCGATCCGGCCGCCGATGGCGTCCATCTGCGCTCGCGCCTGCTCTATGGTCACACCCTGCTTGAGGCGTGCGTAGGACAACAGCCAGTGATAATCGCGGGTCATATCGCCCGGCTCAAAGGCAAGCGGACGCCAGATCTGAACCCAGGAACGGTCGAAGGGACCGTGGGCCGGGAGGACCCCGATCACAGTACAGGGCTTGCCGCTCAGAGTGAGCACGCGCCCCACGATGGAAGAGTCGGAACCGAAACGGGATTCCCAAAGGCGATGGCTGAGGATGGCGACCTGAGATTTACCGGCTTGATCCTCATCCGAAGCGAAGGTCCGCCCGAGGGCGGCCTGAACCCCGAAAACTTGAAAGTAGGACGCCGAAACCTGAGCTCCCTGCAATTCTTCCGGCTGACCCACTCCGGTCAGGGTGACGGAACCGCCATAGTTGATGGCGGCCATGTTCTCGAAAACGGTGTTCTGCTGCTTCCAATCCAGAAAATTGAGCGTGGAGATGCCATTACGCTGATGTCCAGGAGGTTTTTCCCAGACCATCACCAGCCGGTGGGCATCGCGGTAGGGCAACGGCTGCAACAGAACGCCGTTGATAAAACTGAAGATAGCCGTGTTCGCCCCGATACCGAGCGCGAGCGTAAGGAGAGCAATGGCTGTAAAACTCGGAGAGCGGCGAAGCCCGCGGAGAGCGTGACGGAGCATGCTCTTTGTACTCCGGAAGAAGCGGAAGGTTACTTTTTTTTGCGCCGCTACGGTTTGGACTTCAGAATGTCGATGCTCCCGTTGCTGTCAATGATCTGAAGCTCACATCCCCCATGGCCGACGGTGCCGGAAAGCGAATCGGAACTAACGGCGCCGTTTACCGTGATGGGAAACTCGGTGTTGATTTTTCCGAACGACGTGCTGGCTGTCAGGCGATAGTTGGCGTTTTCGGGGAGGCGCAGCCGGACCGGTCCGAATGACGTTTGGAGGCGGACGGGCCGGCAGGCCTGCTGGAATGTCAGCGAGGCGTCGATCGCCCCATTCTGATTCGCGACATCCAGCGGCCCGGCGATGCGCTCCAGTAGAACCGGACCAAAGCTGGTGCGAATATTCGCGCCATTCTCCACATCCCGAGCCTTGACTCCGCCGTTGTTGTTTTCCACTACCAGCGGGCCGCCGATCTGGCTGGCATCCACGAGCCCAAAGCTGGTCTTCACCCTGGTTTCCCCAACGATTCCCGCCAACACGACGTCGCCGTTATTGGCCACGACGCGGGCGCCCCCACGAATTTCCGCAAGGTCTACCCGCCCGAACGACGTCTGTAGTGTGACGCCCCCGCCGGCTTTGCGTCCGGTTACGGCCGCGTTGCCGGCGCGAACCGTGACCTGCTTGCCAATATCGGCGAATCCGATAGCGCCGAAGGTCGTGTTCAGTTCCGCTGAACCCGTGATGCCCCTGGCATCGATCTGCCCGTTGTTGTTGTTGACAAAAAGATCGCCGCGAATTCCGGACGCGTCCACCGCTCCAAACGAATTGGTAACGCTGGAGGGCCCGCCGGCATCCGTGAGACGCACGGCGCCATTCCCATTGACGATCTTTACTCCGCCGGACGCGCTAGACACGGTGACACTACCGAACCGGTCCCTGAGGCTCACCGCGCCATGGATGCCGGAAACCTCCACGGGACCATTGGAGTTTTCAATGGTCACGTCGCCGGAGTTATCCGTCACCTGAACCGCGCCGAAAGAATCCTCCAGGCGGTGGATGCCCGCGCTGCTCCGCAAGACCAGCTTGCCGTGAGAATTCGTGATTCCCGAGCCAGCCTTGATGCCGGAAACCTCGACGTTTCCGAACGAGTTTCTGATCTGCACCGGAGCCATTTGCGGCGCCGAGATCTGATAGCTGACGGTATAGGAGACATTTCGCCAGCCGGAGAAGGTGTGCTGTTCCGGATATTTTGTACGAACAAAGATGGCGGGACCGGTGCTCTCCGTCTGAATTTCAATCTGATCCGAGAACCGGCGGCCCTCCTCCCCCGAAGAGGCGGACACACGGATCACCGCGTGAATCACCATCTCGGAGGCGGAAGCCCCGCGGAGAACGACGTCGCCCAGGCTGTGATCAATCTGGACCCGCTGCCCACGCTGCCAGGGTATGGTTTTGTCGAAGGTGCGTGTGTATTCTTCGCGGGCTTGTAGCGTCGATGCCAGCAGGAACGCGGCAAGCAGCCAGCTAGTTCTTCGAATCACGGGTCAGGATCTCCTCTAGCGTCTTTTGCTTATCTCGATACAGGCCAGCCAGTTCCGTCCGCAGTTGCGCGTTGAAGCGGTTGCGCGACAGCGTTGCCTTCACATCGTTGATCGCCGAATCGAGCAGAACCAGCTTTTCGCGGTAGCTGACCGCAAGCGGAGATTCGGTTGTCTCCAACTTCTGGCCGGCGAGTTCGGATAATTTATCGATGGACTTGCGGTAAGCGGCTTCGTTCTGCTCCACTTCCTGCAAAGCCTGTTCCGTGAGAAAACTGCGTCCGCGCACCGGTTCCGCCCGGCGAGGCGGCCGGAGCAGCACCGCCGCGAAAATCCCCAACGCGAGAGCGGGCACGGCGAGCCAATACCAGGATCTCCACCACGGTTTCGACGGCTTGGGCTCCGCCGCCAGAGCCTCACGGATGCGCGGCCAAAGGTCCGGACTGTCCCACTCCTGGTGCAACTGGCCGGCTGTGCGCGAGATTTCATTCCAGAGGCGCAATTCCCGGCGGCAGGCCGGACATGTTTTGGCATGAAGCAGCGCGTCCGGCATCAGGTCAGGCACGGCCAGGGCCCGGTCCAGATCTCCACATTCGAATTTCATGGGCGCGGCTCCGGAAGCATGAGATGGCGCTTCAGTTCGCGTTTTGCCTCGAAGAGCCAGCTCCGGGAGGTGCCCTCGGGGATACTCAGAATTCCGGCGATTTCGGAGTGTTTCAGACCTTCGACTTCGAACAAAAGAAAGACCATCCGGTGCTTGTCTTCGATCCTCTTCAGGGCGCGCTCCAAAGCGAGGCGGAGGGGGATTTCGCTGTGGCGGCCGGCGTCCGCGGGCTCGCCGGTTTCCGCAAGCCGCTTCCGGCGGCGAACGATGTCGTAACAGCAGTTTATGAGGATACGGTACATCCAGGTTCCCAAGGAGGATTCGCCGTGGAAGCCCGGCAGGGAGCGATGGACTTTGAGAAAAGTTTCTTGCACAGCATCCTCTGCATCTTGTTTATTTTGAAGCATATGAAACGCGATGCTCTTCATGCGGGCCGAATGGGCGGAGTACACCCTCTCGAACGCGGCCAGGCTCCCGCGCCGGCAACCTTCCACCAACTCACTATCCGGAGAATCCCCGGTGGAACTGATTGCGAAATCTATCGGCAACTCACTCGCTTTCAACACATTCGGGCAATGCCAGGCCGGCCACTGGGACCGCCTTTTTTACGCTTTCCGAACGGTAGACGCCCGTAAAGCGCCGTTCGTTGGCGAATAACGCCATATAATAAAAAAGCGCCCGCGTGCCCATGCCTACTAATATTGCCGCGTTTGTCCGCGAAAACGAGCCGCGCCTGCTTGAGGAATTAAAAGAATTCCTCCGAATTCCCAGCATCAGCACCCTCCCGGAACACAAGGCCGATGTGGCGCGGGCTGCCGGGTTCGTGGCGGCAAGCCTCAAAAAGGCCGGCCTGGAGAATGTCGAGATCATTCCCACGGAAGGCCACCCCCTGGTTTACGGCGATTGGCTGCATGCCGCGGGAAAGCCCACCGTCCTCTGCTACGGGCACTACGACGTCCAGCCGCCGGATCCTTTGGAATTGTGGCGCAACCCTCCCTTCGAGCCTGTGCTCGAAAACGGGAATATTGTGGCGCGCGGATCCGCTGACGACAAGGGCCAGATGTACATGCACATCAAGGCCGTAGAAGCGCTGCGCGCGGTGGATGGCACTCTGCCCGTCAATCTCAGGTTTCTGATTGAAGGCGAGGAAGAGGTAGGCGGCGAGTCAATCGCCAAGTACATTGCAGAGCATCCGGACCGGCTGAAGGCAGACGTCGCGCTGGTTTCCGATACCGCCCTTTATGCGGAGGGGCTGCCGACGCTGTGCATCGGCTTGCGAGGGCTCGTGTATATGGAACTGGCGGCGCGCGGCGCGGCGCGCGACCTGCATTCCGGCCTTTACGGCGGCGCGGCTCCCAACGCCGTGTTCGGGTTGATCGAACTGCTGGCGCAATGCAAGAATGCCGATGGCGTGATTCAGATTCCGGGCATATATGACGGTGTCGCCGCACCGGCGCGGAAGGAACTGGAAAGCTGGAAGAGCCTGCCCTTCCACGAGGACGAATTCCTGGGGAAAGAGGTGGGTTCCAGCAGCCTCACGGGAGAGCCGGGCTACTCGGTGCTGGAGCGAACCTGGGCGCGGCCCACCCTGGAAGTTCACGGAATTGCCGGAGGATTTACAGCCGCCGGCGCCAAAACCGTCATCCCGGCGACGGCGACCGCGAAGGTCAGCCTCAGGCTGGTGCCGAATCAGGACCCCGACGCCATAGTCGCCGCGTTCCGGAAGTTTGTCATGGAAAAGGCGCCCAAAGGGATTGCCGTCACGTTACGAGTGCTGAGTTCCGGACCGGCGATCCTGGTTGACCCGAGCCATCCGGCGATTCAGGTAGCCGCGCGCGCCTTCAGCGAAGAATTGGGAAAACCAACGGTGTTCACGCGCAGCGGCGGATCCATCCCGGTTGTCGGCGATTTCGCGCGCTACCTGGGAGTCCCGTCCATCCTGATGGGCTTCGGCCTGCCCGACGACGGACTGCACTCTCCGAACGAAAAATACAGCGTGGCGAACTACTACACGGGAATCAAAACCATCGCGCACTTCCTCAAGGAATACGGGAAGTAGCAGAGTGGCAGGAAGTATTTGTCGATTGAAACCCAGGATTCGCTGACCGAGCATTCGGCGCGGCACGAAAGCGTCGTCCGCTCAGCCGGAATCGTTTCGATAACGCTGCTCGCCAGCCGGCTCACCGGTTTATTGCGCGAGATCATCATGGCCCGCCTGTTCGGCGCGGGATTCGTTTGGGATGCCTTTCTCCTTGGCTTCCGCATTCCGAATCTGACAAGGGATCTGTTTGCCGAAGGGGCGCTGTCTTCGGCGTTTGTACCAACATTCACCGAGACTCTGGCGCTCAAGGGAAAGAAAGAAGCAGCCGAGCTCTCCAACCTGGTCGGCAGCGCCATTATCGTTGTGGTGGGAACGCTATGCGCGCTCGGCGCGCTATTCGCGCCGGTTCTGGTGAACCTGCTGGCGCCCGGCTACCACGCCATCCCCGGAAAATTTGAACTGGCCGTGAGCATGACGCGCGTCATGTTCCCCTTCCTGCTGCTGGTGGCGCTGGCGGCGCAGGCAATGGGCGTGCTGAACGCGTGCAACCGCTTCGCGGTGCCGGCCCTGTCCTCCACCGCGTTCAATCTCGGGTCTCTTGGCCTGGGCCTCATGACCGGCTTCTGGCTCGGACCGCACGTGGGGTTGAGTCCCATATCGGGCATGGCCGTGGGAGTGGTGCTGGGCGGCGCGCTGCAACTGGCGTGTCAGTTGCCCACCTTGCACCGTCTCGGCTTCCGCTTTCGCTTTACATTCAACTGGTCTCATCCCGGCCTGCGCCACATCATGGACCTGATGGGCCCCGCCATTCTGGGGAATGCCGCGGTGCAGATCAACGTCATGGTGAACACGAATTTCGCCTCGCGGATACCGGGCAACGGGCCGGTGAGCTGGCTCTCCTACGCTTTTCGCTTCATGCAGTTTCCGCTGGCCCTGTTCGGAGTCGCAATCGCGTCGGCCACGCTGCCGTCCATTTCCCGCAGCGCCGCCGTCGGAAACATGGACGAGTTTCGACACACGCTATCGCGGTCGCTGGGCATGGTATTTCTGTTGACCATCCCTTCCTCGGTAGGCCTGGTGGTTCTGGGGCAATCGATGATCGGAGCCATTTTTCAGGGCGGAAAATTCCAGTTGCACGACACCCAGGAGACGGCGCTGGCGCTCTCCTGTTATGCCATCGGACTCACCGGATACTCGGCGCTGAAGATTCTGAATCCGGCGTTCTACGCGTTGAGGGATGCCCGCACGCCCATGTGGATCAGCATCTTTTCCATAGCGATCAACTTTGGCGTGGCGACCATCCTGCTGAAATTCACGCATCTGAGCCATGCCGGGCTGGCGTTGTCCACATCCACCGTCGCGATATTCGGCGCGGTGGCCCTGTTCTGGATTCTCAGAAACCGCATCGCGGGCATTCAGGGCCGGCTCCTGTTTGGCAGCTTCTGGAAGATCACCGTGGCGTCAGCCCTGATGGGCTGCTGCGCGGCCGCATCGAGTCACTGGATCGGAGTCTGGCTCGGCGCGGGCACGCTCGCACGGTTGACCGACCTGGCCATCTCGATGCCGACGGGAGTGCTCGTCTTCTACGGCGCTTGCCGCCTGTTGAAAATTCGGGAACTGGATGTTGCCACCAAGTCTCTGCTGGCGCCTCTGGGACGCTGGCTGACGCGAACGCGCTAGCCGCAACGCGATCCCAGCCGAAGCGGTTTCATCCAGAGGCCGCGCAGTGGATCTTTTCTTTCCCGTGCCGCCGCCGTAGCATCGAAACATGGAACCGAGAATCGCCTATTGGGATGTGAACCCGCCTGTCTACAAAGCTCTGCAATCGCTATCCGGGATTGCGCGCCAGTGCGGCCTGGACGAAAATCTGATCGAACTGGTTTTCTATCGCGCGTCGCAGCTTAATGGCTGCGCTTTTTGTTTGAACATGCACGCGGCGAAGCTGCAGGCGGCGGGCGCGGAGGTAGAAAAGCTGCTTCTGGCGAGCGCGTGGCGCGATGCCGGGATCTTCAGCGCGCGCGAGCAGTCCGCGCTGGAATGGACCGAAGCCGTCACCCGGCTGACGAACCAGGACGTGCCCGAAGACGTCTACCAACGCGCGCGCGGAGAGTTCGATGAAAAGGAACTGGTGGGCCTCACGACAGCGGTTGTAGCCATCAACGGCTGGAACCGCTTTAACGTGGCGTTCCGGGTGCCGCCGCAGCCTGTCAAAGCCGTTTGAGACTGCCCGTGCGTGTGGCAAATTACGCTTCTGCTGAAAGAGGCTCGCCGCAACTGGTACATTAGCGGAAAGTGATTGAACCCAAACCTCTATCGACAGATAGTACAGAAGACGAATCGAGAGAACTCGCGCGCTTTGGCTATAAGCAGCAACTGAAGCGCACGATTCGGGGTTTTTCCAGCTTCGCCCTTTCTTTCTCTTTGATTTCGATGACCACGGGAATCTTTGGGGATTTCCGGCAAGGCATCCGGCATGCAGGACCGGGCGTCATCGGTTCCTGGTGCGTCGCCGTAGTCGGGCAGCTCCTGGTTGCCCTCATCATCGCGGAACTCTCGGCGCACTACCCGCTCTCGGGGTACGGCTACCAGTGGACGTCCCGGCTTACCAACGTCCGGTTTGGATTCTTCACCGGGTGGCTGCTGTTGTTGCAATGGATCACCGGACTGCCGGGCATCTGCGGCGTGGTGGGCGAATACATGGCAGGGTTGGCGCATTCGCAGGGCTTTGCCACTCCGGCCTGGCTGACGGTACCGGTAATCACCGTCGCGGTCATCACGGCCGCAGCTTTCATCCACATCGTCAGTATCAAGCTGGTCGCGATCTGGAACAACGCCGGAGTGATCACGGAAATTGTGGGCTCCGTCGGCGTCGCCCTGGTATTGCTGTGGGGCGCGGGCCTTCACCCGCCCCACGGCTTTCAATTTCTGCTGAACCACACGAGCCACTACACGGGGCAGCCGGCCCACTTTACCGGCTTTGTTCTTTCTTTGCTGATGGGCGCGTGGTGCCTCACTGGCTTTGAGGCCGCCGCCGATCTCTCCGAAGAAACCCAGAACCCGCTGCGGGTGGTTCCGCGCGCGGTGGTTTCTTCACTGCTTGCCTCGGGAATCGGAGGATTCCTGATGATCGCCGGATTCCTGCTGTCCATTCAGAACCTCAAGGCTACCCAGGCCTCGGACACTCCGCTTCTGGATATCCTGATTGCAAACCTCGGCCTGCACGCCGCCCAGATCGTTCTGCTGGTGGTGTTCGTTTCGGTATTCGCGTGTGCGCTGGCAAGCCTGGCGCTCACCAGCCGTCTGCTCTTCGCCATGGCGCGCGACAACATGTTCCCGTTCTCCAAACTTCTGTCGCGTGTCAACGCGCGGCACGGGACGCCCATCCCGGCGATCGTTTTTGTCTGGTTCGTTTCCTGCGCCGTGGTGCTGATGCTGGAGCGTCTGGAATTGTTCACGTCCACTTCCGTGGTGGCGGGCTATCTGGCCTACGCGTCCATACTCTATGCGGCGCTGCGGGGATTACATGGGAAAACCAGCGAACACTTCCGCCTGGGCCGCTGGCGCCTGCCAATTGGAATCACGGCTCTGGTCTGGTGCCTTTTTATCACCGGCGCGATGACCATTCCCGAATCCGAACCCGGCGCCGGCCACACGCCGGCAATTGCGTCGGGAATTGGGATTGGAGTCGGCATTCTGGTTTACCTCTTCGTCATCCGCGGACGGCTGCGGCGCGGCGAAGCGGGCGTTCCCCAGGAAGAATAATCACTGCTTCGAGACGGGCGCCGGAGGATCGTCTCCGGCCTCCGCCTCGGGAGACGGCAGCATTTTCGATTCCGTGGTGAACTTCCGGTAGTTGCTGAACGTGTCCGAATACTCGCCTTCGAATTTCTTGAAGAGCAGACGGGCGTCCAGATGGACATTCACCTGCTTCGGCATCCAGATTTCGTCGTTGACCCGGGTCTGCAAAAAATCGATCACAGTGCCGGGATTCAAAGCGGCGACGAACAGACCCCAGCGGAACGGGCTGATCACCTCCACCTCGGCCTTCACCCAGACGAAATCTGTTTGCCCGATCCAGACCTTCCCACGCAGTTTCGGCAACACCTTCGCCTGCGAATCCTTCGGCCGGAAATCGTCTCGCGGAGTCGCCGTAATCACCCAGGCTTCGTGACCGTCCACTCTTTCTTCGCCGGTCAGCGTGAAGTTGTAGGCATCGGGGATCTCGCGGGCGAAGGCTCTCGCCTTCTGGCGCTCCTTTTCCGCATCTGCTTCCCGCTTCGCGCGCTTCTCTTCTGATTCATTCGCGCGGGCGGCAATCGCCTTGTCCCATCGTTTCTGTTCCTTGGCCGCGTCCTCCGGAGGCAGGGGCCGGCCATCGCGAGCGGTAAGGCGGCGAAACTCATGGCCATAGAGGGTGGTCACTTCGAAGGTCTTGGAGGAAACTTTGCCGCCATGGCTTTCCTGTTCCCGTTCGACGTAAGTGTAGTCCTTAGCCTTCCGCCAGTTGGACTGATCCAGCTCCACCGATTTACGGACCACCTCCCGGGCATCCGGCCGCCCGGCAACGCGAGCAGAGTCCGGGTTGGCGCTCAGCAGAATGGCAAGAAACAGTGCGGCCCGCATATGGTAATAACTACGCCGGGATCTCCTTCGCGGTTGCAGGCCGTCCTTCGCGAAACGCGAGATTGAGTAGCGGCGGCGCAACGAGAGTGGTTGCCACCGACATCAGCACCACCACGCCATACAGGGATTTCGAAATCACCCCAAGGCTGAGCCCGAGCTGGGCAACCACCATTCCCACCTCGCCTCGCGGAACCATCCCCGCGCCCACCCGGAACATATTGCGCCAGCCCATGGACCAGGCCCCCAGCCC